>Ga0137409_10002070_pt1 | contig 21608 bp, 18 predicted proteins | sample CZODoug1_16funga_FD_122059 | JGI IMG/M metagenome (GOLD analysis project Ga0137409, IMG submission 122059) | Vadose zone soil fungal communities from Angelo Coast Range Reserve, California, USA - CZODoug1_16fungal (Hybrid Assembly) | ecosystem: Environmental > Terrestrial > Soil > Vadose zone... | reverse complement strand
TCGTTGGAGCCGATCGAAAAGCCGTCGAAGTGCTGCAGGAACTCGTCGGCGAGGATGGCATTCGAAGGAATCTCGCACATCATGATGATGCGCAAGCCGTTGAGGCCACGCTCCAGGCCGTTCTTCCTTAGCAGCGCGATCACCTGCTCCGCTTCGTGCACGGTACGCACGAAAGGCACCATGATCTCGACGTTGGTCAAGCCCATCTGGTCGCGCACCTTCCTCAACGCACGGCATTCCAGCTCGAAGCAGTCGCGAAAGGAATCGGCGATGTAGCGCGAGGCGCCGCGAAAGCCCAGCATCGGGTTTTCTTCCTCCGGCTCGTACTGCTTGCCGCCGGTGAGGCTCGAATACTCGTTGGACTTGAAATCCGACAGGCGCACGATCACCGGTTTGGGAAAGAACGCCGCCCCCAGCGTGGCGATGCCTTCGGTGAGCTTTTCGACATAGAAAGTCACCGGGTCCGGATAGCCTGCCGCCAGTGTCTCGATCCCCTTCTTCAGCTCGGCATCGACCTTCGGGTAGGCCAGCGCCGCTTTGGGGTGCACGCCGATCATGCGGGCGATGATGAACTCCAGCCGCGCCAGGCCGATACCGGCGTTGGGCAGCCGCTGAAAATCGAATGCCAGCTCCGGATTGCCGACGTTCATGCTGATCTTCACCGGCACATCGGGCAATTTGTCGAGCTGAATATGGAGCACTTCTACGTCCAGGATTCCCTGGTAGACGTAACCGGTATCGCCTTCCGCGCAGGATACGGTCACGCGTTCGCCCTGTGCCAGCTTTTGCGTGGCCTCGCCGCAGCCTACCACCGCGGGAATGCCGAGTTCGCGGGCGATGATGGCGGCGTGACAGGTGCGTCCGCCGCGGTTGGTGACGATGGCCGAGGCCTTCTTCATCACCGGCTCCCAGTCCGGGTCGGTCATGTCGGTCACCAGCACGTCGCCGGGCTTTACCCGGTTCATCTCGGAGGCGTTCTTCACCAGCCGCACCGTGCCGGTGCCGATGCGGTTGCCGATCGCGCGGCCGGTGATCAGCACGTCGCCGCGTTTCTTCAGGCGGAAGCGCTCCTGCGTTTCCTCCCTCGCCTTCACCGTTTCGGGGCGAGCCTGCAGGATGTAGAGCTTGCCATCGACTCCGTCGCGGCCCCATTCGATGTCCATCGGCCGGCCGTAGTGCTTCTCGATGATCATCGCGTAACGGCCGAGCTCCTCGACCTCGCTGTCTCCGATCGAGAATTGCCTGCGTTCGGACTCCGGCACCTCGAGCGTCTGCACCGAGCGGCCGGCAGCGCGGCTGTCGGTGAACACCATGCGCAGCGCCTTGGTGCCTAGATTGCGGCGCAGGATCGCCGGACGGCCGGCCTCCAGCGCCGGCTTGTAAACGTAGAACTCATCGGGGTTGACCTGCCCCTGCACCACGGTTTCGCCCAATCCATAGGCAGAAGTGATGAACACCACTCTGTCGAACCCGGATTCGGTATCGAGCGTGAACATTACGCCGGCCGCACCCTTGTCGCTGCGTACCATGCGCTGCACGCCGGCCGACAATGCCACTGCGGAATGCACGAAGCCCTTGTGCACCCGGTAAGAGATGGCGCGGTCGTTGTAGAGCGAAGCGAATACGTGGCGGATGGCCAGCAGCACGTTGTCGAGGCCGTGAATGTTGAGAAAGGTCTCCTGCTGGCCGGCGAAGGAAGCGTCCGGCAGATCCTCCGCCGTGGCCGAGGAACGCACCGCGAAAGAGGCATCGCTGCCCTGCCCTTTGACGAGTGCCTGGTACGCCGCGCCGATCTCTGACTGCAGGAGTTTCGGCAATGGCGCTTCCAGTATCCACTTGCGGATCTGCGCGCCAGCAGAAGCCAGCGCGGTGATGTCATCGACGTCGAGTCCGGAGAGCGCCTGCTCGATCCTCCCCGCCAGTCCGTTCGCAGCCACAAACTGGCGATACGCCGCTGCGGTGGTGGCAAAGCCTTCCGGAACCCGCACACCCGCCCGGGCCAACTGGCTGATCATCTCCCCCAGGGAGGCGTTCTTGCCGCCAACGCTCTCGACGTCGGTCATGCGCAGTGCTTCAAACGGGATAACGAGGCGTTGATTGCTCATTCTGCTGTCCGCAGATGGAGAAAGTTGAAAAGATGTTATTTTACCGGCTGAATCATTACACGTGCACCAAGACAATGTTGCCCAAACGAACTGCATTTTTCGTATCGGACCGCACCGGGATCACCGCCGAGATGCTCGGACACAGCCTGCTTACCCAGTTCGACCGGGTGTCGTTCACCGAGATTACGCTTCCTTTCGTGGATTCGCCGGAGAAGGCGCAGGACGCGGTACGGCAGATAGACCAGACCGCGGAGAAGGACGGCGCCCGTCCGCTGGTGTTCAGCACGCTGGTGGACCAGGCCATGCGCAGCGCCATCCAGAGAGCGAACGCCTTTTACATCGACTGCTTCCAGGTCTTCATCCAGCCGATGGAAGCGGAACTGGGAGTCCAGTCTTCCCACACGGTGGGCAAGTCGCACAGCGTTCGCAGCAACGAGTATTTCGGCCGGATCGAAGCGGTGAACTTTGCCTTGGCGCACGATGACGGCCAGAGCACCAAGGATCTCGCCAACGCCGATGTGATCCTGGTGGGAGTATCCCGCTGTGGCAAGACGCCGACCTGCCTGTACATGGCCTTGCAGTTCGGCATTCGCGCGGCCAACTATCCGCTGATCCCGGAGGACTTCGACGCCAAGGCCCTGCCGGCGGCAATCCGCGCCTTTCGCAGCAAACTGTTCGGCCTGACCATCCGGCCTGACCGCCTGCAACGCATCCGTAGCGAACGCCGGCCGGGCAGCACTTACGCAAGCCTTGAGAATTGCGAGCATGAATTGCGCGAGGCCGAAAAGCTGATGCGCCAGGAGGGCATTTCCATCCTCGACACCACGTCGCGCTCGATCGAGGAACTGGCCACCACGATTCTGCAGCAGGCCAACCTGCAGCGGCATGTGTATTAAATACTGACTTCACCACAGAGACACCGAGGCACAGAGAAAATCAAAAATAGATCGAAATCCAGGGGCAGGACGAATTGGTGGGCCTTGTGTTCCGATTTCTTCCTGTCTTTGCAGTTCTCTGCGTCTCTGTGCCTCTGTGGTTAGTCCGTCTTCAAGTATCCGCGTAATCGCCACATAGAGCCCGGACCGGGGCGAAGCTGCGCCGGTGCGCGGGAGAAACGCCGCAGCGACGCAGCGCGGCGAGGTGATCGGGGGTGGGATAGCCCTTGTGGCGGTCGAAGCCGTAGTCGGGATAGCGCGCGTGCAACTCGAGCATCACCGCGTCGCGCGCGGTCTTGGCGAGGATGGAGGCGGCGGAAATCGCGGCGACCGTGTCGTCGCCGCGCACCACCGCTCTGACCGGGAAGCGCAGTCGGGGACAGTGCAGTCCGTCCACCAGCACCTGGTGCGGTTCGACGGCGAGCTGTTCCACCGCGCGCCGCATCGCCAGCAGGCTGGCCCCCAGGATGTTGTACGCGTCGATTTCGTCCACCGAGGCGCTGGCGATTGCCCAGGCCGCGGCGCGGCTGCGAATCTGCACCGCCAGTTCCTCGCGGCGTGCGGGCGACAGCTTCTTCGAATCGGCGAGACCGCTGATCGGATCATCGTCGCGCAACATCACGCAAGCGGCGAATACCGGCCCGGCCAGCGGACCACGGCCCGCCTCATCCACTCCGCAGATGAGCAGGCCTTCCATCGTCGCCGGCTTCACGCGTGCGCCCCTCCCCGGGTGGCGGCGTCGCCGGTGCCCGCCCGCGGCTTTACGCCACCCAGCAGCGGCAGGATTGCCTCGACCGCGCGCGCCGCACTTCCCTGCTTGAGCATGCGGTGGATCTCCAGGAACCGGTGCTCCAGCCGCCTGCGTACTTCCTTGTCCTGCAACTGGTTTGCCAGCGCCTGCGCCAGATTTTCCGGGGTCGCGTCTTCCTGGAGGATCTCCGGAACCACGAACTCGCCGGCCAGGATGTTCGGCAGCCCGACGTAACGAATTCGCCCTCGCCTGCGCATGATCCACGCGGACAGGCGCGGCATCTTGTAGGTGATCACCATGGGGCGCTTGAGCAACGCCGCTTCCAGCGTCGCCGTGCCCGAGGCCACCAGCACCGCGTCGGCCGCGACCATCGCCATGTCCGCGTGGCCGAATAGTATGGTGACAGACAGCTGATCGGCCCCCTGATGATAAAGCGCCTCCTCGAAAATCATGCGGGTCTCGCGGCTCACCAGCGGCACCAGAAAGTGCACATCCTGCAGCTCGGCAACAAGCTTGGCGGTGGCTGCGAACAACTCTCCCATCTGCCGCACTTCGCTCTGGCGGCTGCCGGGCAGCAACGCCACCACGGTCTGTCCCGGCGAAAGTTTCATCTGTTCGCGCGCCGCGTCCTTGTCGGGGTATTCCGGCAGTTCATCGGCGAGCGGATGGCCGACATAGGTTACCGGCACACCGGCCTTTTCGTAGATCGCCGGCTCGAACGGATACAACGCCAGCATCTTGGACACCGCGCGCTTGATCTTGTGGATGCGCTCTCCGCGCCATGCCCAGATCGACGGACTGGCGTAATGCACCGTGGTGATCCCGCGGGAACGCAGGGCAAGCTCGAGATCGAGATTGAAATCCGGCGCGTCGACGCCGATGAACAGGTCGGGCGGGTCGGCAAGGAGCCGGCGCCTGAGTTCGCGGCGAATCCGCAACAGTTTTGGCAGGCTTTTGAACACCTCGACGTAGCCGCGTACCGCCAACATTTCCATCGGGTACCAGGCGTCCAGCCCCGCCGACTGCATCCTCGGCCCGCCGATACCAAAAGCCTCGAGGCGCGGCACGCGCTCGGAGAGTGCCTGCAGCAGATGAGCGCCTAGCAGGTCGCCGGAAGCCTCTCCCGCCACGAGGGCAACGCGGATGGTCCGGCCGGATGGTTCGCTCATCGACTAGCGGATGATGCTGCGCTGTGAGGCATCCAGGAATTCCACGAGGACGTCGAGCTCGGGGCTGGTTGCGGCTTGCTCGCGCAGGATCTTCTTTGCATCCTCCAGCCCGAGCCCGGATTTGTACAAGGTCTTGTAGGCCCGGCGGATGCTCCCGATCGCCTCGGCGGCAAAGCCGCGGCGCAGCAGGCCCTCCGAATTGATCCCGTGCGGTTTCGCCGAGTTCCCGCTCGCCATCACGAAAGGCGGCACGTCGCGCAGGACGATCGAGCCGCCGGCCGTGAACGCATGCGCGCCAACGCGGCAGAACTGGTGAACCATGGTGCCGCCGCCAAGGATGACATGGTCGTCGATGGTGACGTGTCCGGCCAGCGTCACCAAGTTGGCCAGCACGGTGTGGCTGCCGATCTGCGTGTCGTGCGCCAGATGCACGTAAGCCATGACCCAGTTGTCATCGCCGAGCCGGGTCACGCCTTCGTCCTGAACGGTACCAATGTGGAAAGTGCAGAATTCGCGGATGGTGTTGCCGTCGCCGATCTCGAGCATGGTAGGCTCACCGGCATACTTCTTGTCCTGCGGGATCTCTCCCAGCACGACGTGGTGGAAAATGCGGTTGTTGGCGCCAATGCGGGTGCGTCCCGCGATCACCGTGTGCGCGCCGATGGTGGTGCCCGCGCCGATCTCGACATGCGCGCCGATGACGGTGAATGGCCCGACTTCGACGTCCGGCGCGAGTTTCGCGTCCTTGTGGACGATCGCGGCCGGATGGATCATTGCCCGTCGTTCACCCGCAGGTCGCGCACCGTGCACAGTAGTTGCGCTTCGGATACCAGCGTGTCTTCCACCAGCGCTTGCGCCGAAAATTTCCAGATGCCGCGGATGTTGCGGAGTATCTGCGCCTTCAGGATCAGCCGGTCGCCGGGCAACACCGGCTTCTTGAAGCGTGCATCGTCGATGCCTACGAAGTAGTACACACTGTCGCTGTCGCTTTTGAGATTGAAGGTCTTGAACGCCAGGATCGCGGCGGCCTGCGCCATCGCCTCGACGATCAGCACGCCGGGCATCACCGGATGATGGGGAAAGTGGCCGACGAAGAACGGCTCGTTGATGGTCACGTTCTTCAGTGCCACGATGTCCTTGCCCGCCTCGACCGACAGCACGCGGTCGATCAGCAGCATCGGATAGCGATGCGGGAGATGAGCCATGATTTGCCGGATTTCCATCGTCTCCACGGTCATTCCCCTTCCATTTTCTTGACTTCGTTTTCCAGCTTGCGGATTCTATCCATCATTTCGTGCAAATGGCGAACCAGCGATGCATTTCTGAGCCATTCTTCATGCGGCGACATCGGGAAGACCGCGGTGTAAGTGCCCGGCCTGGTGATGGACTTGGCCACCAGCGTCCCCCCGGAGACGATCACGTGGTCGGCGATCGTCAGATGGCCCGATATCATCGCACTGCCGCCGAGCTGGCAGTAACTGCCGATGCGTGTGCTGCCGGCGATGCCGACGCAGCCGGCAATGGCGGTGTGCGCACCGATGCGGCAGTTGTGTCCGATCTGGATCTGGTTGTCCAGCTTCACGCCTTCCTCGATCACGGTGTCGTCGAGCGCGCCACGGTCTATAGTCGTGTTGGCGCCGACTTCTACATCGTCGCCGATAACCACCCGCCCTATCTGCGGGATCTTCAGCCAACGCCCTTCGTCCATCGCCATGCCGAATCCATCTGCGCCGATCACCGCCCCGGAATGGATGATGACCCGGTCACCGATCACGCAATCGTGATACACGGTGGAGTTGGCATGCAGGCGCGTGCGCCTGCCGATGCGCGCGCCGCGCCCAACGAAGCAGTTGGCGCCGATCACGCTGCCGTCACCGATCTCCGCCCCCTCTTCAACCACCGCGCAGGCGCCGACCGACGCGGAAGCCGCCACGCGCGCACCGGCCTGCACCGCCGCCTGCGGATGGACCCCGGGTTCGGGCGTGGCCTCTGGATTGACCAGCGCCGCGACGCGCGCGTAATAGGCGTAGGGATACTTGCAGACGATGCGCGGCAGGGCCGTGGCATCGCGCGCTTCCTCGCCCAGGATTACGGCGCGGGCGCGCGTGGAAGCTAGAAGTTTCTGATATTTGCGGCTGGCAAGAAAAGACAGCTCTTCCGGCCCCGCCGTCTCCAGCGGCGCCACCTGGCGGATGCGAGTGGCGGCATCACCGACCACGGTTCCGCCAAAGTGGTCGGCGAGCTCCGCCAGGCTGAAAGACTTGCGGACGTCCCCCGTCATGCGAGCGTCGCCGTGATGGGCGCTGCCGGAGGCGTGGACTCAGGCATGGTTCCCGGGAAAGGGCCGTCGCACACCGCAGCGTCTTACTTGTCTGCGAGCGCCTTGATGACCTTGTCGGTGATATCGAGCCGCGGACTCATGTAAACCGCCTCCTGCAGAATCAGGTCGAATTTTTCCGTTTCCGCGATCTGCTGTATCACCTTCTGGGCACGCTCCAGCACGGCGGCCATCTCCTCGTTCCTGCGCAAATTCAGGTCTTCGCGGAACTCGCGCTGCATGCGCTGCAGCTCCCGGGTCATGCGCGCCAGTTCCTGCTCCTTGTCGCGACGGTCGGTTTCGCTCATGGTCATCGCTTCCTTTTCCAGGACCGACTGCAGATCGCGCGTCTGCTTGGCGAGCTTCTGGATTTCCTGGTCGCGGGGCGCAAATTCCTTTTCAATTTTTTTCAGCGCCCTCACCGCCGGCGCCGCTTCCCTGAACACCCGATCGGTCTTGATGAAGCCGATTTTCAGCTCAGCGGCGGCGGGCGCATTCGAGCTCGCCAAGAGCGCCACGGCGGCAATCGCAAGCGAGATCTTGTTCAACTTCCGTTCTCCTCTGGTCTGTATGGAGCAAGCGCCGCCTGCTGCAGGCGGCCCGATTCAAAATGTCGTGCCGAACGAGAACTGTATGCGTTGCAGGCGGTCGTCCGGTTGCGGGTTCAGCGCCTTGCCGAAACTCAACTTCAGCGGGCCGACCGGCGAGAACCAGTTGAACGCCAGGCCGGTCGAGTAGCGCATCTCGCCGAAGTCATACTTCTCCCCGACAACACCCGCGTCCGCGAAAAGGCTCAGCCGCACCGACCGGTCTTTGGCGAGACCTGGAAACGGAAACAGGAACTCGAGATTGGCCAGCAGCTGGTGGCTGCCGCCCAGAGAATCCCCGTTCGAGTCCTTCGGGCCGATGGATGCGGTCTCGTAGCCGCGCACCGAGTTTACGCCCCCGAGATAGAACACTTTATAGAACGGCAGCGGCTTTTTGTCGTATCCGTCCGCGTAGCCGACCTGTCCGTTGAAATGCAGCGTGTAGTCCCGAGTCAGAGGATGATACCACTGATGCTGCAGATTGGTCCGGTAGTAGGTCAGGTCGGCGCCGGGCAAGCCCACGTCTGCCGTGATGCGCTGGAATGTGCCACTGGTGGTATAGATCACGCTGTCGCGCTTGTCGCGCGACCAGCCCACGCTGCCCAGAATCGTGTCGGTCCGCGCGCCGAACTCGTTCACGAAATCCACATAGCGCAGCGGGGTGTTCGGCTGCAGTTCGAGCTCGGTGCGCTCGTAGCCAAGTCCGTAATTGACCGTGTCGTACTCGGTGACCGGCACGCCGAAGCGCACGCCCCCGCCAATCGTGGACGTCTTGTAGCTGGCGATCGCCAGCGATGTCGCGTTGACGTCACGTTTGTAAATGTCGAAGCCGCGGCTCACGCCGTCGTCGGTGTAATACGGGTTGGTGTAGGAAAGCGCGTACGTGCGGTTGATGCTGCCGGTGTTTACCTGAAAGGACAGCGCGTTTCCGCTGCCGAAGATGTTGCTCTGCGACACGCCCGCCGACAGAATCACTTTTTCCGCGCTGGAATAGCCGACTCCGAAAGTGAGATTCCCGGTGGCGCGCTCGTTGACCTTGACATCGACATCTACCTGGTCGGAGGTTCCGGGTACGCCCGGCGTGTCGATTTGCACATCGGAAAAGAAACCGAGTTTGTCGATACGCTGTTTCGAGCGGTTCAGTTTTTCGGTGGAGTACCAGCCGCTTTCCAGTTGCCGCATCTCCCGGCGGATGACCTCGTCCCGGGTATTGGTGTTGCCGCTGATGCCGATGCGCCGCACATAGACGCGGCGGCCTGGGTCGACATAGAGCGTGAACGCCACTTCACTTTTGTCGCGATCGATTTCCGGCACGGGATTGATGCTGGCAAAGGCATAGCCCTCGTTGCCGAGCCGGTCGCCGATCAGCTTGGTGGTCTCGGTCAAACGTTCCCGCGAAAACACGTCGCCCTTTTTCAGCTTGATCAGTTTGCGCAGTTCCGCTTCCGGCGCGATCAGTTCGCCGGCGAGTTTCACATCCGTGACGGTGAACTTCTTGCCTTCCGTGATGTTGACTGTGATGAAGATATCGCGCTTGTCGGGCGTGATCGAGACCTGGGTCGAATCGATGGTGAACTCGAGATAACCCTGATTCAGATAGAAGGTACGCAGAGCCTCGAGGTCGCCCTGCAGCTTGGGCTTCGAGTACTGGTCGTTCTTGCTGTACCAGGTGAGCCATCCGGGGGTGCGCAATACGAATTCGTCGCGCAGCTTGTCGTCCTTGAATACGCTGTTGCCGACGATGTTGATCTGGCGGATTTTCGCCACCTCGCCCTCCGAAATGTCGAAATTGATCGCCACTCGGTTGCGTTCCAGCGGGGTCACGGTGGTGGTGATGGTGACGCCGTACTTGCCGCGGCTGATGTACTGGCTCTTCAACTCCTGCTCGGCGCGTTCCAGCAGCGCGCGGTCGAAAATCCGCGATTCGGCAAGGCCGATCTGTTTCAGTCCGTCCTTGAGTTGCTTGGCGTCGAACTCCTTGGAGCCGGCGATTGCGATCTGCGCGATGGCCGGCCGCTCTTCGACTACGACCACCAGCACGTCGCCATCCTGTTCCAGCCGGACGTCCTTGAAGAAACCGGTGGCGTAGAGCGCTTTGATTGCGGAGGTCGCGCGTTCCTGATCGATGGTGTCACCGACCTTGACCGGCAGGTAGCTGAACACCGTTCCCGCCTCGGTGCGCTGGATGCCCTGGACGCGGATGTCTTTTACCTGAAAAGGTTCGAAAGCGAGGGTGGATAGGCTGACGAGGCTCGATAGGACCAGTAACAGTAAGCGTTTCTTCATCCGCTCTCAGCCACCGAACAGGCGGTTTATATCGTTATAGATTGCAAACGCCATCAAGCTGAACAGCAGAACGATTCCTAGCTGCTGGCCTATTTCCATCACCCGGTCCGATACCGGGCTGCCTTTGATGATTTCGGCGACATAATACATGAGGTGTCCACCATCCAATAACGGCACCGGCAAAAGGTTCAGCACGCCGAGGCTGATGCTGATCAGGGCCAGAAAACTGAGATAGGCGAGCCAGCCCATCTGCGCCGACTGGCCCGCATAGTCCGCGATGGTGATGGGGCCGCTCAGATTCTTCAGCGACAGCTCGCCAACGATCATCTTGCCGAGCATCTTGAGTGTGAACAGGGATACTTCCCAGGTGCGCTCAAGCGCCTTCACGGCCGCTGCTGCCGGGCCGTAGCGCACCTCGGTGACCAGTCTTTTCATTTCAGCCTCGTCGACGTGCGGGGCCGCGCCGATGCGTCCCACGGTCTTGCCGCCTTCGGTCTTGGCTTCCGGAGTGACGGTGAGCTGGAACACCGTATCCGTGCGCCTGACACGCATCGTCAGCGCGCGGCCCGCGGCCGTGCTGACCGCCGACACCAGTTCATCCCAGTGCGCGATCGGCCGGCCGTCCACTTCGACGACTTCGTCGCCCGGTTTCAGTCCGTCGCGCTCGCCCGCGCCGCCCGCGATCAGGCGTCCGATGACCGGCTTGAGCGGCGGTTGATAGCGGGTGATACCGACCGACTGCAGCAAGTCGCCGTCGATGTGCTCCGGGCCAATTCGCGACAGATCCAGCCGTCCGAAATTGATGTCGCCGCGTTCGCTCTGCAGTTCGACGCGCACCGCTTCCTTGCGGAGTGCATTCTCGAGCAACACCCAGCGGACATCCTGCCAAGTGCTCACCTGCACCTCGCCGATGCGCCTGATCAGGTCCCCGGCGTGAAATCCGGCATGAGCCGCCGGCGTGTCCGGCAGTGGGGCGCCGACGACCGGACGGATTCCAGGCAGACCGTGAACGAACAGCAACCAGTAGAGCAGGATTGCCAGCAGAAAATTGGCGACCGGTCCGGCGAGAACGACGGCGAAACGCTTGGCCACCGGCTGCACGTTGAAGGCGCGATGGCGCTCCTCCGCCGCCACGGGGCCTTCGCGCTCGTCCAGCATTTTCACGTAACCGCCGAGCGGAAACGCGGCGATCGTCCACTCGGTGCCATCGCGGCCGAACTTTCGCTTCCACAGCGGCATGCCGAATCCCACCGAGAATCGCAATACTTTGACGCCGCACAGGCGCGCGACCAGATAGTGGCCGAATTCGTGAAACACGATCAGCACGCCAAGCGCGACGACAAATGCGATCAGGGTCGAAATCAGCGACATCGGCTATTCAATGGGTAACGGTTTCAAGTCTTTGCATCGCCGTGCGACGCGCAAGTGAATCGGCGGCCAGCACGTCTTCCAGAGATTGCACCGGAGCCGCCGCCACGCGCTCCAGCACTTCTTCCACCAGCTCGGGGATGCGGTCAAACGCAAGCCTGCGTTCGAGGAAGCTTGCCACTGCGACTTCGTTCGCGGCATTGAGCAGGATTGGCGCGCTGCCGCCCGCCTGCAGCGCCCGGTACGCCAGCCTCAGGCTGGGAAAGCGGTCCAGATCCGGGCGTTCGAAGCCGAGCGAGGCGACCGCAAACAGGTCGAGCGCCTCGACGCCCGGATCGATGCGCTCCGGGTAGGCGAGTGCGTGGGCGATAGGGGTACGCATGTCCGGATTGCCCAGTTGCGCAAGCACGGAACCATCCACGTACTCGACCAGCGAATGCACAATGCTCTGCGGATGTATGACCACTTCGATCTGCGCCGACTTCGCCCTGAACAGGAAACTCGCCTCGATCACTTCCAGTCCCTTGTTCATCAACGTGGCCGAGTCCACCGAGATCTTGCGGCCCATGACCCAGTTCGGATGCGCGCACGCCTGCTCGGGCGTGACCTGCGCCAACTGCGCCCGCGCCGCCCGCAGAAACGGCCCGCCCGACGCGGTAAGCCACAGGCGTTTGACCCCGGCGCGGCCGAAGTCGCCGTCGAACTCGCGCGGCAGTGCCTGGAAAATCGCGTTGTGCTCGCTGTCGATCGGCAGCAGCACCGCACCGCTGGCCCGTACCGCGTCCATGAGCAGTGCGCCCGCCATGACCAGCGCCTCCTTGTTGGCGAGCAAGAGCTGCTTGCCAGCACGCGCCGCCGCCAGAGTCGAGGCCAAACCCGGAGAACCAACGATCGCCGCCATTACTGCGTCGACCTCGGGCGCCGCGGCGATCTGCGCCAGCGCCGCCTCGCCCGCCAGCACCTCGCATTTCAGCCCGGCTGCGCGCACCTCGACGCGCAGTTGCTCCGCGGCCGCCGCGTCCGCCAGCGCGGCATATTTCGGCCGGAACTTCAGGCATTGCGCCAGCAGCCGGTCCACCTGGCGATCGGCGGACAATGCAGTCACTTCGAAACGGTCGGGATGGCGTTCCACCACCGCCAGCGTACTGGCGCCGATGCTGCCGGTGGAACCGAGGATGGCCAGGCGCTTCACGCTGACCACGCCGCCTGGATGAAGTACAGCGCGGCGAACGGCAACGCCGCGGTGAGGCTGTCGATGCGGTCGAGCACGCCGCCGTGGCCGGGAAGCAACTGACCGCTGTCCTTGGCGCCTGCCTGGCGCTTGATCCACGACTCGAACAGGTCGCCGACGATGCCGAACGCGGTCAGTACGCACGCGAACAGCAACACGCCGAGTCGATCGTAACCGTTTGCCGATGGCTGCAGGATCAGGCTTGCCGCCAGCGCATAGCCGAGCACGGCGATGTAGGCGCCGATGACGCCTTCCCAGGTCTTGCCGGGGCTGATCTGCGGCGCCAGCTTGTTGCGTCCGAAACGGTGGCCGGCGAAATACGCTGCGGTGTCGGCGACCCACACCGCCCCGAGTACGACCAGCAGCAGCCACGCCGACTGCTGCAGCCGGACCACCGCCAGCCAGGCCGGGACCAGTACGATCCAGCCGGCAACGGCAAGCAGCAGCGGCTGTGATACCCGCCACTTGCTGTAGAGCCAGACCGGCACCGCGATCGCCCAGAACAGCAGCGCCAGCATGAACAGCGCCGTCGCGAGATTCATCGCCAGGGCCAGCAATCGCGGCGCGGCTGCAACCGCGATCAGCATCAGGCAACTGGCCAGCACCACCGCGATGAACAGCGCGCGAGCGCCGCGTCCGTACCCGGCGAGCTTCGCCCATTCAAGCGCGCCGAGCGTCGTGGGAACGGTCATCAGCAGCGCCCAGCCGGGATTGGGAAGCAGGAAAATGCAGGCGAGCAGCAGCGGCAAGACCACCGCCACGGTAAGCAAACGTTGTTTGAGCATGCGGCGGGGCGCTGCAGCGGAGGTTTGCGCCGCAGCCGGATCATCGCTATTCCCCAACGGTCCCACGCGAGGTTCCGGCCGGCGCAGACTCCGCGCCGAGTTGTTCGCTGGTGCGGCCGAACCGGCGTTCCCGGCTGCGGTAGGAGTCAATGGCGCGAGCCAGCGCCTCAGCGTCGAAATCCGGCCACAACTCGTCGGTGAAGTAGAACTCGGTATAGGCCAACTGCCACAACAGGAAGTTGCTGATGCGCTGCTCGCCGCCGGTACGGATGAACAGATCGGGCTCGGGCGCGTAGCTCATCGACAGGTGCGGGGCAAGATGGGCCTCGCGGTACGCATCCTGCGGATTCGGCAGTTCCCGCACCATGCGGTTGACCGCCTGCAGGATGTCCCAGCGTCCGCCGTAATTGGCGGCAATGGTGAGCGTGAGCCGGTCGTTGCCGGCGGTCAGCTGCTCCGCGTTGCTGATCAGAGTGGTCAAACGCGGCTCGAAGCTGGACAGGTCGCCCACCACCCTGAGACGGATCCGGTTGGCGTGGAGCTTGCTCACCTCCTGTTCGAGCGCCATCACGAACAACTCCATCAGGAACGAAACTTCGTCCTTTGGACGGCGCCAGTTTTCGCTGCTGAACGCAAACAGCGTCAGATACTCGACGCCGCGTTCGATGCTGGCCTTTGTGGTCGCGCGCACCGCTTCGAGCCCGCGACGATGACCTGCCACGCGCGGCAGGAAGCGCTTCTTGGCCCAGCGCCCGTTGCCATCCATGATGATGGCGATATGGCGCGGGACGGCGCGGACTTCGGGAACGGCAAGGGTGGCGCTGGTGAACACGTTTGCGTCAGACCGCCATCAGGTCAGCTTCTTTGGCCGCTAAGGCCTTGTCGATCTCGGCGATGTAGCGGTCGGTCAGTTTCTGGATGTCTTCCTGGGCACGGCGCTCGTCGTCTTCCGACACCGCTTTTTGCTTCAGCAATTCCTTGAGCGCCGTGTTGGCGTCGCGGCGGATATTGCGCACCGCCACGCGCGCATTCTCGGCCTCGCCCTTGACGACCTTGGTCAGGTCGCGGCGGCGTTCCTCGGTCAGCGCCGGCATCGGCACCCGCACCGTGTCCCCCATGGTCGCGGGGTTCAACCCCAGATCGGCCTCGCGGATGGCCTTGTCGATCACCGCGACCATTTTCTTTTCCCAGGGCGTGACGCCGATGGTGCGGGCATCTATCAACGACACGTTCGCCACCTGGTTGAGCGGCGTGGGATTACCGTAATAGTCGACCTGGATGTGATCCAGGATACCGGTGTGGGCGCGGCCGGTGCGGATCTTGCCGAGATCGGCCTTGAGCGTATCCAGCGTCTTGTGCATCTTCTGATCCGCCGATTTCTTCACGTCTGCAATTGTCATAGGCTCCCTCTTTTCAGCTTCTCAGGCGTGGACCAGCGTGCCTTCGTCTTCGCCGAGCACCACCCGTTTGAGTGCGCCCGCCTTGAAAATGCTGAACACGCAGATCGGCAGCTTCTGGTCGCGGCACAAGGTCAATGCGGTGGCGTCCATCACCTTGAGCTTCTTGACGATCGCCTCGTCGAAGCTGACGCGCTGATAACGCATCGCGTCCGGATGGGTCTTGGGATCGTCGGTATAGACGCCGTCCACCTTGGTGGCCTTCACGACGATGTCCACGTTCATTTCCATGCCGCGCAGCGCTGCCGCCGTATCGGTCGTGAAGAACGGGTTGCCGGTGCCGGCGGCGAAGATTACCACCCGGCCTTCTTCCAGGTAACGCATCGCCTTGCCGCGGATATAGGGTTCGGCGACCTGCTCGATATTGATCGCCGACTGCACCCGGCTCTTGAGCCCTTGCCTGCGCATCGCGTCCTGCAGCGCTAAGGCGTTCATCACCGTGGCCAGCATTCCCATGTAATCCGCCGTCGCACGGTCCATGCCGGCCGCCGCCGGCGCCATGCCGCGAAAGATGTTGCCGCCGCCGATGACCACGCCGACCTCGACCCCGAGCCCCACCACTTCCTTGACCTCCGAAACGATGCGGTCGATGGTCTCGCGATTGACCCCGTAGGCATCGTCGCCCATCAGGGCTTCGCCCGACAGCTTGAGCAGGATGCGCTTGTAGGCTGGCTTCATCGCGCCGCGGCCGGTCCGGATCAGCGCGCCTGGGCAGCCTGCGCCATCACTTCGGCAGCGAAATCGGTTGCCTTTTTCTCGATGCCCTCGCCGACGATGAACAGCGTGAACGCATGCACCTTTGCGCCCTTGGCCGCGAGCAGCTTCTCCACCGTGGTCTTGTCGTCCTTGACGAATGGCTGGCCCAGCAACGTGACCTCGGCAAGATACTTGTGCACGCTGCCCTCGACGATTTTTTCCACGAGGTTGGCCGGCTTGCCGGATTCCAGCGCCCGGGCCCTGGCGATCTCGCGCTCGCGTGCGATCAATTCCGCCGGGACCTGGTCCCGGGACACGGAAATCGGCTTGGAAGCCGCCACGTGCATCGCCAGGTCCTTGCCGAGCGTATCGTCGCCGCCCTCCAGGTCGACCATCACGCCGATCCTGGTGCCATGCAAATAGTGCGCAAGCCTGCCCTTGGCCTTGTGCACCGCGACCCGGCGCACGCCGATGTTCTCGCCGAGCTTCATCACCAGCGCCTGGCGCGTCGCCTCCACGCTCTCGCCCGAGGCAAGCCGTGCCCGAGTCAGCGCCTCGACATCGGTGATGCCGCCGGCTGCCGCGAGTTCCGCCACCGCTTTCGCAAACCCGGCGAAATTCTGGTCCTTGGCGACGAAGTCGGTCTCGCAGTTCACTTCCACCAGCGCACCCAGCTTGCGGTCGCCCGACAAGTGAATGCCGATCGTGCCTTCGGCAGCGACCCGGCCGGCGACCTTGCTCGCCTTTGCGCCGCTCCTGATACGCAGCAGGTCCTCGGCCTTGTTCATGTCGCCACCCGCCTCTTCCAGCGCCTTCTTGCATTCCATCATGCCGAGCCCGGTGCGGCTGCGCAGTTCCTTGACCATGTTTGCGGTGATTTCCGCCATTCTCGATTGCTCCTGGTTCCTGGTTGCGCGCCTGCCGCGCGGTTTCTGAATCTTCGGTTAAAAAAAAAGGGCGTACGCCCTTTTTTCTGCGACGGCCCGGATCAGGCCGGCGCCTGTTCCTCCGAACTGTCCACCTCCACGAATTCGTCGCTGACGATCTGCTGGACGATCTGGCTGCGGCCCTCCAGGATCGCGTCGGCCATGCCGCGCACGTACAGGCGCACCGCGCGGCTGGCATCGTCGTTGCCCGGAATAACGTAGTCCACGCCGTCGGGGGAATGGTTGGTGTCCACCACCCCGACCACCGGGATGCCGAGCTTGTTGGCTTCGGTGACCGCGCCCTTCTGGTAACCCACGTCCACCACGAACAGCGCGTCCGGCAATCCGTTCATTTCCTTGATGCCGCCGAGGCTGCGGTCCAGCTTGACCATCTCGCGCTGGAAATTGAGCTGCTCTTTCTTCGACAGTTTCTCGATCGAGCCGTCCTGCACCATCTGCTCCATATCGCGCAGGCGCTTGATCGACTGCTTCACGGTCTTGAAATTGGTGAGCATGCCGCCCAGCCAGCGGTGATCGACGAAGGGCGTGCCGGCGCGCAGCGCCTCCTCGCGGATGATCTCGCGCGCCTGGCGCTTGGTGCCGACGAACAGGATGCTGCCCTTGTTTGCGGCCAGCTGGCGCACGAACTTCACCGCATCCTGGTACATGGCCAGGGTCTTCTCGAGGTTGATGATGTGGATCTTGCTGCGATGGCCGAAGATAAACGGGGCCATCTTGGGATTCCAGTAACGGGTTTGGTGCCCGAAGTGAACTCCGGCTTCGAGCATCTGACGCATGGTGACCGACATGAACTTCTCCTGTAAGGGTTGAGCCTCCGCTCGCCGGAACCCGATAGTCGGGCACCCTTCCGATCCGGCAGAGCCGGATTTTTTATCGCTCACGCCGGCATGACCCGGCGCGAACTGGCAAGCGTGCGAATTGCTCCGATCAAAACCACCGGAGCTAACAAAAAATTATATCAGCGCGAGCCCGGTTGCCTCAAGCATTTTTATGCGCACTCAAGGGTTTACCGCCCCGCCTGTGGCGGCGTGACGCTGCCGACGGGCTTCGTACAGGCAGATGCCCGCCGCCACCGACACGTTCAGGCTTTCCACCTGGCCCAGCATCGGGATCGCGATCAATTCGTCGCAGGTCTCGCGCGTAAGCCGTCGCAGCCCTTCTCCCTCCGCGCCGAGCACCAGCGCCAGCGCACCGGAAAGCCTGGCTTGGAACAATGTGGTGGCGCCGGCTTCGGCCGCGCCGAGTACCCATATTCCCTTATCTTTCAGGTCTCTGAGCGCGCGTGCCAGGTTGGTGACGACGATAAAGGGCACGCTTTCCGCCGCGCCCGAAGCGACTTTGTGCACGGTGGCGCTGAGGCCGGCCGCCCGGTCCTTGGGTGCGATCACCGCATGCACCCCCATCGCGTCCGCGACCCGCAGACAGGCACCCAGGTTGTGCGGGTCCTGCACCCCGTCCAGCACCAGCAGCAACGGCGGTTCGGTCGCGCTTTCCAGCACCTCTTCCAGCGAACCCGCCGGGGCCGATTCCTCGACAAAGGCGACCACGCCTTGGTGCCGCGAGCCCTTCGCCAGCCCATCGAGGCGCGCTGCGTCGGCATGATGAACGCGCACGCTGCCGGCCTTGGCCAGATCCGCCACCCTGCGGGCACGCGGATCATTCCGCCCGGGGTCCAGAAACACTTCGAACACCGCCTCCGGCCGGCGCCTGAGCGCCGCGGTGACAGCGTGCAGCCCGTGTATCGCCCGCCTGCCGCTCATTTGCCCTTCGACTTCGGCTCGTCGAGCACGAAGTCGATCTTGCTGGTCTCGAGATCCACCCGCACCAGCTTGACGGACACCCGGTCGCCGAGCCGGAATCGTTTGCCGGTGCGCTCTCCCAGCAGTTGATGCTTGGCGGCATCGTAATGAAAATAATCCGACCCCAGTTCGGAAATGTGCACCAGACCCTCCACGTACACCTGGTCGAGCGCGACGAACACGCCGAAGCTGGTAACGCCGCTGACGGTGCCGGTGAAGCGCTCGCTGATGCGATCCTGCATGTAATAGCACTTGAGCCAGGCCTCGACGTCGCGGGTGGCCTCGTCGGCACGGCGTTCCGTCTCGGAACAGTGCACGCCGATCTCGTGCCAGTCGCCCGGGTCGTAACGTTTGCCTGCCAGCACTGCTTTTATGGAACGATGAATGACAAGGTCGGGATAGCGGCGGATCGGTGAAGTGAAATGGGTGTAGGACTCGTAGGCCAGCCCGAAATGGCCGACGTTGTCCGGGCTGTAGATCGCCTGGCGCAGCGAGCGCAGCATCACCGTCTGCAGCAATTGCACATCCGGGCGGGTCTTGATTTTTTCCAGCAAGCGCGCGTAGTCCTTGGCCTGAGGCTGGTCGCCGCCGGTGAGCTGCAGCCCGAACTCGCGCAGAAACTCGCGCAGCGCCGCCAGCTTTTCCGGAGTCGGGCCTTCGTGCACGCGGTACAGCGCCGGATGATCGTGGCCGGACAGGAAATCGGAGGCGGAGACATTGGCCGCCAGCATGCATTCCTCGATCAGGCGGTGGGCATCGTTGCGCTCGGTGGGGACGATGCGCTCGATCTTGCCCTGGCCGTCGAAGAACATCTGGGTCTCGACGGTTTCAAAGTCGATCGCGCCGCGCAGTGCGCGCGCCTTGGTGAGGCCCTGGTACAGGGCGTGCAACGTCTGAAGTTGCGGAACCAGTTGCCGCAGCTCGCGCGTGGGCTCGCCTTGCGGATCCTCGAGTACCTTCGCGACCTGGGTGTAGGTGAGTCGCGCGCGCGAATGCATCACGGCTGGATAGAATCGATAGGCCCCAATGTCGCCGCGTGCGGAGATGTCCATTTCGCACACCATGCACAGGCGGTCGACCTTCGGCATCAGCGAACACAGGCCGTTCGACAATACCTCGGGCAGCATCGGGATCACACGCCGCGGGAAATACACCGAGTTTCCGCGCAGGCGCGCTTCGAGGTCGATCGGATCGCCGTGCTGCACATAATGGCTGACGTCGGCAATGGCCACCCACAGCTTGAAGCCCTTGCCGTTACGCTCGGCATAGACCGCGTCGTCAAAATCCTTGGCGGTCTCGCCGTCGATCGTGACCAGCGGCAGGTTGCGCAGGTCTTCGCGGCCTTTGAGATCTTTATCCGTCACTCCGGCAGGGAACTTCGCAGCCACCTTCTCAATTTCCTTGGAAAATACGTGCGGCAGGTCGTGCTTTCTCAGCGCGATCTCGATCTCCATTCCGGGATCGGCGTAATTGCCGAGCACCTCGACGATGCGGCCAATGGGCCGCGCGTGGGGCTTGGGCTGCTCGATGATCTCGGCCACCACGACCTGTCCGGGTTTCGCGCCGCCGGTGGCGCCGGCGGGGATGAGGATGTCCTGGCTGATGCGCCGGTCTTCCGCCGCCACCACGCCGATGCCGTGTTCGTTGAGGAAGCGGCCCACCACTTTCTGATTGGCGCGTTCGAGTACTTCGACGATCTGGCCTTCGCGCCGGCCGCGCGCATTCACTCCGCCCTCGCGCGCCACCACCCTGTCGCCGTGCAGTACCTTGGACATTTCTCCCGGATTGAGAAACAGGTCCTCGCCGCGATCGTCGCGGATCAGGAAGCCGAACCCGTCCGGGTGGCCCTGCACTCGCCCGTTCACCAGGTCGAGCTTCTCCACCACGCAGATCGCGTTCTTGCGGTTGCGCATGATCTGGCCGCTGCGCTCCATCGCCGCCAGCCGCCGCACGAATGCGTCCATCTCGTGCGGCGCGACGCCGAGCAGTTGCGCGAGTCTGTCCTCGGCAACCGGTACGCCCTGCTCGAGCAGAACCTGGAGAATGTATTCGCGGCTTGGAAGCGGATGCTCGTAACGCGACTGCTCGCGCTCGAGATGCGGGTCGTTGCTGCGCACGTCGGTGCCGCGCGCCTGCGCCGAAGATTTCTTGCGGCTGACGATTTCTGTTTTCTTGTTTGTTTTCATGGAAAGTTTGGGTTCCGGAAAGCGCAAACTGCGTTGACAAAGCAGCGCTTTCCAATTACATTCTGCGCCCTCCCGTGCCGAGATGGCGGAATTGGTAGACGCACCAGGTTCAGGTCCTGGCGGTGGCAACACTGTGGAGGTTCGAGTCCTCTTCTCGGCACCAGACCGCAATCCCCTCGCAATTTTTCCCGCCGCATTCCTCGCCTGCCCACTTGCTATCCCTGTTTGAACGGATGGCGCAGGACTATGGTTTCACTGCGGTCAGGCCCGGTCGAGATCATGTCCACCGGCACACTGCAGACCTGCTCGATGCGTTTGAGGTAGTTGCGTGCATTCGCCGGCAAGTCCTCGTAGCGGGTGATCCCGACCGTACTCTGTGTCCATCCCGGAATTTCCTCGTAGATCGGTTCGCAACTGGCGGAAGCATCGGCGCCGGAGGGAAGAATGTCGATGCGCTCACCGCCGAGGTTGTAGCCGACGCCGACTTGCAGCGCCTCCACGCCGTCGAGCACGTCCAGCTTGGTGATGCACAATCCGGACACGCCGTTGATCTGAACAGAACGCTTGAGCGCCGCCGCGTCGAACCAGCCGCAGCGTCGTGGCCGGCCGGTCACCGACCCGAACTCTTTTCCGCGCGTGCGCAGCTGTTCGCCGATATCGTCGTCAAGTTCGGTGGGAAACGGTCCCGATCCAACCCGCGTGGTATAGGCCTTGGTAATCCCCAGTACGTAGTGCAGCATCTGTGTCCCTACGCCGGCACCCGCCGCTGCCGCGCCGGCGACACAGTTGCTCGAAGTCACGAACGGATAGGTTCCATGATCGATGTCGAGCAACGTTCCCTGCGCGCCTTCGAACAACAGGCTCTTGCCGGCGCGATGCGCGTCGTAGAGGGCGCGCGGCACATCCGCAATCATCGGTGCGAGCTGCTCGCGCATTGCCAGGGTTTCGTCGTGCGTCTTCTGAAAATCCACCGGCTTTGCCTTCAGATA
>Ga0137409_10002069_pt1 | contig 21609 bp, 18 predicted proteins | sample CZODoug1_16funga_FD_122059 | JGI IMG/M metagenome (GOLD analysis project Ga0137409, IMG submission 122059) | Vadose zone soil fungal communities from Angelo Coast Range Reserve, California, USA - CZODoug1_16fungal (Hybrid Assembly) | ecosystem: Environmental > Terrestrial > Soil > Vadose zone... | reverse complement strand
CTTCACGATCACCGCGAACCTGCATCGATCGCGGAACGTGGCCAGCGAATTGAAGGCCCTCCGGGCCCTAAGTCGTGCCGGCCTCGATCAGGACGCGATCGAATCGCAGCTGGGTCTGTATCGCAAAGACTCCAAGCGCCTCTTCGCGTTGATGTCCCTCGTTGCGCCGGCCGTCGAGCTTCTTGACGCGGCGCGCCTTTCGCCATCGACGGCAATGGTTCTCGCAGGCCTGTCGTCCCACCACCAGTTCCAGTTTCTCCGACGCCGAGCCTTGTGACTCGTCGATCCAGACTAATATGGCGGACTCCAGCGAGGATGGGCTGCCGCAGCGCGTGAGGGATACTGACGGCCATTGGAGCGCTTCCAGCTCACTTCAATTGATGACCATTCGTTCCGATGGGTCTTATTCCGCCCAACAACTCGACAGCAACTCCGCCAGCGGAACGGCCATGACCATAAACGGAACCAGCGGGTTCTTTGGGATGGGACGCGCCATCTCTGATGGTCAAGGAGGAGCCCTCTTCACTCTTTCTTCGCCGCCGTCGCTCTACCATGTCTCTTCTGGCGGATCATCGAAGATCGGCTTGCCCATCACTCCAGATGCCCCTCCCGGCGACGACCTCTTCCTCGCGGACTCCATGTTACTCGCGGCGGATGGCACCGCGTACATCACAGGCAGCAGCACACTTGAAGCTCCCGTCGACACCATCGTAGCCGTCGATTCCAGCTCCGGCAACGTAAAATGGGCCGCCTCCCCTGGACTGCACCCCAAACTCAGTACCGTCACATCCGACGGTTCCCTGGCCTTCCAATATGCACTGGCCGATTTCTCCGTCCACTCCGCGCTAGCCGACTCCACCGGCAATGTCTCACCCCTATTCACCAACCCCGACAGCTCCGACGCCGGCCCCGTCCTCACCGAATCCTTCGGCTTTCACCTCCCTTCCTATTGGACTCTGGGTACCTGGCACGCCTATCAACCCGATCTGACGCTCGCCGCCATAACAGGCAAAGCCATCGCTACGGCACTCCTTTACTCTGAGAGCCAAGGAAGTGCTAAAAAAGGACACGCTCCGCAAAAGCCCGACGTCGCTCATTTCATTCCGGTTGACCAAACTTCGTTGGGCATAAGCTCACAGGCCGCCCTGACGCAAATCGAGCAGCTTTTACCTCAACCTGTTGCGGATCATCTACCCTTCTTGGGTTCAGCCGCTACAGCGCCCAAATTCCTAAACATAGTGGCAAGACCGATTCGAGCTATCGGCTTCATCGGTCACTCAGTGGATCCGCCAGATCCAAGTCCGCTCGATGGAAACTTCTACTCTGTTGGCCTCAGGTTCTTCGGTGGTCAGGCGCTTGTGCTCCCACCTACTGATGTGCCGCCATTTCCTGTCCCAACCTACGTCAACAGCATAACGACCACTCGAATTAACACCCAAGCGAGAGTGGTATTCATTGGCTCCTGCTTCAATGGACCGAGTTTCATGTCCCTGTGGAACATACACGACCAAACAATTACCGAGCAGGCGACAAAAGGTCAGGCAATGATCGTTCTCGCGAATCCAAACTCGGCCGTCATTCTTGGCCACGCTGTGGTCGAATGGGCCCGTATTCTAGATGACATGATTCTGCAACACATGAGTGTCGATGCAGCAGTCGCTGAAGCCAATCAATACCTTCTGAATCAAGGAAGGGACGTACAAGGAAATCCGATCACTGAACAATGGAAGGTCGTTGGAGACGGCAATGTCAAAATCAACTAGAATCGCCCCCCACTTGTTGTTAACGATGGCCCTCGCAATTTTCGCTTCCACCCCTGTTCTGTCACAAGAGTCCACTCTCGGAAACCAAAATACCGTCTTGACATTCGTTCACGATTTCCTACAGGCCTTTTATCCAGAGGTTGTTGGCAAAGGTTTACGCCTAACCCTTTCAGTCGCTCACCCAATGGATGTCTCATGGAAAGAAATTTCGGGCGTGTACTTCAGACTCACCCCTCTAGCGCCGTCGTTGCCAAGTTTGGTCGACCCAGAGCAACGAGCAAAGGCCGAAGGCCCCGTCAACCCTACTTTACTCGGTGGGTTTTTTTGGTTGCATCCCCGAGAACGCGTACGGATCGAACAGATGGTGGCCTCTTCTGAAATCGTTCATGAAAAGGAATTGAACGCTGTCCGCGTTCTTGTTGAGTCTCATCCGGAATGGCCTGATGACCGAGCAATCCGTGCCCTGAAAGAAGCGGGAGCTCGCTACGGCCCTGCGGACAAAGAGAAGTTCATCGCATCGCTTCACTTCGAGCGAGCAGAAAAATTTCTGGGGCGACTCAGCATAAAGTTAGTGGAATTCGAAGGCGTCAGCTCCGACCACGTCGGTAACTTTGCGAGGTTCATCTGGATTGTGCACGCTGTAGGGGAGTTCCCGGATGGAACGCGGCAAACTTACGGTTTAAGCTTCGAGCCATTTGAAGGGAAGCTAACAGGCTTGTCGGAAATATCTGATCAAAGCGGAACGTAATGCCTAATCAGATGACGGAAATTGGGCGTTGGGACATTTCTTGTCTCTTTCACCGGCGCGGCAGTTGCGGGTTCTGTTTTCGCTCCCATTGTGCGGTGAAGGGCCTCCCATCGTCGGGAGGGCCAAATGCGCGGGGTGGCTTTCGGCTTAGTTCTGCTCCTGATCCAAATGCCGCGTGCTTCGGCTTAGTCCGCAAGTTTTAATTCATATTCTTTAGATCCCGAACGCTAACTGGCAGTCGGTGCCGACCACCTGCACCGCAACCGTCCCTCCGACCAGTTGTCCCCGCGTACCTCCCTTGCTATCGTTTACTCCGAAAAGGTCGAGGGTCAGCCGTGAACGTCGCGCCAGGTTTGATAGTCTTTCTCCACCCGCCTTCCAGCCGATCCACTTCGCGCCCCGCACCCAAACCCGTCCGCAAGTCTCCTTCTCCAGAAGGCCAACCGCAAGCAATCCAATCTCAAAGTTCCCATTTGTCGCCCCTTTGTTTTCATGGTCTTACGAATTGCTTTTCCCGCAAACCATTTATTATCAAAAACATCTGCGTTGCCCCCCGGGTGTGCCCCCAAACCGCTTTTCCGAAGCACAACTACGTCGACTTGCCGACCATGCGCGCCTATCCTCTTCATTATCAATAAATTGCGCACTCTTGTTCTCTCTTGCAGCTCTTTTTCGCACTCCGATCATTTGTTTTCAACACCTTGCAGACTCTTTGGCAAAAACAGGGGGGGTGGGGTACCCTCCGTATGCGCAACTCAGTCTCTGTGCCCTCTGTGTCCTCTGTGGTGCATCCGCCTTTCCTGCGTTATCCTTTCCCTCTTTCGGAGGGCCCACGAATGCCGACGCGCGATGATGCCTGGAAACTTCTTTGCGAATACACGCAGTCCGAAAGCTTGCGCAAACACATGCTGGCCGTGGAAGCCTGCGTCCGCGCCTACGCCCGCAAGCAAGGCGCCGACGAAGAGTCCTGGGGACTGGCCGCGCTCCTCCACGATTTCGACTACGAGCGCTGGCCCAACGACGCCCACGCGCCAGACAAGGAGCATCCCGCCGAAGGCGCCAAGATCCTGCGCGCGCAAGGCTACTCCGAGGAAGTGGTCCGCGCGATTCTCTCCCACGCCGACTACTGCAACGTGCCCCGCCAATCTCCGCTCGAGCACGTCCTCTTCGCCTGCGACGAACTGGCCGGCTTCCTCACCGCCTGCGCCTACGTCCGTCCCTCCAAAAGCATCCTCGATCTGGAAGTCGATTCCGTGAAGCGCCGCCTGAAAGACAAAGCCTTCGCCAAAGGCGTAAGCCGCGAAGACGTCCGCAAAGGCGCCGAAGAACTAGGCGTCCCCCTGGAAGAGCACATCACCTTCTGCATAGCCGCCCTACGCGAGCATGCCGACGCACTAGGCCTGCGCGGCACGATCGCCGCGCAGGCAGCGACGTAGCATCAATGTAGTGGCCGGTCTTTAGACCGGTAAGCGAGCAAAGCGAGCGAGAAGGAGAGGAAATTCTTCACGGCATGGCTTCAGCCAAAGCCGCAAAGGCGAGAAGACGAATACTTTTCCCTAGAACGGCCGGTAGGAAAATAACGTAATCGCCGCGCCCAGCAGCATCGCCGCAACAACCAGCGCGATCACACCCGCAGTGAACCAAACGGGTGCCCGCTGCGGCGCAAACAAGCTCGATCGCGCCGCAGCGCCCGAAGAATTCGGCTGAAGAGAATCTTCTGCACCGGCAGCAGCTTCCGCCGCCGCACCAGCCGAGGCCGCTCCAGGCTGCGTTGCTCCAAGCAAGTCCGGCCGGTCCAGAAATTCCACCGTGCCGATGAAGCTATACCCTCGGCGCGGAATCGTTTGCACGTAAATGGATTGCTCGTTGGAGTCGCCAAGTATCTGCCGCAACTTATTGACGGTGGTGTTCACGTTGGCGTCGAAATTTACGTGAGTGTCGGAACCCCAAAGACGCGCCCGCAACTCTTCGCGCGTAACAATTTCTCCGTGCCGCTCAATCAACGTGACCAGCACCTGGCAAACCTTTCCTGGCAGACGCAAGCGCGCGCCATTTTTGGTAAGGTCCTGCCGCTTCATATCAAGCTGAAACGCGCCGAAGCGCGCGTAGCGAGTGGGAAATTTGCCGGCGACCTGGTCACCGCGTCCAGCGCGCTCGGCTATTTGGAACTCCGTGTTCATAGGCTTCACCCTGGGCCGAAAGAAAAATGCGAAACGCGATGCGATAGTCGAAAGAATTGACAAGCTGGTGTGGGTAAGTTATATCTGAGGTGTATATACAAGTCAAGATCGGCGCTGGCTTCCATGGCTGTTCGCCTTGCAGACCTGAACCTCAATGGCACGGGCTCGTGCGCCTCGTTCAATTTTCGCCGGGCCGCGCGCGCCGTCACGCGTTTCTATGACCAGGCATTGGAACCGTGCGGCATCCGATCAACCCAATTCACCATTTTGGTGGGCGTGGCCAAGACGCAGCCCACTGCCATTTCGGCTCTAGCCGATGTCCTTGTCATCGATAACACCACGCTCACCAGGAGCCTTCGCTTGCTGAAAAAGCAGGGGCTTGTCTCGGTTTCGGACCGAGGCGCGAGGCGTCAACGATTTCTGGCCCTGACCCCAAAAGGCGAGCGCACGTTGGCGGAAAGCCTGCCGGTGTGGCGTGCAGCGCAAGAGCGGTTCGTGCAGTCTCTCGGCGCCGACTACTGGACAAATTTCCGCGGCGAACTGGAAAGACTCGCGCACGTCGCCATATCGCTAGAGAAGTCAGCGCCCGCATAGCCTGCAGAGCTTGCAAGGCTAATCTCGTCAGTTAATCTCATCGGGCGCCTTCTTCTTTGCGGCGAAGTCGCGCTAAAATAGGGGGCGATGCTTACCCAAATTGCGGGGTCTGACGCTGCGGCTACGCTTCATCCGCGGCGCAAAACTTACGGTGTGAACGTTGGGCATGTGCGGGTGGGCGGAGGCGCGCCTATCGTCGTGCAGTCCATGACTAACACGGATACCGCGGATGCTCCGGGGACTGCGCAGCAATGTTTGGAGCTTGCGGAGGCGGGATCGGAAATTGTTCGCGTTACGGTGAATGTGCCGGAGGCGGCGGCTGCGGTTCCGGAAATTAAGCGGCGGCTGCTGGCTGCCGGCTGCAAAGTACCGATTATTGGTGATTTTCATTATAACGGGCACGTGTTGCTTACGAAATATCCGGATTGCGCTGCTGCACTGGACAAATACCGGATCAATCCAGGGAATGTTGGCGCGGGGCAACGGCGTGATGAGCAGTTTTCCACCATCTGCAAAATTGCGCGCGATAACGGCAAGCCGGTGCGAATCGGCGTCAATGGCGGGTCGTTAAATCAAGAGTTGGTGATGCGCAAGATGCAGGAGAATACGGACAAGAATTTGGGCAAGGAGTCCGAAGAAATCATTAACGACTGCATGGTGCTCTCGGCGCTGGAATCCACGGAACTGGCGCTGGAGTCCGGTTTGCGGCACGACCAAATCATTATTTCGTGCAAGACTTCGCGGCCGCGCGATTTGATCACTGTGTATCGGGATCTGAGCGCGAAGACGGAGCAGCCTTTGCATCTGGGGCTTACCGAAGCTGGAATGGGCATGAAGGGGCAGATTTGGTCGGCGGCTTCGCTTGGCGTGCTGCTGTACGAGGGCATCGGCGATACGATTCGCATTTCGCTAACGCCGCGACCGGGTGGCGATCGCCGCGAAGAAGTATATGCAGCGTGTGAGTTGCTGCAAGCGCTGGGGCTGCGATCGTTTTCGCCGAGCGTGACCGCTTGCCCAGGGTGCGGGCGGACCACGAGCTCAACGTTTCAGGAATTGGCCGAGCGCATTCAGGACTACATCCGAGACATGATGCCGATTTGGAAGACGCAATATGAAGGCGTGGAAAAGATGATGCTGGCGGTGATGGGTTGCATCGTCAACGGACCGGGCGAATCGAAGGCCGCCAATATCGGGATTAGCCTGCCCGGCACCGGAGAGGCGCCCCGCTGCCCGGTCTATATTGATGGCAAGAAAGATGTGACGCTGGAAGGCACTTACGATGAACTGGCCGCGGCGTTTCAGGCGCTGGTCGATAACTACATTGCGAAAAACTATCCGCGAAAGACGGCTGAGGTAGGCGCAGCGCGATGAAAATCAGCCGGGAAGATGTGCTGCGGGTTGCGGATTTGGCGTATCTGGACCTTAGCGAGTCTGAGCTGGAGACTTACCGGAAGCAGATTGACGAGATTCTGGAGTACATCGGCAAGTTGAACGAGCTTGATACGGCTAATGTTGAGCCGATGGCGCAGGTATTGACTGATGACCAGACTGCGGACGCCACGCTGCGCGAGGATGTGGTCGTGCCCTGCAACGTGGCGGCTGAAATCCTGAAGCAAGCGCCTGATCCGGAACCGCCTTATTTTCGAGTGCCGAAGGTAATCGAGCGTTAGTTGACACTGCTGGCTCGTGCGACAGACTCAGGACGTACCCTCAGCGCCTAAAGGCTTTTTGTTGCGACGCCTCCGGCACGGCTGAAGCCGTGCCCTGACGAAAGCGGTTAAGACGGAAATGCAGACGAATTGGACAATCGATGGAGTGGCGGAGGCGCTGACTTCCAAGAGGGTTTCCGCCCGCGAGCTGGCTGCGGAGTATTACAAGCGCATTGAGGCGCGTAACCCGGAGCTGAATGCGTACCTGACGCTCTCGCAGGACCGGGCTTTTGCGCAGGCGGATCGCGTCGATGCGCTGATCGCGGCAGGAAAGCCGCTGCCTGCCCTTGCGGGCGTACCAATTGCGGTCAAAGACGTCATTAGCACGCGGGGCGTGCGCACTACGTGTGGCTCGAAAATCCTCGAAAATTATGTTCCGCCGTATGACGCTACCGCGGTGCAGCGGCTAGAGGAGGCCGGGGCGGTCATACTGGGCAAGACAAATTGCGACGAGTTCGCTATGGGCAGCTCCAATGAGAACTCTGCTTACGGTCCGGTGCGCAATCCGGAAGCGGCGGATCGGGTGCCGGGAGGTTCGAGTGGCGGGTCGGCAGCGGCGGTCGCCGCGGGCTTGGCTGTAGCCTCGCTAGGCACTGATACAGGTGGCTCTATTCGCCAGCCCGGATCGTTCTGCGGCATACCCGCGATGATGCCCAGCTATGGCCGCGTGTCGCGCTACGGACTGATTGCTTTTGCTTCTTCGCTCGACCGCATTGGTCCCTTCGCCACCAATGTGCGCGACATAGCCACGGTGATGCAGATTATCGCCGGGCGCGACGCCAACGATTCCACGTCCACGACGGCGCCTGTTCCGGACTATCACGCTGAAGCGGGAAAGTCTGTAAAGGGGCTGCGCGTCGGCATTCCCAAGGAGTATTTTGGCGAAGGGATGGACCCGGAGGTTCGGAAAAAGATTGAGGCTGGGATTGAGGTACTGCGCAAGCTGGGGTGCGAGATCCGGGAAATTCGCATGCCGCACACGGATTATGCCATCGCGGTCTACTACATCATTGCAACCGCGGAGGCCAGCTCGAACCTGGCGCGGTATGACGGAGTCCGCTATGGATTACGTGTCGATGGGGACTCCCTCCTGAGTATGTACCGGAAGACGCGAGGCGCGGGGTTCGGCGCGGAAGTGAAACGCCGCATCGTCTTGGGAACCTACGTGCTTTCCGCCGGCTACTACGACGCCTACTATCTCAAAGGCCAAAAGGTGCGGGCGCTGATTGCCCAGGATTTCCGCGATGCGTTCACGAAGGTGGACGCGATTGTCACTCCTACCTCTCCCGTTCCGGCCTTTAAGCTGGGAGAGCGGACGAACGACCCATTGCAGATGTATCTTGCTGATATTTATACGGTTACTGGATCGCTGGCGGGGGTTCCCGGGATTTCTGTGCCCTGCGGCAAGATTTGCGGGAAACTGCCAGTCGGCCTACAGATTTTTGGGCCTCCATTTGGGGAGGGGCGCGTCCTGCAGGTGGCGCAGGCATTCGAGGAAGCTGGCGGGGCCACCGTTTAGCGACTGATCTCCGGATCCGGAATTTACCGTCATGCCTTCGCTCGACCGCATCCTCGAGAAACTGGCCGTTGCGCAAAGCCGACTGTTACGCGCCGCCGATGCTATTCCTGCCGAGGTCTGGAGAACTGCTCCGAGGGAAGGCGCCTGGTCCGCCGCGGAAGTGATTGCTCACGTAATTACCATCGAGCGTACGGTGGCCGTGGTGGCTGGCAAAATCCTGAAGAAGCAACCCAAGCAAATTCCGTTGTTGAGGCGGTTTCGCTTGCCGCTGGCGTTTGCGGAAATTCGCCTGATGCGGCTGAAAACTCCTATTCCCGTGGACTCGCAATTTCTGGGCGAAAAGAAGGCGATGTTCGCGGAAATGGAAAAGGTGAGGCGCTACACACTGGCGCTAATTGAGGAAAACCGAAAACGCGACCTGCGAGTTTATCGATGGCGGCATCCTTTCCTCGGGTCGCTCAATACATACCAGTGGTTCGCGCTTCTGGGGTCCCACCAGATACGGCACGAAAAACAGATACGTGAAATTGCCGCTCAACTGCCAAGCACAATACCTAGTTCGCAAAAATAATCCCTAACGCGACCGTGAAGAACTCAACTCGGCGACTGCCGGACGGCGCGTTCGGGTGTGTTCGGGCCACGGAAGCGTCATATCTATTGACGCATATAGATATCGACTGATATATATCATGGCATGCCTAAGATCGATACGCAAAGGTTTATTCCCCTGAAGACCAATTGGTTTCACATCATGCTGTCGCTTGCGGGTGGAGAGCAGCACGGCTACGGAATCATGCAGGAAGTGCTGAACCGCACTACCGGAAAAGTACGGCTATGGCCAGCGACGCTGTATGGATCGATCAAGCGGCTGATCGAGGCGGACCTGATCGAAGAATCCAACGAACGGCCTGCACCGGAATTGGACGACGCGCGACGGCGCTATTACCGGCTGACGGCGCTCGGCCGGCGGGTGCTCGACGCGGAATGTGAGCGGCTGCAGGAATTGGTCCGCACAATTCGAGTGAAGCAACGCATGGTGACGGAATGAATCTCGCATGGAGAATCTACCGGCGGCTGGCGCAAGCGTTTCCGCACGAATTCAAATTGGCTTACGGCCCAGAGGTGATGCAGCTCGGCGAGGACGTGGTGCAGGAGATTGCCAAAAGGCACGGAGCCGCGGGACTGATATGGCTAATCGCGGACATCGCGATTCGCGTGCCGCTCGAATACTTGAGCGAAATGCGCGGCGATATGCGTTATGCCATGAGAGCGCTGAGGAAATCGCCCGGATTCGCGCTGGTTGGCATCATTTCGATGGGACTGGGAATTGGGCTGACCACCAACGTGTACAGCTCGAAATGGGCGTTGCTGTTTCGTGAGCTACCGGCCGCAGCTAATGCCAAGCGCTTGGTGATGCCGGAGAAGCCGGTCTCGTATTACTACGTCGAGCAGTTTAGGAAGGAAAAGAGCCTTTTCGCGGGAGTGGCCGCATTACAGACCGGCATCCCGTTCAATGTCATCTTTCAAGGTGATTTGTACAGGAAGCCGGAGCGGGTCTTCGGGCAACTTGTATCAGCCGACTATTTTTCCGTGCTCGGCGTGCAACCGCAGCGGGGGCGACTGCTCAGCGCCGTAACTGACCGGCCTGGCGATACGCCGGTTGTGGTGATTAGCGATCGTTTCTGGCGCAATCGCCTCAATTCTTCTTCTAACGCGGTGGGGCAAACGCTTCGGCTGAATGGGCAAAGCGCGACCATTGTGGGAATCACACCCAGGAATTTCAATGGGGGGCTTTCGGAAAATCCGTCGGAGCTGTTTGTTCCGATTACAGCGCCGGCCTCGGTCGCTCCGGAGCTTGCGAACGACGTGCTGCATCAACGCAATGCCAGGGAGTTCCTGGCAATGATGTGCCTGGCGCCAGGGGTCACGATTGACTCCGCGGAGGCGGGTCTGGAGGCGATCACACGTCGTCTCGACGAGCAAGATCCTTCGTTGGCGGCGCGCATTGACAAGGGCAGACGCGTAACTTTGCTTCCGGCAGGTACCAGGGTGGTGATTCCCCGGGAACTGAAGCCGGTCATAGCGGGTTTCTTTATCGCGATAATGGGGCTGGTTATTACGCTTGCATGCATGAACCTGGCAAATATGCTGATCGCGCGGGGCGCCAATCGGCGGAAGGAGTTGGCGATTCGGCTCGCGGTAGGAGCCGGGCGTTTTCGGCTTCTCCGGCAGATGATGAGCGAAGGCATGCTGCTTTCGCTGCTGGGCGGCGTGGCCGGATTTGCATTCGCGTATGGTCTGGGCGTGTTGAACTCTCACTTTACGCCGCCCATGAAAGTGCCGCTGGAGTCTGATTTCAGCCTGGATTGGCGCGCAGCCGTTTTCGCGTTCGGCCTGGCAATCGTATGCGGCGTGGGATTCAGTCTGGCACCGGCACTGCAAGCGACGAAAGCCGATTTGACCGTGGCACTCAAAGAGGGATCGCTGCTGCGGTTGCCCGGATACCGACGGTTTGGTCTGCGCAATGTGCTGATGGTAACGCAGGTTGCGGCATCGCTGATGCTGCTGCTGTTGACTGGGTTTCTGGTTATGGGAATCAGCAAGGCGAGCAGCATCCAGACGAAATTTGATCCGAGCACGATGTATCTCTTGTCCATCGATCCGGTGCGTGATGGCTACGCGCCCGAAAAAGCGCAAGCGCTATTCCAGAAAGTTTACGAACGGCTTAGGACCGCGGACGCGGTGCGGAGTATGGCCTTCGCGGCGCAGGAGCCTTTTGCGACCGAAGATGATGACGCTGCGCACCAACTGACGGCCGAAGGCTCAGGGGAATCCTCACGAGTGCAGCAGTCTATGATCGAGGAAACTGTGGGCGCGGGCTATTTTGCGGCGCTCAGCGAGCCGATGCTGGCGGGCCGAGAGTTTGAGGAGCGCGATCAATGGAGGCAGGGAGACAGAGCGAAGGTCTTGCCGGTAGTGCTGAATGAGACTGCGGAACGCCGGCTTTTCGGCAATGGGAATGGGATCGGGAAGCGCGTTAGGGACGAGAAACAGTCCTACGAAGTGGCGGGAGTGGTCGGGGATTTGAAGAATGGAATCGGGATCAGCCAATCGGTAATTTATCTGCCGCTGACGGAGAGGGATTTTGCGCGGCCGCCGGCGGGTGGCATGACCATTCTGGTGCGTTCGGGGGCCGGAGGGGATGCGCTGAACGGCATTCGGAGCGAGATCGCTTTCGTCGACCCCAAACTGAACATCTTCCATGTGCAAACCCTCAGCGAATACCTGGACCGCAGCCGGTCTTCCACGAGGTTCTCTATCCAAACATACGGCGGAATTGGAGTGTTCGGCCTGGTGTTGGCCGCCATTGGACTCGCCGGTATTACGGCCTACTCGGTGGCGCAAAGGCGCAAGGAGATCGCGATCCGCACGGCGCTGGGGGCAAGCAGAGCACAGGTGCTGCGGCTGGTGCTGCGTGAAGGTGCGGCGCTGGTATGCGTGGGAACGGTGCTGGGATTATTGGGCGCGGTGGCGATCGCAAAGATGCTTTCGGCGCTGACGAGCATTTTTGTGGAGGCGCTGCGGGTAGGTACGGATGACCTGCGCTTGCTGGTCGGCGCACCGTTGCTGCTGGCTGCCGTGACGATGTTGGCCTGTTACGTACCGGCGCGCAGATCGGCTCGAATCAATCCGCTGCAGGCGCTACGAGAAGAGTAGTCCACTGCTCTCTAAACGCACCACGCGTGATGCCGTGCGTATCCCAGGAACACTGTACGTTCTGAACAGCCTTGGATATGGGATTGTGGAGAGACATTGCAAAAATAGGACAAATTTTACAACGGCGTGAACATTATGCTCGTCAGTACTAGCTCGACGTCCTCGTTCTGACATACGTGAAAGACCCATTTGTTGTGATTTTAGGCGCAAAGTACTAGCCGATTCGTTTTGCGCGCACCTAACGGAACGACTATTGCTCTTACAGGGGTGCAGCCCTAGGATGGCGTCAAGCATCTAACGGGTAGAGGAAGTAAGGGCGGAGAAAAGAGGGCCAAGGGTCGTGGTTACCGTTAAAGCGAGTCAGAAAATTTTCACCGATAACGAAGTGGCCAACCTCACGGGGATTTGTGTGGACCACCTGCACAACTTCGCGAAGAGCCGCCATCTGGGGTTTATCGCGCGCGCTGCGGAAGCAGCGGGAATTCAGGCGGATCAGTGGCTGTTCACCTTGTCGGACCTTATGGTGCTGGTGACACTGTTTCCGCGCTGCACGCACTAAGCCGCGGTTCGTCACCAGGGCGGCCGGCCAGGTAGGCTGTCGTTTTTCTCATATCGAGTTTTCTTGCGCTCTCCGGGCAAAATCGGAGGGCTTTTTTGTTTTAGGGGAGTGCGAACGAACCTGGCCTTGAGTTCAAGTTGCCGAGCGCTGGTTTGCGGCGCTATGCTCGGCCTGGGAGTAAACCCAGGTGCAAAATAGCGCATCGCACCTCCAGGAATCCTTGTGATCCGTTCTTGCATACTTATGGGGTTTGTCTGCCTGAGTGCATTGCCCTGCCTGGATGCTGAAGGCTCAGCGCAGCTGTCGTCCAAAGAACAGGACACAGTGTCGACCCAACGCCAGTCGGGTCGCGATTCCAAGCAAACCTCAGGGAACGATGCAGCGGCGGCAGCCCGGCTGACACGAGGGAAGAAACTCGTTTTGAAGGACGGGAATTTCCAATTGGTGCGGGAGTACGAGCGGAAGGGCGAGCGGGTCCGTTATTTCAGTCTCGAGCGGGGTGATTGGGAAGAGATTCCCGCTGCGATGGTGGATTGGGACGCCACGACCAGGGCCCAGGCGGACTCGGACAAAGCTTCGGAGGCGCTGCTGGGGAAGATCCATGCGCAGGAAGAGGCTACGAAGATCGAGACGGTCTTGGATGTTGACGCAAGTTTACAGGTCGCTCCGGGGGTGTTTCTGCCGCCGGGCGAGGGAATGTTCGCCATTGAAGGGAAGTCGGTTACTCCGATTGCGCAGGTGGGGTCACAGGTGAAGACGGATAAGAAGACATTTTTGAAGCAGGTGATTTCGCCGATTCCTATTGTGCCGGGAAAACGCAATGTGGAGATTCCGGGGGCGAAGGCCAAAACGCGAATCAATACGAGCGGACCTGAATTTTATTTGCGGGAGGCACCTCCCGATCCGGACCGGAACTCGAGCGTGTATCGGAGCAGCCGCCCTGGGGAATCGGGGCCGGAGGTGGAGTTGGTGCGCGCTACGGTGAAGGGGAACAAGCGGCAATTGGAATCGATTCGCAGCATGTTTGGGCAGCAGATAGGGACGGAACGGAAATCGGTTGCGATCCAGAGGTGGGAAGTGGCGGCGACGGTCTATCGTTTTACTTTGGGCGAGCCTTTGCCGCCGGGGGAGTATGCGCTGGCGGAGATTTTGCCGGATGGGATGAATTTGTTTGTTTGGGATTTTGGGGTGGATGGGGCGCAGGCGGCGCCTGCTAAGAAATAACCTTCGCTATCCACTACTGCGGTGGCGATCGGAAACGTCCTTGCGGTGCTGCGACCTCGAAAGCGGCAGCCCTTCGAAGCTCAGGATATACAAGACCGCCGTATTCCAAAATGCAAGAGCGCTCGCGCTTTGGCGCTCGCCAGCCGGGCTGAAGCCCGGCCCCTACACTATTGCTTGGTCCCGGTTGGGGTGGGCGGGGGACGGCGCTCCATTTCTGTTGGGACGGCGATGGAGCGGGCACCGTTTTTGCCTACGGCTCGGACGGCGAAGAAGTGGTTGTCGGTGGAGACGCCGCGCAGCACCGTTTCACCAGCGCTGGCGGCGAAGTCGTAGACTTGCCAGCGCGATTCTGTCGTTTCCCGCCATAGAATTTCAAAGCCGGCGCGGTCCGGATCGTCTTCGGCGGACCAGGAGACTTTGGCGTCGGGAGTTACGGCGCCGGAGAGCCTGGCGTTGGTTGGCGCGGCGGGGGCCATGGCCAGTTGGCGCAAGGCTTCGGCATTGTCGCGGGCGACGTCGCCCAGGAAGCTGGCGTTCAGGTATTTTTCGAAATCGCCGTATTCGATTCCGTTTTCGGTGCGCGGGGTCTGATGCTGATGCGCGTAGTCTTCGAGCGGTTCGGTGAAGCGGACGGCGGGGAGGCCGGCTTTGTAGAAGGGATAGTGGTCACCGCCACGGCCGTAGCGATCGACGCGAAAAATCATGCGGATATTTTGGCGGCCGTCGATTTCTTCGATGGCGCGGGCGAGTTCGCGGCCGGGGGAATCGCAATCGTCGATTTCGCCGTTGCCGGAGAAAAGGCGGACGCGATGCGGGGCTCCCGACGAGGGATCGTCGCCGACGATGTCGTCATCGAGCATGCCGCCGATGGTGTAGCCCTGCTGCTTGGCCCAATCGAGCAAACGATAGCCACCGAGGAGGCCTTGCTCTTCGCCGGAAATGGCGGCGAAGAGAAGCGTGGCGCGGTTTGTGGCTGTGCCGCTCGCGACGGCTTTGCTGAGCAGACGAGCGGATTCGACGCTTACGGAGACGCCGGAGGCATCGTCGTCCGCCCCGGGGGCGTCGGCTTCGGTGTTCATCACGTCGGATGGACGCGAATCGTAATGGCCGGAGACGATGAAGAGCGTTTTCGCTAGCTTGGTGTCGGAGCCGGGGAGGATGGCGTAGACGCTTTCCAGAGGCAGCGGCTTGCCGGACGTGCGCTCGCTGGTGGAATCGAATTTGTCGACTATTACTTGCAGCTTGCCGCCGGAGGCTTTGGCGATTTCGTTGAGGCGGGCGACGATGTGGTCGCGGCCACAGCCGATGCCGCGGTTGGGGTCGGTCCAGGAGGAGAGGGAGAGGCGCGTGCCGCAGGAGACGAGTTGGTCAATGAGGGCGCGCATGGATTTTTCGTCGACGCTTTTGCGGGCTATGGCACCTGTGGGACGAGGCGAGAGTTTCGGATGCGGGCGCCGTTGTTGGGGCTCCGCTGGATCGGGTGGGGCGGGTTGCTGAGCGAACGCCGAGGCAAGAACGATGCAGAAGCAAATACTTGTGATGAGAATGCCGCCTAGAAGTCCGCGACGAATGGAACGGACATTAGCCATTAGGTGTGCTCCGAGAGGAGGTTTTACCGCTCGGCATTCTAGCCTATGTGGACGGCGGCAAGAAGTAATGCCAGGTTTCAGTACTGCGATCAACGCCAATCCGGAGCTTGACCCTCCGGGAGGCGACTACTTTGCTTGTTGGCGAGCTTGCTGCGGCGCAGGATCCTTGAGGAGCGATTGAATCTCGCGCTCAAAAGCGTCCTTGTCCACCATGCCAGCGTGAGAGTCAGCGATCTTGCCATTTCGATCGATGAGCAATGTCAGCGGCAAGCCCGAAACGCCAAACTGACCTCCCAAGTCCGAATTGCCGATCACGATTGGATAATTGATTTTGTTTTCTGCGAGGAATGGCTTCACTGATTTCCAGCCGTCTTCGTCCATGGAAACGCCCACTACCGAAAGGCCTTTGTCTTTGTACTTATTTTGGAACTCCATGTACCACGGAATTTCTACCTTGCAGCCGCCGCACCAGGTAGCCCAGAAATCTAGAAGAACTACTTTGCCTTTATAGTCGGACAGTTTGATGGAGCCGCCTTTCGAGTCAGCAAGTGTGAAGTCTGGGGAGAGTTTTCGAGAATTCGCCGGCGTGAGGTCCGCCGTGGCCGCCACTGGCAGCACGAAACACACAAATATCAGCACGATTTCCGAGAACGAAGAGCGCGAGTTACTGAGTTTTGTCGTCATTTGGCTAGGCCTCTTCCTCTACTAATTGCTCGCCGTGGGCGGCCTTGTGGGCGGCGATTACTTTGTCGGCTAGCTCGGGGGGGACGTAGTCGTAGTGGGAAAATTCCATGGAATAGCTGGCGCGTCCTTGGGTTTTGGAGATCAGGTCATTGGCGTAGGTCAGCATTTCGGCGAAGGGGACTTGCGCTTTGATGATTACGTTGTGGCCGCGGAGGTCGCTTCCGGCGATGCGGCCGCGGCGGGAGCTTAGGTCGCCCATCAGGTCGCCGGAATATTGATCGGGGGCGTAGACCTCAACGTGCATCACCGGCTCGAGCAATGTGGGGCGGGCCTGCTTCATGGCTTCCTTGAAAGCGAGAGAGCCGGCGATTTTGAAGGCCATGTCGGAAGAGTCGACGTCGTGATATTTGCCGTCGTAGAGAATGGCGCGGAAGTCGACGACCGGGAAGCCGGCGAGGTAACCGCGGGCGGCGGCTTCGCGAATTCCTCTTTCGACGGAGGGAATCCAGTTTTTGGGGATGGCGCCGCCGAAAACGTCGTCGACGAATTCGATGCCTTTGCCGCGCTCGACCGGTTCCATTTTAATGCGGCAGACGCCGAACTGGCCGTGACCGCCGGACTGCTTTTTGTGCTTGCCTTCGACATCGGCACGGCCGCGAATCGTTTCGCGATACGGAACCTTGGGCGGTTTTAGCGTGAGGTCGACGTGATAGCGCTTGTGTAGCTTGGCAACGACGACTTCGATATGCTGCTGGCCGGAGCCGGCGAGCAGGAATTCTTTTGTTTGCGGATCGCGAGAGAAACGGAGCGCGGGATCTTCTTCCATGATTTTGTGAATGCCGACTCCAATTTTGTCTTCGTCGGCGCGCGTTTTGGGCTCGATGGCGAAAGTGATGGAAGGCTCGGGAAGCTGCGCGGGCGGGTAGTAGATGGACGAAGTTTTGTCGCCGAGCGTTTCGCCGGTGGTGGTTTCTTTTAGCTTGGCGATTGCGCCGATGTCGCCGGCGTGTAGCTCCTGGATTTCGGTGAGCTGCTTGCCCTGGACTACCTGGGTATGTTGGAAACGCTCGGGCAAAGTCCGGTTGTAGTTTAGCAACGTGGCGTCGTTTTTCAGGACGCCACTTTTTACTTTGAAATAGTTGATGCGGCCGGCGAAGGGGTCGGCAAGGGTCTTGAACACGAAAATTGAGAGCGGCTGAGTGTCGTCATACTTACGTTCGATGCGGTCGCCCTGGCCCTTGGGCTCTTTGAAGCCGACCTGCGAATGCTCGTCGGGATGCGGGAAGACGTCGGCGATGAAGGTGAGCAGGCTGGCGGTGCCGACATTACGCAGGGCAGAAACCATTAGGACGGGAAATATCTTTTCGGCGACGATAGCTTTGCGGACGCCTGGAATCAAGTCTTCGATGGGGATGGTGCCTTCGCGGAAAAATTCTTCCATTAGTTCGTCGTCGCCCTCGGCCACCATTTCTACTAATTTTTCATGGGCGGCTTTTGCTTCGTCGGCGAGGGCGGCGGGGATTTCTTCGATGGAAGGTTTGCCGTCGCCGTCTGGTTTATACATGTGGGCTTTCATGGCTACGAGATCGATCACTCCGCGAAAACCTTTTTCGGTGCCGATGGGCAGCTGCAGGGCGACAACGTTGCGGCCGAAGACGGACTCCAGCGATTCCATGGAGCGCTCGAAACTGGAGAGCTCGCGGTCCATCCAAGTGAGGACAAAGGCGCGGGGGATGTCGTACTCGGTGCAGTAATCCCAAACTTTTTCGGTGGTGACTTGCGAGCCGACATGGGCGTCGACGGCGATCAGCGCGGCGTCGGCGGCGACAAGGGACGCTTTTGTTTCGGTGATGAAAGTGGAATATCCGGGAAGGTCGAGAAAATTTATTTTAACGTTGTTGCCCTCGCAAAGTGTGCAGGGCCACTCGGCGTAGGCGAGGCCGGTCTGAATGGAAATTTTCCGCTGGATTTCTTCTTCATCCCAATCGGTGGTGGTGCTGCCTTCCGCAACTTTTCCCCATCGGGGGGTCATGCCCGCGGTGTAGAGCAACGACGACACCAGTTGCGTCTTTCCGGTGCCGCCGTGGCCGACAATGCCAACGTTGCGAATGTCCTTGGTGGAATAGCTCTTCATACAGACCTCCATTGCGCGAGGTCCGCCAAGCGTGAAGGAGGCGCGGGCCTGCGCCTAGCTTGTGGTGCTGGGGTTTGAGAGCGCGGCCCTTTCCCTGGGTCCTGCGAAGAAGGACGAAGAGTTAGCAAAATCCCCTGGTCCGCTCTCGAGTTGTGCTCACCCCGTAGGACGGGGTCCGCACGAGGCGGATGCTAGCACAGCGGATTGGGGAGGGCAATCGGTGCGGTGGTTACTCCGGCCCGAGTGCCGGATAGAACTTACGTAGGACAGCGAGGAGGTCTGTGGCGCTGAGCGCGAAGTTGATGCCGCTAACGCTCCTCCGCTCAAGCTTCAAGGTGTTGATGCCGATTACTTCGCCGGCGGAGTTGAGAAGGGGACCGCCACTGTTGCCGGGATTGAGGGAAGCATCGGTCTGAATCCAAAGCCCGGGGCCGGCGGCTGAGAACTTGCCGACTGCGCTGACGATCCCCTTGGTTACCGTAAAGGGCATTCCTCCGCCCGGATTCCCGACGGCGAGCACGGTTTCGCCCGGGCGGACGTTGCTGGTGGCGGCCAAGGTCAAGCAAGGAAAATCATCGCCCTCCACCTTCAGCAGAGCAATGTCACGGTCCGGATCGATATGAACTATTTTGGCGGTGAGTTGCTGTCCGCTAGCAAGAAGGACTAGCAGAGAATTTTCGCCGCGGGCAAGATGCGCATTGGTGGCAATTACGCCCTTTTCGGTGACGAAAAAGCCGCTACCCGATTTGGCCAATCCTTTTAGGCGAACCACTGCTGGCTTGGCGCGCTCAATGACGTCCTCCAGCGACGGTTCTGCGCTAAGGTCCACACGGCCTTGCGCTTCCCCAGGTTTCGGAATGTCCGCGCTGATAGTGCCGATGAACATTTTTGAGATGGGATCAAGGTCCACATGAAAGCGATTCACTTTGAGTAGCCAGTATTCGCCGTGATTGTGGCCTTTCAGCGAAACCCAATTCATGGGTCCCTCGGTCATCTGGAGTTCCCTGGTGGTGTAGCCAGATAGGCTGATGCGGGCAGTCATGGGATGCTGCAGGCGACGGCCGAGGGCGGTTCTGGTCTTATGGAAGTAGCCACCGGGGACGTCTTCTTCGTAGGGCGTAGTTCCAACTGAAATTCCGTTGATTTCCACGCTCGCGCCGGGGGGACTGCTGGTTATTTTGAGTGTGTCGGCGCGCGAAGACGGAACGTAGAGACACAACAACGCTATGCCCAATAGAGGAGACTGCGAGCGAGACGCCATGCGCCCACCTCGCTACGGGAATCAACCCAACGCGGGGCGGAGATTACCATCTATGGATATAGCTGTCTAGGAAGAAGGTTATGCGGTGGCGGCCGGGGAAGATTCGTTCGCCGGCGAATACGCGGCGCAGGAAATGACCGGCAGAGGGGGATACTTTGGGAAGCTCGGATCGACGGCCGAGTACTGGCACATGATGAAGACTGACCCGCGATCGGATTCGATGCGACGCGCATGGCGACACCGCGAGCACAGACCCGCATCTATATTTTGAGGCGCCTCGGCCACAAATTCAGGATAGCGCAGGTGCGCACTTCCGGTGCATAGTCGAGGAACGATCTTCGTAACACAATTTTTCTTTTGAGGAAGCCGCTTGAAGATGGGCACACGTATTTATTGGTTACTGCTGGGTGTAGCAATTAGCGCCAGTCCGCTGCGATCAGAGCAGCAAAGCAGTTCACCGGCGCAGCAGACACCGGCGGTAACTGCGCAAGACCTGATCGCGGTGCCCAACCGGCCGACGTTTGCTACGACTGCCGAATCCGTGCAGCGCGGGGTTTTTGAGATTGAATACGGCTTAGAGGCGGCGAGCGGGCACCAGAACATCAACGGATTGCTGAAATGGGGCGTGCTGGAAAATTTGGAGCTGCGCTTTGCCAATAATCCAATTCAGCGCAACTCAGGCGTTACTGGCACAGGCGATTCGGGAGCGGGCTTCAAGTACAAAGTGTTTCGGCAGACGAGGAAACTACCGACTTTTTCAATTGTGTATACGGCTGGGATTCCTACCGCGCCGGCCTCACGAGGCATCGGAGCCATGGGTCACTCTGTTCAATTGCTGGCGAGCAAGGATTTTGGGAAGCATCATTTCGATGTCAACGAGGGTGTGCAATTCGTCGGGCGCCCAGGCGGAAGCGGATACGATCGCAACTATTTCACTTCGCTATCCTACTTCCATCCGTTGCCGAAAAAATGGGGCTACACGGCAGAGCTCGCGGGCTTCAGCCGAACGAACGCGACGACCCCGGCGCTGATGGTTGTGCTAGGAGCGGTTACGTACAGCCCATCGCCGCGCTTGGTCCTGGATTGCGGCGGTTACTTTGCCGTGTATGGCAACTTGCCTCGGTTTACGTTCACGGCGGGTTTGACCTACGCGGTTGCGGACCTGTACCACTTGCGCTCACGTCGCTAGGAATCATCCACGAGCCGATGCACTCTCTGAGGTTCCATTGGTCATGGTGTGGGTAGCGGTCGCATAATCAAGGGATGGAGCCGCGGGAGCTGGCCAATTCGATTTGCGAGACGCTGCGCAGCAATGGACACGATGCGCTGCTGGTGGGCGGCTGTGTCCGCGACATTTTGTTAGGGCGCGCTCCTGCGGATTACGACGTCGCAACGGACGCTACTCCCGACCAAGTCATGGCCCTGTTTCCCGACAGCGTGGCGGTCGGGGCACAGTTTGGCGTTATCGCTGTATATCAGGACGGTATGCAGGTGGAAGTGGCGACATTCCGGGCTGATGTTGGCTACTCCGATGGCCGCCATCCGGACGCCGTGATGTTCGCACGCAGCCCGAAGGAAGACGTGCAGCGCCGCGATTTCACGATTAACGGGCTGCTGATGCGACACGACACCGGCGAAGTGCTCGACTATGTCGGCGGGAAGGCTGATCTGGCGGCTGGGCTTATCCGGGCAATCGGCGAACCGGATCGCCGTTTTCGCGAGGATAAGCTGCGGTTGTTGCGGGCAGTGCGCTTCGCCGCTCGATTTGGTTTCAAAATTGAACCTGATACGTTCGATGCCATACGCCGGCATGCTCGCGAGATCAATCAGGTTTCGGCGGAGCGTTTGCGCGATGAACTTACGAAGCTGCTGACCGAAGGCGCGGCCCGGCGGGGGCTCGAGCTTTTGGACGAGACCGGGCTTCTTCC
>Ga0137409_10002068_pt1 | contig 21609 bp, 19 predicted proteins | sample CZODoug1_16funga_FD_122059 | JGI IMG/M metagenome (GOLD analysis project Ga0137409, IMG submission 122059) | Vadose zone soil fungal communities from Angelo Coast Range Reserve, California, USA - CZODoug1_16fungal (Hybrid Assembly) | ecosystem: Environmental > Terrestrial > Soil > Vadose zone... | reverse complement strand
GATTGCGGGCGCTGATGCGCCCCGCCACGTGGTAGATCACCTCGGCGCCGCCGCACCCATCCCGCAGGGCGGCGGCGTCGTCCAAATCGCCCCGAACCAGACGCACGTCGGTCCAGCCGAGCGCTTGTGCCTTCGAGGCGTTCCGCACCAGGCACGTAACGGTGTCGCCGCGAGCGCGCAGGGCCTGCACCAGGTGCGCACCGACGAATCCCGTGCCGCCGGTGACGAACGCCTTCACAAGGGCTTGTCGTAGACTCGGTACGTCTTATAGGGGCGGAAACCGAGCTGCAGCGCGCCGTTGACCATCGGGACGTTGTCCTCGAGAATCCAGCCCCCCTCGCCCCAGTGGTAGCCGTGGACCGCGCCCTTGGTCCAGATCCAGTGGTACATCATCGCATCCACGCCGGCCCCCCGGTATTCCTTCAACGTGCCCAGCAATGGTATCCGGCAACGATGAATGTGCCGGGAGTACCACAGAATCTTGGGGATGCCCCAGATCCGGCCGGAGGGATTGTGTTTCAGGGCAACGTTGAAGTCCGGCAACGCGACTGCGAATCCAATCACCTGGCCCTTCCGTTCCGCGAAGCAAACCAGGTCGGGGACCACGATCGGCTTGAGCTGCTTCGCCAGGTGGTCGATTTCGGCGTTGGTCAGCGGAACGAACCCCCAGTTCCGTTCCCAGGCCTGGTTGTACAGCGCTTTCACCAGGTCCACTTCTTCTTTGAAGCGCTTCATGTTGAGGGGGCGCAGGGTGATTCCCTTGCGCTCCGCGATGACGTTCACGGCTCGTGTGATGCGCTCGGGGGGGGGGCCGTCCGGGCTCGCGAACGCGATCAGATCTTTGGCTTTGGTGAAGCCGTAGCCCTGATGCAGGGCCACGTAGTAGGGGGGGTTGTGCGGCATCATGATGGTAGGCGGGGTGTCGAACCCCTCGACCAGCAAGCCACAATCGTCGTTGACCGACGGGTTCATCGGTCCGCGTATCACCCGGAAGTCCTTGCCAGACAGCCAACCGGCGGCGGCGTCGAACAGGGCGTTCGCCACGGCCTGCTCGTTCACGCTCTCAAAGAAGCCGTAGAACCCCACGCGGTCCCCGTGCTCGCGGGTGTGCGCCTCATTCTTGATGGCGGCGATGCGGCCGACAATGCGGCCGTCTCGTTCGGCGATGAAATACTGCGCTTCGGCGTGCTCGAAGAAGGGATTCTTGCCCGGCGTGAGGAGGGTCCGGACGTCCATCCGAAGCTGCGGCACCCAGAGTGGGTCGCCGCGGTGTAGGTCGTACGGAAAGCCGATGAACCGCTCCAGACCGCGCCCGTTGGTCACGGGCACGATCTGCGGAACGCTCAGATGACCCCCAGCTCTTTTCCGAGCCTGCCGAAGGTCTCCAAGGCGTAGTCGATCTGATCGGCGGTGTGGGTCGCCATCACGCTGGTCCGCAGCCGGCAGCGCGACGGCGGCAGCGCCGGCGGCACGACGGGGTTGGTGAATACGCCGGCGTCGAACAGCTTGCGCCAGAAGAGCAATGTTTTCTCGAACTCGCCGATCAGGAACGGGACGATGGGCGTCTCGGTCGTGCCGATGTCGAAGCCCATCGCGCGCAGGCCTTCCTGGAGCCGGCGGGCGTTCACCCACAGGCACTCCCGGCGCTCGGGCTCGCGCTGCATCACGTGCAGTGCGGCGAGCACGCCGGCGGTGTTGGAGGGCGGCAGCGCGGCCGTGAAGACGAGTGGCCGGGCATTGTAGCGGAGAAACTCGATCACGCCCTCGGGGCCCGCCACGAACCCGCCGATCGATGCGAGCGACTTCGAGAAGGTACCTACGATCAAGTCCACGTCGTCGCTCAGCCCAAAGTGCGCGGCGGTGCCGTCACCCCGCGGGCCCAGCACGCCGACGGCGTGGGCGTCGTCGACGGCGAGGGCGGCGCCGTGCTTCTGCGCGATCTTGAGCAGGTTGGGCACGTCGGCGATGTCTCCCTCCATCGAGTAGACGCCGTCCACGATGATCATCACGCCGGTGCCCGGCGGCACCTGCTGCAGCTTGTGCTCGAGGTTGCCGAGGTCGCCGTGGTTGAAGCGCACGGTCTGACCATACGACATCTTGGCGCCGTCCACGATCGAGGCGTGATCCAGCTTGTCCAGGAAGACGAAGTCGCCGCGGCCCACCAATCCGGACACGACTCCCAGGTTCGCCTGGTACCCGGTCGAAAACACGAGACAGGCTTCCTTGCCGAAGAACTGCGCCAGCTCCGCTTCCAGCTGCTGGTGCAGATCCAGCGTGCCGTTCAAGAGCCGGCTGCCGGTGCAGCCCGAGCCGTAGCGGTCCAGCGCCGCCTTGGCGGCGCCGAGCACCTCCGGGTGATGCGTGAGCCCCAGGTAGTTGTTGGAGCCCATCATGATCCGCTCTTTCCCCTCGATCACGACCACGGTGTCTTCGGACCGGGAGATCGGCTTGTACCAGGCGTGGAGCCCGGACGCCTGAACCTCGCGCGCCTTGGGGAGAAAGTTTCTGCACTTCTCGAACAGGGCGATGTTCTGCAGGGTCTCGGTGTGCACGGGCCCCCAGGGCGATGGAAGGGAAAATTCAGCCCCAAGGGTAACGGGCAGGTGCTAAAACCGCAAGGCCACGAGAGATGCGACCCGTCAGCGCGCCTCGGGGAGCGCACGTAAGTTGAATGCCGCCCGCCACTCTGATCGGAGCCCGTATGCGTCGCTTGGCTGCTGCCCTCCTACTCCTCACCGCCTCCGGTGCGTCGGCGCGTGCGCAGGCGCCGTACAGCCTGAGCTGGGGCGACGCGGTGTCGGTCGTCTCGGCCGGAGTCGCCGCCCTCATCCCGGAAGCGACCAAGCTGCCGAAGTCCGCGCCCTCCTGTGGGTCTACCGTCCCGTGCGATCCGGCGTCGCTTCCCGGCATCGACCGCGTGGCGCTCCACACCTTCTCCGGATCCGCGGGCACCGCGAGTAGCGCCCTGCTCGCGGGACTCGTCGGCTTCGCGGGGATCGCGTCGTTCCAGGGCGCGACGCCGGCGCAACGTCGCGGACACGTCGCCGTATTTGCGAACTCGCTCGCCTGGACGTTCGCCGCGACCGACTGGGTGAAAGTGATCGTGCGTCGCAAGCGACCGGTGCTATACACCGCGGGTGCGACGGCGGCGGCCGAAGACCCCAACAGCCAGCGCTCGTTCCCGTCTGGACACGCGTCGGTCGCGTTCGCCGCGGCCACCACGTATCTCATGATGGCGCGGCGCGAGCGCCTGCCGCACCAGACCCGCAATGCCGTCCTGCTCTACGTGGGCGCGCTCGGCGTGTCCGCGCTGCGGGTGTCTGCCGGTAAGCACTTTCCGACGGACGTGCTCGGCGGGGCCGTCCTCGGCACGGGCATCGGCTGGCTGACGGCAAAGGTGCATCCGACCGTACCGTGACGGAGCCGCATCAGCTCCCTCGGGTCATGCGGCTGCGCGACGTGGTGCTGTTCAACATCAGCGCCATCGTCGGGCTCCGCTGGCTGACCACCGCCGCGAGCCAGTTCGGGCTCGCGAGCCTGGGACTGTGGCTGCTCGCGATGGTCGTCTTCTTCTTGCCGTCGGCGATCGCGGTGCGCGAGCTGGCGGACATCGACCCGGGGGCGGGCGGGATTTATCGCTGGGTGCGACGCGCCTTCGGGCCGCTGCACGGCTTCGTGGCGGGGTGGGGGTACTGGGTCAACAACCTGTTCTACTTCCCCTCACTGCTCGTCACCACGGCGGCCATCGCGGCGTATGCCGCTGGGCCGCGCTTTGTGCACCTGGGCGACAACAACACATTCATCGCGCTGGTGGCGCTCGCGGGGCTGTGGCTCGCGGTGGGCATGAACGTCGTGGGCCTGCGGGTGGGCAAGCGGCTGCAGAATCTGGGCGGCCACGGCACCTGGCTCCCGGGTCTCATTTTCGTGGTGCTCGCGATCTGGTCGCTCGCGACGCACGGCAGCGCGACGCCCCTGACCGCACGCGGGCTGCTTCCCGCGAGCCTCGACCTGCAATCCATCAATTTGTTCGCTACGATGACCTTCGCCTTCGCCGGGCTCGAGCTGGCGCCCACGCTGGGCGACGAGATCCACGACCCCGCGCGCACCCTGCGCCGCGGCATCGCGGTCTCGGGGCTCGCGATCGTCGGGATGTACGTCTTTGGCACCGCAGCGATGCTCGTCGCGCTGCCGCATCAGACCGTGAGCATCACGAATGGGATGCCGCAGGCGACGGCCGCCCTGGTCGAGCGGCTGGGCGCGGGCTGGCTGGCGCCGGTGGCGGGCGTCGTCGCCGTGTTGCTGGTGCTGGGGAACCTGGGGGGTGTCGGCGCGTGGCTCGCCGGGTCCGCGCGCCTGCCCTACGTCGCGGGCGTGGATGGTGCGTTGCCGGCGGCGTTCGGGCGGATCCATCCGCGGTGGCAGACCCCGTATGTGGGATTGCTCGTCCAGGGCGTGATCGCGACGGTCTTCGTGATCGCGAGTCTCGTCGGGACGACGGTGAAAAACGCCTATCTGGTCCTCACGCAGACCACCCTGATCCTGTTTTTCATCCCCTATCTGTATCTGTTTCTGGCATACCTGCGGCTGCGGCGCCAGCGCACCGTTCCGACCGGTCTGGCGGGGCTGGTCGGGTCCACCGCCGTGCTCTTCTCCATCGTGCTCGGCTTCGTCCCGCCGGCCGATGAAGCGCGGCCGTGGCTGTACGAAGCGAAGGTCGTCGGCGGTGTGATCGGTTTCATGCTAGTGGGGGTACTATTGGCGGGCCGGCGTGTGAGACATGACACAGTCCCCCCGGCGTCGCCGGCGTAAGCTAAAGCCGTAACCGCCCGTTCCGCTCACGATTCGAGGGTTCCCGTGACGCCCCGTTCGCTGGCCTTGGTGGTCGTGGTCTCCACGCTGACGGTCCCCGCAGTGATCAGTGCCCAGCAGGCATCTCCGCCTCGCATACGGCGCGAGATTCCGGGATTCGACTTCCGCAAGGACGGTGTGTGGCGCCGCCAGGCGCGGGCGGTGCGCGCTCAGCGGGCGCGGCTCCTGTCGCGCCGGAACTTCGGCGCCCTGAACGCCCCGATGGCTGGCGCCGCTGCGCCCAGCGGGTCCACCCCCGCAGTGTCGGGGGTGCTCCGGGTCCCGGCGATTCTTTTCAAGTTCAAGGACACGCCCGCGTCGCAGCTGCGCACCACTGCTCAGTACAACGAGGTGCTGTTTGGGGCCACCCCAATCGGTGCCGCCGCGGGGCGTCCGTACACATACCGCACCTTCTACGAGCAGATGTCGAACGGCTTACTGAGCGTGCAGGGTCAAGCGTACGGATACGCCGCGCTCGACTCGAACGAGGTGACCTACACCGGCGTCGCGGGCACGTGCAGCGGCAACCCGTACGGCAACACGAACTGCAATGGGCTGTTCAGCCCGGCCGCCCAGAACCGGATGCAAGCGGGGTTGCGAGAAGCGCTGCGCAAGCTCGATAACCAGGTCGACTGGACGCAATACGATTCCGACGGCGACGGCTACGTCGATCTCGTGACCTTCATTCATCCACCGCTCGACGGGGCCTGCGGCGGCTCGACAAACAACCACCTCTGGTCGCACCGCTTCTTCCTCACGGGTGTCCCTTACGTCACGCATTCCATGAATGCGCAAGGCGTTCCCATCAAAGTGGCGGACTACATCCTCGAGAGCGGAGTGGGTGGACTGAACGGCTGCGACACTACGCAAATCATGCCGGTCGGGACGGTGGCGCACGAGACTGGTCATGGGTTCGGGCTGCCGGATCTGTACGACACCGACGGCAACAGCGAGGGCGTCGGAGAATACAGCCTGATGGGGAGCGGCAACTATACCTCGCCGTTCAGCCCTTCGCGCATGGACTCCTGGTCGTTGAACGAGCTCGGCTGGGTGACTGTCGTTCCGGTATCGACAGGAGGCACGTACACCTTGGGGCCAGTACCGACGTCACATACGGCGTTCTTCCTGCCGGTCGGGGGGGCGAATCCGCGCGGCGAGTACTTCCTGCTCGAGAACCGCCAGCCGCTACAGTCCGACAGCGCGATGATTCGCTATCACTGTGTTCAAGTGAGTGGAGCGGCGATGCCGCCATGCGGTGGCGGCCTGCTCGTCTACCACGTCGATTCCCAGCAGATCGCACAGCACGGCTTCGACCAGGATAATCGCGTGAACACAGCACCGATTCACGGCCTCGAAGTCGTGCAGGCGGATGCCCTGGGCAACCTCGATGCAAATCCGAACAGCGCCTGCTCCGGCGCCGGACCGACCTGCTCCGATCGGGGCGACGCGGGCGACCCATACCCGGGAACCACGGGCAACGTGGCGTTCACGCCGACCAGCTCCCCGGCCGCCGTACGGAACGCGGATGGTTTGGCCGCGGGCATCGTGCTCGATCAGATCACGCAGCTCGCGCCGAACGGGACGATGCAGTTCCGCCTGACGTACCCCGTGTGGGTGGTGCGCGCGACAGACTCGGCGGCCGTGATCCAATTCGATGCTGCGACGTATCACGAGTTCCGGGATGTCCTCACGCCGGGCACCATGCACAACGTGGGCGTGGCAGATACGCAGTTCACCGCGGGCGGTCGCACGCGTCAGATCTTCGCGTCCTGGTCCGGCGGGCAGCCGCGCACCTTCAGTTACACGGTGAGCGCATCGCCGGAGACCCTCACCGTCACGCTGGCGCGGTCGCACCAGGTGCACTACAGCACCACGAGCGGCGGTACCATCGCGGGGTCGGTGCCGAGCGACACGTTCGTGAACGAAGGCACGGGCGTGACCCTCACCGCTACCGACACCAGCGCCGTGCGGTCATTCCAGGGCTGGGCGGGCGATACCGTCACGAAAAACCTGAGCATCACGCTTCCGATGGGTCGGCCGTACTCGGTGCGCGCGGTGTTCCTCGAGACCTTCAGCACCGCCCAGGTGGTAGCCCAACTGCTCACCGGGTCGAGCACGCTCACCGTCGCGCAGCTCGGAGATCTCGATCAGCTGGGCAACAACAACGGCGGATTCGATCTGGGGGATTTTCTCGCCTGGGTGCAGGCGACGGGCGCGCCGCTCACGGCCGAGCAGCGAGCGCTCGTGAGCGCGGCCAAGCGGAGAGGAGCCTCTCGATGACGCGCATCAGAGGATGGCTGGTGGTCGCGCTGGCCCTCGGCGGCGCCGCCGGCAGCTGTAGCGACGGCACCGGACCCGTGGCGGGCGTGCTCACCGTCTCGCTGGCGACGCCCAACCCCGGCGCGGACGGCGCGATTCTGTTCAGGGTATCGGGCCCGCAGGCGCTCACCAGCGTCACGGCCGGGCCCGGGCTCCGGGTGTTCGCCCCGCCGCTGTCCTTGTCGACGCGCCTTGCCGTCACCGGAACGCTGACCAACGGCGCCCTCGTCACGATCGGCGTCGCGGATACGCGGAGCGCGGGCCAGTACATCGCGACGGTTCAAAGTGTGGCGGCGCCGGATTTCCAGCTGCGCTCGCTCACCGGCTACTCCCTCACGGTCTCCCCGTAGCTTCGCACTCGCCCGGCTGCAGCACGAAGGCCGCCGTGCCGTCGGGGAGCCGGAGCGCGAGCACGGCGTCGCGCCCGGCGTGGGTCGCCCAGGTCGCGAAGTCTCGGGCCGCGGGATGCGCTTGGGGACGGCGCACCAGGTACAGCGTGTACGGGTTCGTGAGCGCGGTGTCGGCGGCGAACAGGACGCGCGACGCCAGCCCCTGGAGCTTCGCGTACGTGGGGAGGTCGGCCAGGGCGTACGCCCGGCGCTCGTCGGCCAAATGGAGCGTCGCCGCCTGGTCGGCACCCGACTCGAGGTACCAGCGCGGCGCGGGCGTCACCCCTGCGGCGTGCCACAGCGCGAGCTCCTTCACGTGCGTGCCGGACGAATCGCCGCGGGAGACAAACGGCCCGCCAAGAGCGGCGATGCGGCGGAACGCTTCGGCCGCCGTGGCGGCAGTCGCTACCCGCGCGGGATCGGCCGCCGGTCCCACCACGGCGAACCGGCTGGCGGCGAGCGGACAGTGCAGCAAGGCATGCCCGGGGGCGACCAGCAGCCGTTGCTCGAGGGCCGGCGCGTGGGTGATTACGACATCCAGGTCGCCGCTGGCGGCGGCGCGCAGGATCTGCCCCGAGGGAGCGACCACGGTCGTGAAGGGAGGGGGACCGGTCCAGAGCGACTCGAGCACGGCGAGCGCTCCGGACTGCTGCACGGTGTACGTGGTGCCCAGGCGGAGTGGCGCGGGGCCGGAGCGGCAAGCGGCGATGAGGCCCATCACGAGTGGTACGGTGTGGCGCAGGTGCATCACCAACAGTAGCAGCGGTCTTCGTGCCGCCGCAAATCCTTCCACCAGTGCCGCCAAAACGCTCTAGTGGACACGACTCCCGCGTAGCATCATTTCCCCATGTCCTCGGCTCGCGCCTATGAGCTCTGTCGCAGCGCCGTGCTTGCGTTCGGGCTAGTGCTCGCGGCTGCGTTGACGCTCCAGGGGCAGGACTCGAAGAAGCGGGAGCCGAAGCGACCGAAGCTCGATGCCGGCCGGGACACCAACAGCGCCGGCGCCTATCACCAGCACGGGATGCTGCATCTCGCGAAGCGTCCGCAGGTGGCCGCCGACGCGTTCTATTGGGCGGCGCGTCTCGACCCCTCCATTGCGGAGCCGTGGTACGGCCGTTGGTGCGCGCTGCTGCTCGCGATGCAGCGCCGGGACATGTTCGCGCTGATGAACGACGATTCCCGCTATTCGAAGGAAGTCACGAGCATCGACTCACTGCGTTACGAAGCGCTGCTGCGCGAGCCGCTGATCTACACGAAGCTCGACGCGGTGCTCGTGCGGGACTTCTTCTCGGCCGTCAGTTTGGCCACGGATGGCGAGGTAAGCGAGATGGACCTCGCCATGGTACCCGATCCGGCGACGAAGGCCTGGCTCGCATATGGCAGCGGCCGGTTCGGCGAGTCCGTCAAGCAATACGCGATCGCGATCACCAGGAAGCCGAAGGCCAAGGGGCTGCATGCCGCGCGGGCGCGGGCGTTCATCCCGCTGCTGCAGTACGACAGCGCGGCGGCCGAGTTCGAAGCGGAGCGCGCGCTGGAGCAGAGCGGTGAGTCGACGCTGGTCCGGTTATACAACAGCAAGGAGATGCTCGAGTACAGCATCGGCCGGGTGCGCGAGACTCAGGGCAACGATCAGAGCGCGCGGGATGCGTACGGCCGGGCGCTGGTGGAGAACCTCGCCTTCTATCCCGGGCACACGGCGCTCGCGCGCCTGGCGCTAGCCACCGGCGACTCGGCCACCGCGCTGGAGGAATACGATCTGGCGGCGCAACTCGCGCCCAACCGGGCCGACATCCGATACGTGTACGGCGTGCTCTTGCTGACGCGCCAACGTTTCGAGGAGGCTGTGGAGCAGTTTCAGCAGGCGGTCGACGCGGACCCGTATTTTGTGAAGCCCTATTTCCCGTTGGCCTACTTGCGCGAAGGGCAGGGGAAGGACTCGCTCGCCATCGCGTACTACACGCAATTCATTGCGCTGGCCCCGGCGGCGTACGCGCGCCAGGTGGAGGACGCCCGCCAGCGGCTGAGCGAGGTGAAGCGCCTCTTTTCCGAGAGTCACTGAGCGGCTCCCCTTTGCTATCTTAGGTAGCCATGTCGGGGCGGTAGCTCAGCTGGGAGAGCACCTGGTTTGCAACCAGGGGGTCGTGGGTTCGAATCCCATCCGCTCCATTCAAACTTCCGACTCCATGTCTCCCACCGACTGGTTGCCGTTTCTCACGGAGCTCGCGGATGGCGCCGACGAGCTCGCGCTGCGCTGGTTTCGCGCCGCCGGACTCCGTGTCCAGGAGAAGCCGGACCTGAGCCCCGTCACCGAAGCGGACCACGCGATCGAGGCGATGGCGCGGAAGCGGGTGCGCAAGGCGCACCCCGAACTGGGTGTGCTGGGCGAAGAGGAAGGCGAAGCGGCGGGGACGGCCCGCACGCGGCTCATCATTGATCCCATCGATGGCACGCGGAACTTCGTGCGAGGCATCCCGGTGTTTGCGACGCTGCTGGCGATCGAGCACGGCGGCGAGGTCGTGGCCGGGGTCGCGAGTGCGCCGGCCTTGGGAGCTCGCTGGCACGCCGCGCGAGGCGGGGGCGCATTTCGCGACGGCCGGCGCATCGGGGTGTCGCGGATCACGGCGCTCGAGCGCGCCCTGCTGTTCCATGGTAACCTCGGGCCCGGTGAGGCGGGGCCGCCGCGTGGGATTGCCGGGCTCATCGCGCGGGTCGAGCGCACGCGCGGTTTCGGAGATTTCTATCAGCACATGCTGGTGGCGGAAGGGGCGGGGGAGATCGCGCTCGATCCCGTGATGCAGCCGTGGGACATCGCGGCCCTGCAGGTGATCGTGGAGGAGGCCGGGGGACGGGCCACCAGTCTCCGTGGCGAGCGCTCCATCTACGCGACCAGCCTCGTGAGCTCCAACGGGACGATGCATCACGCCATATTGGATACGCTCACCGATTCCGTAGAGGGTGCACTATGAATGGTTGGAACAGACGTGGCGTCCTTGCGCTGACGCTCGCGGGCGCGGCAGTCGCCGGCCTCGCCATCGCCACGCCGGCGCCGCGACCCGAGATCGTCGTGTACAAGACCTCGACCTGCGGCTGCTGCAAGAAATGGGTCGAGCATCTCCAGGCGGCCGGCTTCCGGGTCGCGGTGCACGACACGGTTGACGTCGCCGGCGTGGCCGCGCGTTATCGCGTGCCGCACCGGCTCGCGACCTGCCACACGGCGCTGGTGCAGGGCTATGTGGTGGAAGGCCACGTGCCGGTGGATGTGATCGAGCGCCTGCTCAAGGAGGGTCCGGAGGTCGCGGGCGTGGCGGTCCCGGGGATGCCGCCGGGGTCCCCAGGGATGGAGTCCGAGACACCCGCCCATTACCAGATCCTGACGTTCGACAAGAGCGGTCGGACGGCCGTCTACGGAAGCCGATGATCGCCGGTCCGTCGGAGCTGGACCCCTTGGACGACGATGACTTTCCTCTCGGCGACGGAACCAGCGAGACCGAGGTGGTCGTCGTCTGTCCCCATTGTGGGGAGACGAACGAGCTGGGCCTCGACCCCGGTGGCGGCCCGCTTCAGGAATACGTGGAAGATTGCCAGGTCTGCTGCCGGCCCTGGCGGGTAACGGTGCGCTACGCTCAGGACGGCAGCGCCGAGGTGTTCACCGAGCCGCTCGACGGCTGAAGCTATTTTCTCGCTGCTTCGAACCGTTTCGCTACGTGCGGCCAATTGACCACGTTCCACCACGCGGCCACGTAGTCCGCCCGTCGGTTTTGATACTTGAGGTAGTACGCGTGCTCCCACACATCCAGTCCGAGCAGGGGAGTTTTCCCGTCGATGAGCGGACTGTCCTGGTTCGCGGTGCTGAACACCTCCAGCTTGCCGCTCGCCACGGCGAGCCACGCCCAGCCGCTGCCGAACCGGGTCGTGCCGGCCGTGGACAGCTGCTCCTTGAACGGAGCGAAGCCGCCGAACGCCTGCTTGATCGCGTCCGCCAGCGCGCCGCTTGACTCACCCCCGCCGCCCTTGCCGGCGGGCGCCATGATCGTCCAGAACAGCGAATGATTGTGGTGACCGCCACCATTGTTGCGCACGGCGGTGCGGATGTCTTCCGGAACACTGCTGATGCCCCGAAGCAGCTCCTCGAGCCGCTTTTCATACAGCGCGGGATGTTTGTCCAGCGCCGCGTTCAGGTTGCTGACATAGGCCTGATGGTGCTTGCCGTGGTGGACCTGCATCGTCTGCGCGTCGATCTGCGGCTCGAGCGCGGCGTAGTCGTAGGGCAGAGGAGGTAGCGTATGTGCGGTTGTTTGGGTCATCGTCGATCTCCTCATGGCTCTTTGTTCGTGTCAACCCGTGATCCCAGATGAAGGTTCCCGCTTGATTCCGTTTGAAGCGTCCGTATCTTCCGTCGCGGTCCCCTCACCTGCGAGGCGCACGATGGCGCTGTTCTCCGATGCGGGAATCCAGTTCCTGCTCCGCTGGTTGCACTTTCTCTCCGGTATCACGTGGATCGGCCTGCTTTACTATTTCAACTTCGTACAAGGTCCGTTCATGGCCGAGGCGGACGCGGCCACCAAGAGCGGCGCGACGCAGAAACTCGTGCCGCGCGCGCTGTGGTGGTTCCGTTGGAGCGCGGCCGTCACCTTCCTGTCCGGCGCTACCATCCTGGGCCTGCGGCGTGCCAGCTGGAGTGATCCCTGGGGCCTCACGATTCTCACCGGTGCGGCGTTCGGCACCGTGATGCTCGCCAACGTGTGGCGCGTGATCTGGCCCAATCAGAAGATCGTGATCGCCAATGCGATAGCGCTCGCGGGCGGGGGTCAGGCGAATCCCGCGGCCGCGGGGGCGGCGCGCCGCGCGTTTCTCGCATCGCGCATGAACGTCGTGTTCTCGTTTCCGATGCTGTTCTTCATGGGGGCGGCGTCGCACTTCACGCTCCCGGCGGCCGGGAACCGCGGCCTGTGGGCCGTGGTGCTGCTCGTGATTATCGCCCTGCTCGAGATCAACGCGCTGGTGGGAACGACGGGGCCGACCAAGAAGCCGATCGAGACGGTGCGCGGCGTGATCGTGACCGGAGTGGTGACGGCGCTGCTCGTCTACTGGATCGCCCTGGCCGTGCTGCGCCCGCAAGGGGTCTGACGTTGGCGGTTGCGGCCTCGACGACTCTGCCCGTCGGGGCCGTGGCGCCCGATTTCAAACTGCCGTCCACCGCGGGGACCGACGTGGCCCTGTCCTCGTTTCGGGGCCGGAAGCACGTACTGCTCGCGTTCTTCCCGCTCGCGTTCACGAGTACCTGTACCGCCGAAAACTGCGCCTTCAGTGAAGACTATGACGCGTTCGAGCGGGCCGGCACGATCGTGCTCCCGATCAGCGTGGACTCGGTGCCGACGCTCAAGGAGTACAAAGCGAAGCACGCGCTGCGGCAGGATCTGCTGAGTGACTTCAAGCGCGACGTGAGCCGTGCCTACGGGGTGCTGCTCGAGGATCGCTTCTTCTCGAAGCGTGCCTATTTCCTCATCGACCAACAGGGCATCCTGCGCTGGCGCCACGTCGAGGCGGAGCTCGGGGACCGGCGTAACGATGTCGAGCTGCTCCGGCAGATCGCGGCGCTCTGAGCGGCGTCGCCCCATGAAACACGCAATGCTCCTCTGCGTGATGCTCGCGGGGGCGTGTGGACCGACGGTGTTCATTCCGCCCCCACCCTCGCCCCAACGCGTCTACGGTATCGCCGAAGTGGACGAGCGGCCCGAGATCGTCCTGACGCCGCCGCTGCGCTTTCCCCCCGGAGGCGGCGACGGCGTGGTCGTGGTACGACTGGTGATCGACAGTGCCGGGAACCCCGAGCCGGCGACGACCCAGATCGTACAGGGGTCCGATTCCGCGCTGGTCGCCGCCGCCCGGACGCTGGTGCTCAAGACGCTGTTCCGGCCGGCCCGCGTGCGCGGGCGCGTCGTGCAGGCGCTGATCGAGGTGCCCGTCGAATTCTCCGCCGCCTCCCAGCCCGCCGTCACGCTGCACATCGCCGGCGATGTGTACGGCGAAGCCGAGGTGCAGGAGCGACCGCATCTGGTGTCTGGTCCGACGCTCTCGTACCCCGCGTCCTTGCTTCTCTCCCGGATCAGCGGGCGGGTCGTCATTGAGGCCGTGATCGACACGACCGGGCGGGTCGAGGACGGCACGTTGCGCGTGGTCGAGAGCAGCGACGCGCGGTTCAATCAGGCGGCGAAGGACTACGTCCGGGTGGCGCGCTTTACGGCGGGGCGCATCGGGGGCCGGGCGGTGCGCGTGCGGTTCGAGATGCCGGTCGAGTTCAAGCTGCCCACGCGGGACTAAACTCCGTGGCGTCGGTTACCCTCCGCCGCCTCGCCAAGCGGTACGATCCCGAGGGCCGGTCGGCGCTCGACGGCCTGTCGCTCGAGGTGCGCGACGGCGAGCTCTTCGTCCTGCTCGGACCGTCGGGCTGCGGCAAGACGACCGTGCTCCGCTGCATCGCCGGGCTCGAGGAGCCCACCGCCGGGGAAATCCTGATCGGCGAGCGCGACGTCACCCGCCTCGATCCCGCCGCGCGCGACGTCGCGATGGTGTTCCAGACGCAGGCCCTCTACCCTCACCTCACGGTGCGCAAAAACCTCGCCTTCGGGCTCGAGGTGCGGCGCGTCCCGGCCGCGGAGATCGCCCGTCGGGTGCAGCAGGCCGCGGTGCGACTGAGGCTCGAACCGCTGCTCGACCGTCGTCCGGGGGAGCTCTCCGGTGGGGAGCGCCAGCGTGTGGCCTTGGGTCGGGCCCTGGTGCGCGAACCGCAGGTCTTTCTGCTCGACGAGCCGCTCGCGAGTCTCGAGCCCGCGCTGCGCGGTGAGCTGCGCGATGTCCTGGTCGATCTGCACCGCGCCCTCGGTGCCACCGTCGTGTACGTGACCCACGATCAAGTCGAGGCCATGACGATGGGCCAGCGGATCGCGGTCCTCGAGGGAGGGCGCCTCCGCCAGGTGGGCACGCCCGCCGAGCTGTACGGCCTGCCGGCCGACGTCTTCGTCGCCCGCTTCGTCGGAAACCCGGGCATGAACATCCTCACCGGCAGGGCTGGAGGCACCGGGGACGCGGGCGGCGTGGTGGACTGCGGCACTTGGTCTGTTCCCGTGCCGCTGGAGCGTTACGAAGGCGAGATCTACCTGGGCGTGCGGCCGGAGCATGTGAGCCTGGTCGCCCCCGATCAGGGGATCGGGACGGCGGACGTGCGCGGCATCGAACCGCTCGGCCCCGACACGCTCGTCCGGCTGGACGCGGGCGGCCAGCCGCTCGTCGCGCGTGTGCACGGTATCTCGGATCTCCGTGCCGGCGACCGGGTGGGGGTGAAGTTCGACCGCCGGCAGCTGCACCTGTTCGACGCGGCTGGAGCGCGCCTGCCGTGAGGCGCGTGCTGGCTCTGGGTCTGGCGTGCTGGCTCGGCTGCTGGGGATGCGGCGCCGAGCCCAGCCCCGCGGTCGAGCTGCTGCACCGCGCCGACGACGGCGCGGCGCAGCTCGAGGACCAGCTGCTCATCCCTTATCGAGCCCGCCACCCCGGATTGCGCGTAGTGCAGCGCAACGCCGCCCTATCCCGGGCCGAGTACCGCCGGCGTTTGCTCATGGCGACCGCGCGCGACACCCTCCCCGATGTGTTTCAGCTGGACGACGTCGACCTTCCCGCACTCGCCGACCGGGGAGGCGCTCTCGATCTCGCCCCCTACCTCTCCCGCGCCGGAATCGACCTCGCGCGCTTCAACCCGGAGGTCCTCGCGATTTTCCGTCGCGGTGCGGCGCTGTATGGTCTCCCGCGAGGATATACGCCGCTAATGGTGGCGTACAATCGGGACCTCCTGGACCGGGCTGCGATTCCGTATCCGACCGACGACTGGACCTGGGATGAGTTCCTGCGGATGGCGCAGCTGCTCACGCGCGACCGCGATGGCGACGGGCGGATCGATCAGTGGGGAGCCGGCTTCGACCGGCGCCCGTCTTTCTGGGTCGCATGGATCTGGTCAGGGGGCGGCGACGTGTTGTGTCCCGGCGGCCGCCGCGCCTCGGGGTGCCTCGATGCCTCCGCCACCGTCGCGGCCATCCGCTGGTACGGGGGCTGGGTGACGCGCTGGGAGATCGCGCCGCGCCCTCATGACCCGACCGCCTCCGGCGTCGAGATCGCCCGGTTGTTCTCGGCCGGCCGCATCGCGTTCATGACCGTCGGACACGACGCGGTGCGCGCGCTTCGATCTCAGGTCGCGGCGGGCCGTTTGCGAGTGGGATTCGCTCCCGTCCCCCATCGCGCCGGTGTGCCGCCGGCCACGCTGCTCTACGCGACCGGATATGCGGTTCCGGCGGGCGTGCTGCGGCGCAAGGCCGGGGTCGAGCTCGCCGCCGATCTGACGGACTCGCTGCCCGATGCGGCGCGCGGTGACGCGGGCATCGAGCTGCCGGCCGTGGCCGCGGCCGCGCAAGCGGTGGCGGCGGCCGACACGACGGGCTGGGAGGCGGCGTTTCTGCGCGCCGCCGCGCCCGGCCGCCCGGGGTGGGGAGCGCGCGTCGGCCAGTGGCGCGAGGTGGAGGCGGAGCTTGCGGACTTGATGGACCGCGTTACCGTGGGCGGTGCCGATCCAGCACGGGCCGCCCGCGCAACCGCGCGCGAGCTCGATCGGCTGTTGGGAGCCACGCGATGACCGGGCTGAGAAAGTGGCGCGCCGTTGCTTCGGTCGCCCTGGCCGCCGGCATCGTCCTGCCGCTCACCCTGGCGCAGCGGGCGCGGGTCCGCTACGAGCGCGCGCTGGCCGGGCGAGAGGCGACGGCGGTGGCCGCGTACCTCACGGTCGTGACTCCGCCTCCGCGGGCAGGGCGCGGCGCGGGATACGACCTGCCGCAGCTCCTGATTCGGGCCCGGGCGCTCGAAGAGCTGCCGGGGTTCTCTGGACGGTTCGAGATTTATCATGCCACCGCGCCGCTGGTGCGCGCGACCGCCGCGCCTTTGCCCGCGGCCACCCTGCAGCGCCTCCGCCGAGAGGTCGCCGTCCGCTGGACCGGCGATGCGGCACTCGCGTCACTGCTCGATCGCGACGGTTGGGACGTCGTGGGCGCGGTGGCCGCCCGGCCCGCGCCGCTCGCGTGGCCGGTCTCGCCGTGGTCGGCGGGCGCGCTGCTGCTCCTCCTGATCGCTGGGGCGCAAGGCCTGAGAGCGATGGGCAGGCCGCGCCGCGCGTGGCGCCAGACGTTCGGGCCGTACGGCGTCGTGGCCCTGCTGTTCGGCGTGGCGGTCTTCGCCGATGTGCGACGCGCCGCCGGCGATGCCACTGATCGCTGGTTGTACGACACGCGGCTCCTCATGCAGGAAGCCGCGGCGCGCATCCCCGACATTCGCAGTGCGCCCGCGGCCCTCACCCCCCTCGCCCGGGGGGCGGGGGCGGGGGCGGGGGCGGGAGCAGGGGCCGAGATCGTGCCGGGCGACTCGGGGTCGGCGACGGCGTGGCGCCGCGACATTGGCGGCGTGATGCGCGCAGGTGTGGCGGTGCGGCTGGCGCCCGGGCGCTGGATCGAGCTGCGAGCGCGCCCCGGGGAAGCCGGCACAGGCGCCTGGCTGCCGATTATGGTCGGCCTCGCGATCCTTGGGCCCCTGAGCGCGCTGTTCGCCGCCTGGAGCCTCGCGAGCGCTCCGCGGGCGAGGCGCGAAACGGTGGCCGCCTGGGGATTCCTGGCACCGTCAGCGCTGCACCTCGCCGTGTTCTCCCTCTTGCCGCTGCTCGTGGTGTTGTATGTCTCGCTGCACCGCTGGAGCCCGATCGAGCCGGTCCGTCCGTTCGTGGCGCTCGCGAACTACGCGCGCGTCGTGCGCGACCCGCTGGTCTGGTCGGCGCTGGGTCGCACTCTGCTGTACGCCCTGTACGTGCCGGTGTCCATGGCGCTCGCGCTCGTGCTTGCCCTCATGATCGCAGGGCGACGGAGATCCGGTACCGGGGCGCACGCATTGCGCGCGCTGTTCCTGCTGCCGTACGCTTCATCGGTGGTCGCGGTCGCTCTCGTGTGGCAGTGGATGTACCACCCCGATTTCGGGTTGCTCAATCACCTGCTGACACGCGCCGGTCTCGCGCCGGTGAACTGGCTGGGAGATCCCAAGACGGCGCTCTTCGCGGTGATGCTCGTGTCGGTGTGGACGCAGCTGGGTTACCAGCTGACGGTCTTCCTCGCCGGCCTGCGGGCGATACCGCAGGCTTACCTGGACGCCGCGCGCGTGGACGGCGCGAATGCCTGGCAGCGCTTCTGGCGCGTGACGTTTCCCCTGCTGTTGCCCGTGACGCTGTTCGTGCTGGTGACCGGGATCATCGGCGCGTTCCAGGTGTTGGCGCTCGTCATGGTGTTGACTGGCGGCGGGCCGCTCGGCACCACCGACGTGATTGTGTATCGGATCTACCGGACCGGCTGGGAGCTGCAGCAATTCGGTGACGCGAGCGCCATGGCGCTGCTCTTCTTCGCGCTGCTCTTCGGGGCGACGTGGGCCCAGCTTAAGCTGCTCGACCGGCGGGTGGAGTATGCGTAAACGGCGCCCTCAAGCACGGCGGGGCGGGTGGATGGCGTACGCCGTTGGGCTGCCGCTCGCGGGTGTCATGATCGCTCCTTTCCTCTATATGGTCGCCACGGCCCTGATGAGCGAGCCGGGCTCGCTGCGCCACCCGGTCCCCGAGAACTTCGCCGCGGCGCTCGTGGCGCTACCGTTCGGGCGCTTCCTGGTAAACAGCGTGATCCTCTCGCTCGGGGTGGTCGCGGGGCAGGTCCTGACGAGCGCCACCGCGGCGTACGCTTTCGCGCGGCTCCGCTTTCCCGGCCGGGACCGCGTGTTCCTCGGCTATCTGTGTGCGTTGCTCTTGCCGGCCATTGTCCTCGTGATCCCGCGATTTCTGGTCATCGACGCGCTCGGGTGGGCGGACAGCTACCAGGGCCTGATCTCGACCGAGCTGGTATCGGTCACCGGAATATTTCTGCTGCGGCAGTTTTTCCGTACGCTCCCGCGTGACCTCGAGGACGCGGCGCGACTGGAGGGTGCGGGAGAGTGGACGATCTTCTGGCGGGTCGTCGTGCCGCTCTCGCGGCCCCCGCTCGCCATGCTCGCCCTGCTCGGGTTCGCCGATCAGTGGAGGAGCTTTGTGTGGCCGCTCGCGGCGACGCGCTCGAGCGCGATGCAGCCGCTCGAGGTGGCCATCGCGAACCTGCAGGGCACGTACGATCTGAGCTGGTCCTACCAAATGGCGACGGCGGTGGCGGCCGTGATACCGCTGATGGTGCTCTACTTCATCGCGCAGCGCTGGTTCATTCGCGGGATCGAGATGACGGCGACCGGAAACTCAGTTCCCACTTGATGTCCCGCCCGTCGCCACCCGCGGCCCATTGCAGCACCGCATGCCCGCTCTCCAGGCGCCTCACCGTGCACGGGACGTCGGCCTTGCAGGCTCCCGGCCGCAACCCCTTCGGGACCGCAATCGTGACCGCGTAGGCGCGGCCATCGAGGTTCGTGGATTTCGCCTTGAGCTGGCGCGTGGTCGCATCCCAGGTCTCGTCCGCGATGTCCACCGCTCCCTGCACGATGTGACGCGTGGTGCCGATCACCTGGGGCCGGGCGACCGCCGGGCGGATCGCCAGCGTGCGTGCGCTGCGCGGCTCGAGGGTGAAGGTCAGGCGGTCCTTCACATCGGTCACGGCTGTGTCGCGCCACACGTCGTAGCCGTCGAACTTCGCACCCACGATGCCGAGCGCCGCGAGCGGGAGGGATACGTCTTGGGGCTCGTCCTCCCAGTTCACGACCGCGACCGTCCACCAGCGCGATGCACCCTCCGCCACCCAGGTACGCGGTGGGCGGCTGCGGCGCGCGCTCCAGATGCCGCCGCTCCCCAAGACGCGCACGGCGAGCACGTTTTCTCCCCCCCAGTTCAGGGTCTCGGGCGGCACGCGATACCGGCGGTAGGCCTGTGCGTCGCCCGGTCCGCCCGGAGCTAGCTCACCGGTCTGGCCGACCTTCGCGCCGTTCAGGAACGTCTCGTCGGCGTCCGCGATCTTGCCGAGCTCAACGTACACGTTCCGGGGTTCTGGTCTTCCAGCGGCTCGATCGGGGAGGCGGAACCGCGTGCGATACCAGGCGAATCCGGCGTACTGCGGATGCGCCCCGGCGGCCTCGTCCCACCGCTGCGGCACACGGATCGTCTCCCACGCTTCCTCGTCAAACCCGCGGGAGCCGTAGTTGGGATCGTCGCCCGTGCGGAAGCGCCATGGCCCGTTGATTGGGTAAGCGTCGTCGCCGGCCACGATCGCGGGGGCCGTATCGCGCTCGGCCACGCCCGTCTCGAGCGCGCGGCCGGCGACAGGGGCGACCGGAAGCGTGCGCTGCAGCAGCGCGAGGCGATCGGGTGGCAGCTTCGGGAGGTTATCGGCAAACAGGGTGAGCCCCCCGGTGATCGAGACGACGGACGCCCACACTTCGGCGGCCGCGCGCGAGAGCGGAGGGCGGACCACCAGGCAGTCGGGATCGTTCAGCCAGGTTGATCGGTGGTAGAAGCTCCGCAGGCCGGCGGCGCGCGCCGGCGGCTGAATGCCCGGCCAGCTGGCGTCCACGTCCGGTCCGATCCGCATGCTGGTGACGAGTCCAACGGCGTGTTGCAAGGGCGCGCCGCTCGCGAGCAGCAGTGCCTCGGTGCCGAGGCCGTCCCGGATCGCGCCCAGCCCGGCGCGGTACGCTTCCGCGTGCGTCAGGCCGCCATAGTGTGCCGTACCGACCGTCGCCCAGCGCAACCGGTCAATGCGAAGGTAGTCGTAGCCCCATTCGCGCACGACCCGGCGGGCGAGATCGAACAGCCACTGCTGTGCTTTGGGGTGCGCGCCATCGAGCGCGTAGATCTTGCCGCCCCACGCCTCGCGCGTCTCACAGACCACGGGACCGCTCGCATCGCGCAGCAGCCAGTCGCGCTGCGCCGTGGGAACCCCGGAGGCCTCGGCCACTCCGAACGGCGCCATCCACAGGCCCGCCTTGAAGCCTCGGGCGTGAATCTGGTCGGTGAGCCAGGCGTGGCCGTGCGGGAAACGCTCGTTTGCCCCCCACTCCCCGACGGCTCGCTGATAGCCGTCGTCGAGCTCGATGTTACGAAAGAAGCGACGGTCGAAGTTTGCGGCGCTGAAATCCAGATTCGCGATCACGTCGGCTTCGGCCACGGTGCCCGGCCACTCGGCCCGCGTGCACCAGCCGGTGGGCGCCACCGCCTCGGCCAGGTGCTCCCGATCGACAGGCGAGGAGGGCACGAACAGCGCCCGCAGCGCATCCAGGCCGTCGCCTTCCGGATGGAAGCACAGGCGCATACGCGACACGTCGCCTTCAGGGCGCAATGGTCTTGTCGGGAGCCAGTTGCTCACCGCCTCGAGCCCGTCTCGCGACAGCTGCACGCGGGCCTCCCCCGGCTCGCCCGCGTCGAACGCAATCGCGAGGCCGCGCCGTCCCCGGGTGAGCCCGGTCGCGGCATGGCTCGCAACCCCTTCCGCTTCGGGCGTCCCCAGTGTAACCACCCGGCTCGGGTCCGCCGAGTGCGCTCCGTTTACGAGTGCGACGAGCGATCCGTCCCCCACCAGCACCTCCGCGTGCGGCAGCTGGAGGAAGCGCACGCCCCTCACCGTCGGCAGAAACCGATCCGGAAAGAGGGTCAGCGTGACGGAGGCCTGCGGCGTGGGCGCCCCGCCTGAGGTGAGGAGCTCGGCTTCGACCCACACCCCGGCCGCCCGGCCCCGCACCACCACGGCGTCGCCGCCGGGAGGGCGGCGGTTTCCGACCGTGCTATCTTCCAGCTCCGCGAGGGTGACCGGCTGGTCCCCAACCCACGTTACGATCTCGGCGCCGCGGACCAGCGGAACGGGAGAGCCTTCGCCATAGTACCACAGCGACCAGCGGTGATGGTCGTCGAGCTCGAACCGGAGCCGCCCGACGGCCGGTCCGCCCGGCCGCCGGACCGCCCCGGTCGGACTGTGGGACTGCCGGACGGGCGGACGGATGAGCGCCCCCGAAGTGGCGCCTGTCA
>Ga0137409_10002067_pt1 | contig 21618 bp, 30 predicted proteins | sample CZODoug1_16funga_FD_122059 | JGI IMG/M metagenome (GOLD analysis project Ga0137409, IMG submission 122059) | Vadose zone soil fungal communities from Angelo Coast Range Reserve, California, USA - CZODoug1_16fungal (Hybrid Assembly) | ecosystem: Environmental > Terrestrial > Soil > Vadose zone... | reverse complement strand
AGGAATGGCTCAACGGAGCCAAGCGTAGCCCGGATGAGCGAAGCGACATCCGGGTTTACCGCGTGCGCTGGCCGCGTAAGCACGCAGCAGCGGAGAGTGCGCCTCGCACGATTGCTACAAATGGACGATGCAGACGACGTCCAGATCAGAGTGGCATTCGTCCAGTTTGCATCAATACCTCTCTGGCCGTGCATCGACTCGTCCGCATCAGCCCATTCGATGCCAATGCGCGCAGACAAACCTCTTTCGCGGCTGTCGACGTCATGCCGGAGATCGAAGGCGATATCGAGATCGAGAACCGAAGCCATCCGATGACTGATGATGCCCTGCTTTGCCAAAGTATCGACAACCCTCGGTTTATGCACAGCCACATCATACTCACCAAGGATTACAAGGATCGATGTCGAGGCGAAGTGAACTACTAGGAAGTTACGGAATGAAGACAGTCCTCGAAGATCACCGCCAGTTTTGGCCGAATACGAGGCAATATTCAGCGACAGTCCATCATTCGGAGCAGGATCACCGACCCATGTTCCGCTTGTTCCTTGAGACGAAATGTAGATGTCATCCGGCGATGCCGTCAATCCGGCGATGATGCAGTAATTCCCAACAGTCGTGACATATCGACCAATTGGTGTGTTGACGTTCGAGCCGGTTGCGAGGTCCTGAAGATATGTAACCGTGTGCGTCTTGCTGAGCAGGATCGGCTTATCGACGCCGTTGCACACAACCAGTTCATTCCTGAACTCTGTCGTGCTGATCGTCTGTAGTCCTGACGACCAAAATCCCGGCGCACCGGGGAGGGCAGCAGCAATGGCTGCGGACCATATCAAAGTTATGGTTCCGGTGTCGGTGACTGTTACTACATGACCTGTAGTAGTGAACACAACCAACTTATCTCGGAAATAGACCATCTCAAGAATGGTCCCACCAGCACCGCTAGCAGCAATGTCAAATTTGAGCTTGGTACCAAAGCGAAAGCTCATCGATCCATCAAGATCGCGATGAGCATTGATCAGCTCTTTCGCAAACGAAGTATTCAGATGAACGTCTTCGTCAGCAATATTCAGACCACCAGAAAAATCGTCGAGCGTCCTCTCGTCCGGGCGAGGACGGGAAGAGTGAGGTATCTTCGGTCGATTTTGTTTCTTAGATAGTCCGAATGGTGATAGGGGCACGCCACCGACCTCCGCCATGTCCTATCACGTCCTCATTGATGTTCGCGATCAGATCGCGATAGGACGTTTCGAACAGTAGCTGAGCCTTTGCTGCCGCTGTCGGATTTATCCCGTCGTTGTCAAGCAAATGCCAAGCGGCTGCTTGTGTCATCACGACATCAGGGAAAGGCACCGTGCCAGTGGGGACGAAGTCGGCCGGCTTGGTCCGGCACTGAATGACTACATCACCTGTAGCGGTGATGGGCCAGAATTTCAAGAGACGTGTTGCTGCAAGAGCATCAGTCCACGGAAGCGGGGTGTAGTAGAGTGGATTTGATCCAGTGACGCGAAGGTGCTCACGATCGATCGGATGGACAACACGACGATCAGTGTCCTTGATATAGATACAGGCGATGTCGGTCGGATCAGCAGCGTAGGTGCTAATATTGGTTGTCACAATACCGGTCGCACCATCGAGTGTGAACGAGTAAAAATCCGTCAACCATTCCCAATAGCGCTTGATAAAGAGCATGTCGAACTGTGCTTGAATAGCGGCTCGAACCTGCGGCTCGGTGTAGGTCTGCACACCAGTTCCAGTGACAAGGCCCACCAAGGAAATCACAGACTGTGTAAGTTGGTTCACTGTCTTGAATGCCATGATGGGCCTCCATTGGTTCGACTACAGGACCTGTAGCAATCAGGTGTTGAAGTGCTGAATGCCCATCAGGCCGCCGCGGTTCGACGAGTTCACGAAGTTGCTGAATTCGCAATCGACCTCGATGATCTTCGATCCGTTCGGCGTGGTCGTGGGAGTGTAGAGCCCACGAGGATCGCCGGTGATGGTCGTCTGCGGATCGGTGAAGATCGGAGCCACGAGGGTTCCCGCTGCGGCCACAACGTTGTCGGCGAACTCACGTTCGACGGCAGTGGTTACATAGGGAAGGCCGAACTTCGCGCCGGTACCGACGTTGATGGTGGTAGCAGCGGTGATGCCAGCCAGCAAACGATCGATGTATGCGAAAGCCTTCACACCCTGCACGGCGGTCGTGCCGTTGAGTGTCAAAACTTCACGCATGGGCTGACCGATGTAGTCACGACCGATGACAGTCACTGTCGACGTCGCGGCACCGGATGCGACGACCTGCACCGTTCGACCATACGTACCCATCTGCGTTCGAATGGCATCGGCCGAGGTCAGGAACGTGGTCGTGTCCACTGCCGCCGCGATCGACTGCGCCGACAGAAAGTATGTCGCATTTGCGACGATCAGTGCTCCGTAAAGCACTCGCTGGCGAAGGAACTGCCCGAGGTCGCCACCTCCCTGCATTGCGGGGACATAGTTGTTGAACCCCGCGATCCAGAAGTTACGCTGCTTTTGCGTCATCTTTCTCTTCCTCGTTATCAGCATAGCCACCGCGGCGCTTACACGCCCTGATGACCTGCTCTTCCAGCTGACGATAGGCCGCCTTCTTCGTCTGTTCGCTCATCGCGAACTTGAATTTGCCGGCCGGTGATTTGGTGTCGTTCACCAACTCGAAGTTGATGATCGATGGCTCGCGATCGAAACCGCGCTGAACCAGTTCAGCCGGCGAGAGCCTGTAAGACGTACCATTCGGGAAATAGACCATGTACCCGGCCGGTTCCGTCTTCGCGGTTTCCTCGATCCGACGAGTCTTGTCGTTGAAGGAGTGAAAGGCTCTCTTGCGATTGCCTTTCAACTGCCTCACGACGAACTCCAGTCGAGGACCTCTTCCTACACTCAAAGCCATGATAGCTTCCTTTGTTGCCTGCTACAGCACCTGTAGCACGGCGTTGTCGTCAGTTGGTGACGAAGGCGTGGGTCCGGTAGTTCTTCCAAGTGCAGAGTTGGTACTCCATGATGTACCGACGCCCGATCGCGTCTTGGTTCCACGGAGCGGTCAGCTTCTTCACCTTCATGTTGGCGCCCTTGAGGATGTGGATTTTGAGGAACTCGTCATCCACGAAGTAGGCGCTGTTCGCCGTCATGGACTCGTCGTAGATCAGGGGAATGCCCTGATGCGTCGTGCCCTTGATGCCGAGATTGATCAGCGTCTTGCCGAAGCCGGTCGCTGCAAGGTTGATCTGCGCTTTGTCACGAGCCGCCGCCTTGTGCAGACGCCAGATGTTGCGGCCGACGAACATGACATTCGGCGACTCGTCGTCGTGGGTCAGATCGAGTAGGATATCGTCGAACGCCTCCTCGATGTTGTTCTCGTCGAGCGCGCCGGCGAAGTTGTAGGATGAAGGACGGAACATCGGCTCGTTGGCGAGGTTCAGACCACCTACAGTGCCTGTAGTCGGGTCGGAAGGAAGCAGGTTCGGAAGCCCGTTCGGGTCGGTGCCGGAGTTCAGCGAAACCGCCTTCACACGCTGGAACTTCTTGATCGCGTGTTCCAGAGCAGTGATCTTGCCTTCCATGATGTCGATGATCTTCGCATCGCCTTCGTTTTCATCCGCTTCCTGATCGGACATGATCAGACTGCCGACGAGACGGGTCATCGTGTGCAGAACCGTATCGAACTCCGACGTTTCGTCGATCGGCACGGAGTCGTAATAGGTGGCTGTGGTCACGTTGGGGTTCGAGCCGGTGATGAGCGGGTTCTCGATCTCGGGACCGCCGTCTTCCATCTCGATCTTGCCCTTGGCGGCGAGGTACGTGTAGACACCGCCTGCCAGTGTGCCCGCAAGGATCATCTTCTTGCGGGAGCGATTGGCCATCGCCTGTGCGATGGTTTCGGGAGTTGCCATGTGGCTACCTCTTATCCAGCTGCTGTAGGTCGCGGAGCAATTCCGCACCTATCTGTTTGAACGATCTCGACGGGTCGACTGCCTTGAGTGACAGCTTTGACCCATTCGGGCGATCTCGCGAGCCATTTCTGGCCGGAGGTTCGCGGAGTTGACGTTCGCCACCACGGCGTTGATCGTCATTTCCACGTCTTTGTTTGTTGTTCTTTTCGAGAGCCTTCCTAGCTCCCTTCTGCAACTCGATCCAAATCTGTTGCAGAGACATATGCGGCCAGTCGGTTTTTGCCTTGGCGATAAGGCCCTGATAACGAACCGCCCCAGGATTGGCCAAGAGGAATGCCTGTGCTTCCTCTTTCGCAGCGTTGCGGCGAGCGGTTGTCACCTCGCCTTCCCGCTTCAAACGAGCAGTTTCCTGCTGCTCCACGACGTACTTCGCGACTTCTCTCGCGTCTACAGGAGCTGTAACTCCAAGGTCTGATAGGTCGGTGCCAGCAAGATGCAACTTTGTCAAGATGCTTCTGATGGCAGCCTTGGGATCGATCTTGGCATGGGCCATAAGCTCGACCGCTTCCTTGGCTTCTTGAGCTGTCAAGCCCTTTGAGGCACCGAAGTTGGCGGTATCCTTGAGTTCGTTGTACTGCGCAAGCAGTTGACGACCGGCGGAAGCGAGGGTCTGAGCGTGTTGAACGAGACCCTTGGAGATATCCTGTTGCTCCTTCCAAGCCTTCTTGAGCTTGGACCAAGCATTGCGAGGACGACCACGTGCGAAGAGGACCTTGCCGTCGACATCGACGATATCGCCTGCGCGGTTCTGCTGGTACTGGAAGTTCTTGTCGGGGTCATCGTCGTCAACTACAGGGTCTGTAGTTGGCTTGCGTTTGTCGTCGGCAGTGATGTCGTCGTTCTCGTCGTCAACGCCATCATCGCCGGTGTCATCGTCGCCAGCGTCGTTGTCGTCGGTATCGTCGCCGGTATCATCGTCGTCTTCGCCGATATCACCCTTGTCGTCATTCGAGCCGTCGAAGTCGTCATCGCCTTCGCCGGGATCAGTCCCTAGCGGCTCGTCTTCATGCTCCGTTAACTGCTGGAGCAGGTTCTTGTGGGCTTCCGGTTCCCGTGCCATCTGTGCTTACGCCTTTTGTTAAATTCGCCTGAATTTCTTGAGTCAGCATTGCCCAATCTGCGTCCTTAACCACAAGTCCACTGAACGCTGTCTGTAACATACGAACCATCAGCGTCATGGTTGTGCCGGGTGCTGCTTGACCCACCTGACCGAGCGCTTGAGCAATTTGCAGAGCTTCCTGCTTCTTGAACTCAGACGTCGGTTTCTCGATGCTACCGGGTGCGATTTCCATCCGATAGGATTGATTGAACTCATCGACAGACATCTGTACAAACGCTGATGCCTTCTCTTCACCTACAAGTGCTGTAATGTCTTCGCTGGTATATTTCGAGATCAGAATTTCGGTCATTGACCACGTAACGTCTTCCAAAGCTTCCTCGACGGTATCGACAAGAACACCGGAGGTCTGCTGTTTGTTCTGTGCATAGAACTGAACCTGCTGGTTAGTCGTGTTCGTCTTGAACTGCTGACCACGATCGATTTCAGACTGGTTCGCTGCTCGATCGACAGCTGAACGAAGGGCTGTCGTATCGTAGAGTTCCTTTGCCTGTGCTGGTGGAGGGACAAGCATCTCCAAGACCTCTGCGATCTTCTTGTCGGGATCGGTGCTGACGCCGAAGGATGCAACCTGTTTCGGATTGCGAAGGTGTCGAACGAGCTTCTGAACCTCTTTCCCATCGACGGCTTGCTTGTTGTATACGATCGTATTGAATGCCGCATCGCGAATACGCTTGGCCTCACGATTGATACGATTGATCTCGTTGACCTGACCGATGTAGAAGCTGACTTCACCGGGCTGAATAACTGACTCAATGGGCTCGCCGAATGCGATGGCGAAGTGACGGAAGTATCGGCTCAGGCCCATGTCATCTTCCCAAGCGTAGAGCGGATGCTCCCATTGCTCGGAACTGAACAGATAGTGCCGACGGAGTGGCTTGTCGTAATACATATAGCAACGGATCGTGTCCTTGAGATTGAGGTCACGAATTTCCTTCGGAGACGAGTTCAGCACTGTGTCGACGATGGACTGTTTAGTTACAGCACCTGTAGTACCGTCGTCGCTATCATTGGTCGGCGTTCTACCAGTGGTGATCTTCTTGTTGGCTCGAAGGTAGTAACAGCCTTCTTCCTCGTCGTGAACGTAATATTTGTTCATGATATAGGATCGATCGTAGTCGATCTCTTCGGCCACAAAGTCGGAGTCGGTGAAATCGATCATCGTGCAGCCCTTAGACACAATGATACGATTGGGCAGGACGTTTGACACGGCCATGCCCTTGTTGATCAGTGAAGGAAGCTTCTCGTGGACCACTTCGAGCTGTGCGTAGAGGTCCTCGATCTCAGACTTCTTCTTCGCCTTGGCGAGCTTCTTCTCGATGGCTTGAATAGCATTGACGGCTTCCTGTCTGGAGCCATCCATCGGCTGATAGTCAAGCCTGATGATGCCAAAGTTGGTCATCTGACCATGGGCGATCCATCGACGGATTTTCGCTCGCATGTTCATGCCCGGCCACGTCTTCTTGTTCATCAAGAAGTCGAGGACGTATTCGAGACACTCGCCGAGCTTCGACTCCGACGTGACATCAGTGAACTCGACATGCGGGTTCTGCATGTATGTCGTCCGCATCATCGTCTTGATGTTATTGCGAATGATGTTCTCGTCAGCATCACTGTCGAAATGCAAATTGTAGTCTTCTTCGAGGTTTAGATTACCCTCGTTGCCAGACTTCTGGTATTCCTCGAAAATCCGATCCCACTTGGCATGGATGATCTCATATGAGGTCTTGCCCTGCTCGATGTTCCGCTGAATGAACTTCGACTGAGCCCTCGTGAAGCGAATTGACATGCCCTCGGCTGGCATCATTCCCTCTACAGGGTCTGTAGTACCATAGCCGGGTTTGGTGGACGGGTCGTCTTCGAGAACTGTGTCGAGAACGGCGTTTGATGCTTCTACTCGGCCTCGTGCCATCTTAAATGCTCCGGGGTGATGACGGGTTTGTGGAAGTGGAGTTCGGATGCTGCGGGAAGCTTAGAAAGTCCATACTTCAAAGCATCACAAAAGTCATCACCGCCATCGCGAGGTTCGTCTACTCGCTCGCCCGTGCTGGTGTCTGTTTTCCAGAAGTACGCAACCATTTCGTTCTCAATAAAGGTCAAATCGTCGGCAAAATAGATCATCGGACCTTCATCTTTGGTCGAAAGGTAGTGCATCCCGGTTCGAGGGATTAAATAGTCGGTCACTTTCGCAATTCCAGACAGTTTATCATTCTGTCCGGGGTAAAAGTTCAGTTCAAACCGGTCTGCGAGCAGTTTTTTGATGGTTGTGGTGCCACCTTTGCCCTTCCCATCGATAACAGTACGTCGAAATATCGCAGGGTCGGCCCAAATCGGGTTATCCCACGACATTCCGTCCATATACTGCTCACGAAGTTCGAGAATACGCTCACCGATCTGGTCGATGTTCATATTTGCTCGATGAAAACCGTCGATGATGAAGACTCGGCCACGATAGTCGACGAAGCCGATGCAATAGCACGATGGAACAGCCTGTCCGTAGTCGAATATCTCGAAGTTCTGGAACAACGAGTTCGATCGAATGGCTTCGTTCAGCATTGAGATCATATGCTGACGAGGAATGAAGTGCGTTTCTACTCCGAAAGCAGGATAGACCAAGCCTTCGTAGGCTGCCCACTTACCCATAAGGTAGCGTTCACGCATTTGACCTCGATAGGTCGACTCCAATCCTGCGATAAAGTCTGGATCGAGGTTATGTTTGTTCTCGTATGTCGACCCTTCAAAGATTTCGATGATGGGTTCGAGAGTAGTCCGATCGACGAGAAGATCATCACCTACAAGTCCTGTAGCACGCCAATGGTGATATGGTTTTACGAGACGTTTGTAACACCAGTTGGCTGTTGGGTTGAGAGTGAGTAGCATGTACCGAGGACCGGTCATAGGCATGGTTTCATCATCGCCTTTGTATGGCGTGGAACCACGGAGACGTCCCATGAGGTCGAGGAAATCTTTGTACTGAATTTCAGGGTCTTCGAGCTGGTCGACGACTATCCAGTCGTATGTCGCTGATAGAAGATTGGACGTGGTTTGTCCTTCAAGGGATTGTTTGCCCCGTTGAGCGATATACCGAAAGTTAATCGTGGTCCCATTGCGCATGATAGCGGTATTGTCATCCTTGGTAGGGAACCGCTTGATATGGTCTCTCGGACACCACTTAAAGAACTCTTTGCGGATCGTGTCGTTGAGCTTGGGATAGGTTGCTCGTGCAATGAGCCCATTGGAGCCGGGGTAACTGTATGCGAATTGTAACGCCTTAACACAACACGCCGCCGTTTTCCCATTGCCGAACCCTCCGCCGAGAAGTTGTATCTTCCTGCGACAATTGAGGAACTGCTGGTGCATCCCTCCTTCGATGATACTGTAATTAGGCAATGTGAAACCACTTGTTGTTATATTCGAGGACTCTGTTCGTAGAAGGATAGATTGGTTTCCACTGAGGATATCCACCCATCCACCCCATCGGAGGATGACTCAGACTGATCGCCACGATCATTCCTCGAAATGAAACGAACTGCCACGGCTGATCAACGTGTGGCAGTTCGTCATATGATGGAGCGATGTGTTGCACTACAGGTCCTGTATCGATTAACGATTTATGCTTGTAGCGCCCCAACGTAGGCCGTGCCATTGGTCGGAACGGCGGTGCCGTTGAGGTCGAAGGGGAAGGCTGTCAGACCGGCTGGAATTTGCGGTAGTACCGTAGTGGCCGAATTCGGTTTGTAGTTACCATTGCCAGCTCCAGCGACGGTAAAACTAGCATCACTGATCCAGTTGACAGCAATCGGAGCACCGTTCGTCCCATTACTGTCACCGCGTCCGACGATTTCCGCTTGCCAACTATCGGCTGCTACAGAGTCTGTATTGGAGTCACCGCGCATGTGGCAGCAATAGAACCCGTCGACACGATAACGGAATGACCAGTTGCCGATGCAAACACCGTTGGTCGCGAAAACGTCACTCTTGCTGTTGAACTCGTTCCACACCGAGCAGGCACTAATGCCATCGGCTGTGATCAGCGATGCACTGCTTCCGTCATTGTAAAGGTAATTCTCTCTGGCACCGACACCAGTATTGGCGATGTCGAGCATCTGTGTCGTTGTGTTTGTCCCACTGTGGTTCATTGCAATAAGTGGCTGCGTAGCCCCAGTGCGTTGTTCCAGAACGTTACCTATTAGTGCCACTTCAAGATTGTTGCGTTGGGCGCCCAAGTCTCCGCTGTCGGCATTGCCGAAGAAGCACCAACCCATGAAACATTTTCCGGGAGTCTGAAACTGAGCTACGGCGTCGCGACCAGCTGAATATGAGAGATTCTGGCTTTTGTTTCCACAGTGATTGTAGACCGCATCGTGTGCTGCAACGACATCACACCCCCATGCGTTGATCATCTTTGCATTGCTGGCAACTGACTTGGCTATATTTAGCATGTTGCCGGTACAATTGATCAGGGTTAGCTGGCCAACATCGAGCATCCATCCGTCATAGTCGGTCGTCGCATTGAGGTCGAAGATGCAGTTGTCGATGATTGTGGCGTTGTTGCTATTCGTTGTGCCTCCAGTCGAAATGAACACAACACTGCCGGCTCCATTCTTGCGCAGCGTGAGGTTCTTGATCTTCGTATAGGCGGGGAAGCCATTGAAGACGTTGGCACCGCTGTCGCGAAAGATCGTGGTCGCCTTGTTCACCGGGTTAGATGCTTGTATCGTCAGCGGGATCAATCCACCTGTGACGGCTCCGAATGTGCCATGGGTGTGCGTCGTGGCGGTTAGCTTGATGATGCCGCCGGAAGCATCGTTGCGGCCATAGGTGGCGTTGTTGAACGTCTTTATAGCGGCTGCGGCCAGTGCGACCGTAGAATAGGGATTGGCGGCGGCGCTCGTATCGGCCGTCGCGATTGTTACCGCGCTGGTCCCACCGAATACGGTAGGCGTTCCCGCCCCGACGCCATCGACGTAGGCAATGGCTGTGCCAAACGCCTGAGTTTTGTTGTTGAGAACTCTAAGCGTGGTCATGTTCGATGACGGATAGGCTGCCCCATCAACGCTCGCCTGCCACGAATTGCCGACCCATGGATAGATGATGCAGTCAATTGTTAGGAGATCGCCTTGTGTCAGTGTTGACAAGTCAAGGTTCGCTCGAAACTCCGATGCGTTAAGCGCTGATCCCGTAAATGTGATCTTACTCATTGCTGTCGCGATCACGCTCGCACTGTTAGAATGCTGATCGGTAGCAATGAACTTGACAGCCCGAACTTGTTGGCCGCTTTTGAAAAAGCGATGCGCACATGTCAGACCGATGCTAAAACTCGTCGATGTGGCTTCGTCACGATCTGAGTTGAGCCACATCGCGATCGGCGCGGGATATACTTGGGATGAATTGTTGGTAACAGCTGGAGTCTGCAAAGCAGAAACACCTCCCGATCCACCGGGACCATTATCGGTGAAGAAGCCCGCTGCAACTGAGCATGCAACAATCGAGTCACTAGAATAGACCTTCGACGATAGCACATACTTAACAGTGATGTTGCTTCCTGAAGTAGCTTCGTCTCGATTGGCATGTTGATTGTATGCCTTGCGCAAAGCTGCGGTAGCAATCACTGTTCTGTCGACTGTCGTCTGCACTCCACCAGAGGTCCATGAGACCGAGCGAACCGTCAACGCCAAACCGGGCGTTGCGTAATTGTTGAGGTTAGCATAGGCACCGCCAACCTTCGATGCTGTAATAGTAGCATCCAGCTCCCAACCATTTGTATTGATAGAAAGGGAGGTCAGCGATTGGGTAGGTATCGAACCGCCGGCTTCGTTACTTCGTAGCAGTCCAACTCCAAGCCCGATCTTTGTCATCACCGAACTCCTACAAGTCCTGTAGCAGTCGTGCCAGTAGAGTTGACACGCTTGCAGTAGTCAGTGATCCGCTGACCGGCGACAACGGTGTATGATACGACCGTATCATCCTGCTCGACGATCGCAACAGTTCCCGCACCCCCAACAACGATCTCGCGAGGAGGCGTCGTGAAATTGATCGTATCCGAAGGTGTGATTGCGAAGTTGTCTCGTGATGCGTTGCTTCGGACGTAATGAGGATCAATGATGGACTCAGGACGTCCAAGGTCTTTCACGATAGCCATTAGTCATCTCCTTGAGAAGTCGATTTCAACGTCGGTCTTGTCATCATCAGCTTTTCTGACAACGATCTTCAAACCGTCCAGATTATCGCCAGCCTGTTTGCCGAATAGAACTTCGGGATGCAGACCAGATCGATCGAGAATATCTTGGTTCGCTTTGAGCTTTGCGTTCTCATTGACAGCATTTTTGCCGAGATTGATCACTTCGTCTAGCGCTGCCGGCGCGGCTTTCGCGATCTTGGCCACGAGACTCTGGCCGTTGGAATGGATCATCTCCCAAAACAGGAGGTCATAGGTTTCCTGATATGCATCAAGGCTCTTGAGCTTCTTGACGTCTGAGACGGATATATTGACGGTATGCGCGATCTCATTATCACTGAGACCAAATAGAGAATAGAAGAGGACGACAGTCAATGCTGTCTGAGTCCTTGGTTCAGCCGGAAGTTCTGTAATCGACCGCCGCTTTGATGGAACATGGTTTCGAGCTGTTCCTGATCCGATGCTAACGTCGGCAGAAGGAAAGGTATCGATTTCAGTCCCGTCGCCTTTGGCAGCAAGGACCTTTCCTCTTGTGGTAACATATGGATCACCGGGCTTCGGAAGTGCCATTGTCTTACTCCAGAGTGGGTCCCACTACAGGGCCTGTAGTGGGACCAAGAAATCAGGCGCTGATGTTTCCGTTGCCGGAAAAGATACCAGACGTCTGAAGCTGACCGGGCTGCTGAGGATAGGAACTCGGCCGCGAGGACTTCTGAAGCGCGTTGGCAATGCGCGTCTGATCAGCCGCGACGGTCACGCGATTGATGTAGGTATTCGTCTCGATGACACGCTTGCCACCCTGCTCGGCAGTGATACCAACCGAAGCCTGCACACGACCTTCAGTATAGAGCGCTGCTCCACCGACGGCTGCACCATTGAGAGCCTGTGCAAGCTTCCTCGGAACCTTCAGCCGAGTGAAGACACGCTTGGTTGCGCGTTCCAGAGCACCGCGATCGATGCTGAGTACCAACGCGGTGGCAGAATTCAGAAGACCGGACCAGCCGGTCGCTGTCGTAGCCATGATTAGCTCCATAGTTTGTTGCAACAACCAATCGCTACAGGAGCTGTAGTACGATGTCAAGAAGGGATCACATATGAATACAAGTAGCTTGCAATACACGATGAACTATGATATTCCACAGATGTAATCTGTTCCAAGAAACAGATCATATCCATTGAATATCACGCTGAGAGCAACAGCATGTGATACAGATTGCTAGAGGTATGTCTTTTATCATGACTTCTCACCTTCGGTTCGTTTCTGTCGAAACGAACCTTCGGCTCCCGAGCGCAGCGAGGAATATCATGCGAGTGTTCATACGAAGTCCTGACTTCGTGAAGAAGGTTGCAAGTGGTGAACTCACTCATCATAAACTAACCCAACGAGCTGCTCAATGGTTACTACGCGAAGCCGAAAGTCGCAAGAGGAATGCACTGCGAAAAGCGATGGATAAGGATACGAGGAAACATCGACGAAATCGTAGGATTACACTTGCTTGACATCATACTACAAACGCTGTAGTAATCAATCATTGATGGATCACTTCCCCCCTCCCGGTGAACATCAATCGGCGGCCAGAGATCGAACCATGGCGGACCTACTCTGGTCGCTTGCATTTGCACTACAAAAGCTGTAGTGTAACATCATCGGTCGAAGCACGGGTGTCAGCACCATCAGTGCTCCCGATTGGCGGGGTCCGGTTTTTGAGACGGATCGGACCCCGCCGTCCTTGACAATCAACTACATGTCCTGTATTGATACCTCATCGCGCTGAGCAATCTTGCTTGAACCCCGAGCGCGATCGGGTGACCCTCACACCCAACCGACTGGAGCTACCCCCATTGCTCCAGTCGGCACCCCATCCGGGATCGTCTCATCTAAAGATTATCATCCAACTACAGGACCTGTACCATGGCTAAGCCAATCCTCTGCCTCGACTTCGACGGTGTTATTCATTCATATGACTCAGGCTGGAAAGGAGCAGAAGTAATATCCGATCCAGTCACTCCCGGCTTCTTCGAATGGCTTGAAACGGCGCGCGATGTCTTTGACGTCGTGATCTATTCATCGAGATCATCCGATACCGAGGGCATCAACGCTATGCAAGCATGGTTCCGTAAAGAGTATCATGCTCGCTACGGAACCACATTCAATGATTTCGCCGACATCGGACTGAGATTTGCCCACAAGAAACCAGCAGCCTTTCTCACCGTCGATGATCGCGCGCTATGCTTCTCTGGAAACTGGTCAGATTACAGTCCTGAGACGCTGCTCAAGTTCAAACCATGGAACAAGCGAGCTAAGTCCGATCAACCATTCTGACGCACGGAGTGCACGATAGGACTGTCGCCAAAAACCCACAATCATTATCGAAGGACTCACGATGCAGATGCCCCAGAAATCCTATCTGAAGTCGCATCTCTACAGCAGCTGTAGTTGGTTCGGAATACAACGAATGGCATTGATCGATATGGAGGATGCGAGCTTCATCGCGCAGGACGGATTTGTGCTTGTGTCGAATCAAGAGATTTGGACGAGGGTGGTGATGATTGAGTGCGAGACCGCGCGTGCGCACGATGCGAAATTGTCCGGAAATCTTCATTAGGCTTGACAACTAGAATGACACAGTGCATACAGATGCTGTAGTTCGGCTTCGCCGGGCTACCGTTTCTGAACTCCCTGAACCTTGGGGGCTGGCTGAGAGGCTGGCCCTTTTTTTTGTCCTGCTTCGCAGGGGTGAAAAGCTGTGGGAATAATAGCAGTAGCAGCTACCTCGCTACGCTCGCCGGCGGTCTGTCAAGAGCGACTACTGTCCCATTTTGATACAACCGGGGGACTACCGGGGGTTGTATGGACAGCACAGCATCGCGCGCGATGGGAAGATAATCCTACAACCTGATCACAAGTTCGTGATACAACCTATGATCGGTGTTACTACAGGACCTGTAGTGTATGATGATCCTTGTCAACAGAAGGACACAGCCAATGCCAAGGGTTCGTATCTATAACAAACCGTGCAAACGGGCTAGGACAATTGCGCGCAAAAGGAAAGCAGCATCGCGCGCAATCTGGCTCTAATATCAACGCGCGATATTGCGCAACAATGGAGGACTGAATTATGGTACTGGAAACCAAAACTGCTCCGGTCGACACCACGGAAACCAAGGCCGATACGTTCAAGCGGCTCTGTGGCAAGCGCGTTGCCAATGCGCTCGAAAAGATCGACTTGATTGGCAATTGCGCGAACCGCAATCAATACGAATACACGCCCGAACAGGTCGAGAAGATCAAGCAGGCTCTGATAACCAAAGTCGAGTTCACGATGAACAAGTTTGCCGATAAGGCGAAAGCAACAACTATCACATTCGAACTCTGACGCGAGGGCTGATCATGGTGACTGGACCTCAACTTGACTAGTCTCATTCATTGATGCTAGTCACAAGGTCCAGTCTCATAGCCAACTACAGGACCTGTAGCTAATTGTGAGACAATTGGCTTCAAAACTTGTAGCATTTGTTGGCAAAGTCTCATATAATTGAGGCCAAATCGAAGGCTGATACGTGTGAGAGAGGCTAAAGCCAGTGCTGACAGATGAGAGTTGTGGGCAATAGGGCTCAATTGAAGGAGAAATCATGAAAATGCACAAATCAATCACAGCCGACCTCATCATGGATGCTGTCGAGCGGCGCATGATAACCCTCGATAATCCGGGCTTCTGCAAAGCCTGTGGAAATGAGCAAGAGGGCTGCGAGCCAGATGCTCGGAACTACGAATGCGAGGCTTGCGGCGAAAAGCAAGTCTTCGGTTCTGAAGAGTTGCTTTTGGAACTCTGATCTACAGTCTAATGGGGTTCAACTACAGGTCCTGTAGTGAACCCTATTGGGAAGTCGATCATGGCTTCACAACATAGGAGTAACGTCTCATGCTCAATAAGATCATTCTCACTGCAATCACCCTCGTCAGCCTGTCCAACATGCCGGCGTCAGCCGGTGACTATATCGATGATATGGTCGCCAAGGCTCAGAAGTCGGTCGTCTCGGCGCAAGCCCGTTTGGACAAAGCCCTTCTCTGTCAGAAGGACAAGCCCACCTGTCTGACTGGCCTGCGACAGGCTGCACAGAAGTCGGCCGATCGTGCAGCAGCCAAGCTCGCAGCAATCAACTAATCCAACCGGCGACGGTTGGTAGGGATAACTTATCAAGCTTGCCTCTGATCAGTTATCCCCCAGTGTGATCATGGTTGACAGTCACGGGGCTGTCTCTGTTAGCCCTCTGGTCACACTGGTTTATCAGTATTAGTAACCCCAGCCACTGTAGTTACTAATGCTGATTTGATCGTTTTGATTGTATTTTTCGGTCAAACTGCATCGTGCCCTACGGGCGGAAAGGAATGTTCTACAATGGCTATCAATCTAATCATCAAAGGCTCATTCGATGATGCAATCAATGCTGCGTCATCGCGCGGTATCATCCTTCGTCAACTACAATCAACCGGTCATGGTGAGACTTTGGCAATCACTGGCGACAGGAATTTAGTTGTTGTCATAGAATGGTTCAATGCTGACTTCGCACCGATCAAGCTCGGTGAAAGCCTTGGCTATGCTGCTGGATCACTACTTCACTATTCACAGCCAGAGGCGCGATCTCATATGGCTTTATACGTTGGCGATGAGGATCAATTCAGCGATGATGACTTCGCTACAGACCCTGTAGCTGATCAGCCTGATCTGTCTGCGGATATGATTGACGGCTGAATTTTTGGTGTAATCACATCGTGCGCTCTGCGCGGAGAGAGAATATGACAATCGTTGATGATTTGATCAGTGAGGGCTGTCAAGCAACTTTGATTGGTTCTCGCGCTATCTGTGATCCAGTGCCAACCAGCTCGGACGAGGATTATCTGATCTATCATAAGCCAACACTATCGATTGACGATGTTCTCAAGAAGCATGGCTTGGATATCGCTGCTCCAACAGATTATGGAAATCTGTCGAAGGGAGACTTTCGGTCGTTTCGTTCAGGTAATATCAATCTGATCATCACAACGAAGACCACCTTTGAGACTAAGTTTCTGCTCGCTGTTCACGTATGCAGAAGCCTCAATCTACTATCTAAGTCTGATCGCATTCTCGTTCATCAAGCAATCTTGTATGGCAATAAGTACGAGAAGAAGAAACTGGCTAAAGTCTCGCCTGCGAATATATGGCAACTGATCATAGATGCAGCAACACAGTAGCTCTGTACGGAAAGGATGAAAGATCATGCTCACCAAAGCTCAATTGGACAAAGCTCTATCACAGACGCTTGAAGCTCAGCGTATCCTTACAGGGATACAGCAGCTGATCGCACTGCCATATGGGATTGCTCCACTAGCTGACACGTTCGATTTGATACAGGGTCTGTATGCAGAATTGAAACAGGAAGACAAGTCATGAAAGTTTCGCTTCCATCTCGCCCGTACAAGGTGTATGCATTCGTGTCTACACAGTGCGAACTCGAACGTGAGCCATCATGGTTGATTGGTGTTGACAATGCTGAACCGGCTAAGCGTCGGATCAGTCTGTTTAGAACTGTGTATGCTGGTATATATGGGTTTTCTGATGTTGACAACCGGGACAAGTTCGTGCGACAATTGAACAATACTGGACACGGTGAGATCGCTCATGTGTGTTCGTTACTAAAGGGTGAATAGCACAGTCCATTACAGGTCCTGTAGTGGATCATGGTGTTCATCGGGAGCACTATAACAGAAGGAGTTATCTATCATGGCAAAGGAAGCAAAAAAGTCACCCGCCGCCGAGGCGCCAAAGGCTGATGCAGCCGAAACCGCCACAAAGCCGATCAAGAAGGTCAATCCTTCAACCCTCGGCAGTGTCGATCTGGTCCCCTTCAAGGCCAATCAGGTCGCTGCATTTGGCAACAACTTCATGGTCGCCCTCGTTGCGCAGGCCGGTCTGGAAGAGGATGCACAGAAAGCCCTCGCCGACGCATCGCAGGCCAAGGTTTTTCTCTCATTCGAGATGACCAAGGCGATCTTCACACTCGCTCACAAGTCCAAGGGCTCGAAGAACGAGATCGACGTGTTTGGTATCTTCGGCGATGTCAAGGATGTCGAGAAGCTCAACAAGCGTATCCTCATTGAGATGGGCGTGATGAAGCGGCAGGTCAACGATGCGACCGACGCTGTGGAATACATCTGGACCGACGAGAAGGTCAAGGCGCTCTACGAATATACTGCTGAACTCAAGGACAAGGACAAGCCGGAATACGATCGGCGGTATAACAACCGCAAGCGGCTGAACCTCCGCCTTTCGGAAGCGTGCAAGGCGGCATCAACCCTCATGGATCACAAGCTGAACCCGGATGATCTGTTCTATTCGGAGTCCGAGACTGGCGAACTGGTTCCGACGATCAAGAACGCTCCGAAGCAGATTGGCGGCGATGCTGGCATTGTGCAGATGAACGTTCGCAAGCCGGTCAAGGGTGCGACGCTCTCGCCCACGATGTCTTCGCTCGTGAAGATCAGCACCGAGCGTCACAAGGAACCCGCGAAGCCGCGTGGTGACGAGGGCGAGAAGCGTGAAGAAGAGAAGATGGGGATGACCGACGAGGCTTTCGGATCCATCGTCAACTCTGTCAAGCGCGCCGTGATGAAGCAGGAGAACGTCTTCACGCCCGAGATGCAGAAGCATATCACGTCGCTCTATACCCAACTCGGCGAGACGATGAAGACGTGGATCATCAAGAAGCCGGAAGCTTCGAACGCCGACAAGGCGGCCGAAGCGGTCGCGTAACTACAGGTCCTGTAATCAGGCCCGACAATCCCGTCGGGCCTGAACTCTTTCAGAAGGAACACAGATATGGCAATGGATGACAACGATGACGGCGTTTTCGTGGATGCGACGCTGGATAATCATGGTCTCGACAGCGACATCTTCGATTTCACTTCAACGACGGATGACAACACAGACATTTTTCCTGTTGTTGCTCCAATTCCTGCAATCATGGATGCTCATTATGCTGTCAATGACGACGGCACAACAGACACAGCTGCGATCAGTTTTGTCGATGCGAGCAACAATCTCGTGCTGTCTGTGGATTTCATTCATCACAGTGTTTGGTCAGTGCTCAACGGCGAACGCACCGACTGGATATTGTAGTCGATCTCTTGGGGGCTGATCAATCTGATCAGCCCCTTATTTTTTGTGCCTTTTGGAAATACAGTTGTTGCAATTAAGTGAGATATTAGGTATAATCATTTGTTAGCTGATTTGATCCAGCAACGAACATAGGAGGAAGCCATGCGAGGGGATACTGCTACAGGCTCTGTAGTTGAAAGCCCTCTGATCACACACACGCTCCACCACTACCAAAGCATTCGGGGATAATATCCCGGATCGACATATCAATTGAGCGGGGTGCGACGCTCATTCTGATCCGCACACTAAACGTCTCAATAGGAGGTTGATCATGCCACAGCAATTCACAAACGATATCGAAACTAAATACTCTGGTCTTATCAGGGATGCCAACTTTGTTGTATCGGCATATCATGCTGACAAATCGCCTGCTCTTCAGATCATGTCTCCTGAAGGTGAAGCGGTACTTACAGCATCTGTATGCATGGATATTCCGCCGGAGGAAGATTGTATCATCATCAAAGATTGGTCGGAGAATGAAGGTATCGAGGCTGTATTGATCAAAGCAGGTCTCATCGAGGCCAACAATGATCCTCGACTTCATGCATCAGGTTTTGTTCTTGCTGGCGAGTTTAAGATGATTGGTAAATTGCTCGAAGCTTGGCAGAAGTTCAAGGCAACTGAACTACAGTACCTGTAGTTGGGGCGATCAGTATGGCTGTTTGGTTTGCCATTCGTCGTGCCAGTGATGGAGCATTCTATTCAAAGAATGCTGCCTATCGCACAAATAGAAAGGAACCGTCTCATGGCAACTGAAGTCAAAATGTATCGCGACAAGGCTGGTGAACTCCACAATGATCGGCTTTCTGCTGATGTCGGCGATGCTCGTTACACTGTTGAGGAAGTTCTGATCAATCGCGATTGGAAGGATATTGAAGCTAAGGAGATCGTTGGCTTCCTTCTCTCTAATCGGCCGATAGTACAGGACCTGTATCGAGCCATTGATAAGAAAGCTAGAGCGGAGGTTAAGGCCAATGTTTAGCTCCAGAACCAAACGAGCAGCCTTGCGAAACTTGCTCATCGTAGCCGATACTTATGCCTTCAAGGGCACAATGCATTGGGACGAACACGACGATATGGATCGACAATATCTTCGTGCCATCAATCGCATGGAGAAAATTCTCGATCTGCCCCTGACGAAGAAGCTAGAGCCATGACTGACCAGTCCCAATCTCGTGTCAAACTCTTTCACGTCCAAGTCCTTCTCCCCGAGGCTCTCAATTGGACAACCCTATCCATTATCGCTGAAACTCATTGGGCTGCTCGTCACTGTGCCGAGCATTTTGGCATTGTCGGGCTGGCCTTCGAGGTCCCAATCAATCCTCAACCATTCGACGATTACGAAGAGGGCATCTTCCACCAAAACTCCCATCGCGCCGCTGGCGTGGTCCCCGCTACAGGGCCTGTAGCAACATCAAGGAAACCTCAAATGACCAAGAAATCGAAAGAAGGCGACCAGACTGATCCGAATGTCGATGTTTCGACTGATCTCGGTCCAGTCTACATCGATCCGATAGAGGCGAAGATCACGGAAGCTCTCGCTGCGGCGCAGGCCGAGTTCGGCCGTGAGCTTTCCGATGCCGAAGTCCAGTCCATTCGTGATCATGTCCGCAAGGAGCACAACGAGGCTGTCGCCGAGGACGACGAGAAGGCTCGTTTGGCATTCAGCACTGCCGTGTTTGATGAGGGCGGTCCATCGGCCAATCGGCTTCTTCAGACTCTGTACAAGAAGCATGTCCTCAGCTGGATTGATGTGAAGCACATTCTCGGCGACTAACCTCGCCGAGCCAAAACTTCTCTTGCAAAAGAGCCGAACTCCTGATAGTGTCTTGTTTAATAACAAATGTTAAGAAGACATATCAGGGGTTCGGGCGGTGAAAAATCTCACAGAACTAATCTGTCTGTCGTCTCACGTCTCTAGTCTCACTACAGCACCTTGTATTGGAAACCAATCATGTCTCGCATCCGGCTCAACTTGGGCCGTCAGCAGCCGTTTGTCGATCGCGTACTCGGTGGCTGGCGGTTTTGGATAATCTACAACTCTGACGTCTCAGCAGGAACGTATTACGAGCTTTGGGATACTGGTGAAGTCAATCTCGTAAAGGCTTCTGCAACTCAAACGGAGGATATCATTTATGTTAGAAAAGCTGATCCAACTGAAAAATAGCCTCTCGCCTACTGGTGGTGGCAACACCGATCCGGTCATGTTTGACTACAGGTTCTGGAGTGAAGCTCTGACCATCGTCACCAAGCAGCGCGAGAATGCCAAGATCGACATGCTCAAGCTCAGCACCGATCCAACCAAGCCGGGCGTGATCTTGAAGTCCAAGCTCTATCGTCTCGTCTTCAGTGAGTCCAAGCCGATTAGGACATTCGATCTCGAAAGGATGATCGATATCCTTGTGAAGAAATATCCCAAGGATCGATTGTTCATTCGTGAAGCTGCCCTCAAAGCCGAGGTCGACGGCTCTACGAAGAAGACCTACAAGGTGGAGCGGAACGATGACTAAGTTCACCTTCGTTCACTGTGGGGAATTTGATGTCAATCCTCATGCTGTAGCGTTTGTGTCAGAGAATGACACAGAAGTCATCATAACACTGACAAGCACACTTCAGCTTCACCTTCCAAAACATATCGGCGATATTGTCGTTCGCGATCGCGTTGCGGTCGTCGAGCGGATCGCGGGGCAGGAGCAGCGGCGTGACCCGCTTCTCGAGCTCGGCGATCTGGTCTTGGAGGCGCGCCTGCTCAGCGCGCGCCTCGGCCGCCAATTCGGCGTCGTCAACGGAAACGAGCTCGTGCACCTGCACGAGCTCGTCTGCGGCCTTGTGCAGCTCGGCGGCCATGTCGACCACCGGCATCAATCGCCGGTGCTCCCGGCCAAGCTCCGCGAATTCCTTCGGATCGCGGTGCGCGCCGGGATTCGCCAGCGCCCGTTCGACTTCCTCGGCGCGGGCGAGGGCCGCCGCTAGCCGATCGCGAAGCGCCAGGGGCGCCTCAGCTCGCCGAGGGGGCCGCCGGGGCCGCCGGGCCGCTCGCGGGCTTCTTCGCGAACTTCTGGCGGAAGCGCTCGACACGTCCGGCGGTATCCAGGAGACGCTGCTTGCCCGTGTAGAACGGGTGGCACTCAGAGCAGA
>Ga0137409_10002066_pt1 | contig 21621 bp, 15 predicted proteins | sample CZODoug1_16funga_FD_122059 | JGI IMG/M metagenome (GOLD analysis project Ga0137409, IMG submission 122059) | Vadose zone soil fungal communities from Angelo Coast Range Reserve, California, USA - CZODoug1_16fungal (Hybrid Assembly) | ecosystem: Environmental > Terrestrial > Soil > Vadose zone... | reverse complement strand
GCGCTGAATGCCGATCGTGCCCAGCGCCCAACCGATCGCGGCGATCTGCATCCAAGCGACACCGAGCGGCCGACCCGCAAGCGTGCTGAATTCGTTGCCGATCAAAAGTCCGATGGCAAGCGCTGCCAGTACCGTTCCCAGCAGGACTCGCCGGGTCAGGCGCGTGCCATAGAGCAGCGCGCCCAGAAGCACGGTCCAGATCGGCATTGTGAAGCCAAGAATCGCGGCGCGCCCCGAGGCGAGCGCCTGCACGCCGAGAATCGAGAACAGATGCCAGACGATCATGTTGGGCGGCGCCAGTCGCAATACCAGCGTCATCTCGCTGCGTGGCAGGCGCAGTGTCGTTCCGCGCCAGGCGAAATACGCGGCGAGCAGCAGCGTGCCGCCGCTCATTGTCATTGCGCGAAAGTACAGCGGCGAGAGCTCGCGCAGCGAAAACTTCATGATCGGCCAGTTCAGACCCCAGATCAGTGTCACCGCGGCCAGCGCAATCCAATGCGCGCGCGAGAGCGCTGTGGGCATGGTGGCTGGTGTGGATGCGGAAGCGCCTGCGCAGCCGCTTGCCGCAGCTCGAACTACACCGCAACCGCGGCCGCGATATGTGGGTGCGGTTCGTAGCCGGCGAACGAAAAATCTTCGAGCGCATAGTCGAAGATTGAGCTCGGCCGGCGTGCAATCACGAGCGTCGGATAAGGCCGCGGCGGCCGTGCCAGTTGCTCGCGCACCTGGGCGAAGTGATTACCGTAGATGTGGCAGTCGCCACCAGTCCAGACAAAATCGCCGACATCCAGATCGCACTGCTGCGCCACCATGTGCGTAAGCAGCGCGTAACTTGCGATGTTGAACGGCACGCCGAGAAAAACGTCGCAGCTGCGCTGGTACAGCTGGCAGCTCAGCCGAGCCCGCGCGCCCGCGTAGCGTCCCGGTGCGACGTAAAACTGGAACAGCAGATGGCACGGCGGCAGCGCCATGTTGGCGAGATCACCGACGTTCCACGCCGAGACGATCAGGCGGCGCGAATCCGGATTGGACTTGATCTGGTCCAGTACGCTGCTGATCTGGTCGATCGTGCCGCCGCTGCGCGTCGGCCACGAGCGCCATTGCACGCCGTAGACCGGGCCCAGTTCACCGTTCTGGTCAGCCCATTCGTCCCAGATCGAAACCTTGTTCTCGCGCAGGAACGCAATGTTCGATTCGCCGCGCAGGAACCACAACAGCTCGACGATGATCGAGCGCGTGTGCAGTTTTTTGGTCGTGATCAGCGGGAAGCCCTGGTCGAGCGGAAACCGCATCTGATAGCCGAACACGGAGCGTGTACCCGTGCCGGTGCGGTCGCGCTTTTCCACGCCGTTCTCGAACACGTGCTGCATCAAGGTTTCGTATTGGTTCATCGCGGAAAAAAGTAGTGAGGTCGAATCGTCGATCAGCCGGACGGTATGAAGGTTCGCACATTGCCCCGCGGCTTCGCGCAGCAACGCACGTTAACGTGTTTTCGTTAAGTGTTCGCCGCCTCCAACGGCGCGGGCCCAGCGAATTGCAATGCCGCCAGCCGCGCATACAAGCCGCCACGCGCAACCAGTTCGTCATGCGTGCCGGCATCGACCAGCCGGCCGGCGTCGAGCACAAAGATGCGATCGGCGCGCTGCACGGTGGCGAGGCGATGCGCGATCACGATCGTCGTGCGGCCGACCATCGCCGCTTCGAGCGCCGCCTGCACCACGCGCTCGCTCTCGGCGTCGAGCGCGGACGTCGCTTCGTCGAGCAGCAGCAGCGGCGCGTCCTTGAGCATCGCGCGCGCGATCGCCAGACGCTGGCGTTGACCGCCAGACAAACGCACGCCGCGCTCGCCCACCTCCGTCGCATAGCCCTCAGGCAGGCGGCGCGCGAAGTCGTCGACGAAGGCAGCGCGCGCCGCGGCCAGTGCTTCGGACTCGGTCGCGTTGCTGCGGCCATAGCGGATGTTGTCGAGCAGGCTGCCGGAAAACACCACCGCATCCTGCGGCACCACGGCCACGTGCCGGCGCAGATCGGCGAGACCTAACTCGCGCAGCTCGATGCCATCGAGTTGCAACGAGCCGGAGTCGATGTCGTAGAACCTCTGCAGCAACTGGAATACCGTGGTCTTGCCCGCGCCCGAAGGACCGACCAATGCCACGGTTTCGCCCGGCGCGACGTGCAGCGACAAATCATCGAGCACGCGCTGCTGCGGCCGCGACGGGTAGGTGAACCGGACCGATTGCAGCCGCACCTCAACCCCCGCCCGCGTGCTGCCGTCCAGCGTCGGCGCGCGGCGCGCCAGCGTGCGCGGCAACGGCGGATCGGCGATCGGTGAGCGCGCGTCGAGCAACTCCATCAGCCGCTCGGTGGCGCCGGCCGCGCGCAGCAGGTCGCCCCAGACCTCCGCGAGCACGGCGACACCGCCGGCGACGACCATGATGTACAGAGCCGTCTGCGAGAGTTGACCGGCGGTAATGCGGCCGTCGACGACTGACTGCACGCCGCCGTAAAGGCCCCACAGCAGCGCGCCGAAGACGCCGATGATCAGAAACGCGGTGAGCGTTGCGCGCGTGCCGGTGCGGCGGATCGAGGTCGCGAAGGCCCGTTCATTGGCGCGCGAAAAGCGCGCCGCTTCGGCGTGCTCCTGCGTGAAACTCTGCACGACCGGAATCGCATTCAACACTTCGCCGGCAATGCCGCTGGTATCGGCGATCCGGTCCTGGCTCGCGCGCGACAGGCGCCGCACGCGTTGCCCGATCAGCAGCGCCGGCAGCACGACCACGACAATGATGCCGCTCACCGTCAGCATCAGGCGCGGACTGGTGGCGATCAGCATCGCCATGCCGCCCACGAACAAGACGATGTTGCGCAGGCCCATGGAGACGCTCGAGCCCACTGCGTTCTGGATCACCGTGGTGTCGGTGGTCAGGCGCGACAGCACCTCGCCGGTCTTGAGCGTTTCAAAAAACTGCGGGCTTTGCATCAGCACATGCGAATACACGGCCTGGCGCAAATCGGCCGTGACCCGTTCGCCGATCCAGGTGACCATGAAGAAGCGCCCGGCGGTAAAGACGCCGAGCGCGACCGCGACCGCAAACAGCAGCAGAAAATATTCGCGCGCCGCGGCCAGCCGCGCCAGGGCCGGCGTGTCGCCCGGCAGCGCGAGCGCGCGATCGACCAGCAGCTTGACGGCAAAGGGCGCGGCCAGCGTGGCCGTGGCCGCGAGCAGCAGGAATAGCAGCGCGAGCGCGATCTGCGCGCGATAGCGCGCGACGAACGGGAGCAAGGAGCGCAACGGGCGCAGCCGGCGTGCGCTGGCCGGCGCCGGCGTGCCTTCCGGTTGCGAAGGTCGCGACGATTGCAATGACGTTGCCGGCGCCAGCGACGACGCGGTCGATGCGGAGCTTGAGCCGTTCATAGGCAAAATTTTGCTGACGCGCGCGCGGCAGCCGCGCCGCTCGAGATCGATCGATCCATCACGTCACGCCAGCCACAAACGAACGATGCCCCACACGCTCATCGCCATCAGCGTGCTCCAGGCGGCGCCCGCAACGACAAAGCCGCGGCCGCGCTGCTTCGGCGAGGCGACATATCCGAGCGCATACCAGATGCGGCCGACGAGCCACACCGCGCCGCCCACAGCGGCCCAGTGTGGATTGAAATACCACGCTGCGAGCCACAACGCCGGCAGGAACGCCACCGTGTTCTCGAGCGTATTCATCTGCACGCGAAAGTGCCGCTCGAACAGTTCGTTGCCGGTCGTGGCCGGCGGCCTTACGCCATAGGCGACGCGTGCGCGCCCAACCTGCCAGGCCGTGTAGAAAAGCAGCAGCAGCGTCAATAACGTGACCGCCGCCGGCCAGGACATTCCACTCATGCCGACTCCAGAACCGGTGCCAACACGCACTGTAGCCAATCCATGTTAAGCGCAGGCAATGGGCGCCGCGGCCGATCGGCGTGCATGGCGGGCAGGGGCTCACAACGCCATCGGCGCGGCGTAACCGGTCAACTCGAGATAGCCGCGGCCGATTGGATTGCCGTCTTCCAGCAGTTGGCTCGCGCCTTCCCAGTAAACGATGCCATTGACTGCGCGCGAATCCAGTTCCTGGTCATCGAATAGCGGCATTGTGTCGAAAGTCCGCGCCCCGATCCTGATCCGCTGCGCAACCGGCCAGTGGGCGCCGGTGCGCGGCGAATTCCATTGCGTCAATGGGAGCCAGCGTATTTCGTCGGCCGCGAATCTGTGGACGCGTGCCGTGTTCCGGCCGCGCAGTGACGCGTACGCATGCAGCGGCCGGTCATTGTGCGGATCGGCGCGGCGGCGGATCTGAAACGCAGTGAGCGCCGAACCGTCGGCGAGATTCATGCCGAACCAATCCCAGCCCGACGCGTCAGCCGCCAGCAGCGTGTTGCCCCATTCGTGATCGAGCCAGGCGACGCCGCGGCAACTTGCACGTGCGCCCGCGCGCTCAACCGTGCCGCTCACAGCGAGTTGCGGCTGCGAGTAGTAGTAACTCGCCTGCGCGGCCAGCGGCCCCTTGCGCGAAAGGCCGGCCTCGCCCTGCAAAAGCAGCGGCTGGGTCGGCAGTGCCGCCAGATCAAGCGCAAACTCACGCGTGCGCAACGAACAGTGATACGCGCCATCGGCCGCACGTGCGAACTGCCAGCGATCGAGCGTGAGATCGGTATCGCTTTCGGCCGCGGCGGCAACGCCGAATCCGGTGCGGCCGATGCGTTGCTCCTGCAACAGTGCACCGCGTGCCGGATCGGCCAGTGCCACATGCGCCAGCAAGATCTGGTGCGCGGCGAAGCGGCTGGGATTGGCCGGATCGATTCCGGTGCGCATACGAAAAAAAGTCACCTGGAACCCGAGGGCGGCGTCGTACGCGGATCCGCTCGCGGCCTCGCGGTCGAGCCAGCCGGTCAGATACCACCACTCGACGCGGAAGTCGTTGTGCGCGCCGTGGTCGCGTGGAAACGCAAGCGTGCGCGGCGCCAGGCTGTTGCCGGCCTCGTTCGTTGCCGTCGCTGCCAACGCGCCGAATGCGTTGGGTGCGAGCGCCGCCAGCGAGCCGATCACAGCCCCACGCCGCGTCAGCATGGGGGCTTACGCATGACGAACTCACTCATCACTCCGCCCATCACTTCACTCACTGCTTCGCCCGGTCACGTCACCAGTCCGCCCGGACGGCGAGAACGGCGTCGGCCGCCACCGCGCGCCGTCCCGCGACGCGCGCGGTGATTGCGGCGCACGCAAGCAATGCAATCGTCAGCGACGCCAGTGTGCCGAGCGGCAGCGTCAGGTCCATCGTCCAATGAAACGATTGCGGGTTGACGATCGCAACCAGGATCCACGCGATTGCCAGGCCCACCACCCATCCGACCGCAACCGCCGCCAGTGTCAACAGCACGGCCTCCAGCGCCAGCATCGCCAGGATCTGGCCGCGCGTCGCGCCCAGATGGCGCAGCATGCCGAATTCGCGCTGGCGTGCGATCGCCTGGGCCGAAAAAGTCGCTGCGATGCCGACCAAGCCGATGGCGATCGCGGCGAGCTCGAGCGCGTAAGTTACAGCAAAGCTGCGATCGAAGATGCGCAAGCTGAGCGCACGGATCGTGCTCGCGTCATTGAATTCGGCGCTGCGCGTTGCCAGTTGCGACGCAAGTTCATGTGTGATGTCGGCGCTGTGTGCGCCCGGTTGCAGCCACAATGCGGCTTCGGTGCGTGTGTGGTCGCCCGTCAACTGTTGATACTCGCTGGCCTCGATCACGATCGCGCCGGTCTGGCGCGCGTAGTCGCGCCAGACGCCGGCGACGACAAAACGCTGCGCCTGCTCGGCAATCGGCAACGAAATGTCCTGGCCGAGGCGCGCGCCGTACAGATCGACGATGGCTTCCGATACCCAGCACGGCGGCGGCATGCCGGCGCGCCATGTCAGCGCCGCGCCTGTAAGCGGCAGAGCGAGGGCCGCGTCGGCGCGTTCAATCCCGCGCGCAATCAATACGACCGGCGCGCGCGCCGGGTCCAGCGATACACGCAGCGTGCGGTTGAATGCGGCGCGGGCGACGCCAGGCGCGTCCCTCATTCGTTGCTGATCGGCCGCAGAGAAGCTCGCGCTGGTCGCGCCGCCCGCGGCCGTCGCCGCCGCCCGCACATAGAGGTCGGCCGGCAGCACGCGCTCGAGCCAGATCTCGAGCGAATGACGAAAGCTCGCGACCATGGTCGCCATCGCGACCATCAGAGCAAACGACGCGACGATCCCGGCGGCCCCAGCGGCGAGGTCGTTGGCGCGTTCGTTGATCCGATCGGCCGTCTGATTCGCCGGCCGATCTCGCGGCGCGCCGGCACGTCCGGCCATTCTTGCGAGGGCGAGCCACCGGATCGCATGGAAGTCGCCGGTGCGCGCGGTCGTTGCGACGGCGCCGGTTCCGCGTGCGCCCGCCGCACTTACAATCGCGCTCCTTGCGTTCGCGTCAATGGCGTCCGTTGCGCCGGTCGTGCGCGTTGCGTTCGCTCCGTCCAATGCGCGCGCGAGCGCGGCGAAGGCGCCGGTTGCGAATTGTGGTTGCGCCCCGATTGCCGCCAGCAGGACCAAGGCGATCGCCATGTACGCCGCGACTGGTACGCCATCGACCGGCGGTAGCAGGAGCAGCACGCCCGCCGCCGCGATGGCGATTGCGATCGCAATTGCCATCGTCGCCAGCGAGTTTCCCGGCTGCAGGTCGATGCGAAAGTATCCGGTGCGCACCAGCGCGGCGGCCTGAGTGCCTGCTGCGAAGCGCGCCGCGCGGCGCGCCGGTCGCCAACTGCCGGCGACCGCGGCCGCGACGCCAAGGGCAAAGAAAACGAACGCGACCCAAGGTGTGACAACTAGTGGTGGCGGCTGCGCCGAAAAGAAGCCGCCGCCCAGATCGCCGCCCAGCACGTGCAACGCCGCGACGGCCACGGCAATGCCGAGTGCCACGCCCAACGCGCTGCCGATGGCGCCGAGCAGCAGTCCCTCGACGATCAGCAGGCGCTGCACGTCGCGCGCCGTAGCGCCGAGCACGCGCAGGAATTCAAATTGCGCGCGGCGCGCGAGCACGCTTTGGCTCTGCAATGAGAAGACCAGAAAGCTGCCGGTAAAGAGCGCCACCAGTGCCAGCACATCAAGATTGACACGGTAGGCGAGCGAAATATTGGATCCGCGCTCGAGTTCATCGATCACGCTCAGCACCGCAACACCAGGCGGCAGGTGCAGTCGCGCGGTGAGCGCCGCGAGATCGGCGCCGGGTACCAGTTTCAGATCGATGCGCGTGAGGCGCCCGAGTTGCTCCAGGCGCCATTGCGCGAAGGCAAGATCCATCGTGCCCGCGATTTGTCCCAGGCGCGCTGCCGGCAAGCGGCCGACCACGCGCAAGGTCTGCGGACGGCTGCCGACCTGGCCTGTCAGCGTATCGCCCGGCGCCAACTGCAGCACACGCAGCGCGTCGGGCGAGAGAAACACGCCATCGTCGAATACGCGCCAAGGCTCGCCGTTTTCGGACATCGCGCCGGAGGCGACGCCGACCAACTCCGGCGTCAGCGCTGCGGCGCGCAGCGCGTCGATGCCCGTGATCGGCAGGCTGCGGCCGCGCAGCCGCTCCGGTGCAACGATGGCGACGTCGATGGCCAGCACCGGACTTGCCCACTGTACATCGCGATCCGCCGCCACGCGCGCGTAAAGATCTTCGGCAAAGCCTTCGCGCGTTCCGGCGATCGCGGCATCGGCGCCGCCGTGCGTCTGCCGCAGCGCCGACGCGAACTCGACCAACGCGGAGGCGTTGATCAGTTGAATTGCGTAGCCCAGGGCCACACCGATGGCGATGACGCCGATCGCGACCACGGGCCGCAGCGGATGCGCGCGCGCGTAGCCGCCGAGCAGATGACGCACCAGCCATGCGTTCACGAGGCAACCAATCGGCTATCAAGCAATCGACCGTGCGCGAGGCGCAATGTGCGGTCGCAGGCGGCGGCCGCCGGCGGCGAATGAGTGACGATGATTCCAGCCGCGCCCTCGCGACGCGCGGCGGCGGCGAGCAAGTCGAGCGCGGCCCGCGCGCTGTCCGGATCGAGATTGCCGGTCGGCTCATCGGCCAGCACCAGCCGAGGCTTATGCACGAGCGCGCGCGCGAGCGCCACGCGCTGCAGTTCGCCGCCCGATAATTCGCTGGTCGCCGCCTGTGCGCGGTGCCCCAGGTCAACCGCAGCCAGCATGGCGGCCACGCGCGCGGCCGCAACGTCCGGCTGTTCGGCCTGGACGCCGAGCAGCACGAGCGGCAGCAGCACGTTCTGCGCGACCGTCAGGTGCGGCAGGACATGGAACGCCTGGAATACGAAGCCGATGTGCGAGCGGCGCAAGCGAGTTCGTTGCTCGTCATCAAGTTCTCCCAGGTCTTGCCCCGCGAGCACGATGCGGCCGGCATCGACCGAATCGAGGCCGGCGATCAGGTTGAGCAAGGTTGATTTGCCGGCGCCGGACTCGCCGACAATGGCGATCAATTCGCCGTCGGCAACGTCGAGATCAAGACCGCTCAGTAAAACGCGCGCGCCAAAGCGCTTGTGAATTTCTTGCAAAGACAACATAGGGCCGATTCTATTGAGCGCGCCCGTGCCAGTCTCGCGCGACTGCAAGGTCCCTACAATCGGCAACCTAACCTAGGGGATTGTTTGAAACGTAGCGAGCAGGGCCAACTGTCGATTGAGCGGCGAGGAGCGGACCTGCACGAGTACTAGGAGCCGAGCACCGGAGGCGCCAAATTGACCCGCGCGGCAATTTGCAACAGCCTGTTCAGGAGCAACCCCAATGTGGCAGAGAGGTTCGTGATCGAATCCGCGACCGAGTCCGGGGCTGAATCCGTGGCTCAGTCCGTGACTGCGGCCGACGTGCGCGCGGCCGCTGAGCGCTTGCGCGGTCAGGTCGAGAACACGCCGTGCCTGCATTCACGCACGCTGTCGCAGATCACCGGTGCTGAGCTTTTTCTCAAATTCGAGAATCTGCAGTTCACCTCGAGCTTCAAGGAGCGTGGCGCACTGAATCGCCTGGCGACGCTGACCGACGCGCAGCGGCGCCATGGCGTGATCGCGGTGTCGGCCGGCAATCACGCGCAAGGCGTGGCCTACCACGCGCAACGCATGGGCATCCCGGCAGTGATCGTGATGCCGCGCTACACGCCGAGTGTGAAGGTGGAACGGACCCGGAGCTTCGGCGCCGAAATCGTGTTGCGCGGCGATACATTCGACGATGCCAAGGTGCACGCGGCGGAACTGGCGCGCGCCCGCGGCTTGGTCATGGTGCACCCGTACGACGACGCGGCAGTGATCGCCGGGCAGGGCACGATCGGCCTCGAGATGCTGGCGGCGCATCCGGAGTTGAATTGCCTGTGCGTGGCGATCGGCGGCGGCGGTCTGATTTCCGGGGTTGCTGTGGCCGCGCGGTCGCTGAATCCGGGGATTGAAATCATCGGCGTGCAGACCGATCAATTTCCCTCGATGTACGCGCAGTTCAAAGGGGTGACGATGGCGAGCGCGAACGCGACGCTGGCCGAAGGAATTGCCGTGAAGTCGCCGGGAGAAATCACGCGGCGCATCGTCAAGGAACTGGTCAACGATGTGCTGCTCGTCACCGAGGGCGACATCGAACACGCGATGGTGTTGTTGCTGGAAATCGAAAAGACCGTGGTCGAAGGCGCCGGCGCGGCGGCGCTGGCGGCGGTGATCCGCTATCGCGAACGCTTTACCGGCAAGCGGGTCGGCCTCATTCTGTGTGGCGGCAATATCGATCCGATGGTGCTCGCTGACATCATCGAGCGCGGTATGGTGCGCGCCGGCCGGCTGGCGCGGATCCGCGTCGCGACCCGTGACATCCCGGGCGAACTGGCGCGCGTGGCGACGCTGGTCGGCGCCACCGGTGCCAACATCGAAGAGGTTCAGCATCAGCGCGCCTTCACGACGCTGCCGGCGCAGAACGCACAACTGGAAATGGTCTTGCAGACGCGCGGTCCTGAGCACATCGAAAAGGTACTGCAGGCGTTGCGCGCGGCCGGCTTGCCGGCGGAATTGAACACTTATTGAATTTTCGTCGCGACCGGCGCGACGCAGGCTTCGCGACGACGTGATGACGACCAATGGCCGCGGGCGCCCAAGCCGCTTTTGCGACGACAGCCACGGAGTTCGAGCGATGAATGCAGCAGCACCGATTGTCGTTGGCCGGGCACTGCTCGCGCTGATGCTGGCCGCGGCCCCGATCGCCAGTGAGCGCGCTGATGCGGCGAGCCTCGCGCATCCCGATATCGCAACGACGCTATCGCCCTGGCGCGGCCGGCCGGCGGCGCCGGCGATTGAATTGAAGACCCTCGACGGTGCCGCATGGTCGCTCGCGGCGCTGCGCGGCAAAGTCGTAATTGTTAATTTCTGGGCCACCTGGTGCGAACCGTGTCGCGCAGAAATGCCGTCGCTGCTGCGTTTGCGCGAACAGTTTGCGGGCGCGCCGCTCGAGGTGGTTGCGATCAATTACCTCGATGACGAAAAGAAAATCCGCGAGTTTTTGCGAGTGATGCCGCTGGCGCTGACCATCGTGCGCGACGGCGACGGCGCTGCTGCGGGCGCCTTTCGCGCCCGGGTCTTGCCCGCCTCTTATGTGGTCGATGACGAAGGCATGGTCCGCTATTCGGTATTCGGCAGTGCCGACTGGACCGCGGCGCCGATCGTCGCAGCATTGCGCCAACTGCTGACCGCGGCCGCGCATTGAACAGGACGGAGGCACGACGCGGGAGCGGGTAAATTTCGTCTCGCCGGCCTACTCCAAATTCCAAGACAAAGGCGAGGGTGATTCGAGGAGCAGGGGTTCCGGAGGAGGCGGATTGCGGTGCGCGGCGATAGATCGCCGGCACACTCCGCACACACCCGCTGCGACGGTTGCTGCGCCGGCGCCGTCGCTGCCCGTCAGGTTGGTCGGCCGGAAGCTCCTCGGTCGCGCACTAGAGTTTAGAAGCCGCGCCGCCGCTCGCGCGCCGATCACGCCGTTTCCGGTTTCTGCCCTTGCACGATGGACGATTTGCGCCAGATTTCACCACCGCCACAGCCTCGGCGTCCCGCCTTTCTTGATCTCAACCACGAGAATCGCGACGCGCTGGGCGAAATCGTGCGCGGCCTGCAGGCGCCGCAAACGAACATCGCGCCCAAGTTTTTCTATGATGCGTTGGGCTCGCGTCTGTTCGAAGCGATCTGCGAACTGCCCGAGTATTACCTGACGCGGGTGGAAGCGTCGATCTTCGCAGAGCGCGCCGCCGAGATCGCGAACAGCATCGGTCCGCGTGTCACACTGATCGATTTGGGGGCCGGCAATTGCGAGAAGGCCGAGCGCCTGTTCGACCGGCTGCAGCCGGCGCAATACGTCGCGATCGATATCTCAACCGAATTCTTGCGGCAAAGTCTCGCGCTGCTGCAAGCGCGACACCCGGCGCTCGATGTGCTCGGGTTGGGCATGGATTTCTCGGCAGGCCTTGAATTGCCGGCCGTGGTGCGGCGTGCGCAGCGCTTGTTCTTCTATCCCGGCTCGTCGCTCGGCAACTTCACACCGGGCGAAGCCTCGTCACTGCTGCGGCGAATTTACGCCGCCTGCGGCGACGACGGCGGCTTGCTGCTGGGTGTCGATCTCGTCAAGGATCGCGCCGCGCTGGAAGCGGCGTACGACGATGCGCTGGGCGTGACGGCGGCGTTCAATCGCAACTTGTTGAATCACGTCAATCGGATCATCGGCGCCGATTTTGATTTTCGACAGTGGCGTCACGTGGCAGGTTTCAACGCCGCGGAAAGCCGCATCGAAATGCATCTGCAGGCGCGCGCCGATACGCAAGTGCGTTGGCTGGGCGGGCAACGGATATTTCGCGCCGGCGAGCAGATTCACACGGAAAACAGCTACAAATATCGGGCCGAAGAGGTTGAACGCGAGTTGCGCGCCATCGGCTTTGCCGACGTGGCGACGATGGTCGATCGGGAGGCGCGGTTTGCGCTGCTGTTGGCACGCTGCGGCGCGCCCCGCGCGCCGTCGTAGATCAGGAGCCCGTGGCCGCGCGGGGCGGCGCCGCGGGTGCTGCGGTCGGTGGCGCCGCTGTGGCCGGACCCGCACCCAGGCGCACGATGCGATCCACCGCGCGCACCGTATCCGGCCGGTGGCTGACGATCACCAGACCGTAGCCGATACGCTTCAACTCCGAGGTGATCTCCTGCTCCAGCGCGAGGTCGAGCTGGTCGAAGGCTTCGTCCAGAAACAGGATGTGCGGCTTGCGATACAGCGCGCGCGCCAGCAGGACGCGTTGCTTTTGGCCCGAGGACAACGTCGTACCGATGCTGCCGACAATCGTGTTGTAGACCATCGGCATCGCCTCGATCGTCTTGTCGATGCGCGCCACGCGCGCGCACGCGCGCACCAGCTCCGGATTGTGTTGGGGATCGAAGAAGCTGATGTTGTCTTCGATCGTGCCGACGAACAACTGGTCCTCGGCCATCACGACGCTCAGGCGCGCGCGATAGGCGCCGCGGTCCCATTCGCGCAGGTCGCGGCCGGAGGCGAGAATCTCGCCTTCGTTGCGTTCGAGCAGCCCGGCCAGCACTTTCACGAGCGTCGATTTACCGCTGCCCGAGGGGCCGACGATCGCCACCGTTTCGCCCGGCTTCACGGAAAACTCGACATGCCGGAACGCGAAGCCTTCGATGCCGTAGGCGAAGCCCAGGTTGCGGGCGACGATCGCCAGCGTGCCGGCCGGCGGCGCCGCGCCCGTAGTGCGCGATGCTTCCGGTTCGGCGAGCGCGATGTCGGCGATGCGGTCGGCATGCAGATCGAGCATGCGGAACTCGATGCCCTTGTCGACCAGGTTGTTGACGCGATTCAGAAACAGCAGCTTGAACGCGAGAAAGCCGAACAGCATGCCAACCGAGAAACGGCCATCGATCACGAGCAGCGCCGCGAGCCAGATCACGGCCACGTTTTCCAGGCCGAAGATCGCGCCGTTGGCAGCCTTGTGCAGCAACGCGATCGTCTGGCCGCGCACGCCGGCGTTGGTCTGATCGACCACCAGGTTCTGGTAGGCGGAGCGGCGCTCGCCCTCGCGCAGATTGAGCTTGATCGCCATCATCCCGCGCAAGGTTTCGATGAAGTGGGTTGCGCTCTTGGCTTCGTGCACGATCTTTTCGTCCTCGGCGCGCCGCTGCGGACCGTAAAACAGCCAGCGCACGATGCCATAGCAGATGGCGGCGAACACGACCACGAGTGTGAGCTGCGCGCTGTACCAGAACATCATCGCCAGCGTCAGCAGCACCATCGCGCCATCGATGATCGTTTCCAGGAAGGTCAGCGTCAGCGTGCGTTGGATCGCATCGACGCTGCGAAAGCGCGACACGATGTCGCCGATGTGGCGCTTCTCGAACCAGGCGAGCGGCAATCGCAACAGCTGCGCGAACAAGGTATCGAGCAGGCGCAGGTTCAGTTGCGTCGACAGGTACACGCCGAGCCAGGCGCGCACCGCGGTGACCGCAACCTGCAGCAGCACGAGCAAGCCGAAGCCGAGCCCGAGCACCGTCAGCAGATCGATGTCGCGGCTGACCACGACACGATCGAGCGCGAGCTGCACGAAAAACGGTGTCGCCACCGCGAACACTTCCAGCACCAGCGACAGCAGCAGCACCTGCGCGATTGCGCCGCGCATGGCACCCGCCGCCGCGAGCAGTTGCCACGCGGTGATCTGCTCGCGCTCGTCGCGCTGCTGAAAACCCGCCGCCGGCTGCAGCTCCATCGCCACGCCGGTGACGTGTTTGGACGCCTGCTCGAGCGTGAACACGCGCCGGCCGACAGCAGGGTCGTGCACGGTAATCTTGTTGCCAGCAACGCGGGTCAAGACCACGAAGTGATTCATGTCCCAATGCAGGATCGCCGGCAGGCGCAGCTGACCGAGCGCGGCGAGCGGCGTCTGCACGCCGCGCGCCGACAGCTTCATGCTGTCAGCGATCATCTGGATGTGGCGCAGCGTGACGCCGCGCATCGACGGCGCCAGACGCAGCCGCATCGACGCCAGGTCGGTGCGAAGTCCGTGATAGCTCGCGATCATTGCCACGCAGGCGATGCCGCACTCCGGCGCCTCCGACTGCAGGATGATCGGAACGCTACGGCCAAACAAGGCCATTACCCGGTGCCTCCGGTCAGGCGCGCGCGCAGTTCCAGCACCGGCGCGAAGATCCACTCGAACACGGTGCGCCGCTCGAGCAGGATGTCGGCGCCAACCATCATCCCCGGGCGCAGCGGAATGTCCTGGCCGGCGACAGTCACCGACTGCCGGTCGAGCTTGACATCGATCCGGTAGACGGGTTCACGCGCCGCCATCGGGCCGATTTTTTCGCCGGGCGACCAGACCGTGCGGCTTACGGTGTCGACCACGCCGCGATATTGGCCGAAGCGCTGGAACGGAAACGCCTCGTAGCGCAGAATCACTTCGTTGCCCGGCTGCACGAAACCGATCGCGCGTGTGGGCACCAGAAGTTGCGCGCGCAGGCCGCTGCCCTTGGGCAATACGGTCGCGAGCGGCGCATCGGCCGCCACCGAATCGCCGCGCGCCACCGCGATGTTGGTCACGGTGCCGGCAATCGGTGCGCGGATGATGACTTCGCGCCGTGCTTCTTCCTGCGCCAGGCTTTGCTGCAATTCGCTCTGCTGGCGCGCGATCTGATCCTGTTGCGTGCGCATCTTGATGTTGATCGACGGCATCTCGGCCTGCGCCGTGCGCAGCTCACGTTCGAGCGCGGCGCGGCCGCGCCGGGCAGTTTCCAGCCGCACCTGTTGGTCCAGCAAATCGTTGCGCTTGGCGGCGGCCGTGGTGTCGGAGTAAAACTTTTCGCTGACCAGCTTCTCGGTGCGCGCGAGTTCTTCGCCGGCCGAGGCGACGCGCGACTGCTGCAGGTGGATTTCGGCGTCGGCCTGGACTAGTTCCTTCTGCAGATCGGCGATGCGCTGGCGCAATTGCTCGCCCTGTTGCGCGGCCAGCAGGCGCGCCTGCTCGCGCTCCGATTCGAGCGCGCCCAGCCGCTTGTTCATTTCTCTTTGCACGAATTCGTTCGGTGACAGTCCGGTGGTCGTGGTCTGCTCGAGCGACAGGCGCGCAACCGGGCTGCCGGCGGTCACCTCTTCGCCCTCGTGGACCATCACTTCGGCGAGTGAGCCCGCGGCCGGCGCCAATAATCGGGCAACTCCGGCATCCAGTGCGAGAAAACCCTCGACGCGCTCGCGCCGCGTGTATTCGCCCCAGAATGCGAATACGAGTAACGCGACGGCAGCGATCGCCGCCAGCAGCGTAAACACCCACAGCGGCACGGGCCGCGCGATCGAGACCTCCCCCAGCAGCTTTTCGCGCTGGGCGTCGATTGCTTCCTGGCGAAACAATTTGCGCATGGGGCGCGATTATCAGGTACGCGTCGGCCGCGTTCCGAAAAACACGACGTTTGGATGAGTCGGGGTGTGTTCTGTTTGCGACGGCACGAGCGAAAATACGCGGCACCGGCGCTGCCCGTCACGCTTTGCGGCGCCGGTGTCGATCGGTTGTTGACCGGGCGGCGATCGGTTGGCGAATCCGCGCAGCGAAAGTGCGTTCAGGCGACCAGCCGGACCTTTGCCGCTCCTGGCGCCAACTCACCGATCACCGCGGCGCGCGCAAATCCGCCGTCGCGAAAAATCTTGAGTACCTCAGGAACACTCGACGGCGCGCATGCTACGAGCAGACCACCGCTCGTCTGCGGATCGGTGAGAAGGTTCTGCTGCACGTTGCCGACTCCGGCCAGTTCAACATCGCGGCCATAACCGGCCCAGTTGCGGCTGGAGGCACCAGTGACAAATCCGTGCGCGGCGAGCGTGGCTGCCGCGGGCAACAGCGGCACATCCCGTACGCGAATCGTCGCGGCGAGTTGCGCGCCGCGGCACATCTCCAACGTATGCCCGAGCAAGCCGAATCCGGTCACATCGGTCAGCGCGTGCACGCCATCGAGCTCCGCCAGGCGCGGCCCGGGCGTGTTCAGTTGCGTCGTGGTCGCAATCATCTGCGCGTAACCGGCGGCGTCGAGTTTTTCTTTCTTCAGCGCGGCCGAATAGACGCCGACCCCAAGCGGCTTGCCGAGTACCAGCATATCGCCAGCGCGCGCATCGCTGTTTTTCTTGACGCGGTCGGGATGCACAAGACCGAGCGCGACCAGACCGTAAATCGGTTCGACCGAATCGATCGTGTGGCCGCCGGCAATCGGAATGCCGGCCTGGGTCGCGACCGCTTCGCCACCTTCGATGATGCGACGGATCACTGCGAGCGGCAGCTTGTCGATCGGCATCGCGACCAATGCCAGCGCCATGATCGGCCGGCCGCCCATCGCGTACACGTCGGAAATGGCGTTGGTCGCGGCGATGCGCCCGAAGTCGTATGGGTCATCGACGATCGGCATGAAGAAATCCGTGGTCGCGATCAGCGCCTGCTGGTCGTTCAGCCGATACACGGCCGCGTCATCGGCGGTTTCAATGCCGACCAGCAACTCCTTCGGCAATACGCCACCCGCGTTCTGCAGGATCTCCGACAGCACGCCGGGCGCAATCTTGCAGCCGCAGCCGCCGCCGTGCGAGAACGAAGTCAGGCGCAGCTTCAAGTCATTGGGTGCGTTCATGGCAATGCCTGGGAAGATGAGTTCAGAAATGGGTCGCAATACGGCGGGGATCGCTTCGGCTCAGGATTCCATTATCGCGAACGAACCCGGGTTCGAGCCCGCACGGAGGTGACCATTGCGAGCGCGCGGGCGACGAGCCGAAGCACGGCACTGCGCTCTTTCTCCGGTGCAAACCGCAGGGCGCGCTGCCGCGTTGCTCGCACAAGTCGCGCATAAAACGATTGTTCGCGCGCCGCGCGCCGCAACAGGCGAGCGCATGCGGCAACGTTGCCGACTGGAAAATAGCCCGGATAGTCGCGGCCCAGCAGACCCACGTTACCGTCGATGCGGCTGGCGATAATCGGCGTGCCGCCCATGATCGCCTCGATCACGACCTGGGCGCCGCCTTCCATCAATGATGGATGCAGCAACACGTGGGCACGGCGGATCGCCTTGCGTGTTGCGCCGTGCGGCCGGCCACCGAGCCAGCGATAGCGCGGGCAACCCGCCGCCGTCGCGCGCGCTTGGGCAGCGATACGCGCATCGAGCGCCATGCCGATGTGAGCGATCTCGATCGGCGTGTGCGCAGCGGGTTGCTCGGTTGCGGCGAGTTGTTCGGCCGCCCGCATCGCGGTCAGCGGATCCTTCTCCTCGCGCAGATGGCCAACCACGATGGCGCGAAAGCGGCGCACGGGCCGCGGCAACGGCGGCAGCGCCGGTGCCGATTGCAGGATCACTCTGGTTTTGGCGCGCCATCGCCGCGGCACATGCGCGCGGCCCATTTCATTGAGAACGACGAGCTGCGTGGCGCACGCGAGCGAGCGCTGCGCCGATTCGTCTTGCAGGATGTCGCGATAAAGATCGGTGCCGGTCAGCACGACGATGCAGGGCCGGTCCGGATGTGCCTGGGAATACGCAGCGATCGATTGCGCCGAACGGCGCGCGTGCAGGGCGATAAGCGCATCGGCGGATTCACCGCGCCAGGCCAGCAGAATCCGAACCCTAAAACGCTCGCGTAACCAGTGCGCCCAGCGCGCGGCCGTGCGCCAGTTGCCATTGTTGGCTGCCGCGCCGTAGGGCGTGATAATCGCAACGATCGGCCTGCGGGCGGGCACGGACAAGTCTTGGGAAATCAGCCGGGGGTATGGGAAGCCGCATGCGACACAGCGCGACGCGCAACGCCGGGGCAGAACGTGGTGCGCAGCGTGCCTGAGACCAACAGATCGCTTGACCCATCGCAGCTTGCGCGTGCGTTACGGGATGCGCGGGAGTATACGAGCGCGCTGGTGGCCGACCTCGATGACGCGCAATGGGTCGCCCCGCCGCGCCTGGCAATCATCAATCCGTTCCTGTGGGAAGTCGGCCACGTCGGCTGGTTCATGGAGCACTGGTGCCTGCGCTGGCGCGGCTCCGATCGCGCACCGGCGCCGTCACGGCTCGCCCACGGCGATCGCTGGTACGACTCGAGCAATGTGCCGCACGACGCGCGCTGGGATCTCGACCTGCCGTCGCGCGCCGCCACGCTTTCGTATCTCACGGATGTTCTCGCTGCCACGCTGCATGCGTTAGCACGCGCTGGCGACAGTGATGAGGAGCTCTATTTTTTTCGGCTCGCGCTCTATCACGAGGACATGCACGGCGAAGCCTTCGCGATCACGCGGCAGACGCTGGGCCATCCTGCGCCGGCGGTTGCGCATTTGATTGAAAGCGTTGCGGCACCGGCAGTGCGAGGTTCTGCGGTGTCACCAGGCGCCGCAAATATCGGGCGCGATATCGAGTTTGCCGGCACTACCTTCGAAATGGGCATGGCCGACGATCAACGCGGCTTCGTGTTCGACAACGAGCGCCGCCGCCAAGCGATTGCACTGGCACCGTTTGCAATTGCATCACGGCCGACCACTCAGGGCGAATTCCTTGCGTTTGTCGCCGACGGCGGCTACTCGCGTCCGGAACTCTGGGGTGACGAGGGACGGCGTTGGCGCAGCGAGCACTCGCCAGGTCATCCTCGCCATTGGCGCAAGCGGGGCGGCCAATGGGAGGCACGCGCGTTTGATCGTTGGAACGCACTCGAACCCGACGCGCCGGTCGCGCTCGTCACGGCGCATGAAGCGCACGCGTTTTGCACCTGGGCCGGTCGGCGACTGCCGAGCGAGGCGGAGTGGGAATGCGCGGCAGTCGCCGGCGCGATCGCACCTAGCGGCGTCTGGGAATGGACCGCGACGCCCTTTGCGCCGTATGCGGGATTTAGCGCCGGTCCGTATCGCGATTACTCGCAGCCGTGGTTTCACACCCATCGAAGCGTGCGTGGTGCCAGCCCCTTTACACGGGCGCGGATGCAGCACGCGCGCTATCGCAACTTCTACATGCCGGAGCGCGACGACATCTGGGTCGGCTTTCGCTCCTGCGCGCTGCGGTGATGAGCGCGGCGCGCGCGGCGGGCATCGTTCAACGCTCGATTCTGCTATTCGAGCATTCCGGCGACGATCCGGTTGAAGCCGGAATCAACATGCGTGATTTCACCGGTCACACCGCGCGCCAGATCGGAAAGCAAAAACGCGGCAACGTTGCCGACATCCTGGGTCGTCACGTTGCGTCGCAGCGGCGCATTTTGCGCGACAAAACTCAGGATCTTGCCGAAGTCCTTGATGCCGGCCGCGGCGAGGGTCTTGATCGGCCCCGCCGAGATGCCGTTGACGCGGATTCCCTGGGGGCCCAGGCTCGCTGCGAGGTAACGCACGCTTGCTTCGAGCGACGCCTTGGCCAACCCCATCGTGTTGTAGTTAGGCACGACGCGCTCGGCGCCGAGATAGGTGAGCGTCAGCAGCGCTGCCGCGCGCCCCTGCATCAGCGGCAACGCCGCCTTGGCCAGCGCCGGGAAGCTGTATGCGGAAATATCGTGCGCGATGCGAAACGATTCGCGCGACAGTCCAGCGATGAAATCGCCGGCGATCGCTTCGCGTGGCGCAAAGCCGATCGCATGCACGAGGCCATCGAGTCCGTCCCAGTGTTGCTTGAGGCCATCGAACGTGGCCGCGATCTGCGCGTCGCTGCCGACGTCGCAGTCGAACACGAGCGTCGAGTTGAACTCGCCCGCGTATTCCGTGATGCGCTCCCTGAATCGCTCGCTTACGTAGGTGAAGGCGAGTTCGGCGCCTTCGCGCCGGCACGCTTGCGCGATGCCATAGGCGATCGAGCGATTGGACAAAACGCCCGTAACGAGAATCCGCTTGCCGGCGAGAAAGCCCATGGCGCATATCTTTCAGATGATTGTGGGCGCGCGTCGCTGCATTGCAGGCGATGCCTGCGATGGTGGCCGGATTTTATTCGCTGCCAGTCAACCTGCGATTCTGCTGCTGTTGGGCGCTCGATCTGTCCGCGTTTGATAGGCGATCGAAAGAACGTGCCGTGCGCCAAGCGGCGCAGACGTTAACGGACCGAAATTTTGTTCCGGATCGCGCCCATCGGCGCCACCCTCGCCTGCGGCGCTTTGCTGCTCTTGTGATCGCCCTCGCGCCCGGCGAGTTCGCGTCGTTGAAGCGCCAACTTAGCGTATGGCTGCGCGCGCCGGCGTCGGCGTCGCGGCCACAGCATGGGCGGCGCCACCACTGCTGGATTTTGGTTTTGACGCCGCCTTGCCCAGGACTCGCACAACGGTGAGCGAGAGGCGCTGCCCAGCGAACAACACATCCGAGCGCAAGTTGTTCCAGGCGATGATTTCATCGGGCTTTACGTTCCAGCGCCGCGCCACGGAATTCAACGTCTCGCCACGCCGCACGCGATAGGTCACCTGCTTCAGGTTGGGTTGCTCCGGCACCAGCGCAAAGGATGCGGCCAGCTTGTCGGCGGCAATGTCTTCTCCCATGGTCTCATCGCGCGGAATCAGGATGGTCGAACCCGGGGCCAGCCGATAGCGCGGCAGGATCTGATTTGCCTCGCGCAGACTTTGCTCGCTGACGCCGGCGCGAGTGGCGACCTGTGCCAGCGTTTCGTGCGGTTGCAGCGTATAGGTGGTCCAGCTCGCGAGCGGCTGGCCGGTCGCTTCGAACGCCGCGAGATTGGCAAGAAAGCTCGACGCGTGCTCCGCCGGCAGCAGGATATTCGGCCTCGCGGCCGAGACAATCACCGGCCGGTTGAACGACGGATTGAGTGCGCGGAATTCTTCGATTGGCATCTCCGCCAGGCGCGCCGCGGTCGCGACGTCGATGTCGCGCGTCTTGCTGACGACCACGAAATAAGGCTCGTTCGAGATCGCCGGCAACGTGATGCCATAGTGCTCCGGATCGCGCACGATGTTCTTGATCGCCTGCAGCTTGGGCACGTAATACTGCGTCTCGCGCGGCAGGCGCAGCGAGCTGTAGTCGGTGGCCTTGTGATTGCTGCGATTGCGGGCGATGGCGCGCTCCAGCCCGCCCTCACCCATGTTGTAGGCGGCCAGCGCCAGGTGCCAGCTACCGAATTCGTTGTGCAGGTTCTGCAGGTAATCGAGCGCCGCGCGGGTGGACTCGATCACATCGCGCCGCTCGTCGTGCCACAGATTCTGTTGGAGCGCGTATTTCTTGCCGGTCGATGGAATGAATTGCCACAGCCCGGCGGCCTTCGCAAACGACAGCGCTTCCGGCTGCATCGCGCTTTCAACGAACGGCAGCAGCGCCAGCTCGGTCGGCATGTGGCGTTTCTCGATTTCTTCGACGATGTGATACAGGTAAAGACTGGCGCGCGTGGCCATGCGGTCGACGTAGTCGGGCTGGCCGACGTACCACTGCGTGCGATTGGTCGCGAGCTTGGTCGTTAGATCCGGAATTGCGAAGCCGCGGCGGATCCGCTCCCAGACATCGAGCGGCACGGCCTGCACGGACGCCGCTCTTTCGACTGCCGGGGCGGCTCCAGCGCGCGATCCGTCGCCGGAACCCGGCGCGGCTGCGGCGGCATCACCGCGGCCA
>Ga0137409_10002065_pt1 | contig 21626 bp, 20 predicted proteins | sample CZODoug1_16funga_FD_122059 | JGI IMG/M metagenome (GOLD analysis project Ga0137409, IMG submission 122059) | Vadose zone soil fungal communities from Angelo Coast Range Reserve, California, USA - CZODoug1_16fungal (Hybrid Assembly) | ecosystem: Environmental > Terrestrial > Soil > Vadose zone... | reverse complement strand
CTGCCGCGGTACTCGATGATCGCGCTGTCGACCGCGGTCGAGCCGCTGCGGATGGCGAACAAGCTCACCGGCGAGTCGGTGTACGACTGGTCGATCGTGAGCCTCGATGGGCAACCGACGCCGGCCAGCAACGGTCTGCAGCTCGCCCCGACTGTGCCGCTCGAGCAGGTGGGACCCGTTGACATCCTGTTCGTCTGCGGCGGGGTCGAGGTGCAGGAGGCCGTGTCGCCGAAAATTCTGACGGCCCTGAGGCGTCTTGCAGAGCGGCGCGTGCCACTGGGTGCGCTGTGCACCGGGGGCTATGCGCTGGCGAAGGCGGGACTGCTGGACAAGTACCGCGCCACCATCCACTGGGAGAACCTCTCGGCGTTACGCGAGGAGTTCCCACGCATCCACCTGAGCGATCAGCTGTTCACCATCGACCGCGACCGCTTCACCTGCTCGGGCGGAGTGGCGCCGCTGGATCTCATGCTGCACCTGGTGGAGTCGAAGCTCGGTGCGCGCGTTTCGCAGCTCATTTCCGAGCAGTTCATCGTGGATCGGGTGCGCAACGACCGCGACCGGCAGTACGTGCCGTTGCGCGCCCAGATCGGTGTGAGCCACGAAAGCCTGATCAAGGTGGCGCAGCTCATGGAAGAGAACATCGAGAAGCCCCTGTCACTCGATGAGATCGCCTCCGCCACCGGACTCTCGCGGCGCCAGATCGAGCGTCTGTTCAAGCGCCATCTGAACTGCGTGCCCAAGCGCTACTACCTGCAGATGCGCCTGCGCCGCGCGCGCGAGCTGTTGCTGCAGACCTCGATGCCGATCATCGATATCACCACCGCCTGCGGCTTCCAGTCGCCGCCGCATTTCTCGCGCTGCTACCGTGCGCAGTTCGGCTGCCCGCCGAGCACGGAGCGCCAGACCCGTCAGGGTAAGCCGGGCGCACTTGCGCGCCCCCCGGGCGAGACCGCTGAAGCAGGCCCGGCGCGGCTCTTGCCTTAATGCAACCGCGGTGCGCTTGGGGTGTCGTTGGCGGACACGCGGCGGTCGCGAAGTAGCCATTGCCCCCGACACCCTCCCCTTACCATGTAAAGCGCGCGCACCCGCTAGACCCCTGTCGCGCATGGAGATTTCGACAATGGCAGAGCCAGTCGACGCCGAATTCAAACTAAGCGATCTCAACGACCAGGAGCTCACCGAGCAGGTCCACGATGACCTCTACAACGGCCTCAGGGTCGAGGTCGAGGAAGCCACGCGCATCTTCCTGAAGCGGGGCTGGAACGCCGAGAAGGTGTTGAATGATGCGCTGGTCGAAGGCATGCGCATTGTTGGTATCGACTTCCGCGACGGCATCCTGTTCGTGCCCGAAGTGCTGCTCGCCGCGAACTCCATGAAGGGCGGCATGGAGATCCTGCGTCCGCTGCTGGCCGAGACCGGCGTGCCGCCCATCGGCAAGATCGTGATCGGCACCGTCAAGGGCGACATCCACGACATCGGCAAGAATCTGGTGTCGATGATGCTCGAGGGCGCGGGCTTCGAGGTCGTCGATCTCGGTATCAACAACCCGGTCGAGAAATATCTCGCGGCGCTGGAGCAGCACAAGCCGGACATCCTCGGCATGTCCGCGCTCCTCACCACCACCATGCCGTACATGAAAGTCGTGATCGACACCATGCGGGAAAAGGGTATCCGCAAGGACTACATCGTGCTGGTCGGCGGCGCCCCGCTGAATGAGGAATTCGGTAAAGCCGTCGGCGCGGACGCGTACTGCCGCGATGCCGCGATCGCGGTGGAGACGGCCAAGACTCTGCTCGCGGCGCGGCGCGCAAACCGCGCGGCCTGATGGCGCACGAGACTCTCATGCACAAACGCCCGGGCACGTTGCTCATCGCCTGCGGGGCTCTCGCCCGCGAGATCGCAGCGCTCAAGCGCGCAAATGGCTGGACGACACTCGATGTGCGCTGCCTGCCTGCGCAGCTGCACAATCGGCCCGAGCGCATTGCGCCAGCGGTGCGCGCCGAGATCCAGGCGAACCGCGCGCGCTACGAGCAGATGTTCGTCGTGTACGGTGACTGCGGCACCCGGGGAGAGCTCGATGCGGTGCTGAAGGAAGAAGGCGTCGAGCGGCTGCCGGGCGCGCACTGTTACGAGTTCCTGGCAACACCGCAGGTGTTTGCGCAGCTCTCCGAGGCCGAGCCCGGCACGTTCTATCTGACGGACTTTCTGTTGCGGCACTACGAGCGCCTGGTCGTGCGGCCCCTCGGGCTCGACCGCCACCCTGAGCTCGCGGGCGAGTATTTCCGCCACTACAAGAAGCTGGTGTATCTCGCGCAGACCGATCGTGCCGGGGCCATCGTGCGGGCGCGGCAGATCGCGGACTCCCTCGGCTTCTGCTTCGAGTACCGCTACACCGGTTACGGGGAGCTGGGAGAGCGCCTGCACACCCTGGCATGGCAAGCCTGAGCATCATCTCCTGGCGCGACATCCCCGCCCAGGTCGTCGTCAGACGCGGTCGCGAAACCGCCAAAGTGCAGCTGTCGGCGCGCTTCCAGGAAGCGGTGGATCGCGCCGCCATGCGCGCCGGCCGGGGCAGCTCGGATGCCTATCTCGCCGACTGGAAGCGCAGCGAGCCGCGGCCCTGCGGTGAAGACATCCACGCGGAGGCGGCGGCGGAGGCCGCGCGGATCGAAGCGCGCTTCAGCGACGAGCAGCTCGAGGAGCTGATCCGGGCGAAGGGCCTTGCGGTGAGTTCTTAGATGTACGCGGTCAGACAGTGGTCGGTGCGTCACGCCCGCGGGCTGAATACCTTCTACCGGGGCTTCGAATCCGCGCTGGTGGCACTGCATCCGTTGTGGAAGCGGCTCGGCTATCAACGGCTCGAGCGGCCGGTCGCCGCCGTGGAGCGCTCGGTGAAGGGGCTGCTGTTCGACTGCCGGATGTGCGGCCAATGCATCCTGAGCTCCACGGGCATGTCGTGCCCGATGAACTGTCCGAAGAACCTGCGCAACGGCCCGTGCGGCGGCGTGCGCGCCAACGGTCACTGCGAAGTGCGCCCGGAGATGAAGTGCGTGTGGACTGAGGCGGTGGCCGGCAGTGCGCGGATTCCCGGCGGCATGGACGCCCTGCGGCAGGTGCAGGTCGCCGTGGACCGGCGCCTGCAGGGCAGGTCTTCCTGGCTGCGCGTGGTGCGCCAGCGCGTGGGAGAGATCTGAGGTGATTTTCGAAGACGAACCGGTTCCGGGCTATCCGCTGCCCATTCTCCCGGGGCACACCTCACCGGGACGCCTCGAGCGGGTATTGCGCGCCGGACAGTTCGCGGTCACCAGCGAGCTCGCGCCGCCCGACTCGGCCGATCCTGAGGACGTCTACCGGCGCGCCCGCATTTTCGACGGCCAGGTGGACGCCATCAACGCCACCGACGGCAGTGGCGCCAACTGCCACATGTCGAGTCTCGCCGTGTGCGCGCTGCTCACCCGGGTGGGCTACGCACCGGTGATGCAGATCTCCTGCCGGGACAAGAACCGCATCGCCATCCAGGGCGACATCCTGGGAGGCGCGGCCATGGGAGTCTGCAACCTGCTGTGCCTGACCGGCGATGGCGTGCAGGCCGGCGACCATCCGCAGGCCCTGCCGGTGTTTGATCTGGATTCGATGACACTGCTGGAAACCGCGCGCACGCTGCGCGATGAGCATCATTTCCTCAGCGGCCGCAAGATCAGCTACGCACCGCGGGTGTTGCTCGGCGCGGCTGAGAACCCGTTCGCGAAGCCCTTCGAGTGGCGCGCGCCGCGCCTGGCGAAGAAGGTCGCCGCCGGTGCGCAGTTCATCCAGACGCAGTTCTGCTACGACGTGCCGCTCCTCAGGACCTTCATGCGCCAGGTGGAAGAGCTGGGCCTGCTCGACAAAGTCTTCATACTCGTGGGAGTGGGTCCGCTGCGCTCCGCCAAGTCGGCCGAGTGGATCCGCACTCACGTCCCCGGCGTGCACATTCCGGATGAGATCATCAGGCGCCTGGCGGGCGCGAGCGACGGCGCACTCGAGGGCCGCAAGCTGTGCATCGATCTCATCCAGGAGATCCGCACCGTCAAGGGCGTGCACGGCGTGCACGTCATGGCTTACCGCCAGGAAGAGACCGTGGCGGAAATCATCGAGCGCTCCGGGGTGTTGGGCGGCCGCGTGCCCTGGTACCCCGGGCGCGACCCGCAAGCGAATACCAACAGGATGGCCTCATGACCGACACCGTCATCAGTTCCGCAACCCGCGAGGTCGTGCTCGGCCTCGAGCGTCCCTTCGTCATGATCGGCGAGCGCATCAATCCGACGGGGCGCAAGATCCTCGCCGCGGAGATGGCCGCCGGGAATTTCAGCCGTGTCGAGGCCGACGCCCTGGCGCAGGTGGCGGCCGGGGCGCACATGCTGGACGTCAATGCCGGTATTCCGCTCGCCGATGAGCCGGCGATCCTTGCCAGGGCGGTGCAGCTGGTGCAGTCGATCACCGACGTGCCGCTGTCGATCGACTCATCGATCGTCAAGGCGCTGGAAGCGGGACTTGCCGTCTACAAGGGCAAGCCGCTGGTCAACTCGGTCACCGGAGAAGAGGAGCGGCTCGAGTCGGTGCTGCCGCTGGTGAAGAAGTACGGCGCCGCGGTAGTGGCGATTTCCAACGACGAGACCGGTATCTCGGAGGATCCCGACGTACGCTTCGAGGTCGCGAAGAAGATCGTGCATCGCGCCGCCGATCACGGCATTCCCGCGAGCGACATCGTGGTCGACCCGCTGGTCATGCCGATCGGCGCCATCAACCGGGCGGGCGTGCAGGTCATGCACCTGCTGCGCCGCCTGAAGAACGAACTGCGGGTGAATACCACCTGCGGCGCATCCAACGTGAGCTTTGGCCTGCCGGCGCGCGAAGGCATCAGTGCGACCTTTCTCACCATGGCGATCGGCGCGGGACTCACCTCCGCGATCATGAACCCGATGCACCTGGAGATCGTCAGGGCGTGCATGGCGGCGGACGTCATGATGGGTCACGATCCGGATTGCGCGCGCTGGATCCGCCGCTTCCGCGAGGTGCCGCCGCTGCAGGCCTCGGGTGCGGCCGCCGTCGCCGGGCCCGCCGAGGGCACGGCGCGCGGGCGACGCGAGGGCGGGCACCGGAGGCGCGTCCAGAGTCCTTCATGAGCGACAAGGACCCCAGCGCATGGGTGGTCTTTACGCCGTCCGGCAAGCGCGGCCGCTTCCCGCTCGGCACACCGCTCCTGCAAGCCGCCCGGAGCCTGGGCGTCGACGTCGACTCGGTGTGCGGCGGGCGCGCGCTGTGCGGACGCTGCCAGGTGCTGGTGATGGAGGGTGACTTTCCCAAGCACGGCGTGAGCTCCCATGCCGCGAATCTCTCCCCCCTGAGCGCGGCCGAGCAGAGCTTCTCCCGACGGCGCCCGCTGCCGGCGGGTCACCGGCTGTCCTGCTCGGCACAGATCCTGGGCAACCTGGTCGTCGACGTGCCTGCCAGCAGCCAGGTGCACCGCCAGGTGGTGCGCAAGGCCGTGGAGGCGCACCCGATCACCCTCGATCCCGTCGTGCACCTTCATTACGTCGAGGTGCGCGAGCCCGACATGCATGACCCGTCGGGTGATCTGCAGCGACTGCTCGAGGCGCTGCACCGCGAGTGGGAATTCGGCCCGCTGCGCTGCGACCTTGCGGTGCTGCAGAGTCTGCAGGCGGCGCTGCGCAAGGGCCAATGGAAAGTCACCGTCGCGGTGCATGCGGGTTCGCAACTGATCGGCGTCTGGCCGGGATTTCACGATCGGATCTACGGGCTTGCGGTGGACGTGGGCTCGACCACCATCGCCGCCCATCTGTGTAATCTCGAAACTGGCGAGGTGGTCGCTTCCAGCGGCGCGATGAATCCCCAGATCCGCTTCGGCGAGGACCTCATGAGCCGGGTGTCCTACTCGATGATGCACCCCGGCGGGGCGCAGCAGATGACCGAGGCCGTGCGCGCTGCGCTCAACACGCTCGCCGCCGAGGTAGCACGCGACGCGAAAGTGTCGGTGTCAGACATTCTCGAGCTGACCATGGTCGGCAATCCGATCATGCATCACCTGCTGCTCGGCATCGATCCGGTGGAACTGGGCGGTGCGCCCTTTGCGCTCGCGACCGATACGCCGCTCGACCTGCGCGCCGCCGAGCTGGGGCTCACATTGCATCCGGGTGCGCGGGTTTACACGCTGCCGTGCATCGCGGGTCACGTGGGCGCGGATGCCGCCGCCATGATTCTAGCGGAGCGTCCCGACCTTTCCGAGAAACTCACGCTGCTGGTGGACGTGGGCACCAATGCCGAAATCGTCCTCGGCAATCGTGATCGGCTGCTCGCCTGCTCGAGCCCTACCGGACCCGCCTTCGAGGGTGCGCAGATCAGCTGCGGTCAGCGCGCGGCACCGGGGGCCATCGAGCGCATCCGCATCGACCCCAGGACGCTCGAGGCGAAGTTCAAGGTCATAGGCTCCGACCTGTGGTCGGATGAGCCCGGGTTCAACGAGGCCGTGGCCCGCACCGGGGTGACCGGCATCTGCGGTTCGGGAATCATCGAGGTCATCGCGGAAATGTATCTCGCCGGCATCATCAGCCAGGACGGGGTCGTGGATGGCCAACTCGCCGCACGCAGCGATCGTATCGTGCAGACGGGACGCACCTTTGCCTACACCATGTATCGGGCCGCCGTGCCGCTGCAGATCACCCAGAACGACGTGCGCGCGATTCAGCTCGCCAAGGCGGCGCTGCACGCGGGCGTCAGGCTGCTGATGGATCATATGGGCGTGGATCACGTCGACCGGATCCGCCTCGCCGGTGCGTTCGGCAATCATATCGACGTCAAGTACGCGACGATCCTCGGGATGATTCCCGACTGCGAGCTGTCGCAGGTGTCATCTGCCGGCAACGCCGCCGGCACCGGCGCACGCATCGCGCTGCTCGATAAGGCCTCGCGCAAGACCGTCGAGGAGTTGGTGCAGCGCGTGGAAAAGATCGAGACCGCAATCGAGCCGAAATTCCAGGCTCACTTCGTGGCAGCGATGGGCATTCCGCACTCGAGCGAACCGTATCTGCATCTGCGGCGGGTGGTGCAGCTGCCGGCCCGGAAGGTCGCTGCGCCACGTGAGCGCGCGCGCCGGCCGCGCGCGGGCGCGTGAACCAGGCCTATCGCTTTCGGGGCCAGACCGTTCGCTACTCGGTCAGGGGCTCCGGTCCCGCGCTCGTGTTCGTACACGGCACACCGTTTTCCTCGCATGTGTGGCACCGCGTTGCTCCGCACTTCGTCGACACACATACCGTTTACTGTTTCGACCTGCTGGGCTACGGGGAATCTGAGAAGGCCGAAAACCAGGACGTTTCGCTCGGGATACAGAACGTCGTATTGAGCGAATTGCTCGAACACTGGGGACTCGGGAAGCCCGATGTCGTCGCACACGATTTTGGCGGCGCCACAGCGCTGCGTACGCACCTGCTGAACGGCAGGGACTACCGCAGCCTCACGCTGATTGACCCGGTGGCGCTGTCGCCGTGGGGTTCGCCCTTCGTCGAGCATGTGCGCCGGCACGAGGCTGCATTCCGGGGCATCCCCCCATACATTCATGAGGCGATCGTTCCGGTCTACATTCGGGGCGCCGTCCGGCGCGCCATGCCGGACGAAGAATTGGCGCCGTATGTTGCGCCGTGGCTCGGCGAGGTGGGGCAGTCAGCGTTTTATCGCCAGATCGCACAGATGGACCAGAGATACACGGATGAAGTCGCACCTCGTTACAACCAGGTGCGCTGCCCCACGTTGATCTTATGGGGAGAGCAGGATCGCTGGATCCCGATTGAGCAAGGCCGGCAGCTGCAGCGGACAATCCCCGCAGCGCTATTTCGCGCGATACCGCACGCCGGACATCTGGTTCAGGAGGATGCCCCCGAGGCAGTCGTGGCGGCCCTGCTCGGCTTTCTCAGCCACGCAGGCTAGACGTTGGAGTCCGGGAACGACGCCTTGCGCCGCTGGATGTAGTCGAGCAGCGCTTCGTCCACTGCCGGATCGAGCGCCGGCGCTTCGTACTGCTCGAGCTGGCGCTTCCACAAGGCGTTGGCGCGCTGTGCCATGTCCTTGGCACCTTCCGCCTGCCACTGCTCGACGCTGTTGTTGTCGGCCAGCGGCGAGCGGTAGAACGCCGTCTGGAAGTTCGCCTGCGTGTGCGCGCAGCCGAGGAAGTGCTTGCCGGGACCGACCTCGCGGATGGCATCGAGCGCCTGGCCGTTCTCCGTCAGGTCCACGCCGGCGAGCAGCGTATGCATCATGCCCGCCTGGTCAGTGTCCATGACGAACTTCTCGTAGCCCATCGAGAGGCCGCCCTCGAGCCACCCGGCGGTGTGCAGTACGAAGTTGACGCCCCCCAGGCAGGTCGGAATCAGAGTGTTGGCTGACTCATAGGCCGCCTGCGCGTCCGGGATCTTGGAAGCGCACAGTGCCCCGCCGGAGCGGAACGGGACTCCCAGCCGCCGCGCCAGCGCCGCCATGACGTACAGGACCAGCGCGGGTTCGGGCGTACCGAAGGTGGGCGCGCCTGACTGCATCGAGAGTGAGGACGCGAAACTGCCGAGCACCACCGGCGCGCCCGGATTCACCAGCTGTGCGAGCGCCATGCCGGCGAGCGCCTCGGCGAGCGTCTGGGCCACGGTTCCCGCCACCGTCACGGGGGACATGGCGCCGGCGAGGATGAACGGCGTGACGATGGTCGCCTGGTTCGCGCGCGCGTAGGTCTTCAACGCCCCCAGCATGGTCGCATCCCAGGTGAGCGGCGAGTTGGCGTTGATGAGACTGACGATGCAGGTGCGCGGCTTGCCGGTCGCCGGATCGGTGTAGGCGTCCCCGAACAGGATCTTGGTCATCTCGACGGTGTCGCGCGCCCGATCCGGATGGGTGACCGAGCCCATGTACGGCTTGTCGCTGTACTTCATGTGGCTGTACACCATGTCGAAGTGCCGCTTGTTCACCGGCAGGTCGACCGGCTCGCAGATGGTGCCGCCGGAGTGATGCAGTGAGGTCGCCATGTAGGCGAGCTTCACGAAATTGCGGAAGTCCTCGATCCGGGCGTAGCGCCGGCCCTCGTCCAGGTTGCGCACGAACGGCGATCCGTAGGCGGGCGCGAACACCGTGCGATTGCCGCCGATCACCACGTCGCGCGTGGAGTTGCGCGCATGCTGGGTGAATTCCTGCGGCGCCGAGCGCCGCACGATGCTGCGGCACATGCCGCGTGGAAAGCGCACCCGCTCGCCCTGGACGTCCGCGCCCGCGTCCTTCCAGATCTTGAGCGACTCCGGATCGTCGCGGAAGTCGATGCCGATCTCCTCAAGAATCGTGTCGGCGTTGTGCTCGAGGAGTTCGAGTCCCTCGCTCCCCAGCACTTCGTAATACGGGATCTTGCGGGTGATGTAGGGTACGAAGGCGTGGCTGCGCGCGGTGCGCGCCGCGATCTTGGCATCACGGCCGCTGGGACGGCGGGATCGCCCGGGTTGACCTGGCTGCTGCGGCTCGTCCATAGGGATGTCCTGCGGGCTGAAGCCCCATTATGGTCACGCGCCACTGCAGGAACTGATCGATTTGCGGCATGAACTTCTCCGCCAGCGCCAACCGGGCGGTCCCCTCAGCGCTTTCCGACCACCGGCAGATCGATGAAACTCGACGCGCCCCCGGTATGAAAGACCCGCTGCGTGGCCTTGCGGTAGTCGCCGGCCCTGGCGAAGAAAATGTTCGCTACGTAGGTCTGTGGGTTGCGGTCGTAGAGCGGGAACCAGCTCGACTGGATCTGCACCATGATGCGGTGGCCCGGCAGAAACACATGGTTCACGTGCGGCAGTGCGAACCGGTAGCGCTCCACCTTGCCCGGCGGAATGGGGCTGGGATGGACCAGACTCTCGCGGTAACGCCCGCGGAAGATGTCCATGCCGACGGCAAGCTGGTAGCCACCCAGCGGCGGATCCGAGGGCATCTCCTCGGGGTACACGTCGATGAGCTTCACGACCCAGTCGCTGTCCGTGCCGCTGGTCGAGGCAAACAGATTGACCACCGGCGCGCCGCCAATGTGCAACGGAGCCGTCAGCACCTCGGACAGGTAAGTCAGGACATCGGTGCGATCGGCTACCGAGCGCTGATCCGTCACCAGCCAGCGCTGCCAGGCGGGCGTGTCCTGAAGGTGTACCGGCCGCGGGATGTACGGCACGGGCTTCGCCGGATCGGACACGTACTCATCGAACGCCGCGGCGTTCCTGGCCGGTGCGCCAAATCCGAGGCCAAAACCCGGCTCGAGATACAGGTGCTGCGGCGTCGAGTCACAACCTGCCTCACACGACAGCGGCCAGCGAGCAAGGCGCCGCCACACGTTGGTTCCGGTCTCGAACACGAACGCCGCGGGCGTGTCAGCCTTCGGCGCACCGTCCTTCAGATGCTCATCGAGAAACGGCTGCATCACCTCGCGCCGGAATTGCAGCGCCGTATTGCCCTCGAATTTCAGCGGACCGAGCGTGGTGCCGTCATAGTTGACGCCGCTGTGCCGCCAGGGCCCCAGCGCCAGGAAGTTCAGATCGTGTCCTGAATCCTTCGGCTCCATCGCTTCATAGGTGTGGATCCCGCCGTACATGTCCTCCTGGTCCCAGATGCTGGTGACGTACATCGTGGGCGTCCTGAGCGGCTGGGCGGCCAGAATCTGATCGAGCGCCTGAGCACTCCAGAACTGATCGTAAGCCGGGTGCTCCGCGACCTTGTTGAAGAACGGCAGCGTGTCGATGCCGAAGCGGTGCGCGAAGTCGCCGGCCGACCCGCTGGCGAGGAACAGCTGGAAGTCATCGTACACGCCGCGCGCGATCTCCTTGCCTTCCCCGCGGGCCGTGGTCTGGCCATAGATGTAGTCGAAGTTCGTCTGGCGGAAGGCGCCGTTGTGAAACCAGTCATCACCCTTCCAGCCATCCACCATCGGGCTCATGGGCACCGCAGCCTTGAGCGCCGGATGCGGGTTCACCAGCGCCATGAGCACGGTGAAGCCCTCGTAAGAGGAGCCGATCATGCCGACCCTGCCGTTCGATTCCGGCACGTTCTTCACCAGCCAGTCGATGGTGTCGTATGCGTCAGTGGAGTGATCCGCGGCAGTGTCGTTGAGCGGACCGCGCAGCGGCCGCGTCATGACGTAGTCCCCTTCCGAGCCGTATTTGCCACGCACGTCCTGGAAGACGCGGATATACCCCTCGGGAACAAACACCTCATCTCCCATCGGCAGGGCGGCCAGCATGTGCGGACTCACGAAGCGCTCGGCGCGCTTGGAGGCGTTATAGGGCGTGCGGGTCAGAATGATCGGTGCGCCCTGCGCGCCCTTCGGAATGACGATGACGGTATGCAGCTTCACCCCGTCGCGCATGGGGACCATGACTTCGCGCCTGACGTAGTCCCAGTCCCCCGTGGGCACGGTGAACGCGGCGGGAATGTCGGGTTGCATGGGCGGCGTTTGCGCCGCGCCACTTGCCACGGCCAGCCATGCAGGCAGCCCCATCCCCATAGCCCACGAACGTACGGTATGCATCGGGTCTCCCTGGCGAATGCGGCGGGCGGCGGTTCGCAAGCCTGCCACGCGCCCGGCTGTCGCGCTAGGATGGCCCCGTGGCCGAAGCCGACATCGCCGCCGCGCTGCGGAGGTTCCTGCCTGAGGACTGCGTACTGTCCCGGGAAGAGGAGCGCCGCCCCTACGAGTGCGATGCACTGACGGTGTTCCGGCAACTCCCCGGCCTCGTCGTGCTGCCACGCACCGAACAGCAGCTGCACCAGGTGCTCCTGACCTGCAGCCGGCTCGGGGTTGCGGTGGTCGCGCGTGGTGCGGGCACCGGCTTGTCCGGGGGCTCGACGCCGCACGCACAGGGCGTGCTGCTGTCGTGCGCGCGGCTGAACCGCATCCTGGAAATCGATCCGCACGCCCGCATCGCACGGCTTGAGCCTGGCGTGCCCAACCTGCGGGTGTCGGAAGCGGCTGCCGCGCATGGCCTGTATTACGCACCCGACCCCTCCTCCCAGGTCGCCTGCTCCATCGGCGGCAACGTGGCGGAAAACTCCGGCGGCGTTCACTGCCTCAAGTACGGCCTGACGGTGCACAACGTGCTCGGCGTGCGCGGCTACACCATGGAAGGGGACCTGCTCGAGCTGGGCGGCCGTGCGCCCGACGGTCCGGGCCTGGACCTGCTGGCGCTCACCATCGGGTCCGAGGGCCTGCTGATGATCGTCACCGAGGTGACCGTGAAGCTCATCCCCCGGCCTCCCTGCGCCCAGCTGGTCATGGCTTCGTTCGCCGATGTTCACAGCGCCGGCACCGCGGTCGCCGCGGTGATCGCCGCCGGCATCATTCCGGCGGCGCTTGAAATGATGGACCGGCAGGCGACCGCCGCGGTCGAGCCCTTCGCGCGCGCCGGGTATGACCTCACCGCGGCCGCGATTCTCCTGGTCGAGTCGGATGGCACGCCCGAGGAAGTCGCCGACCAGGTGCGGGAAATCGAGCACGTGCTGCGCACTGCCGGCGCCAGCACGCTGCGGGTGTCGGGCTCGGAAGCGGAGCGCCTGCGCTGGTGGTCCGGTCGCAAGAACGCCTTCCCGGCCGCCGGGCGCCTGTCGCCCGACTACTACTGCATGGACGGCACGATTCCGCGCCGGCATGTTGGCGAGGTACTGCAGGCGATCGAGCGGATGGAGGCCCGCTACGCACTGCGCTGTATGAACGTGTTTCACGCCGGCGATGGCAACCTGCACCCGGTGATCCTGTTCGACGCCAATGACCCCGACTCATGGCAGCGCGCCGAGCTCTTCGGCGCGCAGATCCTCGAGCTGTGCGTGCAGCTCGGCGGGACCATTACCGGCGAGCACGGGGTCGGTATCGAGAAACTCAACTCCATGTGCGTGCAGTTCTCTCCCGCGGAGCGCGCGGCCTTTGCCGCCGTGAAGGAGGCGTTCGACCCGGCGGGCCTGCTCAACCCGGGCAAGGTGATTCCAACGCTCGCGCGCTGCGCCGAGTACGGCCGGATGCGCGTGCATCACGGCGCGCTGCCGCACGCGGATCTGCCGCGCTTCTAGTGAGACCCGATGGCCGCGACCGCCGACGCCGTCCTGGCTGAGTTGCGTGAGCGGGTGAGCGCCGCGCACCGCACGCGCCAGGGGCTGCGCTTGAGGGGTTCGGGCAGCAAGGACTTCTACGGCGAGAGTCTCACGGGGGAGGTGCTCGAGCTGCGCGCTCACCAGGGCATCGTCGACTACGAGCCCTCGGAGCTGGTCATCACGGCTCGCTGCGGCACGCCCTTGTCCGAGATCGAGGCGGCGCTCGCCGCAAACGGGCAGTTTCTCGCCTTCGAGCCGCCGGCGTTTGGCGCTGACCCCAGCATCGGCGGCGTGATCGCCGCCGGCCTGTCGGGACCGCGCCGTGTGTACGCGGGCGCGGCGCGCGATTTCGTGTTGGGAACGAGACTCCTGACCGGGGATGGCGAGCTGCTGCGCTTTGGCGGGCAGGTGATGAAGAACGTCGCCGGCTTCGACGTCTCGCGGCTGCTGTGCGGCTCGCTCGGCATCTTAGGTGTCATCACCGAGATCTCACTCAAGGTGCTGCCACGGCCCCGCGCCGAGGAGACCCTGCGGCTGGAGTTGCCGGCCGCGGCGGCGGTGGAATCCTTCAATCGCTGGTCGGCCCTCGGCGTGCCGATCTCGGGCGGCGCCTGGTGGCAGGGCAGCGCCTGGCTGCGGCTCTCCGGGGCACCGCCGGCGGTACGCTCCGCGCGCGAGCGCATCGGCGGTGAAGCCATCGACGCGGCCAGCGCACAAGCCTGGTGGGACGCGTTGCGGCACTGCCAGCTGCCCCTCTTTGCCAGCCGCGTGATCTGGCGGCTGTCGGTTCCCGGCGCAGCCCCGCCGCTCACTCTGCCCGGTGAGCCCCTGATCGACTGGGGCGGCGCGCTTCGCTGGTATGCGGACCCCGCGGATGATGCCGATGTGCGCGCCCTGGCCTGCGCGGCAGGCGGCACGGCGCTGTGCTGGCGGGGTCCCGCACCCGCTGGACGCTTTCACCCGTTGCCAGCGGCGCTCGTCCGGCTCCACCGCCGGTTGAAGGAGCGTTTCGACCCGCACGGCATTTTCAACCCGGGGCGACTGCTCGCCGGGCTTTGAACGGGCTGGCAACCCCCTGCGGGGCCGCTCACCAGGTGTGCTGCGCGAGCAGCCGGCACGTTTTACATAATTCGTTCCGACGCGGTCTCAGGGCACGATTCGTCTATCTACGGCGACACCATGCACGCGGCGGAGACGCAGACCATACTCGCCGCGCCCCTGAGGCCAGGGGTTCTAGGGGTTGAACGGGAGGATCTGTATGGTCAGGTCATCAGCGCTGGGCACGTGTTCAGCCCTGTCAGTTTGCGCCCTGTTGCTGGGCTCCTGCGGCGGCGGAGGTTCTGCATCGACGTCGATGTCGACCTTGAACCTCGGCCTTACTGACGCACCGGTCAGCGGCGTCACCAAGGTATGGATCCAATTCACCGGCATCGAGGTCAAACCGGCCGGCGGCAATCCGATTGACTTCACGTTCTCGCCCGAAAAGGCCTTCGATCTCCTGAGCCTGCAGGGGGGCACCACCGCCACCTTTCTCAATGGGTCCACGGTTCCCGCGGGACAGTACGAATGGGTGCGTCTGATGGTGGACACGAAGCCCGGTGCGTCCTACGTGATGGACTCCACCGGCCAGCACGACCTGACGATCCCAAGCGGAGCTGAGACGGGTCTCAAGCTCATTCACGGCTTCACCATGCCGGTCGGCGGCGTGGCGAACTTCACGGTCGACTTTGTCCTCAGCAAATCCCTGATCGCACCGCAGGGCCTGTCTCCCGACTACCTTCTGAAGCCGGTTCTGCGGCTCGTCGACAATACTCAGGTGGGCACGATCAGCGGGACCTTCCAGGCGACGACCCTGTCGAATCCGCTCAATACCCATTGCGGCACGCGGCCGCCGGTCATCTACGTGTATACGGGAGCCGGCGTTACACCAGACGACATCTACAACCCACCCATGGGCATGACCGACACGGACCCAGCGTCGACCGCGGAGCCTTTAACGACCGCGACTGCGGCGCTTAATTCGATGAATGACTACGCCTACAGCATCGCGTTCCTGCCGTCGGGGAACTACACCGTGGCGTTCACGTGCGATCCCGACGACCCGGCGGTCGATGAAAGCGCGCTCACACCGGTTCCCATCCATTTCGCGGTCTTCTCGCAAGCGGTTGCGGTCACAGCGAACATGACGACGACGGTCAACTTCTAAACGCGCCCCTGCGGGGTCAGCCCTGCAATTCCCGCTGGTGGCCCGCGACCATGTCCGCGAGGCTTTCGAAACGAAAGTCATAGGCCGGGGTGCCGGCGGGTGGCAGCGTCGCGCCCCACCCCTGTCGCTCATGCCGGCGGTCGATCCAGGCGCAGGCCAGACCTGACGCCTTTGCCGGCGCGTGGTCGTGGTAGAGGCTCTGCGCGGTGTGCAGGATCTGCTGCCGGCCAAACCCGAGCTTCGCCAGCGTGTCGATCAGATAGCGGAAATTGCGCGGATCGGGTTTGTACGAGCCTATATCCTGCGCGGTGCAGATGGCATCGAAGCCGACCCCGAGCTTCACGTTGCTGCCTGCGAAGCTTTCACGATCGACGTTTGACAGGATCACCAGCTTGTAATGGCGCTTGAGGTATTGCAGTGCCGCGGGTGTGTCGGCGAACGCCGGCCACCGTGGCACCGATGTGCCGAACGCCACGTGATCTGCGGGCGCCAGCGTGACACCCCATTGCCGCGCGAGCCGCCGGTGCACCTCGGCCAGCAGCTCCGGGTACAGCATGGCGGGGGTCGCCGCCTGCTGTGCCGCCTCGTGCTGCGCGAACTGCGCCAGCGCCTCTTCGCGCCCGGGCGGAGTGTTCGCGGCCCGCAGCAGCGGCTGCAGGGCAGCGTACAGGCCGGTCTCCCAGTCGATCAGGGTTCCATAGCAATCGAACGTGAGCACTCTGAAGTCGGACAGTTTCATAGGTTGATCGTCCCCCGACCGAGCTCGATGACGTCGCCGCTCACGAAGATCTGGCGCTCCGCGTCCACGCGCAGCCGCAGCGCCGAGGGCCGTCCGGTGTACTCGCCTTGAGAGATTTCAAACTCACAGGGCAGCGTGCGGCCCATCGCGAGACACCAGCCGCCCAGGTTCGCCGTCGCCGAACCGGTCGCGGGATCTTCCAGCGCGGAACCGCCGTGCGGGAAGAAAAAGCGCGCCAGCAGCCCGGCGCCGCACGGCGCAAATACATATGCCATGCTGTGACCGTCGGCGCTTGCGAGCTGCGCGAGCAGATCGGCGCGCACCCGCACGCGCCGCACCGCGGCCTCGCTCTTCAGCGGCACGACGAGCTGCTCCGTGCCCGCGTTCACCCACAGCGGCCGCTCGCCGATGTCGGGCTCGTCGAGTCCCAGGATCGCCGCCAGCGTCAGGCGCGGCTCCTGCACTTCGCGCCAGCTGGGCGCCTTGGCCTGCAGCGTCCAGCGGTCCCCGGCGGCACGCACTGTGATGATCCCCGCGGGCATTTCCAGGGTCAGCCGGTCCCCCGCCAGTCCGAGCGCGCGGCACACGTGCGCCGTGCCGAGCGTCGGATGCCCGGCGAACGGCATTTCGTAACCGGGCGTGAAAATCCTCACCCGGGCGCTGGCGCGCTCGGAGGGCAGGATGAAGGTGGTCTCCGACAGATTGAACTGCAGCGCCAGCGCCTGCATGCTTGCGGCATCGAGCGTCTGCGCCCGCTCGAAGACGCACAGGGGATTACCGCTCAGGGGGGCGCGTCCCTGCGTGAACACGTTCACGATACGATAGGCGTACGCACTCATTGCGGAACGAATTCTATCCTCACACCGGCGCGATCACAGCCATGATGACCGAGTTGCTGTTCCGGGATGACGCCTATCTCAAGACCGCCAGCGCGCGGGTGCTCGCCGCCGGTGAGCGCGGCATCGAGCTCGACCGGACCGTGTTCTATCCGCAGGGCGGCGGGCAGGCCGGTGACAGCGGCACGCTGTTGCGGGCCAGCGGCGAACCCTTGCCTGTCACCGATACCCGCAAGGGAGACGCACCGGATCGCGTCCTGCACATCGTGCCGCCGGGCAGCTCCCTGCCGCAGCCCGGCGAAGCGGTCGCGCTGCAGATCGACTGGCAGCGGCGCTACCAACTGATGCGTCTGCACACGGCGCTGCACCTGCTGTCGTGCGTGATCGTGGCGCCGGTCACGGGCGGCAACATCGTTGCCGACAAGGCGCGCCTGGATTTCGACATCGAGTTCGCTCTGCTCAACGCCGCGCGGATCGAGAGTGAGACCAACGCGCTGATCGCCTCGGGCATCGCCACCGAGAGCGTCTGGATCACCGACGCCGAGCTCGACGCCCAGCCGGAGCTCGTCAAGACCATGAGCGTGCAGCCGCCGCGCGGCGCCGACCGGGTGCGGCTGCTCAAGATTCCGGGAATCGACCTGCAGCCGTGCGGCGGCACGCATGTTGCCAACATCGCCGAGATCGGCGGGATCCGCGTGTTGCGGATCCGCAGCGAAGGCAAGCACAACAAGCGCGTGGAGATCGCGCTCACTGGTAGCGGCTGACCTCAAGGCCGTTGCCGACCACGAGCAGCACCGAGCTCATATCGGCGGCCGCGCGCACCCGAGCCCGATAGGCGCGCGCATGGGCCCGTGCGCTCTCAGGCTGCAGCATGTTGTCGGCGACGATGATCGCACCCTGCGCCAGCTTCGGATGCAGCAGCTCGAACACCGGCACGTACAGGTTCTTCCACAGGTCGATCAGCACGAAATCGAATGGTCCTGCGAGCTGCCCGAGCGATGCGAGCGCATCGCCGATGCGAAACTCGACGTACTGCGCGAGCCCGGCGCGCGTCAGTTGCGCGAGCGCATACTCGGTCTTGGCGGCCTGCAACTCGAGCGAGACGACCTTGCCGCCGACCGCCCGCGCCGCTTCCGCGAGCCAGGTCGTGGAGTAGCCGTACGAGCTGCCCACTTCCAGGATCCGGCGGGCCTCACCTTCCTTGACCAGCAGATTGATCAGCGTGCCGGCTGCCCGCCCCACGGGCAGCAGCATCTCATCGCGCCGCCGCATACTTTCCTCGGCAGACAGGGTGCTCCAGAGCTTCTCCTCGCGCTGGGCGCGTGCCTCGTACTCCTCGAGTACCGCCCACACCGCCTGGTCCATCGATCCCGGATCCCGCATGCTCACTCCTTAATCCTCACGCCGCGCCGGAGAAATACTCCTGCAACGAGGCGACCCCCAGCCGCTTCGCCTCGAACAGGCTCTCGAGATGTTCGCGCGAGTTGACCAGCCCGCGCGCGCGCAGGATGCCCTGCTCGTCGAGCAGCGCGGCGAACGGCAGGCGGCCGACCTGGTAGGCCAGCCCCAGGGCCGCCGACACCACGTACGGAATGCCGTCGAGCCCCTGGCTGCGCACGAACTGACGCTGCTCGAGGGTATCGCCGTCGCTCGCCAGGATCACGTCCATCCAGGCGCGCTCATCCTTGCGGCTGGACTTGACCGCTGGCAGCAGGGACTTGCACACCGGGCAGGTCGGAGACACGAACAGCAGCAGCGTACTGCGACCGTCCGCGCGTGCGGCACCAACCTGGTGAGCATGCCCCTCGAGGTCGGCCACTTCCAGGACCGGCGCCGGCTCACCGACCGCCGGGCCGCGATTGAGCATGAGCGCACCGGCCGGCGCGATGCGCTCGTGCAGCACGCCCAGCTGCCGCACCAGCGCCAGTACTACGGCCGACAACACCAGCACCAGAATCCACAGCACCACATTGGAGACCGCCAGCGCCGTCATCACGAGCCTCGCAACAGAGCGGTACGCGGCGTGACCTGGGCGAGCAGGCGGTCGAGACTCATATATAAGAGTGCGGCGACTGCAGTTCCCGCCCCGATGGTGAGCGCGTCAGCCGCCGCCATCGGCCGCGCGATCCAGGGCAGCAGCATCGCCCCGAGCAACCCAGCCAGCAGCAGATTGCGCCACACCATCCAGGCGGCAATCGGTCGTCGCTCGTGCGGCCCGCCGCAGCCGCAGGCCAGATCGCGACGGCCGCGCTGCAGATTGATCGCGATCGCAGCAGCGTAAGCCACCAGCAGCGCCGCGCCCGCCGCGCCCGCGCCGTCACGCGAGCGGCGAGCGAGCAGCCCCACGCCCACCGCCAGCTCGAGCGCCGGCACCAGCCATGACAAGCGCGCAGCACCATCCGGCAGCAAGCGGTAGGCACGAAACACCTCGGCGAAGTGTTGCAGACTGCGCAGCTTGTTAAGCGCGGCGCTCACAAACAACAGCGCAAACGCTCCGGCGAGCATTGCGCCAATGGCCGGGTCGATCATGGTGCGCATATCATAAACCACACCGCGCATGCGAACGGGTTCGCCTCATGAACGCCCTGCATCTGCCGAACGCTGAATTCCGCTCCCTGGCCGCACGCGTGACGGACATCGCCGCGGACCTGCTCGCCGGGCTCGACGACCTGCGAGCTTTCCCAGCGGTGCGCGGTGAGCAGGTGGCGCGGGCATTCGGGGCGCCGCTGCCGGAGGAGGGTCTGCGGGCTCGCGCGCTCGATGCGCTGGGTGAGGTGCTCGCCCTGTCGCGCGCTCCGACACCACGCTTCTACGGCTACGTGCTCGGCTCGGGTGAGCCGGTGGCCGCGCTCGCGGATCTGCTGGCGAGCATCCTGAATCAGAACGTCACCGCCTGGCGCTCGGCGCCGGCGGCCGTGACCATCGAACGGCAGATCGTGCGCGGCATCGCGGGCGCGCTCGGCTGCGAGGGTTTCAGCGGCAGCCTGTGCGGCGGCGGTTCCATGGCCAACCTGATGGGGCTCGCCATGGCGCGCGAGGCGCAGCTGCCCGCCAACGAAAGCGGCGCGCAGCCCGGCGTGGTGTACGCCTCGAGCGAAGTACACATGTCGATACCCAAGGCGATGGCGCTGCTCGGACTGGGGCGCGAGAACCTGCGACTGATCGGCACGGATGAAGGCTATCGCCTGGACCCGCAGGCGCTGCGCACGGCCATCGCCGCGGACCGCTGCGCGGGACGCAAGCCTCTGGCGGTAGTCGCCAGCAGCGGTACCGTCAACACGGGAGCGATCGATCCGCTGCCCGACATCGCCGCCGTGTGTCGCGAACAGCAGCTGTGGCTGCATGTCGACGGCGCGTACGGCGCGCTTGCCGCCCTCGCCATTCCCGAACAATTCACCGGCTTGAGTGCTGCGGACTCCCTGTCGCTCGATCCTCACAAGTGGCTATACCAGCCGCTCGACTGCGGCATGCTGCTGTTCAGGAGCGCGCCTGCTGCGCGCACCGCGTTTTCCTTCACCGGCGACTATGCGAAGTCGCTCGCACCGGACCCGCTGGAGGCCTTCGCGTTCTTCGACGAGTCGCTGGAACTGTCACGCCGCTTCCGGGCGCTGAAGTTATGGTTGTCGCTGCGCTACCACGGGCTTGCCGCGTTTCGCAGCGCGATCCGCACCGACCTGCGACATGCGCAGAATCTCGCCGGGCTCATCCGCGGCACGCAAACGCTCGAACTGCTCGCGCCGGTCGAGCTCAGCGCCGTGTGCTTCCGCTACCGGCAGGGCGAGCCGGGTGCGGCAGGTGATCAGTTGAACGCAGCGATCCTCAAGCGCGTCATCGAGCGCGGACGGGTGTACCTGTCCAACGCGACGCTCAGGGGACGATTCGCGCTGCGTGCGTGCTTCGTCAATCACCGCACCACCGACCAGGATGTCAGTGAGATCGTGCCCGAGGTGCTGCAGGCGGCGCGCGACGTGCTCAGCGGCTGCAGCTAACGCAGATCCTCCTCCCAGAACTCCTGCGACCGTCGCGTCGCATCCGTGCCGCGCGCCTGCTCGAGTTTGCGCAATTCGACGCGGCGGATCTTCCCCGAGATGGTCTTGGGCAGCAGCGCGAATTCGAGCCGCCGGATGCGCTTGTAGGGCGAGACGCGCTCGCGCACGTGCCGCAGGATGGCGCGGGCGGTGTCGGCGTCCGGGCTGCAGTGCGCCGCCAGCACCACGAACGCTTTCGGCACCGACAGGCGCAGCGGGTCGGGGCTCGGCACGACCGCGGCTTCGGTCACCGCGGGATGCTCGATGAGCACACTCTCGAGCTCGAAGGGGCTGATGCGGTAGTCGGAGGATTTGAAGACATCGTCCATGCGACCCACGTAGGTCAGGTAGCCTTCCGCATCGCGCGAGGCCACATCCCCGGTGTGGTAGTAACCGTCGCCCATGGCGCCGGTATTGCGCGCGGCATCATCCAGATACCCCTGCATGAGCCCGAGTGGCCGCTGCGCCAGGTCGATGCAGATCTCGCCCTCCTCGCTCACGCGCCCGTCCGCGCCGAGCAGCACGATCGGATATCCCGGCAGCGGGCGCCCCATCGAGCCGGGTTTGACCGGCTGCCCCGGCGGGTTGCCGACCTGCGCGGTGGTCTCGGTCTGACCGAAACCGTCACGGATGGTGAGGCCCCAGGCATCGCGCACCTGTCCGATCACCTCGGGGTTGAGCGG
>Ga0137409_10002064_pt1 | contig 21628 bp, 17 predicted proteins | sample CZODoug1_16funga_FD_122059 | JGI IMG/M metagenome (GOLD analysis project Ga0137409, IMG submission 122059) | Vadose zone soil fungal communities from Angelo Coast Range Reserve, California, USA - CZODoug1_16fungal (Hybrid Assembly) | ecosystem: Environmental > Terrestrial > Soil > Vadose zone... | reverse complement strand
CGCACCGGCGCGGATGGTGCCGCCCGCTTCCTGGGCACCGGTGGCGAGCCGGAACTCCTGCAGCGCATCGGGGAACGGCAGGTGCATGCCGGTGCCGTCGAAGTTGTTCAGGTGCGGCGCGCCGTCGAGTGAGTAGGACACTCCGAAGTCGTTGCCGCCGGCCACCGAGATGCGCACGCCGGTGTTCATCGAGAAAGCGGGCGAGCTGATCGTCTGGACGGCGAGGCCCGACAGCGTGATCAGCTGCGTCACCTGCCGCGCGTTGAGCGGCAGCTCCACGATTCGCTCGCTCTCCACCACCGTCCCCACGCCCGTCGAACGCGTGTCGACGAGCGGCGCGACGGCCGTCACCTGCACTTCCTCGGCGATCGCGCTGACGCCCATCACCGGGTTCACGACGGGGCCGCTGTTCACCTGCAGGACGATGCCCGACTGTGCGAAGGTCGCGAATCCCTGGAGCGCCGCTTCCAGCCGGTACGGTCCGAGCGGCAGGTTTGGCAGGACGTAGGAGCCGGTGTCGTTCGAGACCGTGGTTCGTATCAACCCGGTCTCCTGCTGTATGACGGCGATCGTCACGCCGGGCAGGACAGCGCCGCTTTGATCCCGGGCGGTGCCGCTGATGGTTGCGGTCGCCTGCGCCCACGCCGACGCGCAGGCGAACACGATCGCGGCTGCCGCCAGGCCGAAAACCTTTCCATGCCGAAGAGCAGTCATAGAAGACCTCAGTCGACAGTCTGTCCGGGAGCCTGGCCCCACGTGAAGCCATCCTTCGGCCGCTTCAGCGTGACCAGCCGGATGCGGTGGTCGGCGGGGTTGCGTCCCGGCGCGCCGGTGATGACCACCTGGTCGCCGGCCTTGAGCGATCCGCCCGTCACGCCGGTGCCGCCGAGCTGGCCGGTCCCGCCCCACTCGATGTTGTAGACGGTCGTCGTGCCGTCCTTCTCCTTCACGTTCACGTGCACGAAGGAATGAGGATTCCGGAAGACGAACTGCACGATCTCACCTTCGATCGTGACCGACTGCGTCTCGAGGTAGGTCGCCGCGAAGGAGTGGTGCGCGAGCGCGGGGCGGGCACACGTCCACGCGGCCGCGACCAGGAGAGCTACCAGGCAACGCTTCATGGGTGCACGTCCTTCCGCTCTGAGGTGCTGCAAACGTATAGCGCCCGCGCGCGCAGTCTGTCAACACACGTTGACACTGGCTGCCGCGGTCGGTATAAACGCGACCACATCACACGCGCGGGAACGGCGTCCGCGCCATGGAGGGCCGCACAGTGGCGACGCGCCTTGTTTCCGCCAGCCTTGCCGGCTTGCTCGTCGGCGCGTTCATGGCGGCGCTGCCGCCGTACACGGCGGCACAGGCGGCGCGCGCACCCGCCCGCCCTGCAGGACCCGTGCAACGGCTTTCCGACGGCAAGCCGGACCTGACGGGCGTGTGGACGCCGCGCGGTCCCGGCGGCGAGATCGAGCGCACCAGTCTTGCGAAGCTCGAAAGCCTCTACACGCCGGCGGCGCTGAGGGAGATGGGCGATCTCGGCGAGTCGGACGATCCGCTGCTGCGCTGCATCCCGTACGGCGTGCCGCGCGCCACGGCAAGCTCGCCGTGGCCGTTTCAAATCGTGCAGCACCCCGGTTACGTCGTCGTGCTAACGGAGTATTACCACAGCTTCCGCATCATTCCGTACGGTGACGGCCTCACCCACTCCCAGGACATCATCCCGACCTACTTCGGCGACTCGGTCGCGCGGTGGGACGGCGACACGCTGGTCGTGGACGTGACCGGCCTCAACGCGCAGACGTGGCTCGCCGACGGCCGCGACAAGCCGACGCCCACCAGCAAGGGGCGGTGGCCGCACTCCGACGCGCTTCACGTGACCGAACGGTGGCGCGCCGTGGACGGCGACACGATCGAATACCAGGCGGTCGTCGAGGACCCGAAGATGCTCTCGGGCCCGTGGACGACGCCGCTCATCACCGCGAGGCGCACGCCGGTGCAGAAGATCGGCGAAGGGATCTGCTCGGACAGCTTCACCTACACGCTCGCGGCCTCGGGTAAAAACAGGGACAAGAAGTAGACATCCAACGCTAGGAGGCGTCATGGGTCGATTCGCGGCACGCTGCCTCGTCGCGGTACTGCTCGCTCTCCTCATTCCATCGGCTGCGTTTGCACAAGCCTCCATCACCGGCGTGGTGAAAGATCAGGCTGGGGCTTCGGTTCCTGGCGCCACCATCACGGTGACCAACACCGGCCGGTTGCCGTGGGCGTCGGATGCGGAGCCGCCGATTCTCGTCTCGTATCACTGGCTCCCCGCCAACGTTGATGGCTTCGTCACGTTCGACGGCGCGCGGACGCCGTTCGCGGCGCCGGTTCCGCCGGACGCGACAGCGTCGATCGAGGTCCACGTGGTCCCGCCGCGGCAGCCCGGCCGCTATCGGCTCGAATGGGACCTCGTGCAGGAAGGTCGGCTGTGGTTCAGCACGGAGGCCGGCGCGGTCCGCACGATGTCACGCGCCACGGTTACCGGTGACGCCGCGGAAGGGCCGTTGCGGGCCACCATGCCGCCGTCGAGGCCCACCATGCGGCCGGGTCGTCTGGAGTTGTGGCGCGCGGCCGCGCGCATGGTGGCGGCGCATCCGCTGCTCGGCGTGGGTCCCGACAACTTCCGCCTGTCGTACGGCTCCTACGCGGGCATCGCGTCGGCCGATCCGCGCACCCACAGCAACAACATGTATCTCGAGGTGCTCGCCGGCGGCGGGCTCCTGGTCGGCGCCGCCTTCGCGTGGCTGCTGTGGCGCACGATCGGGTGCGTCGCCGCGCTGGTCCGCCACGCGGCCGCAGGCGGCGTCGCCGCAGCGGCCGGCCTGGCCGCCGCGGCGATCGCGATTGCGCTGCACGCCACCGTCGATTCCTTTCTCAGCTTCGCGCCGACCTATGTGCTGTTCTCGTTGACCCTGGCATGTGCTGTCGCGTGTGCGCGCGGCGCGGAGAACGGGCTCGATGCACATCGCGTTTGACGGCACGGCGCTTCGGCCCGGACGGACAGGCGTCGGCTATTACACCGAGCACCTGCTGCACCATCTCGCGCGCGTCGCGTTGAATGACGAATTGATCGTCGTTTCGAACCGATCCATCGACACCACGACGGCCCTGCCGGCGCGCGTTCGGATTGCGACGCCGCCGCGGGGCGTGCCGCGGCTGGTGTGGATGCAGACGCTCGCCGTCGCCGCGCTGCGCGAAGTGGAGGCGGACGTCGCGCATTTCACCAACGGCATGCTGCCGTTGATGTCGTCGGTCCCCGCAGTCGTCACGATTCACGACATGAGCCTGCGGCTGTATCCACAGCATCACCCGGCGCGCCGCGTGCTGCTGAACCGGCCGCTCGTCGATCTCGCCGCGCGCCGCGCCGACGCGATCATCACGCCCTCGCAAAGCGCCAGGCGCGACATCGTTCGCTTCTACGAGCTCGACCCGGGCCGCGTGCACGTCGTGTACGAGGCTGCCGCGCCGTCGTTCCAGCGCGTCGACGATCCCATCGAGCTCGAGCGCGTCCGGCGCCGCTACCATCTCCACGACCGCGTCATTCTGTACGTCGGTACGATCGAGCCGCGGAAGAATCTCCCGACGCTCATCGACGCGTTCGCGGCGCGCCGGCGCGCCGGCGAGCTCAATCACCAGCTGGTCTGCGTCGGGCCCTATGGATGGCTGTCGCGCGGCATCGACGAACAGATCGCCCGCACCGGGGTCGCGCACGCGATCAACTTCACCGGCTACGTGCCGTTCGAGGATCTCCCCGCCCTCTACAGCCTGGCGGAAATCTTCGTGTATCCCTCGACGTACGAAGGCTTCGGCCTTCCGGTCATCGAGGCCATGGCGTGCGGCGCTCCAGTCATCACCGGCGGCACCGGTGCGCTCGCCGAAATCGGCGGAGCGGCGGTCGAGCGTGTGGATCGCATCGAGCCCGACTCGCTCGGCCGCGCGCTGGTCGCGCTCGCGCGGAGCCGGGACCTCCGCCAGGAGCTGTCAGCGGCGGGTCTCGAGCGCTCGGCGACATTCTCTTGGGAGCGCGCCGCGCGCGAGAGCCTCGCGGTCTATCGCGAAGCCGCCGAACGACGCATTCCGGGCCGTCGCACGGCGTCGGAGCCACGAGTCCGCCCTGGCCTCGCGATCTCTCGTGAGACGACGGCCGAACAAGCCAGCCGTCGCGCGGCGGCGGACCCGCGCACCGGCCCGGCGCCGACGCCCGGCGCGGCCGCGACCGACGTCCTCTTCGGTCAGGCGTATTTCCTGCGGTTCGATCCGAAGCTGTGGGAGGCGCAGCAACCCTACGCGCCGCTCGGCGCGCTCTACGCCGCAGCCTGCGCGCGCGAGCAGGGCTACCGCGTCGCGCTGTTCGACGCGATGCTGGCGGCCTCCGAGGACGAGTGGGCCGCGGCGCTCGATCGCCATCGGCCGCGCTTCGCAGTGATCTACGAGGACAACTTCAACTACCTGAGCAAGATGTGCCTGCAGCGCATGCGGCAGGCCGCCCTCACCATGATCGACGCGGCGCGCGCGCGCGGCATTCCGACGATCGTCGCCGGCGCGGACGCCAGCGATCACCCCGCCACCTACCTCGATCGCGGCGCGACCGTCGTTGTCGGCGGCGAAGGCGAGGTCACGCTCGTCGAGGTGCTGGACACGCTGACGGGGAAGCGCGTCGGCCACCTGCCCGCGGTCAATGGCCTGTGGCTCCGCGACGCCGACGGCCGCGTCGTCCGAACGCCACCGCGAGAGATCATCCGCGCCCTCGACGCCCTGCCGTTCCCCGCGTGGGACCTCGTCGATATCGATCGTTACCGATCGATCTGGCGCTCGCGGCACGGCTACTTCTCGATGAACCTGGTGACGACGCGCGGGTGCCCGTATCACTGCAATTGGTGCGCGAAGCCGATCTACGGGCAACGTTACACGGCCCGGTCCCCTGAGCATGTGGCCGGCGAGATGGCGTGGCTGAAGCGGACCTATCAACCGGATCACGTGTGGATCGCCGACGACATCTTCGGCCTCAAGCCCGGCTGGATCGAGCAGTTCGCGAGGCTGCTGCAGGCGCGCGACGCGGTGATTCCGTTCAAGTGCCTGCTGCGGGCGGATCAGGTGACGGTGGCGGTGGCGCGCGCGCTTCGCGCGGCAGGCTGCCGCAGCGCGTGGATCGGCGCCGAGTCGGGATCGCAGCGGATCCTCGACGCGATGGAGAAGGGGACGCGCGTCGATCAGATCGCCACGGCGACCCGCCTGCTGCACCACGCGGGGGTCGAGGTCGGCTTCTTCCTGCAGTTCGGCTATCCGGGAGAAACGCGCGAGGACATCGACCAAACGCTCGAGATGGTCCGCGCCTGCGCGCCCGACGATCTCGGCGTCTCCGTATCGTATCCGCTGCCTGGGACGCCGTTCTATCAACGGGTACAGGCGCAGCTCGGAAAGAAGCGTAACTGGGTCGACTCGAACGACCTGGCGGTGATGTATCACGCGACGTACGTGCCCGATTTCTATCGCGCGCTGCACGCGCTGGTCCACGCCGAGTTCCGCGCGCGCAGGGCGACGGTCGCGATGGCGCGCGTGCTCGCGCGGCCGTGGCGCGTGGAACCCCGGCACGCGCGCGCGGCGATCCACGTCGCCTACCATCGCGTCCAGGCGTCGATCCTCCGGCGCCGTCTCGGCCGCCTCGCTCGGCTCACGGCCACGGCGCCGCCGACGCCGCTGATGCCGCTGCTCACGCCACACGCCGCCTCGATGCCGACGGATCAGGCGTCGCTCAAGTAGGGTGGAGGTGCTCACCGCCCACATCGCCCCATCGGCTCTGACAACGGCGACGCTCGTGCGTCTGGGCCGGGCGACCAACCGCACGTTCGTGCTGCCGCTGCTGATTTTCTTTCCGACCGGCCGCTGCAACAGCCGCTGCATCTCGTGCGACTGGTGGAAGCACAGCTGCGCCGACGATCTGACGCTCGACGAGATCCGCGGCTTCGCCGACTCGCTGCCTGCGCTCGGCACGCGCGTCGTCGTCTTTTCGGGCGGCGAGCCGCTGCTGCGTCCCGAGGTGTTCGAGGCGGCGCAGCTGTTCCGCGCGCGCGGTCTGACGCTGCATCTGCTCACGAGCGGCGTGCTGCTCGAGCGGTTCGCGGATCGGGTCGGCCAGCATTTCACGCGCGTGTGCATATCGCTGGACGCGTCCACCGGCGCGCTCTACGAGCGGATTCGCGGCGTCGACGCGTTGCAGACGGTCGGCCGCGGCGTCGCCCGGCTCCGCCGCCTCGCGCCGGGCGTGGCGCTGACCGCCCGCGCGACGCTGCACCGCGCGAACTTTCACGAGCTGCCGCATCTGATCGATCATGCGAAGTCGCTGGCGCTCGACGGCATCTCGTTTCTGCCGGCCGACGTGTCGTCGCTCGGCTTTGGCCGCAACACCGTGCCCGATGCGACGGCGCTCGCGCTCGACGCCGGGGAGATCGCCGATTTCGAGGCGACGATCGAGTGGACGATCGCGGCCTACGCGCGGGACTTCGCCTCGGGGTTTGTCGCCGAATCGCCGGACAAGCTGCGCCGGCTGCCACGGTACTACGCCGCGCTCCGCGGGACCGAGCCGTTCCCGCGGGTGTCGTGCCATGCGCCGTGGGTGTCGGTCGTGGTCGAAGCCAACGGCGCCGTGCGGCCGTGCTTCTTCCACAACGCGATCGGCAACATCCGCGACGCGCCGATTGAAGCGATCGTCACCGAGAACCTCCGGACGTTCCGGCAGTCGTTCGACGTGGGCGCCAATCCGGTCTGCGTGCGGTGCGTGTGCTCGCTGAAAACCTCGTGGCGGAGCGCGCCGTGGTCATGACGGCCGACCGGGCCTTGTTGGACACGCAGCGCGCCTTCGACGGCGTCGCGGCGGAGTACGGGAAATCCAACGCGGTCAACCCGACGCTCTGTGACATGCGGCTGCGCGCGTGGCAGGCGATCGACGCGTTCGTGCCGCGCGGATCGCACGTGCTCGATCTCGGCTGCGGTCCCGGCTGCGACGCCGAGCATCTGGCGGCGATCGGCCATCGCGTGACCGCGATCGATTGGTCGTCGGCCATGGTCGAGCAGGCGCGGCGCCGCGTGCGCAGCGCCGGCCTCGCGAACCGCGTCGACGTGCTCCACGTCGGCATCCACCAAATCGATCGCCTCGCGCCCAGAGGCCTGCAGTTCGACGCCGCCTGCTCGAATTTCGGCGCGCTGAACTGCGTCGCCGATCTCGAGCGCGCCGCCCGCCCGATCGCGGACCGCCTGCGGCCGGGCGGCGTGCTGGTGGCCTCGGTCATCGGGCGCGTGTGCCCCTGGGAAATCGTCCTGTATCTCTCGCGCGGAGACGCAGCCCGCGCCGCCCTTCGCTTTCGCCGCGGCCTGGTGCCCGTGCCGCTCGAAGGCGAGACCGTGTGGACGAGGTATTACTCGCCCCGCGAGTTCGAGCGGATCTTCGCCGCCGCCGGCCTCACGCGCGTGGAGCTCCGCGCGCTGGGCCTGTTCGTGCCGCCCCCCTACTTGCAGGCGTTCGCGGCACGGCATCCCGCGTTCACGGCCGCGCTGCAGCGTCTCGAGGACCGCGTCGCCGCGTGGCCGCTGGTGCGCGCATGGGGCGATCACTTCCTGATCGTGCTCCGAAAGGCGTGAGGTGGTGTGGCTGCCGCGCTTCCTTTGCCCCGAGTGCCGAAGCGACGTCCGCGCCGCGGGCGACGACCACATGGCATGCGTGGAATGCGGGCGCGTATTCGATCGGCAAGGTGGGATGTGGCGGTTCCTCACCGCGACCCGCGCCGCGCGGCTCGAATCGTTCGTGCGGCAATACCGCGCCGTTCGCGCCCAGGAGGGCCGTCGTCTGGCGACGGCCGACTATTACCGGCGGCTCCCGTCGGTGGCGTCCGACGATCCGCACGCTCGAGATTGGCAGATTCGCCGTGAAACGTACCACCACCTGCTCGGCCACGTGCTGGCGGCCGGGCCGCTGCCGCTCCATGTGCTGGACCTCGGCGCCGGCAGCGGATGGCTCTCGAACCGCCTCGCGGCGCTGGGTCATCGCGCCGTGGCGGTCGACGCGATCGACGACGACGCCGACGGCCTGGGCGCGACGCGGCACTACGCCACGCCGTTCGCGGTCGTGCAGGCAGACTTCGACGCCCTCCCGTTTGCCGCAGGGCAGTTCGATCTCGTCGTGTTCAACGGGTCGCTGCACTACGCCCAGGACACTGCGGCGACGCTCGAGCGGGCGCATCACATGTTGGCGCCGGGCGGCACCCTGGTCGTGATGGACTCGCCGATGTTCGGCGCGGAGCGCGACGGGTCGGCGATGGTCGCCGAGAAGATGCGGCACTTCATGACCGACTGCCGGCTGACCGAAGCCACGCCGCACGGGATCGGTTACCTGACGTTCGCCATGCTCGCAGCGGTCGCCGAGCGGCTCGAGCTGGGCGCGGCCTTCGTGCCGTCCCGCGGTCCGCTGCGGTGGCGCCTGGGCCGCAATCTCGCCCGCGTCACGCTGCGGCGCGCGCCCGCCGCGTTCGGACTGTGGGTGGCGCGATGATCGTCCTCCGGACGCTCACCGACACGAAGCTCACCGCCGTGCACCGCGGCGCGGTGAGAGCGTCGAGGGCGTGGCGCTGCGCGCTGAAGTGGTACGGCGCGCCCTGCGAGCCGCGCGCCTTTCAGCGCTCGAGCCCGTACTCCGACTTTCATCCATCGTGGGCCGACCGCGGCTGGAGCCGGACGATTCGCGACGCGGACGGCGGGCTGCACGACGTGTCGTTTCACGCGCACGCCATCGAGGACCATCTGGCCGCGCTCAAGCGGGCCGGCCTTCATGTGCACGCGATTCGCGAGCCCCGGTCAACGACGATGCGGATCCGGGCGTGAAGGCGTTTCGCCGGCGCTGGCGGAATCCTCAGGTGATCGTCGTCTTTCACGCGGTCCGAGAGCCGTGATCTGGGCCAACGCCGTCTCGTTCGTCAACGCGCGCGTGGTCGCCGGCACCGGCGTCGCCGACTCGGTCCGGTTCTCATCGCGCATTCTCGAAATCGGCGGCCGCCCTCGGCACAGCGATACGGTGATCGATTTGAAAGGCGCCGTGGTGCTGCCCGGGCTCATCAACGCCCACGATCACCTCGAGCTGAACCACTACGGCCGCCTCAAGGCGCGCGACGTGTATCAGAACGCCACGGAGTGGATCGCCGACCTCCGTCCGCGCCTGACGGCGGATCCCGCGGTCCGCGCCGGCCGCGCACATCCGCTCGTCGAGCGCCTGTTTGTCGGCGCGCTCAAGAACCTTCTCGCCGGCGTGACGATGGTGGCGCACCACAATCCGTTCTATCCGGAGCTCCGGCGGACACTGCCCATCCGCGTCGTCCGCCGGTACGGGTGGGCGCACTCGTTTTCGCTGGAGCGTGAGCCGGCCGGCGCGCGGGGCGAGCCCGGTGGCGACGTGGCGCGGCGCTGGCAGGCGACGCCGGCCGACGCGCCGTTCATGGTGCATCTCGCCGAAGGCATCGATGCCGATGCATCGGCCGAGCTGCCGCGGCTCGAGGCGCTCGGTTGCCTCAAGCCGAACACCGTGATCGTGCACGGTGTGGCAATCGACGGCAGCGGGTGGCGGCGCGTCGCGCAGGCCGGCGCCGGCATGGTCTGGTGTCCTGCGTCGAACACTTTTCTGTTTGGCCGCACCGCGCGGGTGCGCGATCTGCTCGACGCGAACGGCCACGCGCCGGGCGCGGCGCTCGGCACCGATTCGCGGGTCACCGGTTCGCGCGATCTGCTGGACGAGCTGCGGGCGGCGCGCGAGGCGGCGCTGGTGTCGCCATCAGAGCTCCTCGCGATGGTGACGACCCGCGCGGCCGCGCTGCTGCGGCAGCCACGGGCCGGACGGATCGCCGTTGGCGGACCGGCCGATCTCGTCGTCATTCCGCCGCTTGCCGAGCGGGTCTGTCTGAATGCGGACACGGCGCACGTACCTGGCGACGCGCTGCTTGCGGCGTCACGCCGAGATGTGCGGCTCGTGATGATCGAAGGACGGCCGCTCGTCGGCGACCGGGATCTCGCGCCGGTCTTTCAGGCGCGGCGCGTGACGGCGCGGCCGCTGCGCGTCGACACGGCCGCCAAGCTCGCGGACTCGGGATTGGTCCGTCGCATCGCCGGCTGCCCCATTGCGGAGCCGGGTGTGTTCGCCGCATGAAGCCGCTCGCCCGCATCGTCCAGTTGAGCGCGGCGTTTCTCGGGTCGAACTTCGCGCGCGCGGTGATCGGCCTCGGCTTGTCGCTGGTGCTCGGCCGGGGGCTGGGCGCGGACCGCTTCGGCCGATGGATGCTCTGCGTCACCTGGGCCTCGACGCTGACTGTCGTGACCGATCTGGGCTTTGGCGTGCTGCTGACGCGCGACGGCGCGCGCGAGGACGGCGAGCCCGGCCGATTGATCAGCGGCGCGCTCGTCCTGCGCCTCGCGGTCGCCCTTCCGCTGGCAGCTGTTCTGTACGTCTTCGCCTCACGGCTCTCGTCCGAGCCGGAAACGATCGCCGGCGTGCGCGCCGCGGCGCTGCTCGGCAGCGCCGGCGCGGTTTACGGCTGCTTCGGCGCGCTGTTACGTTCTCAGCCGCGCTGGCTGCCGACCATGCTCGCGATCGAGACCGGCTCGCTGGCGGCGCAGGTCGCCGGCTCGTGGTGGCTCGTGCGCGGGGGCCGTGGCGTCGTCGCGCTGGTCAGCCTCGCGTCTGCGCTGCAGCTGGCGCAGATCGCGGCCGCCGTCGTGTTGTGGCAGCCGGTTTTTGGCGGCCGTGCCCGCTTCGCGAGATCGTCTCGCGGCGCGCTGATCGCGATGCTCGTCCGCGCGCTGCCGTTTGCCGCGTCCGGCATCGTCGCGAACTTTCAGACTCGCGTCGCGCCGCTCATGCTCGGATCGCTGTCGACTGCGTCCGAGCTCGGCTGGTTTGCGGCGGCCTCGCGGTTCGGCAGCGTCGCGAGGCTCGCGCCGTCGGCGATCTTCGCCGGCGCGCTGCCGGTGCTGTCGCACGAGTACGGACGCGATCGCTCGGAGGCGCACCGCGTGTCTCACACGCTCGACCGTGCGCTGCTCGCGCTCTCCGGCGCCGTCGCTGTCGGATGTCTGCTGCTCGCCGGGCCCATGATGCGGCTGGTGTACGGACCGTCGTTCGCCGCCGCGGCGCCGGCGCTGATGTGGGTGGCGGTCGGATTGATTCCGGCGCTGAGCAACTCCGGCGGCGAAGTGTTTCTCTATGCAGCCGGCGGCGAAGCGCTCGTCGTGCGCTGGCGCGCGGCCGGCGTGGCGATTCAGGTGCTGTCAGCCGCGCTGCTGATTCCCGCGCTCGGAAGCGCGGGCGCGGCGATGAGCGTAGCCATCGGCGAGGCCGCGATCTGGCTCCCGTTCCGCCGCGCCGTTCGAGCTCACACGACCGGCGGCCAGTCGTCACAAGCAGAGGTCCGCCTGAAGGCGGACACCACGTACGCGTGACTTTAGTACGTAGCGTCCGGCTTCAGCCGGACCGGCGATCCAACACCGCTGCGCCGTAAATGCGCTCGAAGGTCCTCGCCGTCCAGTCCGCGTCGTGCTCGAGTGCCCAGGGACGGGCCGCAGCCACGATCCGCTTCCGCTTCCCCGGATCCTGAAGCAGCGCGATCACGGCGTCGGCCAGCGCGCCTGGATCGCCAACAGGCACGGCCACTGCGCGCGCGGACCCGACCGGAGCGGGTTCGGGCGAAGACCAGTCGGCGGCGTAGCCGACCGCCGTGCCGACCGTCGGCACGCCGGCAGCCGCGGCTTCCAGCATCACCACGCCTGCCGCCTCATGTCGCGACGACACCACATGCACGTGCGCGCGAGAGTAGAAGGCGCCGAGCGCGTCGGTCGGCTGAAAGCCGTGGAACGACACGTGTGCATCGACGCCCAGCGTACGGCTCAACGCCTGGACCGACCCATTCAGTGTGTCTTCACCGACGATATCGAGGTGCACGTGCGGCACGCGCGAGAGGATCGCGGCGAAAGCGCGGAGCAGCGTCGGGTAATCCTTGACGCGATTGAGGCTCGCGACGCGCAGCAGGCGCCACGGCGGGCCATCGGCGCGATCCGGCGCCGGAAACCTCCGTGTGTCGATGCCGAGGGGTACGACGTCGACGCGCACTCCGTCGAGCGCGGGCATCCGCGCCATGTAGTCGGTAGCGACGGTGACCCGGGCCGCCGCGCGAACGGCGGCAGCGATCGCGCGCCGATCGATCCAGCGGCGCTGAAGCCCGTACTGGATGTCGGCAAGCGCCACCAGCTCTCCGCTGTCCAGTGTGACGATGACGGGAACGCCGAAGCGGCGGCCGACGTGGGTCGACACGACGCCGGCCGGCATGCCCCAGTACGCGTGCAGCACGTCGAAATGCCCCCGCGCTTCGACGGCGGCAGCGAGCCGCGCCCGGAGCCGGACGAGCCGCAGGCCCGGCGGGCCGTCGACGCGCCCCAGATCGTGGACCGTCGCGCCGAGCAGCGCATAGGTGCGCGGTTCGCGATAATTGTGCAGCGCGAAGACATGCACCTCGTGGCCGCGCGCCAGCTGTTCGATCAGGCACAGCAGTGTCGGGATGACGCGCTCACGGCCCGAGGCGTCGACGCCGCCGGTCACCACGAGGCCGATGCGCATGCGGATCAGCATCTCACGGCAGCCGACGCGACGAGGCGCACCGGCGATTCAGCGGCGCGCTTCGTTGTAGATGGTGATGATCGCCGGAGAGACGATCCGGCTCGAGAGCTCGTAGCCAGGCTGCGCGGATGCGGCGAGCTTGAACTGTTCCACCGCTTTTTCGCGCAGGCGGGTCCGATCGTCCGGCTTCGGCGCCGACAGCGATCGCGTGGCGTAGGCGACGCCGAGATAGGCATGGAGCGAGGCGGCCCTGTCGCCGCCGCTGGAGAGCGCCGGCTCGAGGATCGCGATCGACTTCTGGGCGTCCCCCTTGAGCAGCGCCAGCAGCGCTTCCTGAAGCGCGAGCTTCGAGGGCTCCTGACCGATCGACTTGGTGAGCGCATCGAGGGTCGAGGTGAGCCCTTCGCGCTCGAACCGCGCGGCGTCCAGGTTGCGCGCATCGCCCAGCACTTTCTGCGCGGCGGCGGCGTTCTTCGCCTTGTTCAGCTGCAGACCCTGATCGCGCAGCCCCTTGAACTTCTTCGCCTTCTCGACGGCGTCGAGCGCCTCCTGATTCTTCGCGTCGACCTTGAGCGCCGAGGCGTACGCCGCGTCGGCTTCGGCGTATTTCCCCTGGGTGATGAGCTGCTTTGCCCTGTCAGCGAAGCGCCGGCCTTCCACGACTCTGGGATCGACCGTGTCGGTAGCGGTGCTGGCATTGCCTGTGTTGTTGGCGTTGCCTGCGCCCGTGCTCACGCCTCCTGCGCCGCGCGGGCCCGTGCTCGCCAGCGTCGAGGCCTCGGTGAGCCGCGCGCCGAGATTATCGGATGCGAACTGCTCGGGATGCGCCGTGCGCGCCTGTTCGAACTTGTCGCGCGCCGACGAGTAGTTCCTGCTGGAGAAGGCCGCCTGTCCTTCCGTTTTCAGCCGCTGGTAATCGTCTTCCCGCTTCTTCAGCTCCGCAAGCAGATCGGTCACCGGCTTCTGTCCGGGGAGCACCTGGTCGGCCTGCTGCAGCTTGGCGAGGGCGTCTTTGAATCTGGAAGCCGAGATCGAGGCTCGCGCCTCGTCGGTCAGCTGCCCGGCGAGCCCCTTGACCGCCTCGTCGCGCCTGGCGGCGAGCCCGGCCTTGCCGTACTCGGCGGCGTCCATCGCGCGGAGCTGATCGAACCTCTTGATCGCGGCGTCAAACTGCCGGCCGCTCAACAGTGCGTCGGCGTCGCGCACGCCGTTGTCGAATTCGGCGTTCCGCTGCGGCGGCCTGGAGCCGAGCGCGATCTTGATCTTCGATTCGGCGTCGGTGAACTTCGCCTGTTGTTGCCGCGACAGCGTCGAGCGCGCCTTGTCGAGGTTCTGCTGCGCTTTGTCGAACTGCTGGAGCTCGACGTACGCGAGCGCCAGATAATAGTACGGGAAATAGTCGGTGCGGAACACGCCTTCGATGATCTTGTTGGGCCCGGCCTTCGGATCGGCGGCGACGGCGCGCTCGAGCTGTGCCACCGCCTCGGCGTACTTACCCGACTCGAAGGCCTTGACGCCCTTCTGGTACGGGTCCGCCCACCTGCTGTTCTGCGCGTACGCGGACCCGCCGAGCGCCAGTGCCAGCGCAAGCGCCGCGACGATCGCAGTGATTTTCATCGCCCGAACTCCGGCTGTGATCAGAATCTGATCGCCGATGACAGCACGAACTCTTTGTTGAACACGTAGGCTGCATCGATCTGTGCGCGTGGGCCGAGCGCGATGCCGACCCCGAACGTTCCCCGGGTTTCGTCCTTTCTCGGCAGAAGGTTGTACTTCGCGGTTTCCTGGGCGTTGGTCGCCGGATCCGATGTGCCCGTGAAGCTCACGAGGTGATTCGGGTTCGTGAACACTCCTGCGCGGACGAACACCGGATTGCCCCGCATATTGTACACGTTGTACTCCGCGCCCAGGTGGACTTCGGTCGCGTCGGGAGTGACGTACTCAGCGCCGGTGAGATTTGAAAAGAAGACGAGGGTCGTGTTCTCGCTGAGGCTCGAGTAATTCATGCGAACGACATCGCCTGCGATCAGCAACTTCGCATTCGGTCGCACCGAAACGCCGGCACCGAAGTGGTTGGGAACGTTGATCGCCACCGATTTCGGAAAGTTGCTCGACGTGACGAGCGCCTGATTGGTGCCAAACGGCGACTGCGCGAGCGTGCGAAAGCCCGGATTCGTCTGGAGTGTTTCCGACGTCGTGAAGCGCGGACTCTTTTCGAAGCTGAAGCCGATGTTGACCATGTCATTGACGCGGTACAGCGCGCCCGCCGAGGCTGACAGCGCCGTCTGCGTGTCATTGATCGACGTCTGGTTCGCGACGATTCCACTGGAGACGAAGTCGATTGGGTTTGTCGCGAAATTCGGCCCCCTGATGAAATCGGTCCGCGTCGCCAGGGAGTCCGCCTGAAAGTAGTTAGCGGCGAGAGTCACGCCAACACGCAGTGCGTCGGTAACCATATAGGCGACCGAGCCGCCGAATGCCGTCGCCATGAAGTCGGCACGGCCTGAAACGGGGAAGAAGAACGTGTTGCTCGGATCGTTCGGAATCTTGCGCGTGGCGAGGTTGAACACTTCGTGATAGTCGAGGAAGCGGTGGACTGAAAAGCCGACGGCAATCTTGCTGTTAACAGGGGCCGAGACGCTCAGAAACGATAACGCATTGACAATGCTCGTAATCGCCGTCGGCTGAAGCGTCGTCAGCGCGCTGATGTCCGCAAGGCGTTCGACCTTCAATCTGGTGTTCTTGTATTCGGCGTAAATCTGAGGCCGCGTAAGGTTCATCAAGCCAGCCGGATTGGTGATGGCGGCCGTCGCATCGTCTGCCAGGCCGATGAAGCTGCGTCCCATCCCGTTGGCCCGCGCGCCCGGGGTTGAAAAGTTCCATTCCAGGGTAGGGAAGATCTCGTCGTTGGTTTGCGCGGCGGCGGTCGTCGCCAGGCCGACCGCCGCTACAACGAGGCCCAGCCCGACCCGGCAAGCTCGAAACGTCGTCATTCGAACGCTCCTTTCGGGGGAGTTCAGTTCTTACCGTCCAGAATCTTCGATATTTCGTCCTCCGGGCGGAACCCGGGAACCGATCGATGCTCTTCACGGACGCCGCCCGGTTCGACCTTGACGTCGAACTCGAGCTTTCCAGGGAAGTTCGGATTGCTGGCGCTGACACGGTACTCACCGGCCGGCAGCGAGAGGACGCACGGGGTCTCATGGCAATCGCTCTGAGCCGGCTTGCCGTCCGCCTTGTTCGTGATCGATTCAATGATCGCCCACGGCGCGATATCGACGACGAGTGTGCCCAGCTCAATGCGAGAAGGCGGATTCTCCGGCTGCTTCGGTTTCGTGCCCGTGCCCGAGAAGATCCACGCCATCAGCGCGACGACGGCAACCGCGGCGGCTGCGATACCGGCATATTTGATGTACTGTGCCGAAGCTGCCGGGGCCACCGCAGTCTCGTTTTGCACAGCCGGCCCGACAACCGGTGAAGGCCGCGGCGGAGGAGGCGGCGCCACGGGCGGCGACACCTCATCCGGCCGGGGAACCGGCTTCGGCTCGACCGGCGCCGGCTTGGGCAGAACAATCGTCTCCTCCCGCCCCGGCGCCTCTTTTGGCAGGACGATGGTTGCGTCCGGAGGCGGCGTCGCCTTCAACCGGATGGTCGCATCGGGCTGCGACTTCATCTGGATCGTGGCGTCGGCGGTCTGCTCTTTCGCGCGCTGTTCGGCGTCGCGCTGCTTCTTCTCTTCGTCGCGCCGCTTTTTCTCCTCGTCGCGCTGCTTTTGCTCCGCGTCACGCTGCTTCTTCGCTTCGTCACGCTGCTTCTGAATCGCCCCGTGGACGTTGGCCTCGAGCGCCTTCGCGTTGGCGTTCGCAGGGTCGATCTTCAGCGCCGAGGCCACCTGGTCGAGCGCTTTCGTCAGGTCGCGCAACTCGAACGCCCGGTTCGCATCGGCTAGCCGTTCCTCGACGTCACGCTGGCGCCTGGCCGCCGCCTCGGCGGCCCGAATCCCGGCGTCGGCGGCGCGCCGGAGGTTGACGAGGTCAGGCGCCGACGCGTCGAGCTTTTCGACGAGGACGATCGCGCGCCGCGCCTCCTCGAACCGGCCGGCGTCGACATGCGCCCGCGCGGCAGCGAGGCCGGCGGTCACTTCCCGTCGCCGTTCGATCGCCCGTTCGATCTCCGCCTCGAGCGCGCGGGCGTCGCTGTGCTGCGGCTGCTGCGCGAGCACCTCTCGGGTCAGCACGCGCGCGCCGTCCAGATCGTGCGCCCCGAACAGCCCCGCGGCATCGTCGAGCTTCCGGGCCGTCGCTTTGCGGAGGCGTTCCGCCGCTTCGGCCGCCTTGCGCCGCTCGTCCGCCTGCCGTTCGACCTCGATGCGGAGACGCTCCATCTCCCGGAACTCGACGCGCAGCTCGTCGAGCGCATCGGACACGAGCGCGGCCGGTGCGAAGCGCTCGAGCGCCGTTATCGCCCCGGCGTGATCGCCTGTCGCGAACCGCTCGCGCGCCGCGCTCACCGCCGTGCGCGCGCTCGCCTCCTCTTCCGTGCGGCGCCGCGCCTCGACGGCGGCCGCGATCTCGCCTTGAATCGCCTTGGCTTCCGCGTTCTGGGCGTCAATCGCGAGCGCTTCGTCGACGCGGGCCGACGCGGCGTCGAGGGCGCCGGCGGACAGATCCTCGCGCGCGCCGGTCAGAGCGGCTTCGAGCGCGCGGGCGCGCGCCTGCGCCTCGGCGAGTTGACGGCGCGCCTCGTCGACCAGGGCCCGCACGGCCACGGCCTCGGGAGACGACGAGTTCAATGACAGCGCGCGATCGACCAGCAGCGACGCGGAGGTCAGCGCGCCTCGATCGAGCTCGCCGCGCGCATCGGTCAGCCACTCGTGGATCTGGCGTTCTTCGAGGCCGTTGCGCGCCCGCTGTTCGAACTCCAGCGCCTCGCGGTCGTCACCGTTGAGCAGCAGCGCGCGCTGGCTCGCTTCGAGCGCGACCGTGAAGTCGCCCCCGGTGAGCGCCTTGCGCGCGTCGTCGAGGTGCGATCGAATCTGCGACGCGCGCAACCGGTCGAGGTCCTTCGTGTCCCGCCTGACCGGCGCTCTGGGCATCCCGCCCGCCGTCCCCAGATCGGTGGGCGCAGGCTTGTTGAGCATCGTCGGCTGCGAGCCACTCTCTTCTTCATCGACGGTGTACCGGCGCCGCAACGCCACGAGATCGCGTCGGACCGCGGCCATGTCGGCATAGCGGTTTTCTCGCGCCTTCTCGAGGCACCGGTTCACGACCGCGACGATCGCCGGGTCGAGGGCCGGATCGAGCGTCTGCAGCGGTTCGGGACTGGCATTGATGATCTTGTGCAGGATTCCGCTCTCGAGACCGCCGGGGAACGCCTGCTTGCAGGCCAGGAGCTCGTAGAACACCGCGCCGGCCGAGAACATGTCGGCGCGCGCGTCCACATCGGGCAGGCCCATCATCTGCTCGGGGGCCATGTAATTCAGCGTGCCCATGAGCATGCCCGCCTGCGTCTTGATGCCGCCGGCGCCCGCGTCGCTGATGCGCGCGATGCCGAAGTCGAGCACCTTCAGCACGCCGTCGCCGTCGAGCATGATGTTCTTCGGCTTGATGTCGCGGTGGATGATGCCGCCGCGATGCGCGTACTGCAGCCCGGCGCACAGCTCGTCCATCAGCTGCAGCTTTCGGCCGATGGACAGCGCCGCCTGCCGGCGGATCAGCCCGTGGAGCGTCTCGCCCTCCACGTACTCCATCGCGATGAAGGGCTGGTTCTCGTGCTCCCCGACGTCGAAGATGGTGACGATGTTGATGTGCCGCAGGCGGCCGGCCGACCGGGCTTCGCGCATGAACCGCTCGCGCAGCTCCGCGTTGTCGAACCCTTCGCGCAGCAGCTTGATTGCCACGAGGCGGTCGATGGCGGGATCGCGCGCGAGAAATACTGTCCCCATCCCTCCCGATTCGAGGTGGTTGAGGACCTGGTACCGCGCGATATTCTTCGGAACCGCTACGGACATGGACGGCCAGACACCCGAAAGTTTGGCTGTAAGCGATTCATTTTATGGCGTTTGGGTATACCGAGCGAGCGCGATCGTCGCGTTGTCTTTCCCGTCGCGCTGGACCGCGCTCTCGACGAGCGTCTCCGCGGCGCGCTCGAGGTCCGGCTCCGATCGCAGCACCGCCGCGATGTCATCGTCGCTCAGCGCTCCGTGCAACCCATCGGTGCACAGCACGATCGTCTGCCCCTCCGCCAGCTCGATCTCGTCCACCACGACATCGAGCTCGGGTCTGGCGCCGACGACGCTCGTCAGGACGTGACGCATCGGATGTTTCTCGAACGCCGCCGCCTCGAGGCCCGATTCCTTCATCAACATGACGACCCACGAATCGTCTTTCGTGATCTGTTGAAGCGACGAGCCGTCGAAAGAATAGATGCGGCTGTCGCCCACGCCGCAGAAGGCGAGCCGCGTACCGTCGAAGATCGTGGCGACGACGGTCGTGCCCATCCCGGTGTACTCCGTGCGCTCTTCCGATTCCCTGAAGACGCGCCGGTTCGCGATCTTGATCGAGGTCATCAGCCGGTTCGCCGCGAACGACAAAGTGGGGTCGACGCCGAACGGCCATGTGAAGTCGTCAATCGTGGCGCTTTTCTTGAGAAACGCCCGGATGGTCTCGAGGGCGAGCTTCGAGGCGACCTCGCCGGCGTTGTGGCCGCCCATCCCGTCGGCTACCGCGAGCATGGAAATATCCGGTTCCCACATCGCGGAGTCCTCGTTGATCGTTCGAACAGTTCCCGGATTGGTGCGCGAGCAAACGGTCAGCATCGGCAAACGACCTCGCAGGCAGCGGTGCGGTGCCTGTTATGATACCGCTGGCAACCGCGCAGCGTCACATCCACAAATGTTCGTACTCATCGTCACGTATCGAGGCGCCACCGAGCGGTATCCCCTTTGCGAAGGTCCAACGGTCATCGGTCGGGCGCAGTCGTGTGACGTCGTCATCAACGATGAAAGCATTTCGCGCCAGCACGTGCGCCTGACCGTCCGCCCCGATCGGGTCGAGCTGACGGATCTGCAAAGCCGCAACGGCACCTACGTGGCCGGCGAGGCGATTCGCGAAGCCACGCTCGAGGGCGGCGAGGCGCTCACGTTCGGCGACGTTCAGGCCGTGCTCCAACGCGAAGCGGCTGAGTCGCCGGCGACCTCCACGTCCGCGCCGCCGCCGATGACCGAACATACGATGATCCGACACCTCGGCGAGCCGCCCGCGGCTGCCGAGGCGTCGCGCGTCGTCGAGGCACCTCGACTGATCAGTCTCCTCGGCGAAGTCGCGCGCACGCTCGTCGCGACGCTGCCGCTGTCCGAGATTCTCAATCGCGTGATCGACCTTTTGCTCGGGCACGTGCCGGCCGAGCGCGCCTGCCTGCTGATGGCCGACCCGGTGACGCGCGCGCTCACGCCGCACATCAATCGCCGATCCGACGGCCGTCCGGCGCAACCCTCGACGATCAGCCGGACGCTGGTCGAGATGACGCTCAAGCAGCGCATCGCGCTGCTGACGTCGGACGTGCGGCTGGATCCGCGCTTCGATGCCGCGCAGAGCATGCTGCTGAGCGATGTCCGCTCGCTGATCTGCGGTCCGCTGTACGCCGCCGACGAGCTCATCGGCCTGCTGTACGTCGACAACCCGGTGTCACGCCAGTTCTCGGAAGCGGACCTCGAACTGTTCACCGCGATTGCCAACTACGCCGCGGTCGCGATCACTCAGAACCGCCTCGCCGAGCAGTTGCGACAGGAAAGCGAGCGCCGCGAGCGGCTGCAGCGGTACCACTCGCCGGCCGTCGTCGACCGGATCATGGCGGGCAAGAGTGACGGCGCCGAGGATGTGCTGCAGGCGCAGGACCGCGACATCACCGTGCTGTTCGCCGACATCGTGGGGTTCACGTCGTTGTCGGAGACGCTGCCGCCGGGCGAGGTGGCGACGCTGCTCAACCGCTTCTTCTCCGAGATGACCGAGGCCATCTTCGCCGAGGAGGGGACGGTCGACAAGTTCATCGGCGATGCGATTCTCGCCGTCTTCGGCGCGCCCGTCGATCAGCCGGATCACGCGCGCCGCGCTGCGGCATTGCGGCAGCATCTACTGGCCTTGCCTCGCCGGTCAGAGTGTATTTCCCGTACAGACTGCGGTGCGCTATCGCATCCCGCTGATCATCTGGGGAGCGCACCAGGGCCTGGAGCAGGTGGGGATGTTCTCGCACCTGCATGAGGTGCAGATGACCCGGCGGTACCGCACGGACCACGACCTCATGGGCCTGGAGGCCGGCAGCCTGCTTTCCATCTTCGACACCCTGACCGAGGAGGACGTCTGGCAATACCGCTATCCGGATGACAGGTCGCTGGAGGCGGTCGGGGTTACCGGGATCTATCTGGGCAACTACGTGCGCTGGGATCCGAAAGCCCAACACGAGCTGATGATGTCCAAATACCAGTATCACACTGCGCGATTTGCCCGCACCTTTGATTGCTATGATCACGTCGACTGCTTCAATTACATGAACGTGCACGACCAACTGAAGTTATACAAGCACGGCTATTCAAAGGTGACCGACCATGCCTGCCGCGAGATACGCCACGGGCGGATTACGCGCGAGCAGGGTCTGGGGCTCGTAAGGCACCACGAGTTACGCCCGGCCGAACGGGTTGACCTGTTCTGCGAATGGCTGCACGTGACACCGCGCGCGCTGCAATTCCTGATGGATCTGCACCGCAATCCCCGCCACTGGGATCAGCCCAGTCCGGGCCGCTGGGAATTCAAGGGTTGGAGTACCGTAACGGGCCCGGCCGGCGACTCACTGGGACGCACGGGTTCCATGGAATTCACCGCCACCGGAGTGCTGGACACGCGCGAACGACCCTCGTACATCGTGATCGGCAAGGGATATCCCGTGTGATGG
>Ga0137409_10002063_pt1 | contig 21637 bp, 17 predicted proteins | sample CZODoug1_16funga_FD_122059 | JGI IMG/M metagenome (GOLD analysis project Ga0137409, IMG submission 122059) | Vadose zone soil fungal communities from Angelo Coast Range Reserve, California, USA - CZODoug1_16fungal (Hybrid Assembly) | ecosystem: Environmental > Terrestrial > Soil > Vadose zone... | reverse complement strand
TTCCAGCTCCAGCAGGTGCTGCTCAACGTCATCACGAACGCGCAGGAGGAGCTGCGCGACCGGGACGGCCGCCGCGAGATCACCGTGGCCGCCGCGGCCGATCCGCTCGGCTGCGTCCTCGAGGTGCGCGACAGTGGATCCGGGATCCCCCGCGCGATCCTGCCCCGCGTCTTCGAGCCGTTCTTCACGACCAAGGAAACCGCCACCGGGCTCGGCCTCGCGATCTCGGCGGGCATCGTCGAGCGCTTCGGCGGCCGCGTCACCGCGGCGAACCGGCACGAGGGCGGCGCCGTGCTCCGGATCATCCTGCCCGCCGCCTGAGCGAATTTTCTTGGCCGCGGACGCCCGACGCCTTTTTAATGGCGTCGTGGTGGGTTGGTTCCCCGGAGAGGAAGTGACGCTCGTACTCGGAGCGCTCACGGCTCTGGGATGTCTGACTCTTGGCGTCCTGGAGCTGCTCTGGCCGGCCGGAGTGCGCCGTGTCGCTGGCGCCCGCGCGGCGCCCGTCGGCCGAGCTGCCCCCGTGGTCCCGATCCCCCGCCCGTCCGCATCCGCTCCGCCGATATCGCCCGCACGTCTCATCGCCCTCGTCGACCGCGCCCGCGCCGAGACGGACCCCGAGCGCCGCACGGCCGCCCTGCGCGTGGCCATCCTCACGATCGAGCGCTGGCGCGCGGGCAACCGCGGACTGGACGATGGCGTCGCGCACGCGCTGGAGCGGGCGCGCGCGGACCAGTGGGCGAATTACCAGCGGATCGCCCTTCGCCGTCTCGCCGGTTGAACATGGGGGGCCTCGAAGGGCCCCCCATACCCCCCCTGGCGTTCGCAAGCGCCCCGGGAAACCCGGGGCGCTGCTCTGTCCCTGATTACCTGCCGCGTTTGGCGAGGTACTCGGGGCCGACCAGGACTTCGCGGGGCTTGGCGCCATCGCCGGGGCCGAGGATGCGGTCCTGCTCCATCATGTCGATGAAGCGCGCGGCCTTCGGATACCCCAGCCGCATGCGGCGCTGCAGGAACGAGATCGAGCCCTGGCGCTGGCCGATGACGAGGTGCACCGCGTCCCAGTAGAGATCGTCGCGGTCCTCGAAGTCCCCGCCCTCGGCGGCCTCCGCCTCTGTCGGCAGCACGACCTCCTCGTAGACCGCGGTCCCCTGCGTCCTCAAGAATTCGCACACCGCCTTGACCTCGTCGTCGGAGACCCAGGCGCCGTGCACGCGCAGCTGCTTGTTGGCGCCGGGCGGCACGTAGATCATGTCGCCGCGGCCGAGGAGCTGCTCGGCACCGTTGCCGTCGAGCACCGTGCGCGAGTCCACTTTCGAGGCGACCTGGAAGGCGATGCGTGTCGGGAAATTGGCCTTGATGAGGCCGGTGACGACGTCAACCGACGGGCGCTGGGTCGCGATGATCAGGTGGATGCCGACGGCGCGCGCGATCTGCGCCAGCCGCACCAGCGACGTCTGCACCTCACCGGCCGAGACCATCATCAGGTCGGCCAGCTCGTCGACGACGACGACCCAGTACGGCAGCTTCTCCTCCGGCGGGACGGCCTTGTTGTAGCCCTCGATGTTGCGCACCTGCTTGAGCTGCAGCGCCTTGTAGCGCTCGTCCATCTTGCCGACGATCCAGCGCAGCCGGGCGGCCGCCTCCTTGGCGTCGGTGACCACCGGCGACAGCAGATGCGGAATGCCCTCGTACACCGAGAGCTCGAGCCGCTTGGGATCCACCATGAGGAAGCGCACGTCGGCGGGCGTCGCCTTGTAGAGGATCGAGCAGATCATCGAGTTCAGGCCGACCGACTTGCCGCTGCCGGTGGCGCCGGCCACGAGCAGGTGCGGCATCGCGGTGAGGTCGGCCACGACGGGCATGCCGTTGACGTCCTTGCCGAGGGCCAGCGGCAGCTTGCCCTTGGACTCGGCGAACTCCACGGAGACGAAGATCTCGCGCAGGTAGACGGTGGCCCACTCGTCGTTGGGCACCTCCACGGCGACGGTGCCGCGTCCGGGAATCGGGCCCACGATGCGTACGCTGGCCGCCTTCAGCGCGAGGGCCAGATCGTCGGCGAGGTTCACCACCTGCGCGACCTTCACCCCGGCCGCCGGCTCGAACTCGTAGGAGGTGATGATCGGGCCGGGGCTCACCTGCACGATGCGGCCGTCGACCTCGAAGTCGGCGAGCTTCCTTCTCAAGATCTCGGCGTTGTCCTGCAGCTCCTCGCGCGTGCGCTTGAGCTCGGTGGCCGACGGCGCCTGGAGCAGGCCGACCGGCGGGAGCTGGAACGCCTCGGCGCCATGCTTGCCGAAGTCGAACGTCTCCTGCCACGACAGGCCCTTCTCCATGAGCGTGCTCTTGGCGCGCGCGGGCTCCACGATCGTGGGCAGCGCCAGCTCCGCCGCCTCCATCGAGGCCTCGGCGATGATCGGTACCGCCGCATCGCCCTTCGCCCCCGGCGCCGGCCGCGCGGCCGCCCGGCGCTTCCTGAGACGCGCCAGGCGCGCGCTCACCAGCCGCGTGACCGCCGCGTACGAGATCTGGGTGACGAGCAGCGCGCCCACGGGCACGGCGGTCAGCAGCAGCAGCCAGGCGCCGGCGTTGCCGATCGTCGCGTGCAGCGCGGCCGCGGCCGCCCAGCCGGTGAAGCCGCCGGCCGGCACGATGCCGCCGTGGGTGACGCGCGCGGCGGCGAAGGCGTCGGTCGCCTGCTGCAGCAGGCCCGTCGCCGCGAGCAGGAGGAGAAGCAACCCGGCGATCGGCGTCCAGCCCCGCGCCGCCAGCGGGCGCACGAACGCGGAGACGCCCCACACGCCGGCGGCCAGCGGGAACAGGAACGCGGCGTAGCCGAACGCGCGGAAGCAGGCCCACGCGAGCCAGATCCCGACGGGACCGACCATGGAGGACTGCTCGCCGGGCGCCACCGCCGGATCGAACACGGCGAGGGCGACCAGGACGAACACGCCCGCCGTCATCGCGACGATCCCCTGCACCTCGCGCACCCAGCGGCGCGGCGCCGCCTTCTTGGGTGCGCGCCGCCGTGGCGGCGGCGACACCTCGGGCGCTCTCAGCTCCGACCTCACGTCCGCGGACACGCTGGCGGGCATCAGACCTCCAGGATGATAGGCAGCACGACGGGCTTTCGCTGGACCCGCTGGTTGACGAACTGGCGCACCGCGGTGCGCACGCGGGCGGCGACCGCGTCGCGATCCCACGGCTCGGCGGGGTCGCGGGCGGCCAGCGCGGCGCGCACCGCCGCTCTCATCTCCTCCAGCAGGACCTCGTTCTCCTTGACGTAGACGACGCCGCGCGAGGCGATCTCCGGGCCGGCGACGACCACGCCGCTCTTGTCGAACGTGAGCGCGACGGCGATCACGCCCTCCTCGGAGAGGATCTGGCGGTCGCGCAGCACCACGGCGCCGATGTCGCCGATGCCCGTGCCGTCCACGAGCACGCGCCCGGTCGGATAGCCGGGGATCAGGCGCGCGGTCGTCGGCGTGACCTCGATGGCGGTGCCGTCCTCCACCAGCAGCACGCGGTCGGGACCGAAGCCCATCCCGGCGGCGAGCCGCGCGTGCCCGAGCAGATGGCGGTACTCGCCGTGGACGGGGACGAAGTAGCGCGGCTGCGTGAGCTTGAGCATCAGCTTCAGGTCTTCCTGGCTCGCGTGGCCGGAGACGTGGACGAAGGCGTTGTCCTCGTAGAGCACCTCGGCGCCGAGTCGGTAGAGCGCGTTGATCACCCGCCCGACCGTGCGCTCGTTGCCGGGGATCACGCGCGCCGAGATCACCACCAGGTCGCCGCGCGCGATCTGCACGTGCTTGTGCTCGCCGGCGGCCATGAGCGCCAGCGCGGAGTTCGGCTCGCCCTGGCTGCCCGTCGACAGGATCACCTGGCGCTCCGGCGGCAGCGCCGCCATCTCCTCGAGGGGAGCCAGCAGGCCGGACGGCACCCGGAGGTAGCCGAGCTCGGAGGCGATCGCGACGTTGCGTTCCATCGAGCGGCCGAGCAGCGCCACCCTCCGCCGGCGCGCGGCGGCCAGCGTCAGCACCTGCTGGATGCGGTGGATGTGGGAGGCGAAGGTCGCGAGGATGATCCGGCCGGTGGCGCGGTCGAAGCGCTCGGCCAGCGCGCCGCCGACCTCGATCTCCGAGCGCGTGTGGCCGGGGCGGTCGACGTTCGTGCTGTCCGAGCAGAGCACGGCCACGCCCTGCTCGCCCAGCTCCGCGAAGCGCCGCGTGTCGGCGGGCTCGCCGTCGAGCGGGCTCGGGTCGAGCTTGAAGTCGCCGGTGTGAACGATGGTGCCGGCGGGCGTGCCGATCGCCAGCCCCATGCCGTCGGCGATCGAGTGCGTGACGCGGATCGGCTCGATGCTGAACGGCCCGAGCGTGAACGGCTCGCGCGGCCGCATGAGCCGCAGATCGGCCGGCACGGGCAGCACGTGCTCGCGCAGCTTCTCGGCGAGGAGGGCTCGCGTCAGGGGCGTGGCGTAGACGGGCACGTGCATCGACTTCAGCAGATACGGCAGCGCGCCGATGTGGTCCTCGTGACCGTGCGTGAGCACGACGCCGTGAAAGCGCTCGCGCTTGGCGAGGGCGTACGAGAAGTCGGGGATGACGTAGTCCACGCCCGGCAGCTCGTCGTCGGGGAACATGAGGCCGCAGTCGACGGCGATGACGTCGTCGCCGGACTCGATCAGCATCATGTTCAGCCCGATCTCGCCCAGCCCGCCGAGCGGAATGAGCCGAACGGAGAGTTCCACCGAAACTCCTTTCACGACAACCGTTTCATCGTAGCACCCGACCTTTGTGCGCCCGAAGTTTCGCGGGCGGCGCCTCCACGCCCGCCCGGGCGACCGCCGGTTGCGTCTCAGCGGGGCGGGCCACGGTCGTCGCGTCCGGCAGGTGATCGAGTATGACTCGAGTTATACTCCAGGCATACCACGACGGAGGAAGGGCATGGCCAAGGCGGCGACGAAAATCGCGATCAGCGTGCCGGACGAGCTCTATCGCGCCGTGGAGAGAGCGCGGCGCTCGACGGGCCTCAGCCGCAGCGCCGTCGTCCAACGAGCGCTCCGTCTGTGGTTGGAGCGAAGCGTGCATGAGACCGCCGTGCGTGAATACGTCGCCGGCTATCGTGCGCGCCCGGAAGGCCCTCGGGACGTCAAGGCCGCCGAGGCCGCGGCCGTGCGGTTGCTTGCCGGCGAAGACTGGTAGATGCGCCGCGGTGAGGTGTGGTGGGCGGAGCTCCCCGCGCCGGCGGGGCGGCGCCCCGTGCTCTTGTTGTCGCGCGACGAGGCCTACCTGGTCCGAGAGCTCGTCACCGTCGCACCGCTGACGACACGCGGCCGGCAGATCCCGAGCGAGGTGCCCCTCGGTCCGGGCGACGGCGTGCCGAAGACGTGCGTGGTGAACCTCGACACCATCACCACGATTCCGCGCCGGACGTTGACGGAGCGCCTGACGGCCCTCTCGCCGATCAAGCTAGCGGCGATCGATCGCGCCGTTCGCTTCTCCCTCGGTCTGGGCGAGCCCTCGGTTTAGAGGAGCGACCCGGCTGTGCCGGGACGCTCCGAACGTTGGGGGTTTGGGGGCCATTTCGGGGCCCCCATAGTTCAAAAGCCCGCGGCGTCCTCCAGACGGCGGACGAGCGCGCGGGCCTGGGCGGTGAAGGCGCCGCGCTCGGCGGCGGCGATCGGCTCGCCCGGGATGAACTTCTCGCCGAGCGGGTTGACGAAGTGGCCGTTCTTCGCGACGCGATAGTCGAGATGCGGGCCGGTGGCCAGCCCCGTCGCGCCCACGTAGCCGATCACCTGCCGCTGCGCCACGCGCCCACCGGGACGGATGCCGGCGCCGAGCCGCGAGAGGTGGTTGTACATCGTCTCGTAGCCCGAGCGGTGCTTGAGCGTTACCGAGATGCCGTTGCCGCCCGCCCAGCCCGCGGCGCCGATGCGGCCGTCGGCGACGGCGCGGACCGGCGTGCCCACCGGCGCGCCGTAATCGATGGCGAGGTGGGGGCGCACGCCGCCGAGGATCGGATGCGGGCGCGCCCAGGTGAAGCGCGAGGTGATCCGCGTGAACTCGAGCGGCGACTTCAGGAAGCTCTTGCGCAGCGAGCGGCCCTCGGGGTCGTAGAACGCGTGGCGCCCGTCGGCGGCGCGCTCGACACCGACGCCCGTCAGCACGCGGCCGTCGCTCACGTACTGCGCGACGAGGATCCGTCCGAAGTCGACGAACGTGTCGTTGGCGAAGCGCTTCTCGACCAGCAGGCGGAAGCGGTCACCCGCCCGCGTGTCGGCGGTGAAGTCGAAGTCCGACTCGAAGATCCCCGCGAGGTCGATCGCGAGCTGCGCGGCGCCGCCCGCCTCCTCCACGGCCTCGAAGAGCGAGCGCGCCACCTCGCCGTGCACGACGTCCACGCGCACGTCGGGTCGCGTCTCGGCGCGGCGCACCTCCCAGCCGTCGTCGGCGGGGATCACCGCGTAGCCGAGCCACGGGCTCGGCTCGTAGCGCAGCGCGATCGGTCGGCCGTCGAGCGTCCAGGTCACCTCCAGGGTATGGCGCGGCGAGAGCTTCCTGAGATTGGCGCCGCTCGCGGCCAGCGCGGCGGCGATGCCGGCGCTCGTCCCGCGCTTCATCCCCTGACGCTGCAGCGCGCGCACCAGGGTGTCGCCCCGGCGCACGTCCACCGCGCTCACGCGGGTGCTGGGCAGCGGCATCGGCGGCTCGGCGACGACGGTGGGCGCCGGCGGGACCGCGGGAGAGAACGGCGCGAGCGAGAGCCAGCCGCCGCGCTGCAGGGCGACGCCGGCCACCAGCTCCCCGGCCAGCACGGCGATCAACAGGTCGCGCCGTCGCATCACTTATCCACTATAACCGGCGGGCGACCTCGGCAAACTCCTGAATGCTCAAGGTTTCCGCCCTGCGCCCGGGATCGACCCCAGCGCTGGTAGCGGCGTCGCGAGTGGCCCCAACCGAAAGGCCCAGCCCGACCGCCAGGGCGTTGGCGAGGGTCTTCCGGCGCCGGGCGAAGGCCGCCCGGACGACGGCCTCGAAGCGCTGCTCGTCCGGGAGGTCGACGCGGGGGCTCGGAAGGGGTGCCAGGCGGAGCACGGCCGACTCCACCTTGGGGGGCGGACGGAACGCGCCGGGCGGCACCCGCAGCGCCAGCTCCACGCGCCAGTGCAGCTGCACGTGCACGGAGAGGCTGCCGTAGACCTTGCTGCCCGGCGCCGCCGCCACGCGCTCGGCGACCTCGCGCTGCAGCATGAGCGCCATCGCGTCGATGGCGCGCGGCGCGCGCGTCAGCGCGGTGAGGATCGTGGTGCCGACGCTGTACGGCAGGTTGCCGACGACGAGCGCGCGCCCGCCCGCCGGCCGCGCGAGCGATGTCCAGTCCCACGCCCGCGCGTCGGCGGCGAGCACCTCGACCGCGGGAAACGCCGCGCGCACGCGCTCGACCAGCGTGCGGTCGACTTCCAGCGCCAGCACGCGGCCGGCGCGGCGCGCCAGCTCGCCGGTCAAGGCCCCCTGCCCGGGCCCGATCTCGACGGCGAGGTCGGCGGCCGTCGGCGCGACCAGATCCACGATCGCCCGCGCGATGCCTCCGTCGCGCAGGAAGTGCTGGCCGAGCGCGCGGCGCCTACCGCCCGGCACGCGTTCGCGCCCCGAGGTCGCGCACGAGGGCCGCGTGCACCTCGCGCGTGCGCGCCTCGGTGGCCGCACGGTCCCCGGTGTTGTCGATGACGTAGTCCGCGAGCTTGGCCTTCTCGGCCAGCGGCATCTGGCTGGCGATGCGGCGCTCGCCGTCGGCGGCGTCGGCATCGCGCGCCACCAGGCGCGCGCGCTGGGTGGCTTCATCCGTGACGACGACGATCAGCCGATCCATGTTCTTTTCGCCGCCGGACTCGATCATCACGGGGGCATCGAAGACGACGAGCCCCTCGAAGCCCGCGCGCGTGAGCGCGTCGAGCCGCGCGGCGAACCGCGCGCGGATCGCGGGGTGCAGGATCGCCTCCAGCCGCTTGCGCCGGGAGGGGTCGGCGAAGACGATCGCGGCGAGCTTCTTGCGGTCGAGGGCGCCGTCGGGCTGGCGCACCTCGCCGAACTCCCGCACGACCGCGGCCAGCGCGGGCTCGCCCGGCGCCACGACCTCGCGCGCCAGCTGGTCGGCGTCGACGAGGACGGCGCCCAGGCGCGCCAGGATCTCGGACACCGTGCTCTTGCCGGTGGCGATGCCGCCGGTGAGGCCGACGAGCAGGAAGCGCCGCGCGGGCGCCGTCACACCTGCGACCAGTCGTCGCCGGACTTGACGTCCACCACGATCGGCACGTCGAGCGGCAGCGCCGCCTCCATGATCTCGCGCGCGAGCGCCTCCACCGCCGGCACCTCGGCGGGCGGCGCCTCGAAGAGCAGCTCGTCGTGCACCTGCAGCAGCATGCGCGCCCTCAACCCGCGCGCGACGAGGGCGGCGCGAATGCGCACCATCGCCGTCTTGATCATGTCGCTGGCCGTGCCCTGCACCGGCGCGTTCATGGCCATGCGCTCGGCGGCGTTGCGCGCCACCGGGTTGCCGGAGCGCAGGTCGGGCAGGTAGCGGCGGCGGCCGAGCAGCGTCGACACGTAACCGCGGTCGCGCCCCTCGACCAGCGTCCGGTCGATGAACGCGCGCACCCGCGGGTGCATCGCGAAATAGTCGCTGATGTACTTCTGCGCCTCCTTCTGGTCGATCTTGGTGGCCTGCGACAGGCCGAAGGCCGAGACGCCGTACAGGATCGCGAAGTTCGCGCTCTTGGCGATCGTGCGCTGCAGCGAGGTCACCGTCTCCGGCGCCACCTTGAAGACCTCCGAGGCCGTGCGCCGGTGGATGTCCTCGCCGCGCCGGAACGACTCGATGATGGCCGGCTCCGCCGACATGTGGGCGAGGATGCGCAGCTCGATCTGCGAGTAGTCGGCGGCGACGAACTGCCAGCCCTCGGCCGGGATGAAGGCCGCGCGGATCCGCCGGCCGAGCTCCGTGCGGATCGGGATGTTCATGAGGTTCGGATCCTGCGAGGACAGCCGTCCCGTCGAGGCCACCATCTGGTTGAAGGTGGTGTGGATGCGTCCGGTCTCGGGATTGACGAGCCCCGGCAGCGTGTCGGCGTACGTGCCCTTCAGCTTCGCGAGGCTGCGGTGCTCGAGGATCTTGGCGGGCAGCGCGTGACCCAGCGCCAGCTCGGAGAGCACGTCGGCATCGGTCGAGTACCCGGTCTTCGTCCGGCGCAACGCCGGCAGCTTGAGCTTCTCGAAGAGGATCTGCGCGAGCTGCTTCGGCGAGGCGATGGTGAATTCCTCGCCGGCCAGGTTGTAGATCTCGCGCGTGAGGTTGTCGAGGTTGCGCTCGAGCTCCTTGGCGAACGCCTCGAGCCGCCCGGGATCCACGCGGATACCGACGCGCTCCATCTCGGCGAGCACCGGCACCAGCGGCCGCTCGATCTCCTCGTAGATGTGCATGAGCCCGCGCTCGTCCAGGTCCTTGCGGGCGTGCTGCCAGAAGCGGTGGAGCCAGCGCGCGCGATCGCCGACGGCGCGTGGCAGGTCGGCGGGGGCGACGCTGGTGAGCGCCGGCGGACACTCGCCGAACACCTCCATGCAGACCTCGTCGAGCCGGTACGTCGCGCGCGCCGGGTTCAGCAGATACGCGGCCACCGCCGTGTCGTCGACGGTCGGCGGCGCCGCGCCCGCCTCCATCCACGCCGCCAGCAGCGGCTTGGCGTCGTGCGCGACCAGCCGCCGGCCGTCGAGTACGGGCGCGCCCGGGGGAAACGCCGCCGGGAAGCTCGCGCGGCCGAGGGAGGCCGCGGCGGCGCCGGCGTCGGGATGGAAGAGGCCCAGCGCGTCGATGCGCGGCGCCGGCGGGCGCGGATCGCCCGCCCAGTCGAGGGTGAGGCCGGCACCGGCGGGCACGCGCGCCGTCCACTCGCCGAGGCGCACCGGCTCCGGGAGCACCTCCACCGGACCGGCGTCGGCCGCCGGCGCGGGCGCGGGCAGCTCCTTGACCAGGCGCGTGAACTCCATCTCCATCCAGAGCGCGCGCAGCCGGGTCCAGTCGGGCTCGACGCGGCGAAACGCCTCGAGGTCGAAGGCCAGCGGCACGCTGCGGCTGACCGTGGCCAGCTCGCGCGAGAGCAGGGCCTGCTTGCGGCCGAGCGCCAGCGTCTCGCGCAGCTTGCCGGGGATGAGCGTGAGGTTGTCGTAGAGGCGCTCGACGGAGCCGTACTGGGCGATCAGCTTCACGGCCGTCTTCTCGCCCACCCCCTTGACGCCGGGGATGTTGTCGATCGCGTCGCCCATGAGAGCCATCACGTCGGGGATCTGTTCGGGCCCCACGCCCCAGCGCTCGCGCACCTTGGCCTCGTCGTACATGACGCGCTCGCCCGTGCGCCCGAGCACGGACAGCACGCGCACGCGCGGGCCGACGAGCTGCAGCAGGTCCTTGTCGCCGGTGACGATGACGACGTCGAGGTCGGGCACGGCCAGCGCGTGCTCGACGAGCGTGGCCAGCGTGTCGTCGGCCTCGTAGCCCGACACCTCGAGGACCGGCGTGCGGAGCGCGTCGAACAGGCGGCGGACGTAGGGCAGCTGGCGCGCCAGGTCGTCCGGCATCGCCGTCCGCGTGGCCTTGTAGTCGGCGAACATCGCGTCGCGAAACGTCGGGCCCGGCGGATCCAGCGCGATGCCGAGGTAGTCGGGCTGCTCCTCGCGGATGAGCTTCCAGAGCATCGTGCTCAGGATCAGCACCGCGTGGCTCGGCACGCCCTTCGACGTCGAGAGGTAGCCGACCGCGTGGTAGGCGCGGAAGATGTGCGAGTGGCCGTCGACGACGTAGAGGCTGCGGGGCTTGCTCACGCGAAAACCTCGCTGTACGCCGCGCGCACGGCGTCGGTCGCCTCGCGGTAGGCGGCGAGGAGCGCGTCGCGCGAGGACAAGCCGAGCGCGGCCGCGACGCGGGCGGGCATCGGCCCCGCCAGCTCGAGGGTGTCCGTCGGGCGCGCTCCCAGCAGGCGCAGGGCCGTCGACACGCGGCGCAGGAAGCGATAGCGCGCCGCCAGCGCGTCGGCGGCCGGCAGCGCGGCGATGCGGCCGAGCGCGGCCAGGGCCGCCGTCGTCGACGCCGTGCGCACCTCGGGATGCGTGGCGCCGTGGACGAGCTGCAGGGCCTGGGCGAGGAACTCGACGTCCACGAGCCCGCCACGCCCGAGCTTCACGTGCCACCGCCCCCGCGTCTCCTTGCCCAGCTCGACCTCCATGCGCCGGCGTACGTCGCGGATCTCCTTGAGCGCCCCCGCCGGCAGCGGCGCGCGATAGACGAGTCGACGGAGCGTGGCGCGCACCCGCCGCGCCAGGGCCCGATCGCCCAGGAGCAGCCGCGCCCGCGTCAGGCTCTGCCGCTCCCAGAGATCCCCGTGCTCCTCATAGTACCGTTCGAGCGCGTCGACGCCCGCCGCGAAGCCGCTGCCCTTGCTGCCGGGACGCAGGCGCAGGTCGACGGCGAAGGCGATGCCGGCCGGCGTGATGTCGCCGAGCGCGCTCGCGAGCCGCTCGACGGCGCCGCTGTAGAAGGTGTGCGCGTCGACGCGCTCCGGGCCCTCGGTCTGGCCGTCCGCCGTGTCGGCATCGGCGCGGCCGAAGGTCACGAAGAGGTCGAGGTCGGAGCCGGTCGTCAGCTCGCGGCCGCCGAGCTTGCCGAGGCCGACGATGACGGCGGGCACGAAGCGGCCGCGGGCGTCGCGCGGCACGCCGTGGCGCTCGACCTGCGCGCCGAGCGCCATGAGCCAGCCGGCGGCCAGCGTGGCCTCGGCCAGCGCGGTCATCTCGCGCGAGTAGCGATCGACGTCGGTCACGCCGAGCAGGTAGCGCCAGACCACGGTCAGTTCCTGCGCCTGCTTGATCCGCCGCAGGAGGTCGCGCTGCTCCGCCGCGCCGAGCCCGGCCGCGAACACCGGCGCCAGCGCCGCGCGAAAGTCGGCGCGCGTGCGCCGGCCCTCGAGCACGGCGGGGTCGGCGAGCGAGACCAGCAGCTCCGGCTGCGCGACCAGCAGCTGCGCCAGGAGGTCGCCGCCGGCACAGACCCGCACGAGCCCGGCGAGCAGCTCGGGCCGTGCCGCGAGCAGCTCGACGTAGCCGGCGCGCGGCCCGGCCGCGGCCAGAAACCGCTCGAACTGGTTGAGGGCCTCGTCCGGATCGGGGCTCTTCCAGCATGCGTCGAGCAGCACCGGCGGAAGCCGCGCGAGCGCCGCCCGCAGGGCGCCGGGGTACGGCACCAGCGGCCGGCCTTCGACGATCATCCGGAGATTCTGCAGGGCGCGCTCGGGATCGGCGAAGCCGGTGGCGGCGAGCGCCATGCGGCTCGGCAGCCGGGGGCGCGCGGGCGCCGCCGCCGGGCGCTCGCCGAAGAACTCCCGGAACGCGCGGTGCACGTCGCGCGTGACGGCGCGGTGCTCGGCCGTGAAGCGGCGCGCGGCGACGCGCGGCGGGGCGTCGATGGCGAGGCGGCGCGCGAGACGGCCGAGCTCGCTCGGATCGTCGGGCAGCGTGTGGGTCTGGAACTCGTGCAGGATCTGCAGCCGGTGCTCGACCGTCCGCAGATGGACGAGCGCGTGGGATAGCCGGCGGCCGAGATCGGGCGCGAGGTACCCGCGCTCGGTCAGGCGGAAGAGCGCCTTCAGCGAGTTGCGCTCGCGCAGCCAGGGATCGTCGCCGCCGTAGAGGAGCTGCAGCGCCTGCACGAGGAACTCGACCTCGCGGATCCCCCCGCGGCCGAGCTTGACGTTGCGCGCCGAGGCCTCCGCGTGGCGGCCGCGCAGCGCGCGGTCGATCTCGCGCTTCATCCCGTGGATCGCGGGCAGCACGCGCTCGTCGACGCCCGCGCGGTACACCGTCCGGCCCGCCCAGTCCATGAACCGCGCGCCGACGTCCTGATCGCCCGCCACGGCGCGCGCCTTGAGCAGCGCCTGCCGCTCCCACAGCTCGGCGCGCTCCCGGTGATAGGCGCCGTAGGCGTCGAGCGACATCGCCACCGGGCCCATGCGTCCCTCGGGCCGCAGCCGCAGATCGACGCGGAAGGCGTAGCCTTCCTCGGTGACCTCCTCGATCATGGCCACGACGTCCCGGCACACGCGTGCGAAGTACTCGCCGTTCTCGAGCCGGCCCTCCGGCCCTCCCGCCGTCTCGCCCTCGGCGCCGTAGACGAACATGAGATCGACGTCCGACGAGTAGTTCAGCTCCTCCCCCCCGAGCTTGCCCATGCCGATGACGGCGAGCCCGGTCTCGCGGCCGGCGGCGTCGAGCGGCGCGCCGAACCGCGGGCGGGCGTCGCCCAGCGCGTCGGCCGTTGCCTGCGCCAGGCAGGCGTCGGCCAGCCGCGAGAGCTCCTCCGTGGTCACGGCCAGGTCGGCGTCGCCCAGCAGGTCGCGCGCGCCGATCCGCAAGATCTGGCGGTACTTGAAGCGGCGCAGCGCGTTCATGCGCGCCTCGCGCGTCGTGAACGGCCGCACCGCCTGCGCGGCGTCGGCGGCAAACTCCTCGGCGAGCCACGCGCGCATGGTGCGCGGCTCGAGCAGCCAGGCGAGCGTGTTGGGTCGGCGGCGCAGGACGTCGGCGAGGAACTGGCTGGCGCCCCCCACGCGCGCCAGCAGCGCGGCGGCGCCGGGATGCTCGGCGAGGGTGCCGAAGAGGACGGCGCGGTCGACGACGGCGGCGTAGCGCTCGAGGTTGTTGAGCGCCATGTCCGGATCGGGCGCCGCCGCCAGCTCGGCGAGGAGCCGCGGGAACGCCGGCGCGAGCAGCTCGGCGTCGCGCGGCGTCGGCGTCAGGGCTTCGAGGTTGGCGACGGCGGCCGCCGGGTCGGCGAAGCCGGCCTGGCGCAGCGTCCGCGCGAGGTCGCCGGCGCCGCCGAGCACACCGTGCGCGATGACTAGACGGCCTGCTCGCCCGTCTCGCCGGTGCGGATGCGGATCGACTGGCCGATCGGCAGCACGAACACCTTGCCGTCGCCGATGGAGCCGGTCTTGGCGGCGCCGACGATGGTGGCGGTGACCTTGTCCACGAGGTGGTCGGGAACGACCACCTCGATCTTCACCTTGGGCAGGAAGTCCACCGTGTACTCCGAGCCGCGGTAGAGCTCGGTGTGGCCCTTCTGGCGGCCGAAGCCGCGCACCTCGGTGACGGTCATGCCGATCACCCCGATCTCGGTGAGCGCCTCTTTCACGTCGTCGAGCTTGAACGGCTTGATGATCGCCTCGATCTTTTTCATGGCGTCACACCTCGTCGAGGATGGGTAGCATCAGGGCCGAGACGTGGCTGCTGATGCGCTTGAGGTTCGTGAGGACGTCGAGGTGGATCTCGGACGTCTCGATCGACTCCGCGAGGCCGGCGCGCAGGCGGCCGAGGTGCGACTCGCGCAGCTCGCGCTCGCGCATGCGCATGAAGGGCCGCTGGTCGAGCACCTCCTGCGCGAGCGCCTTGTCGTTGGCGGCGAAGGCGGCGATGGCGCGCTCGAGGTTCTTGGACACGAGGCCGTGGAACTCGAGGATCTCCGCCCAGCCGGCCTCCGAGAACCGGCGCCCCTGGTAGAGCTTCTTGCGCGCCAGCTCCATGAGGTTCTTGTCGACGATGTCACCGATGTTCTCGAGGTTGCCGATGAACGAGATCAGGCCGATCTCCTTGCGCGAGAGCTCGGGCCCCATGGCGCTCCGGCCGAGCCGGGCGAGGAACAGCTTGATCTCGCGCTCGAGGAAGTCGGCCTGATCGTCGCGCTTCTCGACTTCCTCCAGGAGCGCCTGGTTGTCGGTGCGGAAGACCTCCACGGTGTCGCGCAGCATACTCTGCACCACGTCGGCCATGCGCAGCGCCTCGCGCGTGGCCTGGCCGAGCGCGAGCGACGGCTGGTCCAGCGCGCGCTCGTCGAGGTAGCGGGTGCGGAACGGCGTGTCGCCCGTCTGATCGTCCGGCACGATCGCCTCGATCGCCCGCGCGGCCAGCGGCGTGAACGGCAGGAAGACGAGGCTGATGCCGAGGTTGAAGAACGTGTGCGCGTTGGCGATCTGTCGCGCGGGATCGGTGGCGCTGGCCGCCACCATGGCCGTGAACGGACCGATGAACGGCAGCATGAGCGCCCCGCCCAGCAGCTTGAACGCGATGTGCGCCACCGCCACGCGCTTGGCCTCCGCCGTCGCGCCCATCGACGCCGTGAGCGCGGTGGCGCAGGTGCCGATGTTGGCGCCGAGCACGATGGCCACGGCGCCGTGCAGACCGATCAGGCCGTGGCCCGCCAGGGCGAGGGCCACGCCCAGGGTGGCCGCGGAGGACGCCACCAGCGCGCTGAACGCGGCGGCCACGAGGACGGCCATCAGCGGGCTGTCGGACACCGCACCGATCAGCTCCAGGGCCAGCCGGTTCTCGCGCAGCGGCGCCATGCCCTCCAGGATCACCTTGAGGCCAAGAAACACGAGGCCGAGGCCGAGGATCGCCTGGCCCACGTCCTTCAGCGCCCGCCGCCCGGCCAGGAACGTGACGGCGAAGCCGAGGCCGACGAGCAGGAGCGCGTAGTCGGTCACCTTGAACGCGATCAGCTGCACGGTGAACGTGGTGCCGATGTCGGCCCCGAGGATGATGCCGAGCGTCTGGCGGAAGGTCATCAGCCCGGCCGAGACGAAGCCGATCAGCATCAGCGTGGTGGCCGCCGAGGACTGGATGATGGCCGTCACCGCCGCGCCGGAGGCGACGGCGATCAGCCGGTGGCGCGCCATGCCCGTCAGCAGGAAGCGCAGACGGCCGCCGGCCGCGCGCTGCAGGCTGTCGCCGCTCAGGCGGATGCCGTAGAGCAGCAGCGCGATGCCGCCGAACAGGCTGAGGACGACGGTGGTCACGGCGCGGGCTCGCCGGCGGCGAGGGAGGCGCGCGCGTGGGTGGCGGTGGCGAGCGCGCCCGGCAGGTGCGCGGTGTCGTTGAGGGACACGAGGCGCGGCGGGCGCACCACGGTCAGCGAGGCGTTGTCGACGCGTAGCCGCCACAGCGAGTTGAACGAGCAGCCGAGCAGCGCGCACGCATACACGCTGATCACGCCGCCGTGCGCCACCACCAGCACATCCTCGCCGTTCGGGTGCAATCCGCCGATGCGATCCATGGCAGCGCGGACGCGCGAGCTCACCACGTCGAGCGGCTCGCCGCCGGGCGGCGGACAGTCGGCCGGCGCCAGCAGCCAGGCGCGATACGGATCGCCCTCGCGGCCGCGTACCTCGTCCACGGTGCAGCCCTCCCAGTCGCCCAGCGACAGCTCGCGCAGCTCGTCGAGGGTGACGAGCGGCGTGCCGGTGTCGGCGAGCGCCACCTCCGCCGTCTCCCGCGCGCGGCGGAACGGGCTCACGTAGACACGCGCGACGTTGAAGCGACGCAGCGCGACCCCCAGAGCCTCGGCCTGCGCGCGGCCCCGCGGGGAGAGCGCGACATCGGTGCGCCCCTGGAAGCGGCGCTCCGCGTTCCACACCGACTCGCCGTGACGCGCCAGGAGGAGTCTCACCCGGCCGTCTTCGCCGCCGCCGCGCGCGCCGCCCGCAGCCGCGCCAGCGTCTCCTCGCGCCCCAGGAGCGCGAGCACGTCGAACAACGGCGGCGAGGCCGTGCCCCCGGTCACGGCCAGTCGCGTGAGCTGCGCGAGATCGACGAGCTTGAGCCCCAGCGCCTCGGCCATCTCGCGGTAGAGCGCTTCGAGCGCGGCCGACGCGAACGGCGCGACCGCGCCCAGCCGCTCGATCAGCGCGCCGAGCCGCTCGACGCCGGCCGGCGTGAAGAGCTTGGCCGCGGCCTTGGGGTCATACGCGCGCGGCCGCTCGAAGTAGAAGCGCCCGACCTCGACGAGCTCGCGCAGGGTCTTGCCGCGCTCGCGCAGCGTGTCGAGCATGCCGACGAAGCGCGCGGCGTCGGCCGGCGGCGTCAGCCCGGCCTCGGCCAGGAACGGGCTGACCAGCGCCGCCAGCCGTCCCCCGTCGATCGTCTTGATGTACGCGTGGTTCAGCCACTCGAGCTTGGTCTGGTCGAAGATCGCGCCCGACGACGACACGTCCTTGATGTCGAAGCGCTCGACGAGCTCCGCGCGCGAGAAGATCTCCTGGTCGCCGCTCGACCAGCCGAGCCGCGCCAGATAGTTCACCATCGCCTCGGGCAGGATCCCCTGCTCGCGGTACGCCTGCACCGACGTCGCGCCGTGGCGCTTGGACAGCCGCGTGCGGTCGGGACCGAGGATCATCGAGACGTGCGCCATGGCGGGGACCGGATATCCGAGCGCCTCGTAGCAGAGGACCTGCTTGGGCGTGTTCGACAGGTGGTCGTTGCCGCGGATGACGTGACTGATGCGCATGGTCGCGTCGTCCACGACCACGCAGAAGTTGTAGGTCGGGGTGCCGTCGCTGCGCACGAGGATCCAGTCGTCGAGCTGGCGGTGGTCGAACGTCACCGGGCCATGGATGAGGTCGTCCACGACCGTGGTGCCCTCCTCGGGGATGCGCAGCCGCAGCGCGCCCGAGGTGAGCCCGAGGTTGCGGCAGCGGCCGGAGTACCGGAACGTCTCGTTCCTCGCCTGCGCCTCCGCGCGCTCGGCCTCGAGCTGCTCGCGCGAGCACGCGCAGTAATAGGCGCGGCCGGCGGCCACGAGGCGCTGCGCGTGCTCCCGATAGAGGTCGAAGCGCTCCCGCTGCCGGTAGCCCGGCGTCGGCGGTCCCTCGTCCCAGTCCAGCTCCAGCCAGCGCAGGGCGTCGAGGATCGCGTCGAGGTTGTCGTCGGTGGAGCGCGCCTGGTCCGTGTCCTCGATGCGGAGGATGAAGCTCCCACCGTGGTGACGCGCGTAGAGCCAGTTGAAGAGCGCGGTGCGCGCGCCGCCGACGTGGAGGTGACCGGTCGGGCTGGGCGCGAAGCGCACGCGAACCTCGCCGGTCATGGCCTAGTACCGCTCGAAGAGCCGGCCCCACCCCGTGCCCGCGAACGCGCGGATCCGCGCGCGGCCGACGGTCGGGTACCAGAGCAGGTCGTGGTAGACGTTCGACGCCAACGGCGCCCACACCATCAGCGGCGAGTGCAGGAGCAGGCGCTTGAGCGGCCGGAGCGGGCCACGCCGGATGAGCTGGTCGCCCCAGATCACCAGGCTGCGCGACGTCTTGAACCCCATGGTGGTGGCGGCGGCGGCGACGTCGCCGACGATCTCGATGTCGCGCGGGTCGGCCACGCCGAGGCCGCGCTCGTGGCACATCGCCAGATAGCGGATCGAGAGCGGGTCAAAGCCCATGATTTTGGCCGCGATGGCATCGATGGCGACCTGGTCCGCCGAGGCGAGGATCAGGTTGCCCTCACGCGGGATCATCGTGCGCGGTCCGGCGCCGTCGCCCATGACGGTGCCGTCCATCACGGCAAATATCCCCGGGTGCAATTCATGCTGCATGTACATCAGGTCGACGAGGACTTCGTGCATGTACTCATGCGCGTAGTGGCGCACTTCCTTCAGCAGGCCGCCGAACGAGTTCTTGATGGCGCCGGTGGTCTGAGAATGACCGTGCGTCTTCACGCTGGGCGCATGAAGGACGTTCTTGCCGACGTACATCTTCGGGATCTCGATGCCCTCGGGAAAGATGCGGTTCAGCTTGAGCAGCGGCGATTTGAACCGATAGACGGTCCACTCGACGTCGGGCAACGGGATGAACGGCAACCCGTGGCGCTCGAGCACCGGATACCATTTGTTGTTCCGGCAGCCCTCCACGGGGTTCGTGACCACCGTCTTGTTCTCGACGGGGAAGATGCGCCGGCGCTCGTAGCCGTCCTCGAGCAGCGTCGTCAGCACGCCGTCCACCTGCCACGGCTGGCTGGAGCACGCGGGGAAGTACTTCGTCCACGAGAGGTTGAGCTTGACGATGAGGTCCTGCTCGTGCGGCAGCACCTGGTCGTACTTCACCAGGCGCATCAGGCGGCCGTAGTCGGCGACGACGGTCTCGGGACGGGTGCGGAGAACGGCCACCTGACTCTTCACGACCGAATCATTCTACTCCACGCGCGTGCCGTAGATGATCAGCAGGACGGCGGCGATCCAGCACGCGGTGTTGATCAGCAGCGCGCGGTCGTTGAGGAACAGCTCCGACGGATTGCCGCCGAGCTGGCGGCGGTACAGCAGATAGAGGTAGCGGAAGATCCCGTACAGCACGAACGGCAGCGTGGCCGGCAGGAGCTGCGTGTGGAACTTCGCCACCGTCTCCGGCGACATCGTGTAGAGCGCGTAGGCGGTCACCGTGGACGCGGTGACCACCGCGATCATCTGGTCGAGCAGCCCCGCGCTGTACTCGGCGAGGATCGGCCGGTGCCGCGCGGCGTCCGCCTCCAGCGTCAGATACTCGTTGCGCCGCTTGCCCAGGGCGAGGAACAGCGCGCTGAGAATCGTGCAGATGAGCAGCCAGCCGGAGATGGCCACGTCGATGGCGAGCGTCCCCGCGAGCGCGCGCAGCACGAAGCCGACGGCCACCGTGAGCACGTCGACGATGACCACGTGCTTGAGCCACGCGGAGTACGCGGTGAGCAGCACGACGTAGGCGACGGCCACCAGCAGGACGCCCGCGGAGAGGCGGGCGGCCGCCACCAGCCCGGCGGCGACGAGGGCGGCGGCGACGCCGAGCGCCACCCGGACGGGCAGGCGGCCGGCGGCGATCGGGCGCTCGCGCTTCTTGGGGTGCAGGCGGTCCTTCTCGCGGTCGGCGACGTCGTTGACGAGGTAGATCGCGCCCGACAGCGCACAGAAGATCGCGAAGGCGCCGAGGGCGGGCCAGACGGCGGGCGTGAACAGGCGCTGGCCGAACACGAGGCCGGCGAACACGAAGAGGTTCTTCACCCACTGCCGCGGCCGCAGCGAGACGAGGACGGCGCCCAGCATCGGCGCCTAGAGGCGGATCACGCGGCCCGCGTCGGGCACGCCCGCGGTGGCGTTGCGGGTGTCGACGAGCACCGGCGCCGCGCTCACGATGGCGCCCCAGTCGTAGCCCGCGTGCGCCGTCAACACGAGCACGAGATCGTACTCCCCCGCGCGCACGTCGGGGCGTGACTCGAGGGTCACGCCGTTCACGGTGATGGCCGGCACGTGGGGGTCGTGGTAGGCCACCCGCGCGCCCTTGACGAGCAGCGTGCCGATGATCTCCAGCGCCGGCGAGTCGCGCGTGTCGGAGACGTTGGGCTTGTAGGCGACGCCCAGGACCAGCACGCGTGCACCCCGGACGGCGCGGCCGCGGTCGTTGAGCGCGTCGGTCACCATCTGCACGACGTAGCCGGGCATGTGGCGGTTGATCTCGTCGGCGAACGTGATGAAGCGTGGCTCGTACCCCTCGAGCCGCACCTTCCACGAGAGGTAATAGGGATCGGACGGCAGGCAGTGGCCCCCGAGGCCCGGGCCCGGCCAGAAGGGCATGAAGCCGAAAGGCTTGGTGGCCGCAGCCGCCACCACCTCCCACACGGAGATCCCGAGCTTCCTGCACATGATCGCGAACTCGTTGACGAGCGCGATGTTCACCGAGCGGAACGTGTTCTCGAACAGCTTGACCATCTCCGCCGTCTCGGGGCCCGACACCGGGACGACGCGCGGCGTGATCCGCGCGTAGAGCGCGGCGACGAGCTCGCGGCAGGCCGGCGTGAGACCGCCCACGACCTTGGGGATGTCGCGCAGCGTCCACTGCCGGTTGCCGGGATCGATGCGCTCCGGCGAGAACGCCAGGAAGAAGTCCTCGCCGGCGGTCAACCCGCGCGCCGCGAAGCGCGGCAGCAGGATCTCCTGCGTGGTGCCGGGATAGGTCGTCGACTCCAGCACCACGAGCTGACCGGCGCGGAGGATCGTCGCCACCGCGTCGGCGGCGGCCACGATGAAGGAGATGTCCGGCTCCTTCGACTTCCCCAGCGGCGTGGGCACGCAGATGATGATGGCGTCGGCTACGGCGAGGGCGGCGATTTCGCGCGTGACGCGGAGACGCCCTGTCCTGACGAGCGGTGCGAGCTCGTCATTCGGCACGTCCTCGACCGGGCTCCGGCCCTGCCCGATCCTCTCGATGCGCTCCGCATCAGCGTCGACCCCGATGACGGGCAGTCCGGCCTTCGCGAAGGCGACGGCAAGCGGGAGCCCGACATAGCCGAGCCCGACGACGCCGACGGTGGCGTCCCGGCGCTCGAGCCGCTGCCGGAGCTCCGCGGCGGCGCTTCCCGTCACGCGAGCCTCAGGAGGGCAGCCCTCACCGCGGCGGCGACGGTCTGGATCTCCTCCTCGCTCAGCTCGGGGAAGCAGGGCAGCGAGAGGACCTCGGCGGCGGCGCGAGCCGCGTGCGGGAAGGCGCGGTCGGCGTCCGGCATGGCGAACATGGGCTGGGCGGGAATCGGGATCGGGTAGTGCACGGCGGTGCCGATGCCGGCCTCGGCGAGTGCCGCCACCAGGGCGTCGCGCTTCGGCGTGCGCACCGTGAACTGGTGGTAGATGTGGCGCGCGGGTGCCACTTCCTCGGCCGGCACCAGCGGCGCGCCCCGCAGCAGCTCCCGGTAGCGCCCGGCGATGGAGCGACGCGTCTCGTTCCAGGCCGGCAGAGGACGGAGCTTCACTCGCAG
>Ga0137409_10002062_pt1 | contig 21641 bp, 20 predicted proteins | sample CZODoug1_16funga_FD_122059 | JGI IMG/M metagenome (GOLD analysis project Ga0137409, IMG submission 122059) | Vadose zone soil fungal communities from Angelo Coast Range Reserve, California, USA - CZODoug1_16fungal (Hybrid Assembly) | ecosystem: Environmental > Terrestrial > Soil > Vadose zone... | reverse complement strand
CAGTCTTTATAGAAAGGGTATCCGGCGCGGGCTAAAGCCCGCGACTACATCTGGATCAACGTTCAGCGTGAATGTAGTCGCGGGCTTTAGCCCGCGTTCAATCCTGGACTTGATCTTCTTTGTGCTGTAAAGTTCTTGATATATGTTCAAACCGGGCGTCTTCATCGATACATTCCAGGAGTCTTTCCGGAACAAAATGTTCCTGTTCTTCTTCGTCGTGTCGTCGCTCGTGATCGGAACGATAGGCCTTGCGCTGAACATGGACATCGTTTCCGGAGTAATGCAGGGCGTGAACATTCTTGGCAATGAGCTGCAGTTCAATCGCAAGGTCACAGTGGCGCAGTTTATTACAAATATCCAGACGGGACTCGCGATGCTGATTGCGATCATCGGAATGTTCCTGGCCCTGATGGCAACATCGACCCTCTTCGCTCAGATGTTGCAAAAAGGCAGCATCGACCTGTTGCTGTGCCGTCCGGTTCCGCGGTGGCGAATATTGACGGCTCGATTCCTGGGCGGCGCAACGATCATGGCATTCAATGCCGCCTATTTGATTGTGGGCGTCTGGTTCGTCCTGGGAATGAAGTCGGGAGTCTGGACTCGCGGATTTCCGATTTCGTCGCTTCTCGTGATTTTCGCCTTCGTCGTATTGTTTTCTGTAGTGATGCTGGTTTCGGTGATCACGGAGAATGGCCCCGCAGGGCTCCTGGCGGCTTATACGCTTTTCCTGTTCAGTCCCGTTTTGGCCGCACACGAGCGGATCACCCCGGTTTTGTCCAGGGAACTCTATCGCGTGATTTTCCGTAGTTTGTACTGGATAGTGCCGAAGTCCGCGGAAACCATTGGCGCAATGCGCCGTCTGATAGCAGATCAGCCTCTGGATATTGGATGGGTCGTGGGTACGTCGTCCGCGTTTGCACTGTTGTGCTATGTCGTCACGATGGTTTACTTTACGAGAAAGGACTATTGATCATGAAATGGATAGTTGGCTTTTCCATAATTGCCGCGATCGTCGGAGTGGTTGCAACGACGACGATCCCGGCGGCGACGATTACACCGGACCATGCCATTCTCAAATTCTTTCCTGCAGAGACTCAGGGCGTTGCATTTATCGACGTGGCGGGCGTTCGAAACAGCCCGTTGGCGAAGGATGTCATGGACGGGAAATTGGCCCGGTTACCGAGGGGCGCCTCGGAATTCGAGGAAGCGACGGGTTTTTCCGTAGAGAGGGACCTGGACCGGGTGACAGCGGGAGGGATCGGCGACCACCAGATGCTTGCAGTTATTGAAGGACAGTTTGACCGGGTCAAATTCGAGCAATTCGCCAGCAACAAGGGCGCACAGTCAGAAACCTACCGGGGCCGCGCGATCTACCGGCATGATCACGGCGCAGTTGCGTTTATCGACAATGTGCTCCTCGCCGGATCCTATGAGGCCGTAAAGAAGAGTATCGATCAGATTTCGCTGCCGGGGTCGGCAACTTTGCGGAGCGACCTTCTCGACTCGATCAAAACGATTGAAGCAGGCAATCAGGTCTGGGCCGTTGGTGACTTTTATCCCGAACAGCTTCCTCCTCAGGTCGCAGGTACGCCGATCGCGAACCTGATAAAGGAATTTCAGGGCGGAACGTATCAAATGAGGGTGGATCAAAACGTCCACGCGCGCGCGATCGGCAATTTCACGAGTGCGGAACACGCCAAATCGGCAGCGGACCTCGCTCGCGGGGCGCTGGCGCTCGGGAAACTGCAGGCCTCCAGGATGCCCGAGCAAGCCCTCCTTCAGGCGCTCGACGGGATACAGATCGCCAACTCGGGTTCGTCAGTGACTGTGAATGTCGATGAATCCGGTGATGTGTTGAAGAAGTTGCAGGACTTTCGCCCGACGATAGAAAGAGCGCAGTAAGAGAAACGCGGGCTAAAGCCCGCGACTACATTGGGAACCAGGTTGACGCCTGAATGTAGTCGCGGGCTTTAGCCCGCGTTATTCTTTTACCCCTTCCCGCCGCCGCTCATCGAGGCCAGGAAATCGCCGTTGCTCTTGGACTTGCCCATCTTATCCAGCAGAAGTTCCATGGCTTCCACGGTGGACAGCGGATTCAGAACCTTCCTCAAAATCCAGATTCGGTTCAGTTCATCCCTGGGCACCAGCAACTCTTCCTTTCGTGTTCCGGAGCGATTGATATCGATTGCCGGGAACACGCGCTTGTCGACGAGTTTGCGGTCGAGGCCGATTTCCATGTTGCCCGTACCTTTGAACTCTTCGAAGATGACGTCATCCATGCGGCTTCCGGTATCGATCAGGGCAGTGGCGATGATGGTCAGGCTGCCGCCCTCCTCGATGTTGCGCGCGGCGCCGAAGAATCGTTTCGGGCGCTGAAGCGCGTTGGAATCCACACCGCCCGACAGCACCTTGCCCGACGGCGGCACAATCGTGTTGTACGCGCGCGCAAGGCGGGTGATGGAGTCGAGCAGGATGACAACGTCTCGCTTGTGTTCGACAAGACGCTTGGCCTTTTCGATTACCATTTCGGCAACCTGAACGTGACGTGATGCGGGCTCGTCGAACGTCGAACTGATGACTTCGCCGTTCACCGAACGCTGCATGTCCGTCACTTCTTCCGGACGCTCGTCGATCAGCAACACGATCATGACAACCTCGGGATGGTTCGCCGTGATCGAGTTCGCAATGGTCTGGAGCAGCATGGTCTTTCCTGTCCGTGGGGGTGCCACGATCAGGCCGCGCTGTCCCTTGCCGATCGGCGTCAGCAGGTCGAGCACTCGAGCGGAGAGATTGTCCTTTCCATTCGAGGTCTCGAGCTTCAGCCGTTCGTTGGGGTACAACGGCGTAAGGTTGTCGAAGAAGACCTTGTTGCGGGCCTCATCCGGGTGTTCGAAGTTGACGGCTTCGACCTTGATCAGGGCAAAGTAGCGTTCTCCATCCTTTGGAGGACGCACCTGGCCTGACACGGTATCGCCGGTGCGCAGGTCGAACTTCCGGATCTGCGACGGCGAAACGTAGATGTCGTCCGGACCCGGAAGGTAGTTGTAATCCGGGGCTCGGAGGAATCCAAAACCATCGGGAAGCGTTTCAAGAACGCCTTCACTGAAAATGAAGCCGCTCTTCTCGGTTTGCGCCTGCAGGATCTTGAAAATCAGTTCCTGCTTCCGCATGCCGGAAGCTCCCTGGATGTTGAGGTCCTTTGCAACTTGCGTCAGCGCGGAAATATTCATTTCCTTGAGCTGGGCAATGTCCATGGTGGGCGCGCCTTCTGGACGATCTGGGGCAACGAATTTTTTTGAACTCATAGGTGGGTTTTTCTCACTGTGGGATGTGATCTATGGCAGTCCGAATCCTGTTCAGGATTTCATCCTTCCCGGAACCCGTCACTGCCGAAAATGGAATTATCTCCTTGGTTTTTAGTTTTTGGGCACCCTTGTGAAGCGCCTGGTTCAGTTCAGAACGAGAAATTTTATCAGCCTTGGTCAGAACAACTGCGTTTGGAATCCGGTGATGATCGAGCCACTGTTTCATCAGCGTGTCTGATTCCGTGGGTTCTATCCTGCTGTCCACGAGCATCAGAACCAGTCTCAACTGTTCGCGATCGTGCAGATAGCCTTCGACCATGGGTCCCCAGCTTTCCCTTACTGTCTTGGCAACTTTCGCGTATCCGTAACCCGGCAGATCCACAAAGTACATGCGCTCGTCAACGAGGAAGAAGTTGATCGTCTGCGTTCGGCCAGGTGAAGCACTTGTGCGAGCCAGTCCACGAGAGTTGGTCAGAGTATTCAACAAACTGGATTTGCCAATATTCGATCGGCCACAAAAGGCGACTTCAGGTCGCTTGTCACGGGGAAAGTCATCCGGTTGCTTTGCGCTCTTGACAAATCGGGCGTTGCTGATTTTCACCTGAGGAAGTCGAGAGGCCGGAATCTGTGACCATCATAGCACTGTAGCGCCGCTATGTGAGCCCCGAAATTTTCCGGCGGTCTCCTGACCGCCGCTACAGTCTAGTGCATGATCGATTCCTGATGAAGATCTCCATCTTTTCCTACACCGGACTGAAAGGGAATCTCCTCCTGGCTCTCCTCCAATATCGGCGTCGGTTGGCTGGTTAATGCGACCTTCAAGACCTCGTCCATGCTTTCGACGAAATGCACCGTGAACTCATCCTTGATATTTGCCGGGATTTCGGTGAGATCCTTCTGATTATCCTTCGGAAGAATCACGGTCCGTATTCCCGCGCGATGAGCAGCCAACAATTTCTCTTTCACTCCTCCGATCGGCAGAACCTTTCCTCGGAGTGTGATTTCACCCGTCATCGCCACATCGCAACGCACTGGGATATGGGTCAAAGCGCTCACCAGCGATGTCGCCATCGTGATACCGGCGGACGGACCATCTTTTGGAATCGCGCCCTCGGGAACATGGATATGGAGATCTAACCGACGGTAGAAATCTTTGGGAATTCCAAACATTTGAGCCCTGGACCGCACATAGCTCATCGCGGCCTGGGCCGACTCCTGCATGACGTCACCGAGCTTGCCGGTCAGCGTCAACTTGCCCTTGCCTTCCATCAACGTTGCTTCGGTAGCAAGTATTTCGCCGCCCACCTCGGTCCATGCAAGACCGGTTACGAATCCAACTTCATTTTGTGATTCGTGACGACTCGAACGGTACTTCGGAATGCCAATGTAGTCAACAATATTTTGTTCATCAAGCCGGACCGCGAGTTGCGGGCCGTCCTTCACCACAGCGCGCGTGACTTTTCTGCAAATCGATGAAATCTCTCGCTCGAGATTGCGCACTCCGGCTTCGCGGGTGTAGCTGCGAATCACGCTCTGGACGCCTTCGTCAGTGAACGAAAGCTGCTCGGCTTTCAGGCCATTGGCTTCCATTTGTTTCGGGATCAGGAAGCGGCGGGCAATTTCGGTCTTTTCGTATTCCGTGTAACCGGGCAGGCGCAATACTTCCATGCGGTCCTGCAGGGGCTGCGGAATGGTGTGAAGGACGTTAGCTGTTGCGATGAACATCACCTGCGACAGGTCGAATTCCACATCGAGGTAGTGATCCTGGAACGTTGCATTCTGCTCCGGATCGAGTACTTCGAGAAGCGCTGCCGACGGATCGCCGCGGAAGTCCATGCTCATCTTGTCCACTTCATCGAGAAGGAATATCGGGTTCAGTGTGCCGGCCTTCTTGATCATCTGGATGATCTGGCCCGGCAGGGCACCGATGTAAGTCCGGCGGTGGCCGCGGATTTCGGCCTCATCGCGCACGCCGCCGAGGGCGAGGCGAACGAACTTCCGTCCCGTTGCGCGCGCGATCGACATGCCCAGCGAAGTCTTTCCAACGCCCGGCGGTCCAACGAAGCAGAGAATCGATCCTTTGGGTTTCTTGACGAGCTGGCGAACAGCCAGGAATTCCAGGATGCGTTCCTTGACCTTCTCGAGACCGTAATGATCTTCGTGCAGTATCCGCTCGGCCGCTTCGATGTCGCGAATCTCTCGCGACTTCTTTTTCCACGGCACAGCCAGGAGCCAGTCCAGGTAATTCCGCGAAACGGTGGATTCAGCCGACATGGGCGGCATCATCTCGAGCCGTTTCATTTCCTGCATCGCCTTCTCATAGGCATCCTTGGGCATGCCGGCGGTTTCGATCTTACGGCGAAGTTCGTCTATTTCGGATTTCTCGTCCTTCTTGCCGAGCTCGCGCTGGATCGCCTTGATCTTCTCGTTGAGGTAGTACTCTTTCTGCGCGCGCTCCATCTGGCGCTTCACGCGATTCTGCACCGAGCGGTCCACGTGGAGTTTCTCGATCTCAATATCAAGAATGTCCGCCAGGCGCTTGCAGCGCTCAACGGGGTTGAAGATCTCGATCAACTCCTGCTTTTCTTCGATCGAGAGGACCATGTGGGCGCAGATCGTGTCCGCCAGCCGGCCGATGTCGTCCACCTTGACTGCGGCGAGCACCTGGTCGGCGTTGAGGTTCTGGCTGAGCTTGACGTACTGCTCGAACTGCTGGTTCAGACGCGCTGCGAGAGTGTCATATCCCGTGAAGCCTTGATTGCGGAAGGGCGACAGCCGGAGATTGGCTTTCCAGAATCCGTCCTCTTCGTTGAGCTGAAGGATACGCGCCCGCTCGATCCCTTCGACGAGAACCTTCGTATTTCCATCGGGCAGCTTGAGGGATTGAACGATGTTGGAAATCGTTCCAACCTGGTAGATCTCGTTCGGCCTGGGGTTGTCGACAGTGGCGTCATGCTGAGTCGAAAGGAAGATCCGCTTGTCCCCCCGAAGGGCCGATTCCAGCGCCTGGACGGAGGATTCGCGGCCGATCACGAAGGGGACCATCATGAACGGGAAGATCACGACGTCCCGGATCGGGACCATCGGAAGCTTCGTCTGTTCGTATTTCTCCTTCGTGGACATATATTTAGCGGCCCTCCAGGCCTTCCCGTCTAACCAGCTTTCTCAAATGGAAGCTGTATTTCCTTCTTTTCGACCATCTCTTTCGTGATGGTTAGCTCCCGGTGATCTTTTTGTTGCGGGAGCTGGTACATCAAATCCAGCATCAGTTCTTCAAGGATGATGCGGAGGCCGCGGGCGCCGACGTTCCTTTTAATTGCGTCGAACGCAACGGCTTCCAGAGCGTCATCCGAAAACTTCAGTTTCACATTCTCGTATTCAAACAGACGCTGGTACTGTTTGACGAGCGCGTTCTTTGGCCGTGTCAGAATCTCGACCAACGCTTTCTGATCCAGGTCGTGGAGCGTCGCCACAACGGGCACGCGGCCGACGAATTCCGGGATCATTCCAAACTTGATCAGGTCCTCGGGCTCGAGCTGCTCGAGCAGTAACGACCGGGGATTCTCAGACTTGACTTTGACGTCGCCCTGGAACCCCATCGTGCTGCGAACCGCCAGTCTACGCTCAATAAGCTTGTCGAGGCCAACGAAAGCACCACCGCATACAAACAGGATGTTCGTCGTATCGACTTGCGTAAACTCCTGATGGGGATGTTTTCGGCCACCCTGGGGAGGAACATTAGCGACGGTTCCCTCCAACATCTTCAGGAGGGCTTGCTGAACACCCTCGCCCGAAACGTCGCGTGTAATCGACGGGTTTTCGTCTTTCCTGCCGATCTTATCGATCTCATCTATATATATGATGCCTGTCTGTGCCCGCTCGACGTCGCCGCCCGCGTTCTGGATGAGACGCAGAATAATGTTTTCAACATCTTCACCAACGTAACCGGCTTCGGTTAGCGTGGTGGCATCAACAATCGCGAACGGTACGCTCAAAAGCCGCGCCAGAGTCTGCGCGAGGAGCGTTTTACCCGTTCCTGTCGGTCCAATGAGCAGAATGTTCGATTTTTGAAGTTCGATATCGGACTTCTTGCGTGACAGCTCGATGCGCTTGTAGTGGTTGTAGACCGCGACCGCAAGCTTCTTCTTCGACTTATCTTGCCCAATTACATACTGATCGAGAAACCCCTTGATCTCGGGTGGCTTCGGAAGATGTACGTTTCGGGGAGAAGGCTCGTAGTTCTGGTCCTCATCGATGATGTCCTGGCAAACACCAACGCATTCATCACAAATGAAAACCGTGGGACCGGCGATCAGTTTACGAACGTCATTCTGGCTTTTATTACAGAACGAACATCGCAGGACGTCGTCACTGTTCTTCTTCAATTCAGTTCCTCTCCTATTTCCGTCGCAATGGGCTGAAACCCACGTCTGATCAAGGTTTTAGCCGCGCTTGGAAATAACTTCGTCGATAATACCATACTCTTTTGACTGGTCCGCCGTCATGATGTAGTCCCGTTCGACGTCCTTTTCGATCCGTTCCAGGTTTTGCCCAGTATGGTGGGCGAGAATTTTGTTCAAAATCATCCGGATTCTCAGGATTTCTTTGGCGTGGATGTCGATGTCGGTGGCCTGCCCCTGCAAACCGCCCAACCACGGCTGGTGAATGAGAATGCGGGAGTGGGGTAGCGAGAAACGCTTTTTCGGTGTACCCGCGGCCAGCAGGACCGCCGCCATGCTGGCCGCCTGGCCGACGCAGATGGTCGTCACATCGTTGCGGATGAACTGAATCGTATCGTACACCGCCAAGCCTGCCGTTATCGAGCCTCCCGGGCTGTTGATGTAAAGCGAAATGTCGCGCTCCGGATCTTCCGCCTCCAGGAAAAGCAATTGCGCGGTCACCACGTTCGCGACATTGTCATCAATAGCCGTCCCTATGAAGATGATGCTGTCACGCAGCAGCCGGGAGTAAATGTCATAGGCGCGCTCGCCACGATTGGTCTGCTCGACAACCATTGGAATGAGAGTCATGCGTTCCTCATTGTTCATGGGGATATCCTATTTACAATTCTTAAGCCAGCGCATGGGCGGGTCAATGGGTAAGTGTACGTGCCGGATTTTCGCCGGTCCGACCGGCTGAAGCGCCGGCGCCTACCCAACATTCTGAACACGTGCTCGTTCCTGCAGAAAATCCAAAGTCTTTTTGTTGCGGATCTGTGTCTTAAGCCTATCGAGCCCGTCGTCACGCGTCAATACCTCTCTGACCTTTTCCAGGGGCCGTTTTGTCTCCGCCGCGATCTTTTCTATTTCTGCGTCGATTTCATCATTCGTTACATCAATGTTTTCTTTCTCGGAGACGTGTTCGAGAATCAAAGAGCCTTTCACGTCGCGTACCGCCTGCTGCTGCTGGTCCTCACGGATTCTGCCCCAGTCCACGTCCAGACGCTGGGGGTTAATGCCCTGGCGAGCGAGGTCTCGCACCAGCCGCTGGACCCGGATCTGCAGCTGGCGCTCGACCAGTGATTCCGGAAGCTCGAACTCATTGTTGTCTTCGAGCCACTCGAGTAGCTTCTCGCGCATTTGTTCCTGCGCGTGCTCCAACTTGTGCTTCCCCAGATCCTCGCGAATCTTTGCCTTCAGGTCGTCGAGGGTCTTGTAATCGCCGAATCGCTGGGCAAATTCGTCATCGATGTCGGGAAGTTCCTTCTGCTTGATCGCTTCGACCTTCACTTTGTACTCAACCGTTTTTCCGGCGAGCCGCTTCTCGGGGTAATCCGGCCGGTAGGAAACACCGAACGTCTTCTCATCGTTCACTTTGGTTCCCAGGAGATTCTCAGTGAATTCTTTCAACGTCGTCCGGCCGCCGATTTCACAAACGGCTTTCTCGGCCGTGACAGGAGGCTGGTCGGACTCGGGAAAAGTGCCGGTAAAGGAGATTTCCGTGAAATCACCTTCTTTGACAGACCGGTCTTCTTCGACGGGGACCAGCTCGGCCATGTCCTCCTGAAGCTTTTTCAACTGGCCCTCGACTTCGGAGTCTTCGACCTTGGACGAGACTTCCTCGACGGGAATGCCGACGTAGTTCGTGACATCCAGAGCTGGATAGATTTCGAAAACGGCCTTGAAGCGAAGCGGTTGACCGGAAGTGTAATCGATCCCTTCGTACTGCGGCGCCTGCACGATATCGAGCTTCCGAGTCTCGATCGCCTCGCCGAAATACTTCGGCAGCAGGTGCTGCATCATTTCGGAGACAATCTCGTCGCGATACCGGGTCTTCACCACTCCAACGGGAGCCTTACCCGGCCGGAATCCGGGAACACGCGCCTTCCGTGCAAGCTCCTGCGCGATGTGATTCATCTCCGCATCCACGTCTTCCTGCGGGATCTCGATTTCCAGATTCTTCTTGCACTCGCTGACGTCGATTAGTTCTGCCTTCATAAACCGTATGCGAAAGGAGGGACTCGAACCCTCATGGGTTACCCCACTAGATCCTAAGTCTAGCGCGTCTGCCAATTCCGCCACTTTCGCTAAATTCGGCAAAATTCGGGAGCAACTGGGAGTTACCCCCGCTTCACCCGAATTTTGATTTTGCGAGTGTTATGGACGTGTGTCAATGCGACTCCAGATTTTTTGCTGCGGAATGTATTTTCTGGTTCCTTTATTGCTACTTTTCCATATGGGGATCGGGGCTGATACCTGGCGTAGAAAAGGTCGTTCCGTCGTGGAATCCGTGAATCCAGTTCAGTTAGCACTTCCCTTCGGGGAAAAGGTGAAGGTACTCGTTGTTGAGGACTATCCCGATACCCGGGAAATGTTGGCCCTTTTCCTTGCCGGACACGGCTACACCGTCGTCACAGCCCGAGACGGAAGGGAAGCCCTCGACGCCCTCGAGCAGGATCTGACCTTCGACGTCGTTCTCCTCGACGTGTTTATTCCGAAAGTGGGTGGCCTGGAAGTCCTGAAAGAAATCCACGACCGGATGCCCCAATTGGGCGTAATTCTTCTGACAGCGCTTGCCGACAAGGAAATTGCCCAGGATGCTTTGCGCCTCGGCGCTTTCGATTACATCCTCAAGCCTTTTGATCTCGGCCAGGTAGAGTCCAGCGTTGTGGCGTGCCTGGGCCACCGCGACTATCAACAACAAAGCTGGTGGAGAAGGCTGGTTTCAAGGCCGGCTGCGTGAAACTGTAGCGGCGGTCTATGACCGCCGAAAAACCGGCGCTCACAGAGCGCCGCTACAGTTACGACCCCACTTTTTTCTGTGTCGCGAAATCCAGGTTCTCCGTGATTCTGGTACCGTTTTTGCGAAACGCCTCTGTGAGCAGGCGTATGCGCTTTTTGGCTTCGTCCAGATTCTGATTGTTCAGATTGATGTTCAGCAGGTCGATGTACCAGGGCAGCTTCACTTCATCGTTTACGTAGGCTTCAACGATTTCCCGGGCAATGGGCAGCGTCGTGTTTTTCGACACATCGTGAACATCACGATTGCTGGCCTTGCGCAGCTTCTCGTATTCCTCGGAAAGAAGGCGCGAAAACAGTTGGGCCGTGAACCGGTCGCCCGCTTTTACTCCGGTCTCCTTGTCGTCTTCCGTTAAGGTTGCGTTTTTGTGAATCCATTCCCAGAGGATACTGAGGCGGATTTCGCCTGTTGCCGCATCTTCCATGAGGTATAGAACGTCCTCATTGCCGAAATAGTCGGCGGGTTTGAGTGCCGCGGCCTGCAGTCCCTGTCCAAACGCATTCCCGTATTGGAGTCCAACGCTCAAGAGGTCGCGCGCGCCGCGAACGGTTCGCGGTGCTGGTTCAAGCAGAAGGAGCCCGTCTGCATCGGCAGTCGTGTAGGTTAGTGGCGGGCACTTCAGTCCGAGTTGATTGGCCTTTCCTACTTTTTCCCACACAGGCCGGACGATGTGCACCATCTTCCAGTGGGCAACCCACTTGCCGCTCGCACCTTCGCGTTCCTCGCGTTCCGCGCCGGCGACAGCCCTCTTCATTCCGTTTGTGACACCAGCCTCTGAGCCAACCGGGATGTTGGGCTCCATCCCGCCCTGCCAGAGCGCGTATTGCCCCAGCCGATCAGGCGTATTGCAGGCGCGCCGCACGCGGTCTTCGTAGATCCGCATGTAACCGTAGGTCATCGTGATGGCGTCGATGTTCGGATTGAGGAATTCTTTGTCCCAGGCCATCGCATCCGAGACGCTGTTGATGTAGTCCCAGCGGCCGGTATCGAAGCCGATGAAGTGTTTCCCCAGGGCGGCACGCATTTCCATCAACTGGTAGCAAGCCTCGACCTGCTCGATGAGTACGTAAACCTTGATGGCGCCGTCCGGAAGAGCGAGGTGTTGTTCGAGTGCCGTAAGGATATCGTTCCATAGCGCGCCTTCTTCGGCGGTCTGGATCTTCGGAAGGTATAGCGCCAGCGAGGAGCCGGACTCGCGGAGGCGGCGGTGATTGTTTACGATGAAGAGAGTTGCATCGACGATCGATCCGGAAAAACCGGTTCCGTCGGAGAGGCGCACGTGGCGGTCATCGAGGTGGAGTCCACGAGCTCGAAAGATCTTCGTAGTGAAATCGAGCTGCTTGACCCAATCCTCAATGATGGGGCGTCCGAAAAACTCCTTGCCCCAGTTGTTCATTTCCAGCGCTACCTGCTCGGCGGTCTTCATGAAGACCGGGTCGCGGTGAATCGCGAGCTTCAGGTTTCGCTGGTTATCGAGCGACATCGACGAGATCTGGCCGAGCGCATCCTCTCCATCGAACATCCAGCCATCCGCGCCCGACAGCAGCGCATAGGCGATGTTGCGGATACTCTTTTCTACCGTTGAGTTCGGCTTTGCCGCAGGTCCCGTGCCTTGAATCCACTGGCGCTGCAGGTCCCGGGGAATCTCGCTGCCGATGAAGTTACCATCCCGCGCGTCCTGAACTTTGATTTTTGTCCGGGATATAGTGGCTGCTTGATCGAGGAACGTGATTCGCTGTTTGTTTCGAGCCCGCGCCGCCCGACGCTCGATTCGGCCGGCCATCACCGCCTTGCGATCTTTGTCCAGCCCGCAGAGGGCCTCCAGAGCTGCCACCGCCTCCCCGGTGAAAACATCCCGATAGTCGTTTTCCAGGTTGCCTTGGATCTCTAAAGTTCGCGTGCCCATTCGATCACCTCACTCAGAGTAGTATTGCGAACGTCACAATACCACAATGGTCAATGGGCTACGTACTGTAGTGAATGCGGGCTAAAGCCCGCGTTCACTCCAGGGCCGCTAGGCGACTTCGGTGATCTCGTGAAGAGTTTGGCCGGAGACCTTTTCCTCGACCTGCGAAACATCGCCAATGGAGACGACACCGACCAGCCTTTTGTCACGATTGAGAATCAACATACGGCGCACTTCCTTTTCCCGCATCTTTTTGGCGACAGTCTTCACATCTTCATCTTCGAAGCACCAGATGATATCGTTGGTCATCAGCTCGCGGGCTTTGGTGGTATTGAGGTCGCGCCCTTCGGCCACTCCTCGCAGAACGATGTCACGGTCGGTAAGCGTACCGGCCAAACGATCGTTTTCGCAAACAGGTATGAATCCGACGTCCAGCTTTTTCATCTTCAACGCTACTTCTTTTACTCCTGTATCCGGAGAAACACACTCGACGTTAGTACTCATGATTTCGCGAACTTTCATACACACCTCCAAGTAGGAACTATCCGGGCTATGCGGCCTTATGCGACTTCTGGGCCTTTTTCTGGGCTGGTTTTATGACCCCGAGCAATTCACCATCAGATGTTGTAACGATCGCGCTGTCTGAATCCGCGCTGCGCAGTACTCTTTCCGCGTCTTTCGGCTCCAGGTCCGGCCTGACAGTGTGTGGCCCGGGCTGCATGATATCCACGATTCGCGCCTGTGGATTGGCATCCCAGCTCTCCCCGCTTACGACACCGAGAACAATGTTTCTGTCGTTCACCACGACGCAGATATCCTGGTTCGGCCGGTGGCGGCTCTTGACATCTTCCAAACGTTCCCGGAGCGAACAGGTCGGGACATCCTTATGCAGCACCTGTTTGATCCGTGGTTTCTTTGCCTGTGTGCCCTCGGTTTCCCAACCGACAGCCAGCCAATCGGCTTTCCCGGGTGTGTATCGATAGACTTCCTGGAAGCCCATACTTTCGAGGCGCCAGGCAGCCCTGGCGCTGAGATCGCACTGGAAATCCTGGCAGTACACGATCACTGCCTGGTCCTTTCGAAGGGTTCTCGTTGTTTCAGAATTCATGATTTCAAGAGGAATATTGACCGCCTGCGGCAGGTGCTCCTTCTTGTAGGCCGACGCCGGGAGAACCTCGACGAGCTGGGCCCGACCCTGTGCGACCAATGTTTTCAAGTCTTTGCGACGAATTTCGATCGGCATGGAAAACTCCTCTCTAACCTTAGACGCGAAAATTTCGCGGTCGTGGTAGGCGGAACCCGCCACCGTGGTCCCTGATTTGCAACGGATTCGCCGGCAAACAAGGAGGCTCTGAACTATGCGTGTTCGGTTTCTCTCACTCACTCTCGTTTTTCTGCTTTTGATTCCACAAGTTGTGGCTGCACAGTCGCAGGCCGTTTCCCCATCCGAGCTCCAGAAGGCCATGTCGGAAGCAGCCAGAAACCGGCAGAAAAACCGCGATGACGTCCAGGCATTCTTTTCCAGTGAACCCGTCCGGCATGCATTGAAGACCGGTAAGGTCGACTATCAGCGGGTGCAAAAGGCTGTCGCGACTTTGAGCCCGGACGAACTCGCGCGTCTGGCCAGCCGAACGAACCAACTGCAACGCGACTTTGCGGCCGGGGCGTTGACGAACCAGGAACTGACCTACATCGTTATCGCGCTCGCCGCAGCCGTCATCGTTCTGATCGCAGTCAAGGCATGACAATTCGATGCGCTCACTTCTGACCCTGCTGACGCTGGCGCAGGCGCTCTGGATCGATGTCCCCTTCGTTCAGCAGGACAAGAACGGCTGTGGATCTGCCTCCATATGGATGATCCTGGAGTACTGGAGGCAAGGTTCCGCGCCCCGAGTTGAAGAGATTCAGCACCAGCTCTATTCCAGGGACGCCGGCGGCATATTTGCGCGCGACATGGAGGAGTATTTTCGATCGCGCGGCTATCGAGTGTTCCCTTTTCGCGGCGAGTGGATAGATCTCGACCAACACATTTCTCAGGGGCGCCCGCTCATCGTCTGTCTTGAACTTAATGCGCGAGGGGCGCCGCTTCACTACGTTGTTGTCACGGGAATCGACCCGCTCCAGAACCTGGTTCTTGTAAACGATCCCGCCGAGCGCAAACTGCTCTCGATGGGCCGGGCCGATTTCGAGCAACGCTGGCGGGCTGCCGACAACTGGACGCTCCTTGCGGTTCCCGAAATCGCGCTTGCCGGCACCGCTTTCCGAAATGAGAAGCTCCCGGAAGCTAAAGCCCATTTGAAATCCGCCCTCGATGCGGCCCGGTCCGACACTTACACGAACGACTTTCTCGCCACGGTTTACTTCCTCGAAAACAATACGGAATCCGCAGTCAAATATTGGAATCGCGTGGGCAAACCTTTCCTCGAGAACATCCACGTGGATCCACCGTTGAGAATGAATCCGGTGCTTCTCGATCGCGCGTTTGCGTTCTCCCGCGCCAGCGTTATGGATCTCGATGATTTCTACACGACTGAAGCGCGACTGGAAGGAACAGACGTTTTTTCTCGATATCAAATGGAATTGTCGCCGGCCGAGGGTGATCGGTTCGACCTCACCTTGCGCGCCGCTGAACAGAATGGACCCGCCTGGCTTTCCTGGATGAGGGGCCTGCCTTACGAGACCGTTCATCCGGAGTTCTTCAACCTTGGCGGAAACGCTGTGAATGTGAGATCCATGATGCGTTGGGACGCCAACAAGCGGCGAGCATATGCGTCCATTACCGCCCCATTGCGGGGCAATCCCAAATGGGGCTTTTACGCCGCCGTTGACGCCCGCCGCGAGAATTGGACCGGCCCGGGCGGCGCTTTTCAAATGCGCAAAACCGAAGCGGCGGCACAAATCCGATCCATACCAAATGGTCATTGGAAATGGACCAGCGGTTTCAGCGTCTCCAACCGCCACTTACCGGATACGCTCTTGCGCGGCGTCTTATTGAAATATTCGGGTTCAGTCACGCGAACACTGCTTCGGAATTCCGACCGCGGGCTGAGAGTGGATTCTTCATTGTTGTTAGAGGCGGGAAAGCTGCTTGTTCAAAATCCAGACCGATTTGTGAAGGCGGAGAACAACGTTTCGGTGCGATGGCGTCCCTTCTCGGCGACGCTCCGTGCCGGCCGCATTCTTGGAAAGGCGCCCTTCGACGAAGGCTTCATGCTTGGACTGGACCGTGATTCCGACCGCCGCCTGCGTGCGCATTCGGCGACTCTCGACGGGCTCAAGAATGCGACCTTCATGAACCGGTCCTTTGTTCTGACGAACCTTGATCTACAGAAGACCGTCTTTCACGCCGGGTTTTTCCGCCTCAGCGCCGGTCCTTTCCTCGACGCGGCCCGGCTTACGAACATTTCCCATTCGCTCTTTGACACTGGCCTTCAGTTGCGCCTGGCAGCGCTTGGACTGCTTACCCTGAACCTTTCTTATGGCCGGAGTCTTCGCGACGGCGGCAGTGCCTTTTTCACGGATATAACAAGATGAGAACGTGGCAGTCCAAGTATCTATGAACGTATCTATGAACGAAGACACACCGCATATCCCGGCAATGGTGCTTTGGGGTTACACCAGTGGAGTCAGGAACCTGGCGGATGAGCATTTTCAACACCTCTTGTTTTGCGTCGAGTGCCAGACCCTCGTTGATGAATTCATCGACGTTCTCGATGAAATTCCGTCCAGCAAAGGTCCCGAAGCCGCGTAACCTTGACACAGAATCCTTGACACAACCCTGACGTTGGCGTAGAGGATTTGTCCGTCCCACCCCTCAATCGAACAACCTAGACAAGGAGACCGGAATGATCACTAGGGGCCGGTGGCCAATTGCGCCCGGACAGCAGCGGCGCGCTGGCGCGCGAACTGAATCATGAACAGTGCTTCGGCATCGAACTGATCGTTCGTGCAAGGTCGGAGACTTCCGGTGGCGCCTGGATCACAGAGCTTGAGAGTGTCATCGTACGCGGCCTGGCGGATTTGCTGGTACTCCTTCGTGATCTCCTGCTCCAGCCATCCTCCAATTCCTCCTGCAGTGTCGGAAGCCTGTCGCAGCGTGTCCTTGTAAATCGCCATTAAGTCCGGCGCAATGGTCAGAGCGCGCGAGGTAAGCACATTCGTAGTGAAGTTGTGCATGATGTTCCAGTCGAGTGCCCAGAACGCGTTGCTCTTGTCCCACGGAATGAAAGTCGATTGAATGCTGTTCTGGAATCTGTAGAGATAGAAGTTATTCACGCCGTAGTTGCCGATGATTCCGTCTTGTTCGGCGACGAAGTTTTCAGCGGCCAGTTCCCTGAATAAGGCATTCAGGTCGATGTATTGCGACACCGCCGCGGAAAACTGCGCGTTCGGCGCCTCGTTGATCGTCCGCACCATCGCCTCGATTGCAGCAGGATCGAGATAGATGAGGTTGTTCTCCGGCTTCAATGGGAGGGGTGAATACCTGGACAAATCCGGCCCGCGATAGTCGAACACCCAGGGCGCCACCCATTCATAGTTGTACAGGCGACCGTCGGTCTGTCCGAAATTTCGTTGAAGGAAGACGGAGTCGACGTCCTCCACTATCGTGTACAGACCAGCGTATTGGTCATTGATGTACAAGCGTGCGTGGACCTCTCGGGGCGCCGGAATTCCCAGCTTGCGGAAGAACTCCATCGCGACTCGTTCGTGCATCATCGATGCATCCTGAGTGTTCGCCCGGAGAACGATATCCTTCAGCCCGAGAAAAGTATTTTGACTTTCGTACCGGCTGAATTCGATCTTAAAGGACGGCTTGATATTGCTGCGGCTTCCCTTGCCATGCGAACTGACAGCGACCTGAGGAATCGTGACGTCTCGTCCGTTGAATATCCAATGAAACTCGACCGCAAACCAGCACTCGATGCGGGGCAAGCTGGAGACTACCTGGCCTGCGAGTGCTTCAAGGTCCTGCATAGGGCAAATGAAATTGGTCTGCTTGAAAGTTGCAAAATCCCTCGGCGCGATATAGATCCGAACCTCCTGAAGTATGTCTCCGTTGAAGAAGTCGTCCGAGGTTTGAGCGGCTGATGGGAACGAGAAGCCCAGAATCCAGAATAAAGCAAAGATGATAACTACGCGCTTCTGCGTCATACGCCTCACATCGCGATTTGCAGCCTGCAGATTCCGGTCCAGAATATGTTTCGACCGAATACAGCCTTGCGTTCGATGTCCGTGACCCTTTCGCGTTGGGCATTGAGCTGAATCTTCACAAAGCGATTCAAGTACCACGTTGGACCGAATGTCCACGTGCGGTCGCTGTTCGGCAAGATCGTCGGGGCACGCTGGCTCCGAGACGGAAGCCCGGGTCCAGGAGCACTGAAGAAGGCGAGCACGTCGAATCGCGCCGCCAACTCCAGTGCTCCGAAACCGTGTCCGGTCAGAAACGGATTCGCAGGCGAACCGCCGCGCGATTTCATCTTTCCGAGAGCGGTCCAGGCGCCCATTACGTACCATCCACGTGAAATCTTGTCGGGCAGATCCTCCCCGCGGATGCCTTGCTGTTTTCGCTCTTCGGACATGTGGATGTATTCGCCCTTGATGCTGACTGGTCCCTCCGCCCTTGCCGTCTCAACGCCGATCCTCGTCCGATTGCCTCGTACATAAACGTGATCGAAGTATGTGAAATTCGAAAATGTCTGGCCGTTGACGCCATTGAGACCCTCAAGCATCCGTCCTCTGGTCCCCGCAATACCGAGGTAAACATGGCGGATCGTCTTCGGAAGTTTCGAGACTAATCGCAGTGGTTGGCCCGTTAACCGCGCGGCGTAGGTTCTTCCAGCCGTGGGAAGGCCATGAATGTCCGAACCTTCTCCATCGTAGCGAAAGACTCCGATCTGGTACTCCAGACGATTATTCTTGAGAAAGCCGGCGTGCAGCATGACGCCGCGCTCGCGTGCAGGCGCCAGAGCATCTGAAACGCGCGACTTGAACGCGTAGTCCTGGCGGTCTTCCGATCCGGTCTCTTCCAGGCCGAATGGCATTTTGAATTTGCCCACCTTTACGTGGAGCAGTGGGTGAATATTGATATCTCCATAGTTATCTTTCCATGGATGGTACTCGTGATCTTTTCCGAAGGTCGAACGCATATCGCGTTCGAATTCATAGTCGAAATACTTCGTCACGTGACCCTTCAACCCGAATCGCGCTTTGGTCAGCAGGAAGGTGTCAGGCGTTGCGGGAACGGCATTGACAATTCCGGGAAGGTTGACAGCCGGAGGCGAGAAGCGCCGAAAATCCAGGTGCCACTTTGTCTTCAAATCCACTTGAGCGAATTCGCCGATTTGCAGCGAAGGTCTATTCTTAAAGGAGACTTGAAGGACTCGATTGGAGCTCGCAACGGCATCCTCACCGGAAGAGGCTTCCTCCTCTCCGGGATTTTGCGCGAAAAGCATCATCGGAATCAGCATCCAACCGATCAGAACTAACGTTCGCAAAACAGACTCCCCAGGCACTGCAGCGCGACGCAGCCGTACTAGCTAAAAATTCATCTATATATCTACTCCGGATGGGTGGCCCTTGAGAAGATAGAGATTTTCTCTCCAGCGGATTTCGATCGGCTCAAGAACTGGAAGGCCATCACCATTCCAGAAGGATGTCCTTTACTACCAGGCTGAGTGTCAGAGTGCTCCAACGAAAGTTCTATCCGTCTGAAAAGGCTGAATTTCCAGATGGCACGCGAATTGTAGTGACCTTGTCACGAGGTCTCTCGATGGTGTCCGCAATGCGAGTCAGGATCAGGTTCCACATCAGTTGCGTGGGTTTGATGCTCGTTTTGGTAGCTCTTCCCGCGTGCAATAACAAGGTCAGCGCGGGAGATCGAGAGAAAACCGTTCTCGACACTCAAATGGGAGACGCCACCTTTTACTCTCGCCGCTTTCAGGGCGACAGGACCGCGAGCGGCAGCAAATTCGATAACCGCAGGGCGGTTGCGGCACACGGCAGTTATCCCTTCGGTACGGTTGCCCGCGTGACGAATCTCATGAACGGGCGCTCGGTGAACGTTGTGATCGTCGACCGGGGCCCCTACGGAAAGAATCGCCGCGAGGGAGCCATCATCGATCTTTCCCGCACTACGGCCGAAAGGTTGGGCATTCTCCGCGAGGGACGGGCGCAGGTAAAGGTCGAAGTACTCACCTGGGGAGACGATACCTACTCGCGCGAACATTCTCGTCCTTAAGAAGATCCGCTCACCTCGTTTGCATTTCCACCCGATCGCAAAACCCGATTCGATAGCTGCCTATCCGATCCGATAGTCAATTCAGGTGAAACCGCCTTGTCTCATCTGATGCAATGAAGCAGTTACACACGTCCGGGACCTGGAGGGCGACGTGCACCGTGGCCCCCAACAACTGGAGGGCAGACAGAAATCTGCAACTTGCCCTTTCGGTGATTCAGTTGGCGAATGCCAAAATGGCGGCAGCCTGCGCGGCATTCTGCAAACGAAGAAGAGGTAACGGCGTATGGAAACACACGAATTGCAGGACGGAGATTGGATCGCTGTGCAGGTGCGCTGCGGTTCTGAGAAGACGGTAAGCGAAGGCCTTCAGGAGAGAGGATATGAGCAGTTTTTTCCTTCGTATGAACAGCAGCGCAGATCTCGTGGCAGTCAGATAGGGATGGTTCAGCGTCCACTGTTTCCGGGATATGTCTTCTGTCGATATATCCGAGTCCCGCGTTACCGAATCCTTGCGACGCCAGCTGTCATTCGACTTGTGGGAGCCGGCAACACGCTCATCAGCATCCCCGACGTTGAGATTGAGGCGATTCGGCGCGTTGTGAATTCAGGTTTATACAGCGAGCCCTGGAAGTCTCTTCAGGTCGGACAGGCGGTTACAGTCAACCGCGGAGCACTGTCTGGAGTTCAAGGGACCTTGGTATCCGTTGGCCGAGGGATGCGTCTCCTGGTCAGCATTGGGCTGCTGGGAAGGGCGGTCGCCGTTGAGGTCGATGCTGATACTGTATCGCCAATTAGCAGTTTCAACGCCCCGGAATATACGCTGTCGAATGCGGGTTTGGTTCAGTGAAGCGCATTAGCGACAGTTCCAAAGTAGTCATTTTTCAACTTTTTAGGTGAAGACGATGGAGTGCGCACTCGGCACAAGCGCAAGTGAAGATCGGGCTCGCTTTGGCATTCAGGCGTCTGGCGTCGGGTGGAATGTCGTTTCGGGCAATGCGGTGCAACGGCAGTTTGAAGTCCGACAACTGAAGCATCCAGCCTTTAATAGCTTCGTGGCCCGGTAACGTGCGTGAGTTGGAAAACGTCGTCCGGCAAATCTGCATGATGGCCGACAGCGGATCTGTGGATCTTCAACACTTGCCCCGCTATTTGACAGACAAACCGAACAAGCCCGTACTGCAATCGGAGATCATTGATGATACTTCCATGATTTCGATTGATGAACTCCAGCGCCGCCACGTGTTGCGTGTACTCGAGCGCGTAGGGCGCAGTAAGGCGCGTGCCGCAGAGGTCCTCGGTATCAGCCGTTCCACGCTATACCGTTTGTTGCAGGGTACCGTGTCCACTTCAACATTCTAATTTGTCGCCAAATGGGACTGCGTTTCAAATCGAGCGTCTCAAAACCGATCACATATTGAGAACGCGCTTTCGATGGTCGGGCCTCAGGTGAAGAGTTTGTCGCAAAAAATTGTTCGATGCGGGGTAGTTACCTCAGTGTGCGCCCGCTCCGTCCGCGAACGCAGTTCTGGCAGGTGAAATGCTAAGGGAAGAAGAGTTTTTATGACCTCGCAAAATCGGCCGTCTACGGCCAATGGCGGCAGCCTGCCCCGGCAACCCATCCGGCTGGCAGGATGCGCGAAAGACTTTCCCCTTGTCGGAGCGTCTCGATAATCATGAGCACAATTATTGTAAAACCCGCCCTGAGTGATTCCTGCAAGCAGGCCGTGGCTGCCATCGAGCGGCAGGTCTTCTACGACGAACTTGGTGTCGTGCTCTCGAATGGCCGGCCTCCTGCCGAAGCGGCTATATTTCAGCTTTTAGCAGTGACCAGCCGGCACAGCACTCCAATAGGCACGCTGAGCGTTGTAGACACAACTGACAACTATGCTCTTCATCGACAGTTTGGGCTGATGTTCGACAGAGGCACGCGCGTCGCTCGTTTAACACGGCTAGC
>Ga0137409_10002061_pt1 | contig 21651 bp, 17 predicted proteins | sample CZODoug1_16funga_FD_122059 | JGI IMG/M metagenome (GOLD analysis project Ga0137409, IMG submission 122059) | Vadose zone soil fungal communities from Angelo Coast Range Reserve, California, USA - CZODoug1_16fungal (Hybrid Assembly) | ecosystem: Environmental > Terrestrial > Soil > Vadose zone... | reverse complement strand
CAACGGAGGTTTGACCGCGTGAGACAGCTTGGTTTGGTGGTCGCACTGATGGCGGGAGCCGCCGGCACCGCGGCGGCGCAGCTCGCCGTCCAGCAGCCGACCGAGAAACTGCTCGTGCTGCCCTTCACCGCGCCTGCCGCGGATTCCGCAGCCAGCATCCAGCTGTCGGACGCCGTGCGCGACCGCATTACCTCGCTCGCCAAGTACAAAGTCATGGTGGTGACCAAAGCCAAACTGTGCGAGGCGCTGACCGCGTCGGGCTTCCCCTGCGACGGGCTGCTCGACGACCAGCAGGCGCGGCAGCTGGCGCGGTTCCTCCAGGTGCAGGCGTATGTCACCGGCGCGATCGCGCGCAGTGGGGGCACGCTGACGGCCAACGTCCGCGTCATCGACATCGGCAGCTCCGGGATGGCGGCGACCTTTTCCGTCAACGGCGGCAACCCGGGCACGATAGCGGCGCTCGGCGAAGCGATTGCGCAGCGGCTCAATACGCTCATCCGGGCGAGTGAGCAGGTGCGCGAATGCACGCAGGACCGCCAGCGTGGACAGTTTCAGCGCGCCGTGGCGGCGGCACAGAAGGCGCTCACCATCGATCCCACCTCCGCCGGGGCCCAGCTCTGCATCGCCACCGTGTACGAGGCGCAGCGGATGCCGGTGGACAGCGTCATCGTGGCGTCGGAGCGCGCCCTGAAGGGGGACCCGCTTAACAGCACCGCACTGGAGAACATCGCGCGCGGCTGGCAGCAAAAAGGCGACACGCTGAAAGCGATCGACGCGTTCATCCGCCAGTTGGAGGGCGATCCGCGCAACACCCAACGGCGCCTTGGGATCGTACAGCTGTTGCGGCAGATGAAGCAGTATCAGCGCGCCGTGGACCTGCTCGACGCCGGCCTGGCGGTGGCACCGGCTGACCAGCAGATGCTCGAGATGAAAACGCGGATTTGCATCGAGGGTTCGCTGTACCGCTGCGCCGTGAGCGGTCTCGTGGAGCAGCTGCGGCACGACTCGACGCTCGCGCGCGACACGTCCTTCCTCAAGACCGGCATCGGTGCGGCGCAGCAGGCACCCGACACGCAGGGGTTGCTGCTGTTCACCGCGGCAGCGGTCCGCAACTTCCCGAACAATCCCAGCTTCCTGAAGGCGCGCGGAGCGGCGTTCGAGATGGCGGGCATGGTGGATTCGGCGCTCGCCGTCTACAAGCGGACCCTGGCGTTGGAGGGGGGCAGCGACGTGCAGCTCAGCCTCCTCGTGGCCAAGACGATCGTGGATCACGCGATCTACGACACCGCTCGGGCCGGCGGATGCACGCGGGCCAAGGACTCCCTCTGTCTGAAATCCATGCAGCGGGCGTTCGCTGAAAAGGTGGACTCCGCGCGCCCCTACCTGCATCCGGGCCTCGTGTCGACCGACTCGGCGCAACGCCTCACCGCCGCGGTGATCATGCTCACGGGCGGCTCCAAGATCGCACAGGCCGCGGCCTACGACCGCGCCTACATCTGGCTCGACACACTACTTCAGGTCGTCGCTCCCCGGTCGTCGGCCGACACCGTCGGGCCGCGCCACCAGGTGCGACTGAACGCGAGTTTCTGGTTCGGTCTGTCGTCGGTGCTGACGTTGAGCAAGCCGTACCAGGACATGGTCAAGAGCAAGAATTGCGATCAGGCCAAGGCGATCGCCGAACGGCTGGCGCGCACGCGGGCCGCGCTGCTGTACGGCGAGCGCGTCCATCCGCCGACGGTGAGACAGATGCTCGGCTTCCTGACGCAGTACGAGCAGCAGATGCCGAAAGTGAAGCAGGCGTTCAAGTGCAGGAACTTCTGAGCCATTGAAGTGACCGGTAGGCGGGCCTATATTGCCGCGCTCAGCCGTAGGGGGCTGTAGCTCAGCTGGTTAGAGCGCCGGTCTGTCACACCGGAGGTCGCGGGTTCGAGCCCCGTCAGCCCCGCCTGAACCCGCGTCGCGAGACGCACCACCCGGCCCTGCCTGTTTCCTCAGGCGGGGCCGTCGTATTTTGGATGGTGTCCAGCGTCCCCACCTACCACATCCCGGTTCTCGCCGCGGCCGTCAGCACGTGGGCGGCGGGGAGCCAGCGCGCGGTGGACGCGACCCTGGGGGGCGGGGGCCACGCCGCCCTGCTGACCGCCACCGGCGCGGAGGTGCTCGGCATCGACCGCGATCCCGCGGCGATCGCCTCGGCGCGGGCCCGCCTCGGCGACAGCGTCCACTACCTCACGGCCGCGTATGGTGCTCCCGAGGCCCTCGCCGCCGTGCGCGCCTTCCGGCCCGATCGCATCCTCCTGGACCTCGGCATCAGCTCGCACCAGGTCGACACGACGGAGCGGGGATTTACCTTTCGTCCAGGAGCGCCGCTCGACATGCGCATGACGCCGGGCGAGGGGCCGAGCGCGCGCGACGTGCTCAACAGCTGGCCCGAGGAGCGGCTCGCGGCCGTGTTCGCGGATTACGGCGACGAGCGCCGGGCGCGGGCGCTCGCGCGAGAGGTCCTGCGCCGGCGGCTCAACGCATCGTTCGCGCTGAGCGACGATTTTGTGAACGCGATCCGGGCGACGCTGGGGCCCCGTTCGGGGCCGGGGGATTTCGCCCGGCTGTTCCAGGCGTTGCGGATCGCGGTGAACGATGAGCTGGCGCAGCTGACCGCTGCGTTGCCCGCGCTCCGCGACGCCCTGGAAGTGGGGGGGCGCCTGGGGGTCATCACCTACCATTCGGGCGAGGACCGCATCGTCAAGCATCTGTTTCGCGACTGGGCTCGGGCCTGCGTGTGCCCGCCCCGGCAGCCCGTCTGCACGTGCCGCGGGCATCCGCTGGGGCGCGTGCTGACCAAGAAGCCGATCGTCGCCGGCGCCGCGGAAGTGGCGGAAAACATCCGGGCCCGGTCGGCGCAGTTCCGCGCCTTCGAGACGGGCGGCGCTGGTGACGATGATTAAGGGCCGGCACTGGCTGGCGATCTGGCTGGTGGCGCTGCTCGCCGCGCTGTGGGCGGTGATCGCGCGGCAAACGGCGTCGCTCAACGCCGCCCGCGCGTTGACCGACCTGCGCGCGCAGCGCGCCGGGCTCGAGGGCCGGCGCGACGAGCTGGAGCGCCGCATCCGCACCGCGGGCAGCCGCGCCGTGTTGCTGCCGCGCGCGGAGCGCCTCGGCCTCCGGCTCCCTGCAGACACCGAGATCATTCTCATTCCCGTTTCCCCGCCGCGCTGACGATGGCGAAACCCGCCGTCCGCCTGGGCGTCGTCCAGATCGGCCTGCTCGCCGCGCTGGCCGCGCTGGTGCTGCGCGCGGCGCAGGTCCAGCTCGTGGAGGGACGGCGGCACGCCGCGGAGGCCGCGGCCCAACGGACCGAACGGGTCGTGCTCGAGGCGCGTCGCGGCATGCTGTCGGATCGCCACGGCACCGCGTTGGCGCTGACGCAGGAGACGTACCACGTCGGCATCGCGCCCAACGAGCTGCGCGACCCACGGGGCGACGCGCCGCTGTTGGCACGCCGCCTCCGCCTTGCCCCGCGCGAGCTGGACCGTGCCCTGCGCCGCCGCTACGCGTGGTTCGCCGGTCCATACACGTCGCTCGATGTGCAACCGCTGCGCGCCGTGCGGGGCGTGCACCTGGAGGCCGTGCTGCGCCGCTTCTATCCCTCCGCCGAATTCGCGCGCGCCGTGATTGGGCGCGTGGGCGACGACGGCCTCGGCGCCTCGGGCCTCGAGCGCCTGCTTGACAGCCTCCTCTCCGGCACACCGGGGGCCGCGGTCGTCCTCAAAGACCGAGCCGGCCGCGAGTACGAGTCTCCGGCTCGCGTCATCGCCGAGCCGACACCGGGCCACGACGTCGTGCTCACCCTCGACGCGGAGCTGCAGGAGATCGCGCAGCGGGCGCTGGACGATGCGCTGGACCGCATGGATGCCGAGGGCGGGGACGTCGTGATGCTCGATCCGGTGACGGGGGAGGTACTCGCGGTCGCGTCACGGCATCGAGACGGAACCGCGCGCCCCAGCGCATTCACCGAGACGTTCGAGCCGGGATCCCTGGCGAAGATCTTTGCGGCGGCCGCGTTGCTCGAGCACGGCCGAGTGCGTGCAGCGGAGCGTGTGTCAGGGGAGGGCGGGAGCTACCGGATGCCCGGGCGGCCGACGCCGCTGACGGACGAGCACCCGCTGCCGTCGCTCACGCTCGCCGACGCGATCCGCGTCTCGAGCAATATCGCGCTGGCCAAGTTCGCCGCCCGTCTCAAGCCCGACGAGCAGTACGAGACGCTGCGCGCGTTCGGCGTCGGCGCGCCCACTGGGATCGAGTTCCCCGCCGAGGCGCAAGGAAAGCTCCGTCTTCCGAGCGAGTGGACGGGGCCGAGCTCGACGAGCCTCGCCATCGGCTACGAGTTGTCCGTCACACCGTTGCAGCTGGCGGCCGCATACGGCGCCATCGCCAACGACGGCGTGCTGCTCCAGCCCACGCTCATCCGCGAGGTGCGGGATCCGTCCGGCGCCGTGCGCTACCGGCATCGCCCGGAGCCGGTGCGGCGGGCCGTCACTCCCCAGGTAGCCGCACGCCTGCGCGACCTGCTGCGGGGCGTGGTCGAGGCGGGGGGGACGGGCGAGCGCGCGGCCCTGGCCAACTTCCAGCTCGCCGCCAAGACGGGGACGGCCCGCCGCGTGGTCGACGGGCGATACGCCCCCGGGCAGTACACGGCGTCGTTCGCCGCGCTCTTCCCGGCCGACGACCCCCAGTTGGTCGTTGTCATGAAGATCGACAATCCGCAGAAGGGCAGCTATTTCGCGGCCCAAACGGCGGCGCCAGTCACGCGCTCGATGCTCGAGCAGGCCCTCGCCGCCCGCACCGTCGCCCTCGACCGCGCGCGCCTCTCGAACGTGGCGCCCACGGCCGAGCGGGCGCCGCTCGAGGAGCCCGACGGCGTCGTCCCCTACGTGGTCAGCGTGCCGTACGCACCCGACAGCACCCGCGCCCAGCCGGCGCGCGCCGTCCCCGACGTCACCGGGCGCGGCCTGCGGGAGGCGGCGCGCACGCTGCACCGCCGCGGGTTCCGCGTGGTCGTGAAAGGCTGGGGGGTCGTGCATCACAGCTGGCCGGCCGCGGGAGCCAGCGCCGCGGCGGGCTCGACCGTGACGCTGTTCGCGGAGCCGCGTCCCTGAGCCGCCTCGCCGCCATCGTCGACGCCCTCGCGCGCGCGGGGCTGCTCGCGCAGGGGCTTCCTCCGACCCGTTCGCTGCCGGAGATCACGGGCATCACCGCTGACACACGCCGCCTCACGCCCGGCACCTTGTATTGTGCGGTGCGGGGCGCGGCGGCGGACGGTCACGCGTTCGTCGCCGACGCCGCGGCCCGGGGCGCCGCCGCGGCGCTCGTCGAGGCGCCGCAGGCCGTCGCCATCCCGCAGATCGTGGTGCGCGACGGTCGCCGCGCCGCGGCCCTCGCCGCCGAAACGTGGTACGGGCGGCCCGCGGCGCGGCTCAAGTTGATCGGCGTCACGGGAACCAACGGCAAAACGACGTCCGTCACGTTGGCACGGCACGTCCTGGGCGGTCCTTCAGGGATTGGGCCGATGGGTTCGATCGGCACGCTGGGCGCCTTCGACCCGGCCGCTGCGCCCGTCGAGAGCGAGGCGGGCAACCTCACGACCCCTGGGCCGATCGACCTGCAGGCCACGCTCGCGGGGCTCGTGGCGCGGGGGGCGAAAGGCGCGGCGATGGAAGTCTCCTCCCACAGCCTCGACCAGGGCCGCGTGGACGGCCTCGTGTTTGCCGCCGCGATTTTTACGAATCTCACGCGCGACCATCTCGATTATCACAAGACGTTCGAGGCCTACTTCGCCGCCAAGGCGCGCCTCGTGGCCTATCTCGCGCCGGACGGGCTGGCGGTCGTCAACGCCGATGATGCGGCGTGGGCCAAGCTGCCGCGCGCGCCGCGCCGCATCACCTTCGGCGAGCGCGGCAAGGCGGACGTGACGGCCGCGGACGTAGTCGCGGACGCGGGTGGCGCGCGCTTCACCCTCGTGACCAGCGCCGGGCGTCACGCGGTGGCGCTGCCGCTGCTCGGTCGCTTCAACGTCGCCAACGCCCTGGGCGTCGCCGCGTGCGCGGTGGGGCTCGGCGTGCGTCCGGCCGAGGTCGCCGAGCGGCTCTCCACCGCGCCGCAAGTGCCCGGCCGGATGGAGCGCATCGCCGCCGACCCGTGCACGGTGCTGCGCGACTACGCGCACACGCCCGACGCGCTGGAACGGGCGCTCGAGACCACTCGGGACATCACGGCGCCCGGCGGCCGGGTAATTGTCGTATTTGGTGCCGGCGGTGACCGCGACCGGGGCAAGCGGGCACCCATGGGCGCCGCCGCGGCCAGCCTCGCCGACATCGCCATCGCGACCTCCGACAACCCGCGCACCGAGGATCCCGAGCGCATCCTCGACGAGGTCGAAGCCGGGATGGGGAGCCGCCCGCACTATCGCCTTGCGGACCGGCGCGCCGCCATCGCGCAGGCGCTCGAACTGGCGCGCCTGGGGGACACGGTGCTGCTCGCGGGCAAGGGCCACGAGACCTACCAGGTGGTTGGGACCGTGAAGCAGCCATTCGACGAGCGCGAGATCGTCCGAGAGCTGGGCGCCCAGTGACGCTCTGGACCAGCGCGCGTGTTGCGGAGGCGCTCGGCGTCCTCCCACCCGCCTCGCTCACCTTTACGGGTGTAACCACTGACACCCGACACCTGACACCTGGCACCTTGTTTGTCGCCTTGAAAGGTGAGCGGTTCGACGCCCACGACTTCCTCGCCCAGGCGAAGGCCGCGGGCGCCGCCGGCGCCGTGGTGCGGCGCGGCACACCCGCCGTGGCCGGTTTGCCGTTGTTCGAAGTGGTCGACACCCTCGCGGCGCTCGGCCTCCTGGCGCGGGCGCGGCGACGCCTCCTTCCGGCGGGCACTCCCGTCGTTGCGATCACCGGATCGAGCGGCAAGACCAGCGCGAAGGAGATGATCCGCAGCGCCCTCACCGCCAAGGGCCGCGTGCACGCGACCGCCGGAAACCTCAACAATCTCGTCGGCGTCCCGCTGACGATCCTGGCCGCGCCGGAGGACACGAACGTGCTGGTCGTCGAGGCGGGCGCCAGCGTTCCAGGCGAGATCGCGACGCTCCGGGACATCATCGAGCCCACGATCGCGGTGGTCACGAATGTGGGCTTCGCCCACCTCGAGGGCTTCGGGACCGTGGAGCGGCTGCTCCAGGAGAAGGCGTCGTTGCTGGACGGCGCGCCGGTGGCCGTGGTGGGGAGCGGCCCGGCGCTCGCGCAGGAAGCGCGCCGGCGCGCCCGCAAAGTCATCGTGGCCGCCCGGGACGAAATGGGCGATGTGCACCCCGACCGAGTGGATATCGACGACGCGGGTCGCCCCGTACTCCACTGGATGGGTGGGTCCGCCATGCTCCCAGTCCTGGGCTTGCACCAGGTCGACAACGCGATGATCGCCCTGGCGGTGGCCCGCGAGGCCGGCGTCGAGCCGAAGGACGCGCTGGCCGGTCTGCGGGGAGTGCAGATCCCCCCGGGGCGGGGCAGCCTGGTATCCCGGAACGGCCTCCTGATCATCGACGACAGCTACAACGCCAACCCCGATTCGATGGTGGCGGCCCTGGAGACGGCACTGGCTTATGCCGCCCGGCGGCGCCGGCGGCTGGTCGTCGTGCTGGGCTCGATGTTGGAGTTGGGACCCGAGAGTGCAAGATTACACGCGTTCGTGGCCGGCGAGTTGATGAGCTTCCTGCCGGCCCCGGCGGTGATCGCGGCGGTGGGAGACTTTGTCCCTGCGTTCGAGCCATACCGTCAGGGACTGGGCGAGCGGCTCATCACCGCGCCGGACGCCGAAGCGCTGGGGCCGCTACTCAAAGCGGCACTGCGCGGCGACGAGATCGTGTTGCTCAAGGCGTCGCGCGGCGTCGCCTTGGAGCGCGTGCTGCGCCACCTCACTTGAAGGGGTCTCCCCCTCGTGCTCTATCACCTGCTCGCCCCGCTCGCCCGCCAGCACATCCTCTTCAATCTCTTCAACTACATCACGTTTCGAGCGGCGGGGGCGACGGTCACCGCGTTACTGCTGGCGTTCGTGCTGGGGCCGTGGATCATCCGCCGCCTGCGCGAGCGCAAGGTGGGGCAGGTGGTGCGGGCCGAAGGACCGGCGAGCCATCACGAGAAGCGCGGCACGCCGACGATGGGCGGGATCATCATCATTCTGGCGACCCTGGTACCCACGCTCCTCTGGGCGCGCCTCGACAGCCGCTACGTGATCGTCGCGATCGTGGCCATGCTGTGGATGGGGGCGATCGGCTTTCTCGACGACTACCTGAAGATCGTGCGCGGCAAGTCGCAGGGGCTCGTGGCACGCTGGAAGTTCGCGGGCCAGGTGTCGTTCGGCATCGCCCTCGGCGTCTACCTCATTCTGTTTCCGCTCGCCGCGCGCGTCGACCCCGCCTCGACGCAGCTCCCGCTCCTCAAGTACGTCCTGCTGGTGCTGCCCTGGCCGGTGTACGTCGCGTTTGTCACGCTCGTGATCACCGGGAGCTCGAATGCGGTCAACCTCACCGACGGACTCGACGGGCTCGCGGCCGGACTCACGGCGATCGTCGCCGGGTCGTTTGCGATCTTCGCCTACCTCTTCGGCCGCGTCGATGCGGCGCGCTGGCTGCTCGTGTTGCACCTGCCCGGTGCGGGGGAGCTCGCGATCTTCTGCGGCGCGCTGATGGGCGCGGCACTCGGCTTCCTCTGGTTCAATGCGCACCCCGCCCAGGTGTTCATGGGCGACACGGGCGCGCTGGCGATCGGGGGAGCGCTGGGGACCGTGTCCATCCTCCTCAAGGCCGAATTCCTACTGCTCATCGCGGGCGGCGTGTTCGCAGCGGAAACCGTGTCCGTGATGTTGCAGACCGGTGTGTATCGCTGGAACAAGAAGCGCCGCGGCAAGGAGTACGCGGATGCGCACAGAGTCTTCCGCATGGCGCCGCTGCACCATCACTTCGAGAAGCTCGGCTGGGCGGAGCCCCTGGTCGTCATGCGGTTCTACATCCTCGGCGTGCTGTGCGCGATGATCGCCCTCGCGACGCTCAAGGTGCGATGATCCTGCCCGACGCATGGCGGAAGGGGGGGAGCGTCGTCGCCGTCGTGGGCCTGGGGAAGAGCGGCGTGGCGGCGGCGCGCCTGCTCGCGCGCGAGGGTGTCCGCGTCTACGCCAGCGACGGCTCGGACCATCCCTACGCGGGTGCGGCCGCCGAGGCGCTGCGCGGGCTGTCCGGCGTTGAAGTGGATCTCGGGCGGCACGATCTCGCGAGAATTCGGGCGGCGGCGGGCGTCGTCGTGTCGCCCGGGGTACCCCCAGACGCGCCACCCCTAGCGGCCGCACGCGAGGCGGGCGTCGAGATCGTCTCGGAGCTCGACCTGGGGTTCCGCGCCGTCGCCGCAATGGAGGATACGCACGTCATCGCGATCACCGGGACGAACGGCAAGACGACGACTACGGCGCTCGTCGCCCACTTGCTCGCGGCGGCGGGTCTGAAGGCGGCCGCGGCGGGCAACATCGGCCGCCCCCTCGCCGACGTGGCCCTGGCGGAGGACCGGTACCGCTGGCTCAGCGTGGAGGTGTCGTCGTTTCAGCTGCATGACAGCCCGCACTTCGCCCCCGACGTCGGCATCCTCACGAACCTGGCCCCCGACCACCTGGACCGCTATTCGTCCGTCGACGCGTATTACGCAGACAAACGGCTGCTCTTCCAAAACGCGGGCCCGTCCTCGGTGTGGATCCTCAACGCTGACGACCCCACTGTCCTGGACCTGGCGCGGGGAGTCGCGGGGCGGCGTGCGCTCTTTTCGCTCAAGCAACCGGCCGAGGCGTGGTATGACGCCGGGGGGGGGGCCGGCGTCCTGCGTCTGGGCGGCGCGGCGCTCGTGCGGCGCGAGGAGCTACATCTGCTGGGCGACCACAACGTCGCGAACGCATTGGCCGCGGCGCTCGCCGTCCACGAGGCGGGCGTGCCGCCCGGGCTCATCGGCGCAGGCCTGCGTTCGTTCCACGCGCTGCCGCACCGTCTCGAGGCGGTGCGCGAGGTGAACGGGGTCCTCTGGATCAACGACTCCAAGGCGACGAACATCGCCTCGACGGTCGTGGCGATCGAGGCGATGAGCCGTCCCTTCGTGCTGCTGCTCGGTGGCCGCCACAAGGGCGAGCCATACACGCGGCTCGCCCCGTTGCTCGCCGACCGCGCCCGCCTCGTGATCGCCTACGGCGAAGCGGGGCCGATCGTGGAGCAGGACCTGAAGGGCCAGACGCCGCTCGAGCGCGGCACGACCTTCGAGGACGTGATGGCGCGAGCGCGCCGCGCGGCCCGGCCCGGCGACGCAGTGCTCCTGTCTCCCGCGTGCTCCAGCTACGACATGTTCAAGAATTACGAGGAGCGCGGCGCCACCTTCCGGCGGCTGGTGGAGGCGATGTGACCGACCGCGCCTGGGAGAGTCGCCTCATCACCGTGGTCGCCGCGGTGCTCGTCGTGTTCGGCCTCGCCGCGGTCTATGGCGCGTCGAGCCTGGTCGCGACCGGGGGAGGCGGTCAGGTGGGGGCGACCTTCGCCCTGCGCCACGCGGTGGGCGCGGCCGTGGGCGCCCTGCTCGCGACCATCCTGGCGCGTGTGGACTACCAGAAATGGCGCCAGTGGGCGTGGCCGTTGCTCGGCATCACGGCGTTCCTGCTTTTGATCCCGCTGCTGCCGTTCACGCACGCCATCACTCCGACGATCAACGGCGCCCGCCGTTGGGTGAGCCTGGGCGCGTTCTCGCTTCAGCCCTCCGAGCTCGCCAAGTTCTCTGTCGTGGTGTGGTGCGCGATGCTCGCCGCCAAGAAGGGCGAGCAGATCCGCACGTTCAAGAACGGCGTGTTGCCGTTCCTGGTCATCCTCGTTCCGATCATCGGACTCATCTTCCTCGAACCCAACCTGTCGATGGCGTTGCTCGTCGCGATCCTGGCGGGGACGGTGCTGTTCACCGCGGGCGCGCGCATCGGCCACTTCCTTCTGGTCGGCAGCGCGGCCACGCCGCTGCTGTACGGCGCGGTGGCGAGCGCACAGTACCGGCTCGCCCGCGTCCTCACGTTCCTGAACCCCGGCGCGGCGCCCACCGAAGCCACGTGGCAGGTGAAGCAGTCGCTCATCGGGATCGGGGCGGGTCAACTCGTCGGCGTCGGCGTGGGGCAGGGGCAACAGAAGCTCGGCTACCTCACGTACGCTTACTCGGATTTCATCTTCTCCACCATCGGGGAGGAGTGGGGCTTCCTCGGCGTGCTGGTCATCGCGCTCCTGTTCGGGACCTTCCTCTGGCTCGGCTTCCGCATCGCGCGCACGGCGAGCGACTTGTTCGGCCAGCTGCTCGCCACCGGCATCACCGTGATGATCGGCCTGAGCGTGGTGCTGCACCTCGGCGTCACCCTCGCCGTGATCCCCGCGACGGGTGTGACCTTGCCGTTCATGTCTTATGGTCGCTCCTCACTGATCGTCGCCCTCGCGGCGACGGGTGTGTTGGTGAGTGTAGCCCGCGGCCGGCGGCGCGGCGCGGCCGCCGGGTGAAGATCCTGATTGCAGGAGGAGGCACGGGCGGCCACCTGATGCCGGCCCTCGCGCTCGCGCGCGCCGCCGCCGAGGCGGGGCACGAGGCCGTGCTGGTGGGAGCGGAGCGTGGCCTCGAGGCGCAGATCCTCCCCCGCCATCCGTTCCCGTTCCACCTCCTGCCGGTGGAGCCGCTGTACCGTCGCACCTGGTGGCGCAACTGGCGCTGGCCCTTGATCGCCGTGCGTGCCTGGCGCGCGGCGGGCCGAGTGCTGGCGCGCGAGCGGCCGGCGATCGTGATCGGGACCGGGGGGTACGCCGCTGGGCCCGTCGTGTGGCGCGCTCAGCGCGCCGGCATTCCCACCGTCCTCCAGGAAGCAAATGCGTTTCCCGGTCTGGCGACGCGTCTCCTCGCCCGCCGCGCGCGCCAGATTCACCTCGCGTTCCCGGAGGCGCGTGCCCGCCTGTCACCAGGAGCGACGACGGAAATCTGTGTGACCGGGAACCCGGTACGTCCACCGGAGCCCGGCGACCGCGCCGCGGCGCTGGCGGACTTCGGGTTGCCCGCGAATCGTTCCACCGTCTTGGTGATCGGTGGCAGCCAGGGCGCGCGTCCGATCAATGAAGCCGTCGCCGGCGCGCTCGATCGAGGCGCGCTCGAGGGGATCAACATCATCTGGGGCACCGGACTCACCCACCACGCGCGTTACGCGCACCTCGCAGCGCCGGGTCACGTCGTCGTGCGCGGGTTTCTCGATCCGATCGCGCCGGCCTATCGCGCCGCGGATCTCGTTGTGTCGCGCGCCGGCGGCACCGTCGCGGAGTTGTGCGCATGGGGCAAAGCGAGTGTCCTCGTGCCGCTCCCGAGCGCGGCCGCCGATCACCAGACGTTCAACGCGCGCGCCCTCGCCGACGCGGGCGCCGCCGTTCTTCTGCCGGAGCGAGACCTGTCGCCGCAGTCCCTCGCCGATGTCGTCACGACGCTGGTCGCCGATCCCCGTCGACTCGCGTCCCTGGCAGCCGCCGCCCGGACCCGGGGACACCCCGACGCCGCCCGGGTGATGATGTCGAAGATTTTGACACTGGTCGGCTAACCTCAAGCTCTTTCGCAAGTTTAGTAGATTCGCTATACTAGCCCACCACAGATGACCTTGTTTCGACCCGGGGATCCCCGCCCGATTCACTTCATGGGCATAGCCGGAGCGGGGATGAGCGCGCTGGCCCTCATTGCCAGGCACCTCGGAGTAGCCATAACGGGATGCGACACGGACCCCGCAGGCGCCGCCGATTTGGCAGCCCTGGGGGTTCCGGTGTGGCGGGGGCACGACCCGAGCCATGTCGACGGAGCCCGGGCGGTGGTGGTCACGGCGGCGGTGCCGCCGGACCATGCCGAGTTGCAGCGGGCGCGTGCCCTGGCCATTCCGGTCGTGCGTCGCGCCGACGCCTTGGGGGAGCTGGTAGCCGGTGGCGAGACCGTCGTGGCGGTTGCTGGGACACATGGTAAGACGACCACCACGGTAATGGTCACGGAGGCACTCACGGCCGCCGGGCGAACCCCCACGGGACTCGCCGGCGGCCGCGTCGCTGCGTGGCACGGCAATGCATTGGTCGGCTCGCACGATCTATTCGTGGTGGAGGCCGACGAGTACGACCGCTCCTTCTTGTCGCTGACGCCGACGGTGGCGGTCGTGAACAACGTCGAAGCCGATCATCTCGAGTGTTACGGCACGGTCGCGGCGCTCGAGGATGCCTTTGTGGAATTCGCGGGGCGCGCCCGACGGGTGATCGTGGGCGGCGACGACGCGGGCGCGGGCCGGGTCGCGGCGCGGCTCAGCGCGCCGGTGTGGCGTGTCGGGCTGGGCGCGGACGCGGATGTGCGGATCCGCGACGTCGTGCAGGAGCCGGCGGGATCGCGCGCCACGGTGGATCTGCCGGGCGGAGCGTCGGTGCCGTTGCGACTCGCCGTGCCGGGCGTGCACAACGTTCGCAACGCGGCCACGGCTCTCGCGGTGCTGCATGCCGTCGAGGCCGACGTCACGGCCGGCGCGAACGCGCTGGCGACGTTCGGCGGTGTAGGGCGGCGGTTCGAGCGGTTGGGTGAGGCAGGAGGCGTGACGGTCGTGGACGACTACGCGCACCACCCGACCGAAATCGCGGCGACGTTGGCTGCGGCGCGGCAGGCGTTTCCCGGCCGCCGCGTGGTGGCCGTGTTCCAGCCGCACCTCTACTCGCGGACCGCGCTGCACGGGGTGGCGCTGGGCGAGGCGCTGGCCGCGGCGGATGTGGTGGTGGTGGCGCCGATCTACGCGGCGCGCGAGCAGCCGCCGGCAGGAGGAGGCGTGACGCACGACCTGGTGGCGCGCAGTGCGATCCGCGCCGGCGCGGCGACGGTGGCGGTGCGCGAGCGCGCCCACCTTACGAGCCACGTGGCGCGGGCGGTCCGGACCGGGGACGTGGTCTTCACGCTGGGGGCGGGGGACGTGACCCGCGTCGGTCCCGAGCTCCTAGGTATCTTGAAGGCGGGGCGGACGTGAAGCTGCGCTTGCCGCGGCGCGTCCTCTGGTGGGGCGGAGCGGTGCTGGGTGCGTTGGCGCTGTGGCTCGCGGCGCCGCCGGTACTCCGTCACCTGGCGTTTTTCCGCGTCCGGCAGGTCGAGGTAGTGGGCGTGAAGAATCTCGATCCCGACGCGGTGCTGGCGGCGCTGCGGCTCGCGCCCCGGGCGAGCGTGTTCGACGATACGCGACTGCTCGCCGACCGCGTGCGTGGACTGGCCGGCGTGGCGGACGCACGTGTGGCGCGACGGTTGCCGGCGGCCTTGAAGGTGATCGTCCAGGAGGTGGAGCCGGTCGCCCTGGTCCCCGGCGCGGGCGGGCTCGTCGTCGTGGATGCGGCGGGGCGGCCACTGCCGTTCGATCCCACCCGGGCGGGGGGAGGCGGATCGCTCGATCTCCCGATCGCGCAGGTCGCCGACAGCGGGATCGTGCAGGTGCTGGCCCGGATTCAGGCGTTCGATCCGGTGTTGTTTCAAGCCATCGATGCCGCGCGGCGGTTCGGAGCGCGCGGCGACGTTCTTCTGGAATTAGGGTCCCACCGCGTGCTGCTGGCGCGCGATGCCGGGCCGGAGGTCGTGCAGGCCGTGGTGCTGGTCGCGAGAGATCTGGCCGCGAAAGCGCGCCGCTATGCCGAATTGGACGCGCGCTACGCCGGCCAGGTGGTGGTGCGCCGGAAGGCGAGCGCCTGATGGCGGAGCGCCGCCTTGTTGCCGGGCTCGATCTCGGCAGCACCAAGACGTGCGCGGTGATCGCGGAGGTGGTGGGGGATCTGCCGCGCTCGCCGCTCGCCAAGGTGCTCGGTGTGGGCCTGGCCAAGAACAGCGGCGTGCGGCGCGGCATGGTGCGGGACATCGACGAGACCACGCGCTCCGTGGCCGCCGCGCTGAAAGACGCCGAGCGCATGGCCGGCGTGAAGGTGGCGGACGTCACCTGCGGCATCGCCGGCGAGCACGTGTCGGCGCGCGGTTCGGCAGGCGTGGTCGCGGTGAGCCGCGACGAGATCAGCGCCCAGGACGTGGCGCGCGTGAATGAGGTGGCGCGGGCGGTCTCGCTCGGCCGGGATCACGAGCTGCTGCACGACATCCCGCAGGAATACGTCGTGGACCAGCAGCGCGGCATCTCGGATCCCGTCGGCATGACGGGCACGCGGCTCGAGGTCGAGATGTACCTGGTGACGGTGCAGTCCACCGCCGCGCAGAACCTGCGCAAGAGCGTGCAGCGCGCCGGGTACCGCGTGGCCGACCTGGTGCTCGAGCCGCTGGCGGCGTCGTACGCGGTGCTGACCGACGACGAGAAGGAGCTGGGGGTCGCGCTGGTCGAAGTGGGCGGTAATTCGACGGGCGTCGCGATCTTTCACGACGGCAAGATTCGGCACCTGGCGTCGCTCAAGTATGCCGGCGCACACGTCACGAACGACCTGGTTCAAGGCCTGGGCGTGACCCAGGCGGACGCCGAGCGGTTGAAGGAGCGGCACGGGGCGGCGTACACGCCGCTGGTGGATGCCGCGGAGATGATCAACCTGCCGTCGACGCCCGGGCAGGGGGCGCGGCAGGCGTCGCGCGAGCTGCTCGCGCACATCATCCACCAGCGCGTGGACGAGATTTTCCAGCTGGTGGGGCGGGAGTTCGAGCGAGCGGGGTTCGGCGCGGGGAAGCTGCCCGCGGGGGTCGTGCTGACGGGTGGCACGGCGCACCTCCCCGGGATGGCGGAGCTGGCGCGCGAAGCGTTCGCGGTCCCGGTGCGCGCTGGACACCCCGAGTTCGGCATCTCGGGCCTCGTGGACAGCGTGGAGGCGCCGCGCTACGCGGTGCCGGTCGGGCTGGTGCTGTACGCGGCGCGCAAGGTGGCGCACGGCGCCGCGCCGGGCGTGCTGTTCGGCGGGACGGGCGTGGACAAGTGGTTCGGGCCGCTCAAGCGGTGGCTGCAGGATTTCTTCTAGGGGAGAGCCATGATCTTCGAACTCGAAGAAACAGTCACGCAGAACGCGCGGATGAAGGTCGTCGGCGTGGGCGGGGGCGGCGGCAACGCCTTGAACCGCATGATCGACGAGCACGTCGGCGGGGTCGAGTTCATCTCCGTGAACACCGACGCCCAGGCGCTGCTCAACAACAAAGCCGACGTCAAGATCCAGATCGGCAAGAAGCTCACGCGGGGGCTCGGCGCCGGGGCACGGCCGGAGATCGGCCGCCAGGCGATCGAAGAGAACCGCGACGAAGTGCTCCACGCCCTCCAGGGCGCGGATCTCGTCTTCGTGACGTGCGGCATGGGGGGCGGGACCGGAACCGGCTCCGCGCCCATCATCTCCCAGGTGTCGCGCGACCTGGGCGCGCTCACGATCGGCATCGTGACCAAGCCGTTCCTGTTCGAGGGGCGGAAGCGGATGCGCCAGGCCGAAATGGGCATTGCCGAGATGCGCAAGCACGTGGATACGATGATCGTCGTCCCCAACGAGCGGCTGCTCGCGGTGGTGGGGAAGGGGATTCCGTTCCAGGATGCCCTCAAGAAGGCCGACGAAGTGCTGCTGCACGCGACGCAGGGGATCTCGTCGCTGATTTGCGTCACCGGCCTCGTGAACGTCGACTTCGCCGATGTGCGCACCGTGATGCAGAACGGCGGCGCGGCGCTGATGGGCACCGGCACCGGGCGCGGCGAGAACCGCGCGATGGAAGCCGCGCAGCAGGCGATCTCGAGCCCGCTGCTCGACAATATCTCCATCGCGGGCGCGACTGGCGTCCTCATCAACATCACCGGCGGCGAGGACCTGACGCTGGGCGAGGTGACCCAGATCAGCGAAGCGATTCACGACGCCGCAGGCGACGAAGCCGAGATCATCTTCGGTGCGGTGAACGACCCCGCGATGCACGGCGAGGTCCGGATCACCGTCATCGCCACCGGATTCGACAAGAGCGGCGCCCTCGCCGACGCGGCCGCACCGGGCCGTGGAGCGCCGGGGGTCCTGCCGTTCCGCGAGCGTGGCGCACGCCCCACCCCGCCGCCGCCCCCGGGCTTTGTGAAGGAGCGTCCGTCGGCTCCGCCCTCGGCCCCGCCGGGGAATCCGGAGCTCAACGAGATGGAAATCCCCACGTTCATCCGGCGCCAGATGGACTGATGGCTTGGCGCGCGAGTCATTACGTCGTCGCCGGCAGCCTCGCCGCGGCCGGGTTGCTCTGGGCCGCGCACGAGGCGTGGTCCGCGCGCCGCCTGCTGACCGCGCCCGCCATCGTCGTGACCAGCGCCTACGACGACTGGGCCGACACGCTGCGTGCTCGTGAGACGGTGTCGGATCTGCTCACGCGCGCCGGCATCACGGGCCGCGACTACGTCGCGTTGCTTCGCGCCGCCCACGCCCTCGACGCGCGCCGCCTGCGGCCCGGGCTCGTCTTCCAGCTGCGCCGCTTGAAGGGCGACTCGGTCACCCGGCGGCTCGGCGTCCGGACCGGGCCCGAGGTGCGGCTGTGGATGACGCGGCTCGGCGGCGATTCCGGCTGGAGCGAGACCGTCGAGACGATTCCCTGGACCACGACGCGGCTGCGGGCGACCGGCGTCATCCAGTCGAACCTGTACGACGCGCTCGACGGGGCTGTCCCCGACTCATTTCTGCCGAGCAAGGAGCGAATCGCCCTGGCCTGGGCGATCGCCGACGTGTACGACTGGGAAGTCGACTTCACGCGCGATATCCGTCCGGGTGACCGCTTCGAAGTGCTCATCGAGCGTCTCGAGTCGCCCGAGGGCGAGCGGCGCTTCGGGCGCATCCTCGCCGCGCGCGTCGACGTCGCCGCGACACCCAGCTACGCGTTCTACTTCGAGGGCGAGACGGCCCGCGGCGGCTTCTACGATGACAAGGGTCGCTCCTTGCGCCGCGCGTTCTTGCGCGCCCCGCTCCAGTACCGCCGTATTTCGAGCCGGTTTGGTGGGCGCTTTCACCCGATCCTGAACCGCTGGCGGAGCCACCAAGGCACCGACTACGCCGCCGCCTGGGGCACGCCGGTCCGCGCCACCGCCGACGGCATCGTCAGCTTCGCCGGACGCGAAGGTGGCTACGGCAACCTGATCGAGATCCGCCACGCCAACGGCATCCGAACCCGCTACGGGCATCTATCGAAGTTCGCGAAGGGCCTCCAGGTCGGGCAGCGGGTGACCCAGGACCAGACCGTCGGGTACGTCGGCTCGACCGGGCTGTCCACCGGGCCGCACCTGCACTACGAGTTCCTGGTGAACGGCCGGGCCACGAACCCGCAGCGCAAGGACGCGGGGCCGGTGCAGGCCGTCCCATCCAAGTTGAAACCGGTGTTCGACACCCTGCGCACCCAGCTGCTCGCGGAGCTCGAGCCGCGTCCCGGGGCCGTCGCCGCGCGCGTCGATTAACTTCCCCCACAATCGTGGAGCTCTACCCCGCCGTTGACGTGCAAGGCGGGCGCGTGGCGCGCGCACCAACCGCCCACGCCGACCCGCTCGCAGCCCTCGAGCGCTTTGCGCGCGCGGGAGCGCGCTGGGTGCATTTCGTCGATCTCGACCGCGCGTTCGGCCGCGGCGATAACCGCGATCTCACGCGCGCCTGCCTGCAGGCGGCGACCATGAGCGTACAGGTGGGCGGCGGCATCTCGACCGAAGCGGCGATCGACGAGCTGCTGGCGTGGGGTGCCGCGCGCGTCGTCGTCGGTGCGGTCGCCGCCGCCGATGCGGGTGTCGTGGATCGCCTACTGGCCCGCCATGGGCCCGAACGCATCGCCGTCGGGATCGATGTCCGTAACGGGAAGCTGGCGCCCCGCGGGCGCGGGCCGGAGGACGTGCCGAAGATCGAGGTCGCGGGGCTGGCGCGGCGCCTGCGCGAGCAGGGTGCGCAGATCGTGGTCTACACCGACGTGACGCGCGACGGCACGCTCGCAGGTCCCGACGTCTCGGGCGCGCGCGCACTGAATGATGGGCTCGAGGTGATCATCTCCGGCGGCGTTGCCTCCCTCGACGATCTGCGCGCTGCGCGCGCGGCGGGGCTGGCGGGGGCGATCGTGGGGCGGGCACTCCACGAGGCGAGGTTCACGCTCGCGGAAGCCCTGGCGTGCGTCGCGTAAACCCCGGGTTGATCGTGTTGCGCGCGACGGGCGCGCTCGCGCTCGTGTTGCTGCTCTGGAACCCGGTGACCACCACCGCCCTGCCCCCCGACACCCAACCGATCGTGCTGCTCGACGCTTCGCTCAGCATGACCAGCCGATGGCGCGCCGCCCTCGACACCACGCGCGCACTGGTCGCTGGTGGTGGGGCCCTGGTGTGGCGCTTCGGCGATCGCGTCACCGCGTTCGACTCGGTACCGCCGGCGGACGGCGCGAGCCATCTCGCTCCGGCGCTCGAGGCGGCGGCGGCTCGTGGCGGCCAGGTGGTCGTCGTGACCGACGGGGCCGTGGACGACGTCGCCGCCATTCCCCTCGATCTCCTGCGCCAACCACGCGTTGTGGTCCTGGCGCGCGCCCCGTTCTTCGATGCGTTCGTCGCGAGCGTCGACGGTGCGAGGCGGGTCACGAGCAGCGACACGGTCCGGCTCAGGGTGAGCTACGGCACGGCGGGGAAGAGGGACCCTAAAGGACATGGAGGGGGAAGCGGGAAGCGTACCGCGACGCTGGTCGTAAGCGACGCCTCGCGTCGGCTGCTGGCGCAGACAGTCTCGCTTCCCGATAGCGGGACCGTGAGCGCCAGCCTTACCCTTCCCGCCTCCCGCTTCCCCCTTCCCGGATGGCATGCGCTCGACGTGCGCCTGGAAGGGGTAGGCGATGCCGAGCCCCGCGACGACGGGCGGCGTTTCGTGATCGAGGTGAGCCCCCAGCCCGCCGCCGTCATCTTCGCCTCGCCCCCCGATTGGGAGACGCGCTTTTTGGCGCGCACACTTGGCGACGTGGCGCGGGTTCCCGTCAAGACATTCGTGGAAACGGAACCGGGCCGCTGGCACGACGGCGCGACGCTCGCGCCCGCCGCGGTCGCCGACCTGAGGCGGGCGGCCCAGGGCGCGCGCCTGGTTGTGATCGCGGGCGACCCCGATCGCGCGCGGGCCAACGTGCCCGCCTCCGTCGCACTGCTCGCCTGGCCGACCACGCGCGGTCAGCCCGGCGACTGGTACGTCGAGCGCCCGCCGCCCTCGCCGCTCGCGGCGGGGCTCGCGGGCGTCGCGTGGGACTCCCTGCCTCCGGCCCTCGCCGTGGGTGAAACGCCCAGAGACTCAGGGGTCGTCACGGTCCTCACCGCCCGGCTGGCGCGGCGGGGGGCGCCGCGTGCCGTGGCGACACTCCAGCAGCGGGACGGCAGACGTCGCGCCACGGTCGCCGCGGCGGGCCTGTGGCGCTGGGCGTTTCGCGGTGGCGCGAGCGAGGAAGCGTATCGGGCGCTCGTGGCCGCGCTCGCGGACTGGCTGTTGGGGAGTGAAGGCGGACGGAAGGAGCGCGCGGTTCCCACCTCGCTCGAGACACCGAACGGCGTGCCGCTGGCCTGGCGCTGGACCGGCGGCGGCGACGCGCGGCCCCTGGCAATCGAGCTGCAGGGGGACAGCGACGTGCGCCGCGACACGCTGCGCTTCGACGCGGCGGGGCGCGCCGAGCTGCGCCTTCCACCCGGCGCCTACCGCTATGCCCTCGGCCCGCCGCCGTCGCGCGAGCGCGGCCTGGTCGCGGTCGAGGAGTATTCCGACGAGTGGCGTCCGGCGGCGCCGGTACTCGCGGCCCAGGCCGGTGCCCCCGCGGGACGCGTCGTGCGGATCGGCATGCGCGACCGGTGGTGGCTGTTCGCCATCGCCATCGCCGCGTTCGCCGCGGAGTGGGCCTGGCGCCGGCGGCAAGGACTGCCCTGATGGGATTGTGGCAGCGCCTGGCGCGCCTCGTCGGGGGAAGTGATCGGGGGGGGGCGGCGCGCGCCGAGGCCGAGCGTCTCCTCCTCGAGGCGGATTTCGCTCGCCCCCCGCGCGAATCTGCAGCTGGAGCGCGGTCTCAGTTATGGCCCCATGGCGGCCTACATCAACAGATCCCCAGCTGCACTCAGGAGTAACGTTGTCACCAGGAAGGTGAACTGCGGAGCAGTTGAAACCTCAAACAGTACAAGACGTTTATCGGCCATCTGGTTGGTTCAACTGCCCGAATGTCGGCAATCAGTCCCGCTCGTCATCGCTCTTCACGATCGGCGTCAGCGTGCCGGTGAAGTGACCGGTATCCATCCGGAGATCGAGCGCGTGCTAGCCGCAGCCGGCGTGCGGGATATCGCGGTGCCGAAGGAGTGGGAGGGCACGGTGCTCTCCGCTGAAGGCGGGCCGGCCGTCGTTGCCGACTACGGCGACATCGAGGTCATCCAGGTCTTCTATCAATGGCCGTTGTTCGCGACGATGCTCGGCTTCGACTTCTCCAATCTCAGCAGCGGTCTGGATCTTCTGGTGGCGACCGCCGCATTCCGCAACGAGCCCTACTGAGAAGCATGTCATGAAGGCCATCGTTTCGCTGTTCCGCCTGCCGTACCATCTCGCCCGCCTCGCGCAGGAGCTTCACGTGGCGC
>Ga0137409_10002060_pt1 | contig 21665 bp, 25 predicted proteins | sample CZODoug1_16funga_FD_122059 | JGI IMG/M metagenome (GOLD analysis project Ga0137409, IMG submission 122059) | Vadose zone soil fungal communities from Angelo Coast Range Reserve, California, USA - CZODoug1_16fungal (Hybrid Assembly) | ecosystem: Environmental > Terrestrial > Soil > Vadose zone... | reverse complement strand
CCGCAAGCATTCGCCCGACACGCACCCCCTCCAGGTCATCATTTCTAAGACTTTTCGCAACGCCCGCGCGGACGCTTGAAATCTGCTTGGCCGTGAGCGTAATCGGCTTGGCGACTTCCAGATGACTACTGCTCATTTTCCGAGCAGGCTCGTTCTGAGCAGACTCGCATCCTGACAAGACAAGCGATACCAAGGCCAGCCAAGAGTAACGCACCCGAGCGCTCCTTTTACGTCCGGTATCTTGCCGCACCATTGCTACTCCACCGGATTGGCCATCCAATCGCAGACCAAGGCAACCTCTCGCGTCCGCCGTCCGTCAGTAGCGCAGGTGCTCCCGGCGGTCATCCAGCCAGGCCTGCTCGTCCGGTATCGCCATGCTCGGCAGCCTGCCTAGCGTGCTGATCGTGCCGCCGTCGCTCGGCGTCAATTCGGTAAAGGAGCTGGTCGCGCTGCTCAAGGCGAAGCCCGGACAGCTCAACTACGCCACCGCCGGCGTCGGCAGCGCGGCGCACATCTGCGCCGAGAAGTTCCGCATGGCCGCGGCGATCGACGCGGTGCACGTGCCGCTCAAGGGCTCGCCCGAGTCGCTCACCGAGACGATGGGCGGCCGCACGCAGTACACCTGGACGCCGCTCAGCACCGCCGTCGGACAGATCAAGGAAGGCCGCCTGCTCGCGCTCGCGGTCAGCACCGGCAAGCGCTCGCCGCAGTTCCCGCAGATCCCGACCATCGCCGAGGCCGGCTTTCCGAAAGCCGAGTTCAACTTCTGGGTCGGCATGCTCGCGCCCGCCGGCACGCCGCGCGATGTCCTGAACAAGCTGAACTCCGAGATTCAGAAGGCCCTGGCGGCGCCCGACATGAAGGAGCGCCTCGCCAACCTCGGCAACGAAGCCATGCTCATGTCGCCGGGCGAGTTCGATGCGTTCCTGAAAGAGGAATACACCGTCCTTGGCGAGGTGATGCGCGCCTCTGGAGTCAAAGCACAGTAATGCCGTCCTTCGACATCGTCTCGCAGGTCGACCGCCAGGAAGTGAAGAACGCGCTCGACCAGACCAACAAGGAAGTGCAGAACCGCTTCGACTTCAAGGGCTCCGACGCGCGCGTGGAGCAGAACGAGCTGGTGCTGACCGTGTTCGCCGACGACGAGTTCAAGCTCGGCCAGGTGATGGACGTGCTGCGCGGCCGGCTGGCGAAGCGCAACGTCGACGTCCGCACGCTCGAGCTCGGCGCGATCGAGAAAATCTCGGGCGACAAGGTGAAGCGGCCGGTGACCGTCAAGGTCGGTATCGCCCAGGACAAGGCGAAGCAGATCCAGAAGCTGGTCAAGGACTCGAAGCTCAAGGTCGCGGCGTCGATCCAGGGCGACCTGGTGCGGATCTCAGGAGCGAAGCGGGACGACCTGCAGGCGGCGATTCAGCTGGTGCGCACGTCGGTCGCCGACGTGCCGCTGCAGTTCATCAATTTCCGAGATTAGCGGTCCAGCGGTCGTAGAGGCGGCTCGCCACGTCGTGCAGGCGCGCGAGCCGGCCCGCCAGGTCCTTCTCGATCTCCTCCGGCGTCTGCACGGCCGGGCTCTTCGCGCTTTCCTGTATTTCTTTATTCCCGGAATCCAACCAAAGACGAACGAGCTCTTCGGTCATCTCCACATGGCACTGCATGCCGAGGTGCTTGCCGAGCGCGAACGCCTGGTTGGCGCAGTGGCTGCCTTCGAGGATGCGCGTCGCCCCCGGCGGAATGCTGAAGGTCTCGCCGTGCCACTGGAAGGACTCGAACGACGGCAGGTCGCCCAGCCAGGCGCGCGCCACGCCGTTGTCGGCGACGCGCACCTCGCCCCAGCCGATCTCCTTCACCGGGTTGGCGCGCACCGTGCCGCCGAACGCCTTCGACATCAGCTGGCCGCCGAGGCAATGGCCGAGCACCGGCACGTCCTTGCGCACCGCGTCGCGCACCAGCTCGAGCGCGGGAATAATCCACGGCAGATCGTCGTTCACGCTCATGGGGCCGCCCATGAAGACGAGACCGGAGAACCGCCGCGCGTCGCGCGGCACCGCCTCGCCCTGGTCGAGCGCCAATAATTTCCAGGGAATGGAACGCCGCTCGAGGTAGCTGGCAAAATAACCCGGCCCCTCGGTGCGTGCGCTCCTGAAGATGGCAACCGGCTTCATGCCCAATTTTATTGCGCTTTTGCTTTTCGTCGCATGTACCGCGCTCGGAACAAGCGCGGCGCGGGCGGCGGACGTGTCGCTGATCGGCGTGATCGGCGACCGGGCGGCGGTGGTCGCCATCGACGGCGGCGAGCCGAAAACGATCAAGCTCGGCCAGACCTGGAACGGCGTCAAGGTCATCGCGGTGGAGAAGACGCGCGCCACTCTCGAGATCGAAGGCAAGCAGCGGGTGCTCCAGCTCGGCCAGCATCACCGCGGTGCGGCGCAGAGCGAGGGCCGGCAGAGCGTGACGCTCGCCGCCGATGCGCGCGGCCATTTCTTCGCCGACGCGACCGTCAACGACCAGCCGGTGCGCTTCGTTGTCGATACCGGCGCCTCGGTGGTGGTGCTCTCCGGCGCCGACGCGGCGCGGCTGGGCCTCGACTACCGCAAGGGCCAGCCCGCCAACATGCAGACCGCCAACGGTGCGACCACGGGCTACCTGGTCAAGCTGGAGAAGGTGCGCGTCGGCGGCATCGAGCTGCGCAACATCGACGGCGTGGTGGTCGAGCAGGGCCTCGGCAGCTTCGGCCTGCTCGGCATGAGCTTCCTCAACCGCCTCGAGATGCGCCGCGACGGCGAGAAGATGGAATTGATCCGGCGCTTCTAGAACCAGCGCCGGACGGATCTCTTGTAAGCGGAATACTCGGCAGGGAAGCGCGCTTCGAGATAGCGCTCCTCTCGCGGGATGACGACGAGCGACATGACGGCCACCGCCGCAACAAGCGTGAGAACCAGCCAGGGGCTGTTCACCCACACCGCGATCGCGAGCTGCAGAAGCGAGAACGCCAGATAGATGGGGTTGCGGCTTAAGCGGTAAGGCCCCGCGCGTACGATCGTCGTCGTGGGGAGGTTCCCGGGAACGGGAGTCCCCGCTGTCTTGAAGGTCCGCACCGAGTAGACGAAGAGGGCAACGGCCGCCAGCCCACCCACGACCCCCACCGGCATGCTGACGGCACTCGGCACTAGCGGCACCGGCCAGACGAAATGAATCACCACGCCGAGCGCAATCGAGCCCAGGTAGACCAACGGCGGGCGGATGAGTCCGAGGTTCGCAACGTCGCTCATGACGGCTTACGGAACAGCACGCAGTAGCTCTCGAGCGGGCCCCGGCCGGGCCAATCTTCGATCACGCGGAGCCGCTCGAATCCGCTGCTCGTCACCTCGCCAGCGACGATCTTCGCGGGCACCCCGAACTGACCTCGGCTCAGAAAGAAAGGCGGCGGGAAGTCGATGACAGCGAGCACGCCACCCGGCCGCAACGAGCGCAACAGGCTGGCATTGAAACCCGAGGGATCGGTCAGATGGTGATACACGCGGCGCAACACGATCACGTCGCAGCAGTTCGGCGGCAGTCCCGTCTCGCCGCTGGTCCCTTCGATCACCGTGACGTTGTCGAGCCTAGCTGCGGCGACCGCCTCGCGAAGCAGCCGCACTCGCTCCGGATCGATCTCGGTGGAAAAGACGCGCCCTGTCGACCCCACCTCCCTTGAAAGGGCAAAGGTCAGTTCGCCCTTGCCGGCGCCGACATCCGCAACCACCTTGCCCGCCTCAAGGGCGAGTACCTCTCTGAGGCGCAACATTTCAGCGCCGTCGGCGCGAAAGCCGCCCCCGGTCCAGGTTCCGCATCCTGCGGAGACGGCTGAGAGCGCAAGCGCAATCGCTGCTGTCCTGCCTCGGCGCATGCCTGGTTGCCTTTGAAAATCGAAAGTCGTACTGTGCCAATTCAAGTCGACTTGAGGTCAAGCGGGTGAGAGCCCTGGACATAGCAGAGGTGGTGCAGCGCTCCGGCGTTGCTGCCTCGGCGCTGCGGTTCTATGAGGAGAAGGGGCTGATCGCCTCGACCGGCAGGCGCGGCCTGCGCCGCCTGTTCGCTCCCAGCGTGCTGGAACGGCTGGCGGTGATCGCGCTAGGGCGCGCTGCCGGTTTCTCGCTCCGTGAGATCGCCCTCATGCTCACCCCGGGCGGGCAGCCCCGCATCGATCGGCAGATGCTCTCGGCCAAGGCAGACGAGCTCGACAAGACAGTCAGGGAGCTGAGCGCCGTGCGCGATGGCCTGCGGCATGCCGCCGCCTGTCCCGCACCGAGCCACATGGAATGCCCGAACTTCCGCCGCTACCTGCAGGACGCCGTGACTCGCAAGGTCAGCGAGACAAGGCACCAGCCGAAGCGGCGCCGCTAGCGGCAGCTACTTGCCCGGGACGAGCGGCACGAAGCGCACTGGCAGCACCCGCTTCTCGCTATAGCCGCCGTTGGCCTGTTTTTCGAGCACCTTCAGGTACTGGATCTCGCCCGAGCCGCCGACCGGGATCACCATCCGGCCGCCGGGCCTGAGCTGCTCGACGAGCGCTGCCGGCACGTGCGGCGCTGCGGCGGTGACGACGATGCCGTCGAACGGCGCCTTCTCCGGCCAACCCTTGTAGCCGTCGCCAATCTTGACTTCGATGTTTCCGTAACCGAGCTCTTCCAGACGCTTGCGGGCCTCGTTGCTAAGCGAGGGAATGATTTCGATCGAGAAGACCTTGGCGGCGATTTCGGCCAACACCGCGGCCTGGTAGCCCGAGCCGGTGCCGACATCGAGCACGCTTTCTCCGCCCTTCAAGTTCAGAAGGTCCGTCGAGAGCGCAACGATGTAGGGCTGCGAGATGGTCTGGCCGCTACCGATCGGCAGCGGATGGTTGCCATAGGCGGATGCGCTCCGCTGCAGAGGCGGTACCAGGCGATGGCGCTCGACCCTGGCCATGGCGCGGCGCACCGGGGCGGACATCGCTGCAAGGCCGGTTTCCGCGCGAGTCTCCGCGTACATGGCGTCGACTTCCGCCACCAGCCTTGCCCGAAGGGCGGGGAAATCCTGGCCTTGAACTTCCTGAAACAAGAACAAACCCAGCGCGGCTAGCGCTCGCGTTTGTTTTTCTCGATCAGCGCGTAGGCGCTGTGGTTGTGGATCGACTCGAAGTTCTCCGACTCGACCACGTAGCTGACGATGCGCTCGTCGAGGTTGAGCACTGCGGCGACGTCGCGCACCAGGTCCTCGACGAACTTCGGGTTGTCGTAGGCGCGCTCGGTGACGTACTTCTCGTCGGGGCGCTTCAGCAGGCCGTAGAGCTCGCACGAGGCCTGCTTCTCGGCGAGGTCGACCAGCTCCTCGATCCAGACGAACTCGTTGGTCTGTGCGGTGATCGTGACGTGCGAGCGCTGGTTGTGCGCGCCGCGCTCCGAGATCTTCTTCGAGCACGGGCAGAGGCTCGTGACCGGCACCACCACCTTCATGCTGAAGCACTGGCCCTGCTTCTTGCGGATGCGGCTGACGAAGGTCACTTCGTAGTCGAGCAGGCTCTTCACGCCCGAGACCGGCGCCTTCTTCTCGATGAAGTACGGGAAGGTCATCTCGACCTGGCCTTCCTCGGCCTCGAGCTTCTCGACCATCTCGCGCACCATCTGCTGGAAGGTCTCGACCGTGATCTCGCGCTCCTGCGCCTCGAGGATCTCGACGAAGCGCGACATGTGCGTGCCCTTGAAGTGGTGCGGCAGGCCGACGTACATGTTCAGCGTGGCGATGGTGTGCTGGACCCGCGGAGAGCGCTCCGTCGAGCCTCTTTCCATGATTCGCATCGGGTGGCGGATAGCCTTCACGCCCACTTTGTCGATGGCGAGCTTGCGCGAGTCCGGGGTCGCCTGGACGTCGGGGATGTTCTGCAGATCGCGAGCTTTCATGAGCATGATTTTACCATAACCCGACTAAATTACTCGGACATTGCCTTTTGGATCGAGGCGCGAATGCCCTCGCCATCGAGACCGACCGAAGCAAGCAATTTGCCGGGGTCGCCGTGGTCGACGAAGCGGTCCGGCAAGCCCAGCATAAGAATTTTTTTGGTTGAAAAAGAAAGAGCTTCAGCGACCGCGCTGCCGGCCCCGCCCATGATCTGGTGCTCTTCCACCGTCACGATCAGATGGTGCGAGTCGGCGATCCGTTTCACGAGCTCGACGTCCAGGGGCTTCACGAAGCGCATGTTGACCACCGTAGCGTCGAGGGCTTCGCCCGCCTCCAGCGCCGGCTTGAGCATCGCGCCGAACGCGAGGATCGCGACGTTCTTGCCGGTGCGGCGCACTTCGCCCTTGCCCACAGGAATCGCCTGCAGCCCGCCCTTCGCTTGGCCGGGCGCGGCGCCGCGCGGGTAGCGCACCGCAGACGGTCCATTGAGCGCAATGCCGGTGGTCAGCATCTGCCGGCATTCCTCCGCGTCCGAGGGCGCCATGATGGTGAGGTTCGGCACGGTACGCAGGTAGGCGTAGTCGAAAGCGCCGTTGTGAGTCGCGCCGTCGCCGCCGACCAGGCCGCCGCGGTCGAGAGCGAACAGCACCGGCAGGTTCTGGATCGCGACGTCGTGGATGAGCTGGTCGTAGCCGCGCTGCAGGAAGGTGGAGTAGATCGCCAGCACCGGCCGCATGCCCTCGCAGGCGAGCCCGGCGGCGAACGTCACCGCGTGCTGCTCGGCGATGCCGACGTCGAAGTAGCGCTCGGGGAAACGCTCGGAGTACTCGACCATGCCCGAGCCTTCGCGCATCGCCGGCGTCACGGCGACCAGGCGCGGCTCGCTTGCCGCCATGTCGCACAGCCAGGAGCCAAAGATCTGCGAGTAGGTCGGGGCGCCGCCGCTCGATTTCTTCAGGCCTTCGACGGGATTGAACTTGCCGGGCCCGTGATACGCGATCGGATCGTCCTCGGCGAGCTTGTAGCCGTGCCCCTTGCGGGTGATGACGTGGAGGAACTGCGGGCCGGTGAGCTTCTTGATGTTCTGCAGCGTCGGGATGAGCGCGTCGAGGTCGTGGCCGTCGATCGGACCGATGTAGTTGAAGCCGAACTCCTCGAACAGCGTCGAGGGCGTGACCATACCCTTGACGTGCTCTTCCGCGCGCCGGGCGATCTCCCACACGCCGACGCGCTTCAGCAGATGCTCGCTCGCTTTCCGCGCCGTGGAGTAGATGCGGCCGGAGAGCAGCCGCGCGAGGTAGTTGGTCAGCGCGCCGACCGGCGGCGAGATCGACATCTCGTTGTCGTTGAGGATCACCAGCAGGTTGGCATCCATGGCGCCGGCGTTGTTCATCGCCTCGTACGCCATGCCCGCCGACATCGCGCCGTCGCCGATGACCGCGATGCAGCGCCGGCTCTCGCCCTTGATCTTGGAGGAAACCGCCATGCCCAGAGCGGCGGAGATCGAGGTGCTCGAGTGCGCGGTGCCGAAGGTGTCGTACTTCGATTCGGCGCGGCGCGGAAAACCGGAGATGCCGTCCTGCATGCGCAGCCGCGACATTTCCTCGCGGCGGCCGGTCAGGATCTTGTGCGCGTAGGTCTGGTGGCCGACGTCCCAGACGATGCGGTCCTCGGGCGTGTCGTAGACGTAGTGCAGCGCGAGGGTGAGCTCGACCGTGCCGAGGTTCGAGGAGAGGTGGCCGCCGGTTTTCGACACCGATTCGAGCACGTAGGCGCGCAACTCGTCGGCGAGCTGCCCGAGCTGCCGGCGGTCGAACGCGCGCAGCTGCGACGGCTCGTCGATACGCTTCAGCAGCTCAAACATCGCTGGATTGTAGTCGGCCGCCTGCGGGATGGACTTCGTCCCCTCGGGCAGGTCGCCGGTGAGGGTGCTCATCTCAGAATTTTCGCAGAACGATGAAGTCCGCGAGCTCCGCGAGGCGAGTCGCGCGAGTGCCGAGCTCGGCGATCGCTGCCTGCGCCTCCTGACGGAGCTCGTCAGCCAGGCGCCGCGCGGCCGGCAGACCGATGGCGCTGACGTAGGTCGGCTTGCCCTGCTTCGCGTCCTTGCCGGCGGTCTTGCCGAGCGTCGCCGTGCTCGCGTCGCTGTCGAGCACATCGTCGACCACCTGGAAAGCGAGGCCCACCGCCTTGGCATAGCGGTCCAGCCGGGCCTTGTCGGTATCCGAATGACTCTCGCCGCACGAGAACCCGAGCAGCACTGCGGCCCTGATGAGCGCGCCGGTCTTGTGAATGTGCATGAACTCCAGCTCGGGCAGGTTCAGCGCCTTGCCGGTCGAATCGAGATCGATCTGCTGCCCACCGGCCATACCACGCGAGCCGGCGGCCAGCGCGAGGGTGCGGACCATCTCGAGCTGCCGTGCGGGATCATCGGAAAGTTCATGTTCGGAAATCAATTGAAAAGCCAATGATTGCAGCGCATCCCCCACCAGCAGCGCCGTCGCCTGGTCGTATTCGACGTGCACCGTCGGCTTGCCGCGGCGCAGGACGTCGTCGTCCATGCAGGGCATGTCGTCATGCACCAGCGAGTAGGCATGGATGAGCTCCACCGCGGCGCCGGCGATCTCGAGCCGCTCGCGCGACGCCCCAGTCACCTCGCCCGCGGCAAACGCGAGCAGCGGCCGCACGCGCTTGCCGCCTTCGAGCGCGGCGTAGCGCATCGCCTCGTGGAGCTTGGCAGGAGCGACCTGCGGCGCAGGCAGAAGTCTCGACAGCGCCGCTTCCATCCGCGCCTGAACGGACCCCATCCACGCCTGGAAGTCCGCCCTTGGAGCCGAAGGATCCGGCCTAACTTCAGCGATCTTCATCGCTTTCGGCCTGGCTCGCGGCAGCCAGGGGTTTCAAAACTTCACCTTCCAGGACCTTGACTTGCTGCTGAGCGGCCTCAAGTTGCTTCTGGCAAAAGCGAGCGAGCTCGAGCCCGCGCTTGTGCGTGGCGAGCGCCTGCTCGAGAGAAAGTTCTCCCGATTCCATGCGCGCAACGATTTTCTCCAGCTCGGCGAGAGCCTTCTCGAAGGAAAGCTCGCCTGAAGGCTTGCTCATCTTTTAGTAAAATACTGTTTTTCTAGGGGCTTTACAACGAAATGTCGGATGTCGCACAGCTGAGGCAGGTTCGCCCGGCGCGGCCGCACTTGCCCGTCTCGTGGTACTTCGACCCGGCGATCTTCGAGCTGGAAAAGAAGCTCCTTTTCGACGCGGGCTCGAACTACGTCGGTCACGAGCTGATGGTGCCGAAGGTCGGCGACTACCACACCCTCGCCCACACCGATCACTCGAAGGTCCTGGTGCGCAACGCCGAGGGCGTGCAGCTGCTGTCGAACGTCTGCCGCCATCGCCAGTCGATCATGCTCGAGGGCCGCGGCAACACCGAGAGCATCGTCTGCCCCCTGCATCGCTGGACCTACGATCTCAAGGGCGAGCTGCTCGGCGCGCCCCTCTTCCCCGAGACGCCGTGCGTCAGGCTGCACTCGACGCCGCTCATCAACTGGAACGGCCTGCTGTTCACCGGTCCGCGCGACCCGCGCAAGGACCTCGCGCACATCACCACCAACGTCGACTGGAACTTCGACGGCTACGTGCTCGACTCGGTGCGCGTCGACGAGTACGACATGAACTGGAAGACCTTCGTCGAGACCTACCTCGAGGTCTACCACGTCAATCCGTTCCACCCGGGACTGGGCAACTTCGCCGACTGCGAGAACTTCAGCGTCGACTACGGCGACGAGTACTCGATCCAGATCGTTCCCGCCAAAGCCGGTTTCGAGCGGCCCGGCACGCCGGTCTACCGCAAGTGGCACGAGGCCTGCCTCAAGCAGCTCGATGGCGCGACGCCGAAATACGGCGCGCTGTGGGCCTCGTACTTCCCCGGCCTCACCTTCGAGTGGTACCCGAACGTGCTCGTCGTCTCGCACCTCATCCCGCGCTCGCAGGCACGCACCACCAACGTGGTCGAGTTCTACTATCCCGAGGAGATCGTGCTCTTCGAGCGCGAATTCATCGAGGCGCAGCAGGCGGCCTACGTCGAGACGGCGCTCGAGGACTACGAGATCTGCCAGCGCCTCGACCGCGGCCGCCGCTCGCTGTACGAGGCCGGGCAGGACGACGCCGGCCCGTACCAGTCGCCGATGGAAGATCCGGAAGTCCACTTCCACGAGTACCTGCACCGCAAGCTGGGGCGTTAAAAACTGACGGCGGTTGTATTGCCGCCGCAGATCAGTACTCCGACCCTTTCGGTTTTCTCCGGTCTGTACCTCGAGAGCGCCGCATACGCGGCCGCTCCGCCCGCTTCCGCGACAATCCGCAGGATATCCCAGAGATCTCGCTGAGCCTCCTGGATCTCGCGGTCCTCGACGAGGATCACCTTCTCCACGTACTTCTGCGCCAGCGGAAACATCAGCTTGCCGACCTGCTTCGGCGCTAGTGAGTCCGCGGCGATGCCGCCGGCCGGCGCATCGACGGGCCTGCCGGCTTCCAGCGCCTTGGTGAGCGTCGGCGCGAGCGCGGGCTCGACGCCGATGATGCGTACTTTGCCGGCGTACCAGGCGGCGATGCCGCCGATCAGGCCGCCGCCGCCAACCGCGACGAGCAGCGTGTCGAGCGGCGCCTGCTGCTCGAACTCGAGGCCGACCGTTCCCTGGCCGAGCAACGCGCCTTCCTGGTCGTAGGCGTGGATCTGCATGGCGCCGCTCTCGGCTGCCCACTTCTCCGAGGCCGCGAGCGCATCCGCGTAGCGCTCACCCTCGATGACCAAGTCGGCGCCGTAGGCCCGGATTCTTTCAATCTTTGCTTTTGCGGATATTGTGGGAACGAAAATGCGCGCCTTCTTCCCCAGCTTCATCGCCGCGTAGGCCACCGCGGCGCCGTGGTTGCCGCCCGACGCAGCGACGACGCCGGCCGCCGGCACTTCGCGCGTCAGGAGATTGGCGAACGCGCCGCGCGCCTTGAACGAGCCTGAGTGCTGCAGCAATTCCAGCTTGAAGACCAGATTTCCTTCCGCAACCACGGGCGTCCGCCGCACGTGCGGCCGAATCAGCTTTTCTGTCGCGGCGATCTCGGTCCGGGTTACGGCCATAATTCGCATCATGCATACCACGCTGGTTTCCACGCAACAACTCGCTGCTCATCTCTCCGAGTGGCGCGTCTTCGATTGCCGCCACGACCTGATGAAGCCGGCGCTCGGCGAGCAGCAATACGGCGAGGCGCACATCCCCGGCGCGCTCTTCGCACACATGGAGCGCGACCTCTCGGGGCCGAAGAGTGGCAAAAACGGCCGCCACCCCCTGCCCGACCCCGCGACATTCGTCGCCTGGCTCGGCAAGCAAGGCTTGAAGAAGGACGACCAGGTCGTCTGCTACGACGCGGCGAACGGCTCAACCGCCGCGCGGTTGTGGTGGATGCTGCGCTGGGTCGGGCACAGGAATGTCGCCGTGCTCGACGGCGGCATCGCCAAGTGGTTGAAGGAGAGCCGGCCGGTCGACGCCAAGGTGCAACAGCCCAAGCCGACGACCTATGCGTTGAAGCAGCCCTCCGGCACCGTCGACGCGCGCGCGATCCAGGCGAGCCTGAGGAATCTCTTCCTGCTCGATGCGCGCGCCCCCGTGCGCTGGCGCGGCGAGCAGGAGCCGATCGACCTGGTCGCGGGGCGCATCCCCGGCGCCAGGAATCGCTTCAACGCCGACAACGTGCAGCAGGATGGAACGTTCAAGCCAGGCTCACAGCTGAAGACCGAGTTCGAGGCGATCCTGAAGAATCAGGAATCCGGCGAGGTCATCCACTACTGCGGCTCGGGCGTCGCTGCGTGCCACAACCTGCTGGCGATGGAAGTCGCCGGCCTGCCGGGCGGCAAACTCTATCCCGGCTCCTGGAGCGAGTGGATCGCCGATCCTTCCCGGCCGCAGGAAAAAGGCTAGAAGCCGAAAAGTCTTGCCGGGTTCTCGACGAGGATCTTGCGGCGCGTTGCCTCGTCGGGCGCCCAGCTCTTGAACAGATCAAAGAGCTGCTCGGAGGTCACCTTGTCCGCAAAGGAGAGGTGCGGGTAGTCGCTGCCCCAGATCAGGCGATCGGGCGCGGCCTCGATCAGCGCGCGCGCCATCGGCGCGGCGTCGGCGAAGCCCGGCGCCTGCGACACGCGGTAGACGCCGGTCAGCTTCACGTAGCCCACGCGGTTTTTCAGCATCCGCAGCATCCGCACGAAGCCCGGCTGCAATGGCCCGTCTTTCGCGAGAAACATGCCCATGTGGGCGAGCGTGAACTCGACCGTCAGGTTCTCGAGGTACGGCAGCAGCTCTGTGGTCAACCAGCCGGGAAGCAGGAAATCCAGGTGCCAGCCAAGCTCCGCGCAGCGCTCCTCCAGCCGCTCAATGCGCGGCAGGAGCTTCTGCGCGAGGCCCGCTTCGGGCGGATGAATCGGCGAGACGTTGAGGCGCACGCCGCGCACCCCTAGCACGTGCATCGTCGCCAGCTGCGAATCGGGAGCGTTCTCGTCGACGTCGACGATGCCGCGGTAGCCCGGCATCCGTCGCATCGTATCGAGCATGCAGCTGTTGTCGCGCAGGTAGGCGCTCGGCTGCACGAGCACGAAGCGCTCGAAGCCCATGGCGCGCGCGTGCGCGAGATAGTCTTCGAGCGGCGCTAGCGGCGGCTGGTAGCGCAGCTTCGGGTCGCGCGCCGGGTAGCGATCCGCCGGCCCGAAGACGTGGAAGTGGGTATCGCAGGCGCCCTTCACCTGAGCGGCGGCGGAGCGTTGTCCGTGAGCGGCATTCCCGCGGTGTTCAGCACCATCGCCATCAGCGTGTAGTAGCCGCAAAGCGCGATCAGCTCGAGCGCTCCCTCGCGGCCGAAGCGCGCGCGCACCGACTCGAAGGCGGAATCGCCCGCCCGGCCGCTCGCGTGCAGATCCGAGCAGAACGCGTAGACGGCGGCCTGATCAGGTGAAAGGTTTACAGGATTCTCATTTCGGGAAACCGAATCGATGATGTGCGATTCGAGGCCGGCCTTGCGCGCCAGCTTTTCGTGGATGAACCACTCGTGCTGGCAGGTCCAGCGGCGCGCGGTGATCAGCACCGCGAATTCGACGAGCTGCGCCGACAGCGTCGATTTCCAGCGCAACTGCTCGCCGAGCGCCTGCAGCCGGCGCGCGAGCTCGGGGTGGTGGATGAACGGGATGAAAGGGCCGCGTACTTCTCCGCGCGGTCCCGCGGAGATCTCCGCGGCGACCTCGCGCTGCACCGGCGTCATCTCCTCCACTGTCAGCTTGGGGAAGCGTTGTGCCATGCTTCGATGATGGCGGACGTGCTCCTCGTCGTCCACTTCCTGATCGCAGCATTCATCGTGCTCGGCCTGGTCGCGGTCTGGGTGGGCGCGGCGCTCGGCTGGCGGTGGGTGTGCGATCCCTGGTTCCGCTACCTGCACCTCGGTGCGATCGTTTTCGTCGCCGCCGAGGCGGTGCTCGGCATCGCCTGCCCGCTTACGGTCTGGGAGGACCTGCTGCGCGGGGGCCCAAGCATGGACAGCGGCACCGAGAGCTTCGTCGCTCGATGGGTGCGCGCCCTGCTCTTTTACCAGGCCCCGGAATGGATCTTTACCACCACCTACCTCGTCTGGGCGACGGCGACCCTGGTCACGCTAAGGTTTGTTCCGCCCAGGCGAAGAGCTGGCTGAAGACCTCTTCGCGAATCGGCGCGCGAGAGAGCACGAGATCGTGCCAGCCGCCCGGAAAGGCGAGTACTGCGACGCGACTGCCGAGCGTGCGCGACCAGCGCGCGATCTGCCGCCAATCGAGCACGATGTCGCTCTCGTCGGAATGCATGGACAGCACCGGAATCTCCAGGCCGAGGCCGCGGTGCACCCGGGCGTGCGCGTCGCTGATGGCGCCGATCCAGCCGTAGTAGAGCGGGAATCCCTGCAGCGGCTTGAGGTTGATGTCGAACTCCCACTGCTCGAGCAGCATGTTCGTGTACGTCGGCGGCAGCCGCTCGGGCACGGTGAGAAAGGGGAAGAAGCGGCCCGTCGCGGCCGCGAAGTGCAGCCACGGCAGCCGCGCCGCCGGCGCACGCCAGTCGAAGAACGCGCTGTTCAGCCACAGCCCGCGCACGTCACCGCGCCGCGCGCCTTCCTTCGCGTAGAGCGCGCAGACCAGGCCGCCGGTCGAGTGGCCGGCGAGCATCACCGGCGCGCCGATCGCCTCGATGGCGGCATCGATGTCGGCGTAGTACTCGGCGATGCTCTTGCAGAAGTTGGGATGCTGGTAGCCCTTCAGCGAGCGGCCGTGCTTGCGCAGGTCGAGCGCGTAGAAGGCGAATCCCTCCAGGCTGAATCGCTCGGCCATGTGCCGCTGGAAAAAGTAGTCGCTGAAGCCGTGCACGTACAGGACCGCGCCGCGCGGCGCCTGGCTGGCGGGCGGGCGCACCAGCGTCGCCACCACGGCGCCGTCGTAGTCGTGCGGCGCAGGCAGCTCGAGGGCCTCGAACGCCGGCAGGAAGGCGTCAGGCCGCCAGGCGCTCATGCCTCGCCAGTGCCCAGTCGATGTGTTCCTTCACCAATGGGGAGCAATCGTCTTTCCTTGAGTTCAGTGCTTCTACCACCTCGGGCGAGGTCGGCGCGTTGCCCAGTCCCACCGCGAGATTGCGCAGCCAGCGCTCGTAGCCGATGCGGCGGATCGGCGAGCCGCGCAGGCGCTCGTCGAAGTCGGTTTCGCTCCAAGCGAAAAGCTCCACCAGCGTCGCGCGATCCAGGCCATTCCTGACTTCGAAATCCTTTTCTTCCGTCGGCTGCGCGAAGCTGTTCCAGGGACAGACCACCTGGCAGTCGTCGCAACCGTAGACGCGGTTGCCGATCAGCGGCCGCAGCTCTTCGGGTATCGCGCTCTCGTGCTCGATGGTGAGGTACGAGATGCAGCGCCGTGCGTCGAGCTGGTAGGGACCACGGATCGCCTGCGTCGGGCAAATGTCCATGCAGCGCTCGCAACTTCCACAATGGTTTTTCTCTTCCTGATCGACGGGAAGAGGCAGGGCGCAATAGATCTCGCCGAGGAAGAACCAGGAGCCGGCCTCGCGCGAGAGGAGCAGCGTGTGCTTGCCGCGCCAGCCGAGGCCCGCTCGCGCGGCGAGCTCGACCTCCATCACCGGCGCGGAATCGCTGAACACGCGGTGGCCGAAGGAGCCAACCTCGGCGCTGATGCGGTCGCAGAGCTTCTGCAAGCGATCGCGCAGGACCTTGTGGTAATCGCGGCCGCGGGCATAGCGGGCGACGACGGCCTTGTTTCCGTCCGAAGAAATTCCCTCGGAAGGGTCGACGGCGTAATCCATCCGGCACGAGATCACCCGCAGCGTGCCGGCCTTGAGCTCGGCCGGACGCGCGCGGAGCGCGCCGTGGCGCGCCATATACTCCATCTCGCCATGCCATCCCTGCGCCAGCCACTCGAGCAGACGAGGCTCCGCCGCGGACAGATCGGCGTCGGCGATGCCGACCGCCTGGAAGCCGAGCTCGCTTCCCCATGCCTTGATGCTCTGCGCCAGCGCCGCGTAGTCCATGCCTCGCGATCTTAGTTTGCCGGACGCGGCGGCCAGCGAAGCGCTCGGCGCCGCGCTTGCCCCGGGCGTCGCGCCGGGCCGTGTCGTGCACCTTCGCGGCGACCTGGGAGCGGGCAAAACGACGGTCGTCCGCGGCGTCCTGCGTGCGTTAGGTCATGACGGGAAGGTGAAAAGCCCGACCTATACCTTGGTTGAACCTTATGCCCTTTCGAGATTACACTTGTATCACTTTGATTTTTTTAGGCTGAAAGACGGCGCGGCATGGAAGGATTCGGAATTCCGCGAGTACTTCGGTCCGCACGCCGCCTGCCTGGTCGAATGGCCGGAGCGGGTTGGCGCCGCGCTTGGCGCTCCAGACTTGGAATTGCACCTGGAATTCGCTCCGGTCGGACGCCGCGCCCTGCTTTCCTCGCACACGCCGGCTGGCGAAGCCTGGCTCTCGTCCTTGCGCTTGCCTGCGTAGGCAGCGCGCAGGCCCAAGGGGTCGGCACGAGCGCCGAGGTCGTCGCCGCGCGCATCTGGCCGGCGCCCGAATACACCCGCCTCACGCTAGAGACCAAGGAAGAGCTGAAGTACACGCTCTTCACGGTGAAGGATCCCGAGCGGCTGGTGCTCGAGCTGGAGACCGACGAGATCGCCGGTCCCATCGCCGACTTGCAGGCCAAGCTCACAGTCGAGGATCCCTACATCAAGGGCCTGCGCGTGGCGCGCAACCGGCCCGGCATCGTGCGCGTGGTGCTCGATCTCAAGCGGACCGTGAATGCCCAGGTGTTCACCCTCAAGCCGGTGGGCGAGTACGGCTATCGGCTGGTGCTCGACCTGCACCCGCTGGTGCCGATCGACCCGCTCGCGCAGCTGATCCAGCAGACGCAGGACTCGCAGGCGCAAGCGCCGCAACCGCCGAAGTCCCCGGGCGCGCCGGTCGCGCGGCTGGCGACGATCGTCATCGATGCCGGGCACGGCGGCGAGGACCCGGGCGCGATCGGTCGGCGCGGCTCGCGCGAGAAGGACATCACGCTGATGATCGCGCGCCGCCTCAAGGCGCTGATCGACGCCGAGCCGAACATGCGCGCGCTGCTGACGCGCGACGGCGACTACTTCCTGCCGCTCAACGTGCGCGTCGACAAGGCGCGCCAGGTCAAGGCCGATCTCTTCGTCTCGATCCACGCCGACTCGTTCGTGCGCCGCGACGCCCGCGGCTCGTCGGTGTTCGCGCTCTCCGAGCGGCGCGCAACCTCGGAAATGGCGAAGCTGCTGGCGAAGAAGGAAAACGAATCCGATCTCATCGGCGGCGTGAACTTCAAGGGCAAGGACTCGTACGTGACGCAGACCCTGCTCGATCTCTCGCAGACCGCGACCATCGACCACAGCCTGCGCCTCGGCGGCTCGGTGCTGAAGCAGCTCGGCTCGGTCAACGACCTGCACAAGCCGCGCGTCGAGCAGGCGAGCTTCGCGGTGCTGAAGGCGCACGACGTGCCCTCGATCCTGATCGAGACCGCGTTCATCTCCAACCCGCAGGAGGAGAAGCGCCTCGCCAGCAAGCCCTACCAGGACAAGCTGGCGCGGGCGATCCTGGCGGGCATCAAGGACTACATCGGGCGCAACCCGCCGCGCCCGAGCTCACCCCTGACGCTGAACTGAGCGGCTGCGCAGCCAGGCGATCACGCCCGGCGACACCGAGAGGGCGACGATCGCGAGGATGACGATGGTCAGGTTCGACTTCACCTGGGGAATATTGCCGAACCAGTAGCCGGCGAGGCAGAGCAAGACCACCCACAGCAGCGCGCCGGCGACGCAAAAGGCGAGATAGCGCAGGTACGGCATGGTCCCCAGGCCGGCGACGAAGGGCACGTAGGTGCGCACGATGGGAACGAACCGGGCGAGGATGATGGTCTTGCCGCCGTGCCGCTCGTAGAACTCGTGGGTACGCTTCAGGTGCGCCGGGTTGATGAAGCGCGAGAACACCTTCAGTCCCAGCGTCCGCCCGACCCAGTAGTTGACGTTGTCGCCGCAGAGCGCCGCGGCGACCAGCGTCGCCATCACCAGCACGATGTCCATGCCGCCCGCCGCGGCCACCGCGCCGGCGACGAACAGCAGCGAGTCGCCGGGAAGAAACGGCGTCACCACTAGCCCGGTCTCGCAGAAAACGATCAGGAACAGCAGGCCATAGACCCAGACGCCGTGCTGCGTCACGAACGAGGCGAGATGCACGTCGAGATGCACCACCAGGTCCCAGAACCATGCCAATAGCTCCATGGGACGATTCTATAATCGACGCGTGGCCGCCATTCGCGTTCTGCCGCACCTCCTCGTGAGCCAGATCGCCGCCGGCGAGGTCGTCGAGCGACCCGCTTCCGTGCTCAAGGAACTCCTGGAAAACAGCATCGACGCCGGCTCCCGCGCGGTCACCGTGGTGCTGGAAGCCGGCGGCACCAAGCGCGTGCAGGTGGAGGACGACGGCGCAGGCATCGCGCGCGACGAGCTGCCGCTCGCGCTCGCGCGCCACGCCACCAGCAAGATCGGCAGCCTCGAGGACCTCGAGGCAGTGACCACCATGGGCTTTCGCGGCGAGGCGCTCGCCTCGATCACTTCCGTCGCGCGGGTGTCGATCACCAGCCGCACGCGCGAGGCCGCGCACGGCGCGGCGATCTCCGCCGAAGGCGCGCAGCTTGGCGAGGTGCATCCCGCCGCGCGCGCCCAGGGCACCACGGTCTCGGTGGCCGATCTCTATTTCAATACCCCGGCAAGGCGCAAATTCCTGCGCACCGAGGCGACCGAGTTCGGTCATTGCGAGGACGTGTTCCGACGCATCGCCCTCGCCCGCCCCGACCTCGCCTTCGCCCTCAAGCACAACGGCCGCGTCAGCCAGGCGCTGCGCGTTCAGGCGCCTGCCGAGCGCGTCGCCGCTCTCCTCGGCGAGCAGTTCTCGGGCATGGCGGTCGACGCTGGATCAGGCGCGCTCCACCTCTCCGGCATCGCCGGCTCGCCGCACGCGGCGACCGCGCGCGCCGATTCGCAGTATTTCTTCGTCAATGGCCGCTATGTGCGCGACCGGCTCCTCTCCCACGCGGCGCGCGAAGCCTATTCCGAGATGCTGCACGGCGAGCGCCAGGCCGCCTATGTGCTCTACCTCGAGATCGATCCGCGCGCGGTCGACGTCAACGTCCATCCGGCGAAGACCGAGGTGCGCTTCCGCGATCCGCGGGCGATCCACCAGTTCGTCTTCCACGCGCTGAAGCGCGCGCTTTCACCGAGCGCCGCCGAGGCGCCGGTCTCCTATGCGTCCGTTTCCCAGACCACGCCGATTCAATCGATGTTCGCCATGCAGCAACCGGTAGAAACGTATCGGAGCTTCGGCGCGGCGGTGCCGATGCCGCAGAGCGAGAAGGCACCGCCCCTCGGCTACGCCCTTGCCCAGCTGCACGGCATCTACATCCTGGCGCAGAACGAGGCCGGCCTGGTGCTGATCGACATGCACGCGGCGCACGAGCGGATCGTCATGGAGAAGCTGAAGGCGAACCTCGATGCCGGCGCGGTGCAGCGCCAGAGCCTGCTGGTGCCGGCAGTGCTGTCCGCGGAGGCGCTCGATATCGCCACCGCCGAGGAAAACCGCGCCGCGCTCGAGAAGCTCGGCCTGGAGGTCAGCGTCTCGGGCCCGAACGAGCTGGCGGTGCGCGCCGCGCCGGCGCCGCTCGCCGGCGGCGACATCGCCGGCCTCGCCCGCGACGTGCTGCGCGAAATTCGCGAGTACGGCGCGAGCCAGGTGCTCTCCTCGCGGCAGAACGAGCTGCTTGCCACGGTGGCCTGCCACGCCGCGGTGCGCGCCAATCGCGCGCTGACGGTGGCGGAGATGAACGCGCTGCTGCGCGAGATGGAAGAGACCGAGCGCTCCGGCACCTGCAACCACGGCCGGCCGACCTGGTACCAGTTGACGATGGCCGACCTCGACCGGCTTTTCCTCCGGGGACGCTGACGTGGCGAAAGTCATGCTCGTGACGGGCGCCGGGCGGGGGATCGGCGCCGCGACCGCCCGGCTCGCCGCCGAGCGCGGCTACGCCGTCTGCATCAACTACCTGCGCGATCGCGCCGCCGCCGACAAGCTGGCGCGCGAGATCGGCGCGCTGGCGGTGCCCGCGGACGTTTCTTCCGAAGCCGACGTGGTGCGGCTCTTCAAGACCGTCGATGACAAGCTGGGGCGCCTGAGCGCGTTGGTCAACAACGCCGGCATCGTCGACGTCCGCTCGCGGGTGGAGGACATGTCGATCCAGCGGCTGCAACGCATGTTCGCGGTCAACGTCATCGGCAGCTTCCTCTGCGCGCGCGAAGCGATCAAGCGCATGTCCAAGCGCCACGGCGGTGCCGGCGGCGTCATCGTCAACGTCTCCTCCGCCGCCGCGCGCCTCGGCTCGCCGGGCGACTACGTCGACTATGCCGCGGCGAAGGGGGCGATCGACACTTTCACCATCGGCCTAGCGAAGGAAGTGGCCGCCGACGGCATCCGCGTCAACGCGGTACGCCCGGGAGTGATTCGCACCGAGATCCATGCCACCAGCGGCGACCCGGGCCGGCTGGAGCGCATCGGCGCCGCGGCACCCCTCGCGCGGCCCGGCGAGCCGGAGGAAGTCGCCCAGGCCGTTCTGTGGGTCGCGTCCGACGAGGCCTCGTACACCACCGGCGCTGTCGTCGACGTCACCGGCGGGCGCTAGCTTGCCCGGCACCGCGTTCGTCCTGCTCGGACCGACGGCGAGCGGCAAGTCGCGCCTCGCCCTCGATCTCGCCGAAAAGCTGCCGCTGGAGATCGTCGCCATGGACTCGGCGCAGGTCTACCGCGGCATGGACATCGGCACCGCCAAGCCGGCCGCGGCCGAGCGCGCGCGCGTTCCCCATCACCTCATCGACCTGATCGATCCGCACGAGGCCTACTCCGTCGGCCGCTGGCGCGAGGAAGCCATTCAGGTCGTTGCTGACATTCTGGAGAAAAACGGAATCCCGTTGCTGGCCGGCGGCACGATGCTCTACTACCGCACGCTGACGAGCGGCCTCGCCGCCATGCCTGGGGCGGACCCGGAGCTGCGCGCCGAGCTCGATCTCAGCGCCGCGCGCCGCGGCTGGCCAAGCCTGCACGCCGAGCTGGCGAAGGTCGACCCCGAGGCGGCGCAGCGCATCCAGCCGAACGACGCGCAGCGCATCCAGCGGGCGCTCGAGGTCTGGAAGCTGACGGGCGAGCCGCTGTCGAAGATCCAGCTGCGCAAGGACGCGCCACTGCCTTTCGCGCTCAAGGCGTTCGCGGTCGTTCCGGAGCGGGCACAACTCCACGCGCACATTGCTCGCCGAAATCGATGTCAACAATCCCGCGGGCGAGTTGAAACCCGGCGGGTACGTCGAAGTCCATTTGAAGCTGCCGACGTCCGTGACCACGTTCACGCTTCCCGTCGACGCCATCATCTTCAAGTCCGCGGGCATGCAGGTGGCCACTGTAAAGGATGGCAAAACCACTACCTTGATTCCGATTACGCCCGGCCGAAATTTTGGAACCGTAATTGAAATCCTTGCGGGCTTGAAAGGCGACGAATCGGTGATCATCAACCCGCCCGACTCGCTCATCGACGGAGAGGCCATCAATCTTGCGCAATCTCAGCCTGCCGGACCGGGGCGTCCATGAAATCCTGCCGGAAAGCTGCTCAATTTTACGATCAGCCGAAGAAAATAATTTCTCTGCCCGCGCTCGCGGTCCTGCGCCTCGCATTTATTTTTCTCGAGGGCTGTTCGGTAGGCCCCAAATATTCAAAACCGACAACGCAAATCCCGCCCTCCTATAAAGAGACAGGCAGTTGGAAGCCCGCGGAGCCCAGCGATGACGCCCGCAAGGGCAAGTGGTGGGAAATTTTCCAGGATGCGCAGTTGAATGCCCTGGAAGACCAGTTGACCGTGTCGAATCAAACGCTGCGGGCCGCCGCGGATCGGTTCCAGGAATCCCGCGACGCGTTGCAAATTTCGCGCTCCGCGCAATTTCCGTTGGTGACGGCAAATGCCTCGGCCTCGCGCCAACGCCAGTCGTCCAACCGCGCATTGAAGGGGGCAACCTCACCGACTTATTACTCGGACTATTTTCTCGCCGGCGAAGTCTCTTACGAAGCCGATGTCTGGGGCAGGGTCCGG
>Ga0137409_10002058_pt1 | contig 21671 bp, 18 predicted proteins | sample CZODoug1_16funga_FD_122059 | JGI IMG/M metagenome (GOLD analysis project Ga0137409, IMG submission 122059) | Vadose zone soil fungal communities from Angelo Coast Range Reserve, California, USA - CZODoug1_16fungal (Hybrid Assembly) | ecosystem: Environmental > Terrestrial > Soil > Vadose zone... | reverse complement strand
AGCCGGATTTTGGGATCGTACTTCCAGAGCAGTTTTCCCGTGGATGCTTCCACAGCGTAAACCTTGGAGAGCGGGGCGCCGATGTAGATGACCCCGTCGACAACGATCGGCTCGGAGACGATGCCCATGGCGCCGTCGTAATCCAGATACCAGGCGAGGCCCAAATTGCCGGCGTTCTGATCGTTTATCTGCTTGAGCGGGCTGAAATGTTTCGAATCGTTGGTGCGGCCGTTCACCAGCCAGTTGTTCCCGGTGGCGGCATCGGACATCACGCGCGCCTCGTTCACATCGCCGGGCTTCGCTGTGCTATCCGCCGAAGAACGAAGCGCAATGGCAATTCCGATCGCGACAATGACGAGTGTCAGACCCAGAATGCGCCGTATTTTCATGCCAGACCGCCTTTCGAATGAGCCGCCGAACGTCCGACGCACCGCTGCGAGATCGCTCGCCCGAACCTGATTGGCGCGGAATTTCCTTGTGCCATGTTAGGTGCGCGGCGGAAAGAAAGTCAACGCGTGCGAAGTTACGCTTTGCGGTGCGCGAGCGCGCGAATTTCGCTCCAGAGAACGAATACGAAATAGACGGAGAGCAGAAGAAGTTCGGGTTCGATGGCATGGCGGTATTTTGCGACGGGATAGACGAAATAATAAGCAACGGGATAAACGAGGAGAGCGGCAGCGAAGAGCAGCCACCCGCGCGGGAGTCGCGTCAAAACGAAAAGAAGCCCGAGCCAGCCGCCGAGAGACAGCGGCCAGAATTCCCAGGGCTGCCACCATTCCCTGCCCTGATAGAGCAGCGATGTGCCATCCCAGAACCACCAGGTGCGGTGGAGCGACAGGTCGAGAAATTCGGAAGGATACTCGCGGACAAAACGCAGGCCGTCTTTCTTGTAGTAGTCGAGGAAACCCTGCTCTCCCATAGCCGCATATTCTTTGAGCACCGCGGGATTGGCCCCGGGATGCTTGCCGCTGAAACCCATGCCGTTGCTGAAGTGGTAGTTGCCGAGGTGAAACTCAAACCAGAAGTTGCTGCGAAAAAAAACCGGCCGCCCGAAGACGCGCTCGTTGCGGATCAGCCAGGGTGCTACCAGCGCCGTGAAAAGCACACCGGCAAGCACGGCGGAAGCGAACCAGGGCCTGAAGGAACGGTGGTTCACAAAGGCCGCGTAGAGAAAGGTAAACGGCATGATGCTGAGCAAAGCGGGATTGGTGAGCGCGATCACCGCCCAGAGCGCGCCGAGCGATAGCCAGAGCTTCCGGGTGTTTTTCTCCGCGACATCGAGCGTAACGATGAAGGCCGCGGAGAGAAGAAAGGCGCTGGCGGTAAAATCCCAAATCCAGGAAACCGTCCAACGAAAGAAAATGGGGCTCAGCGCCCAGATCCACGCGGCGCAGAATCCAACTTGTGCGCCGAACGTGCGGCGGCCCAGGGCGTGGATAGTGATACCGGTGGCGGCGGCGATGATGCACTGAATGCCAAGGAGCACGATCGCGGAGGCTGCAGAATAGCTACCGAAGAGCCGGAAGACCAAGGCAACTAAATAAGGATAAACCGGGGCGACCCAGGCGGTCGGTCCAGTGTCCAGGTGAAAAGGCGAACTGAAACCCTGCCCGTGAACAATGTGGTCCGCAATGCTGCAAATTTCCTCGCCGAAAGGAAGGTTATCGTTCGAAGAGCCGAGGTAGGTTTTTTTCCAGAGCACGAATCCGAAACGCAGGATAAATCCGCACGCGAGAAGCACGATGTACAGGTTGCGATACCCGGCATTCTCCGGCGGCAAGTCGGGATTTGTGGGAGCTTCCGGGGCGGCGGCAGACATACCATTTATTGTGGGAGACACGCTCGTCTAGCGGCAAGGCGGAGTTGGAGTTTGAATTCTTATGCGGCACTGGGAAGGAGGGATGAGCAGTTAACAAAAAACGCGGCGTAAGCCTAAGTTCAATGTCGGCGGAACGGCGCAGAGAAACTGGCGAGGAGATTTCGCAAGGTATCCTTAAACGAATTTCGCGGGTGTTCTTTCCGCTTGAGTTCACGCTTGCGGGCGAAGCTGCGAGCGGCCATCTCCAGACCGACCCAATCGGTATTCTCCAGTGCGGTACATTCCTCATCAGAGAGTCCAGCGCGCCGGGCTTCGGCGCGTGGGTTTGCTTTGAACCGGGCGCGAGCGCCGACATCCATGTAAATGTGCGTCAAAAAGGCTTCGAAAGCGCGGGCACTCATACGAGCACTTCCTGAGAAACAGTGCGCCGGGCTCTGCCACGGGCCAGAGCCTGGCGCGCGAGTTCCGCCTGCGCCAGCAAGCAATCCATCGAAGGATAGGCGCCGTCCCGTTCGAGGATCACGGTGAGCGGGTTCGGCGAAAGTGCAGCGGCTTCCTCCAATAATTCGAAAACCGGATCGGGAACATCGTGGAGGTGATCGTCCAGAAGCCGCTGGCTGCCATCGGGCGCGGAAATGAATTTTCCGCCGGCGATGTGAATGGCCCTGAAGCGCGCCGCGGGGATTTGCGGCAGAAACGCTTTGGGATCGTAGCCATGATTCAGGCCATTCGCGTAAACATTGTGAAGATCGAGGAGCAAATCGCAATCTGCCGAAGCAAGGATGCCGCTGATCCATGCGGACTCGGAAAGATTGCTGCCGGGCGGGTCGATGAGCGTAGCGATATTTTCCACGATGGGCTTGCTGCCAACCAGCGCGGCGGCGCGCGACAAATTTTCAGCCGCGCCTTCCAGGGTGTCCGCGGTGCGCGGAGTAGCGGCGAGGTGTCCGATCTCGATTCCTCCGCCGCGGACAAAAGCAAGATGCTCGGACCAGAATTCCGGCCGCACCTGCTCGACGAGGCGGGCCATTTTTTCCAGGCGCTTGGTCTCGACGGGAACGGACGAGGCAAGTCCCATGCCCACACCGTGGAGAACAACGGAAACCTGGGAGGCCAAAGTCTTGAGGGCACGGATTTCACGGCGAGGCGCGCCAAAGAAATCATCGGCGACAACTTCAAGCAGATCGATGTATTCGAGATGACTGAAAATCCCAGCGGCGAGATCGGCGCGCCAGCCAAGGCCAACTCTGTCTTGGAGTTCATTCATGGTGTCAGCTTCCGCAACCACCGCAGCCTCCGCCGCAACCGCCTCCACACCCTCCGCCGCCACCGCAACTGCTGTCTCCACTGCCGCAGGAGGAACTGCCAGAGTCCCAACCGCCAGATCTACGGGGCCGTTTGCGCGGAGAAAGAGCTGTCACTTGAGGGAAGAGGACGGGAGGGACCTCCGTAAGTCCGTAAGCGGAAGCCAGCCAAACCAAGTCCGTGGTCGCGCCGCCGGGACGAAGTGAAGGGGCGCGGCGGCGAAGCGAACTGAAAAGAGATTTGACGTCTTCGAGGAACTCCTCGCCGCGCGCCGTGCGAAACGGATTGCTCGTCCTCGAGGTCACGTAAGCGGCGAGGCCGGCAAGAATGATCAGAAAGAAGATATTAGTGCGGCCTCGGCTGAGAGCAATGACGATTTTGAGGGCAGCGACGCCCAATAAGACGCAGATAGCCAACATAAGCCGGCGGCGGCGCGCGGATCGAATTTCTGGATCCGGCAGAAGGCCGTATGCCTCAAGCCTGCAGGCGTAGTCAGTGCAACCCATTAGTAAATCCAATGTGGTGCTGACTGGTTTGGCTGTCTTGAACGCTTCGAGGATGCTCTTCTCGATGGGGCGCTTCACGCTATCGACAGCAATGGGATCTTTCACTTCGAGGCGGTTCTCGGCCACTCCAGGAAAGAGGACAGATGTTCCGGAGCTCTTGAGAGTCAGAAAACCACGGTCGATGAGGGAAAGGGTGGCGACGCGAAGGGCTTCGATCTCGCCCCCGCGAAGACACGCGACAAGGTAGGGATCGTCTAGAGGAGGTTTCCCGGCGTCAGGGGACTCGTCGCGCTGGCGAAGGTAAAAAAGGATGAAAAGGACGGCGGCGGAAAAAATGAAATAGAACAGCAAAAACTCGGGACCGCGAAGATCAAAGGGATTCACGGCGTACCTCACCGGAAAGAGCTTCGGCTTGAGAGTGCATGCGGCATGCAAGATCGAGTACCTGGAAAAAGAGGATCGGGCCTTCACCTGGAGCAGCGAGGTGCGATTCCTGTATGACCGAGAGGGACGCAAGGGTCTGCGGCCAGTTCGCGAGGGCAAGGTCGGAGCCGATGCGTTCAAGAGCCTGCTGGCTCGAGGCGGCAGCGGTCCCTTGAAGTTCGAGAAGTGCGGCAGCCGAAGAACGAAGCGGACCAACGGCGTGGGCGATGACCAGGTCCAGTTGTTCTTCGCGCAGGCTGCGAGAGACGTAGGAGGCGCGCAGGCGAAGGATCTGGTTGAGCAACTGTTGCTTGAGCTCTATGATCTCGATTTCACGGGGAATGGAGATCGAAGCGAAGGGGTCGTCACCATGAAGAATGACGCGGCGGCGAAGAATATCGGCGAATTTCGAGGCGAAAGAGCGAGCGGCAGCGGGGATTTCTTTTTTCAAGAGAAACATGGGACGCAACTGGATGGCAGCTTGGGCGACCCGGAGCGGGGCGCGCAGGGGATCGGCTTTGCCCGGTTCGAAAGACGCGAGGACCAAAACAAGATTTACGTCGGAAGTTGCGCGCAGCTTGCCTTCGGCGGCGCTGCCGTAGAGAACGACGGAGAGAAGTTCCTTGCCAAACGATTCGCGGGCGGCCTGCAAAAAATCATCGAGCACTTGCTTGACCTGGGCTGGGAGTTGCGGGGCTTCCAGTGGCCTAGAGATGGTCATGAAGAATCCGGCATGCTCGGATTTGAGAAGCTAGCGACGCAATGTCCGTGACGCAGCGATGCTAGGATGCGCGCCCGGGAAAGTCAACGTGGGTCGGCGACGGCTCCGATGTGCGTGGCGATTTCGTTGAAGGCGCTCTTGGAACTGGAGATGACCTCGTTGGCGCCGAGGCTTTCGAGGATTTCCGTGAATTCGTCGAGGTAACAGCGAACAATGATGATGGCTTTCTTGTTGCGGTCGCGGGCGCGCTTGGTGACGAGGAGAGCAGTCTCAATGACGTTCGAAGTGATGACAATAAGGCGCGCATGATCGACCCCGGCGTCGATCAGTGTGTTCTCCTGTTTGGCGTCATCTACGATAACGGGTTCTCCGGCACGAATTAGATCATCAACTGCCATCGAATCCTTCTCGACCAGCACGTACGGCCGGGCGGTCTCACGAAGATGATCGACCAGGTGGCCCCCCAAATGGCCCCGGCCGACGACGATTACGTGATCCTTCATCTCGCTGGCGAGCATGCGACATCCCTCCTGCGGATTGTAACGTTGTAGCGCTTGCAGAATGAAAATGGAAATGACGATCCCGAACAAAACACACTGGCCCCAGAAGGAATAGAGAATCCACAGCGAGCCCGGCTGGACGCGGAGATAGACCGCGTTCAAGAAGGCTTCAGACAGTGACAGACCTTCGAAGTGGTAGAAAATAATGGTCCCCAGTGCGAACCACAGGGCAAGCAGCGCGAAGCCCCAGCGGCTCTGGCGGAGAAAGAGAGTTGTTCGAATCCAAAAGAACCGGCGCATGAGAATCCTACTGGCGGATGCTAGGTGGAGCGGCGAAGCAAGTCAACGCGAAGAAACAAAAAAAGACGGCAGGTTGGAAGGAAGAACAATCTCACTCGGGAGTAGTACGCGGCTGGATGATTCGCGGGGTAAACTCAGAGCAGAAAAAACCGGGGAAGCGTTAAGAGTGAGTTTCGCCCAGGAAAAACAATTTGGCGGCCCATTCAGGGAGCCGGTCAGGAAGAGATGAAAGCGCTGCTACAGGTGATGAAATTCGGCGGTACGTCGGTCGGCGATGCGGCTTGCATCGCCAGGACGGCGCAGATTATCGCGAAGGCGGCGAAGGAGAGCGGCTGCATCGCCGTGGTTTCCGCGATGAGCGGGGTTACAAACCGATTGATCGAGGCCGCAAAAAAGGCTCAGGAAGGGAACACGGGAGAGGCTGCGGCCGTCGTCGATGCGCTGCGAAAGCAACATGAGGCCGCGCTAACGACCTTGATCCATCACGAAAACGAGCGCGCGCGGATCAGGCAGCGCCTGGAAGAGGTGCTTGCGGAAGGGCGGCGGCTCTGCGAAGGAACGGCGCTGCTGCGCGAACTCACGCCCCGCACCCTCGACGCGATTTCGAGCCTGGGTGAAAGGCTTTCCGCACCGCTGGTGGCGGCAGCAGTCAGAGAGCTGGGGCTGCCAAGCGAAGCGATCGAAGCCACGGAGCTGATCGTGACCGACGCGTTTCACGGCGGCGCGGAACCGCAGATGGAATTGACGCGCGCGAAATCGCAAGCGCGGCTGCGGCCGCTGTTGGAGAAAGGAATCGCGCCGGTCGTGACCGGCTTCATCGGAGCCACGGCTGCGGGGCAACTAACGACGCTCGGGCGAGGAGGCTCCGACTATTCGGCGACCATCCTGGGTGCGGCCATGGACGCGGATGAAGTCATCATCTGGACCGACGTCGACGGCGTGCTGACCGCGGACCCGCGACTGGTGGCGGAGGCGCGCACGATTCCGGTGATTTCCTACCGCGAAGCAGCGGAGCTGGCTTATTTTGGCGCGAAAGTCCTGCACCCGAAAACGCTGAACCCCGTGGTGCAGGCGGCGATTCCCGTGTGGATTCGAAACAGTTTTGCGCCCGAGCGCCCGGGCACCAAGATCACGCCGGAGGGACGCAGCATCGGAGGCGGCGTAAAAGCACTGACGGCGATTCGCGACGTAACCTTAATCAGCGTGGGCGGGCCTGGAATTGTGGGCTTGCCGGATGTGTTGGGGCGGACGTTTTCGACGACCGCCGAAGTGCGCGCGAACGTGCTCCTCATTTCGCAGTCGTCCTCGCAAAACGATATCTGCTTCATCGTTGCCACCGTAGACGCTCAGCGGACAGTAGAAGCGCTGCGCAAAGAATTTGCGCAAGACCTGGCGCACCACAAGGTGGAGCACATCACCGTGGATTCGAATGTCGCGATCGTCGCCGTGGTTGGCGAGAACATGCGCGGAACCCCGGGAATCGCCGGAAAAACATTCAACGCGCTGGGCCGCGAAAACGTGAATCTGATCGCCATTGCCCAGGGATCTTCCGAATGCAACATTTCCTTCGTCATCGAAGAGCAAGCCGTGAAAACAGCCCTGATTACCACGCACCGCGAGTTCGGCCTGGACGCATCGCCAAACTGAAGACCAAACGGATACGCCTCCGGCTACTTCCTTGTCTTTCTTTTTCTATTCTTGTACAGAGTTTCCAGCAGGTATTTCACGGAGGCGCACTCTCGGATGACGGCCTCCAGTTTGGGAATCGTAGTGTTTAACTCGTGCTCGTCGACGACCCCGTCCGCCAGGGTATTGGCAATGCTCTCCAGCGCCGCACCCACATCCTTCATGAGGTGGGAAATAACCAAAAACTCTTTTTCGGTGGTCTGCTGCGGATCTGGAATCTTGAATGCCACTCTTCCTGCCTGTGATTCGAGAACATCCAAAGGTTCGAAATCCTTCAATAGCACGCAAATTCGCGGGAGCAGTTCCGCAGGAATGGGGCGGTCTCCTCTCAGCCAATACATCAAGGAGCGGTAGTTCGTTCCGAGCTGCTGAGCCAGTAGCCGGGTATCGTATTCCGCTCTGGCCTCGACCATCTGGCTCAATACCGCGGGTAGCGTCTTTGCAGCCACAGGCTAGTCCCCGATCAAAAGTCTGTCAGTTCAAAAACGGCATCATTTTGAACCGTGAAAGTGTGCATTGTATCTGAATTGCATGCTTTCCTTATAGGCGGTTTAATAGCGGCATCGAGGCAAGGGAGATTGCCGGTTTATGGAATACGAAACGGCGGCAATTTCCTCATTGAAAAGGCAAGCCGGCACGGTCTACGATGGCCGCATATCCCAAGTAAAACGCGAGACTGCTCTTATCTATAGGATACAATGCGGGCGGATTCGTGGACTGATTTGGTACGGAAGGTCCGGACATGCTGCGCCTCGGAAGGCTGCAGTCGTGTGCTTCCAGGCCGTGGTAGGGGGACTAAAGAAGTAAGGACGTGACACATGCCGTTTATGGATCTGATCAAGAAGGCCATCTTTGAAGAGGAACCGCGGGCGGCGCAGCAACCTGCCAAGCCAGCGCCTGGCCCAGTGACGGCGCGGCCCCTCGAGCCGGCTCCCGCTTACCTCCCCATGGGGACGCGCGACAACCAGTTTTACACCAGGCTGGCTAAGCAGACGGACCTCTCTGCCGTTCCGGAACTGGCCAAGATCGAAGCTTTTGCGGCGCCCCTGGCGTCGGTCATCCCGGATAAAGCTTTGAGGTATAAAGCAGCGCTAGCCACAGCGCAATCGCAGGGTGGCTTGACGAAAGACGCAATTTTGAAAGGTTTTGACGCCTTGCTGAATGTCCTGAATTCCTCGGCGAGCACGTTCAACAAGCAAACCGACGAAGTGTCACGAACGGAAGTCGATGCGAAGATTGCCAAAATCAACGACGTTAATGACGCCATTCAGCAAAAACAGAAAGAGATTTCTGACCTGCAGCAGCAGGTGAAGTCCATGCAGTCGCAGACGGAAGTATCGCGTTCGAAGCTGCAAGAGGCCAAGAACAATTTTGCGGCAGCGCTGGAACGGCGGCGGGCCGAGATTCAGCAACAACGCAAGGAATTTGAAACGATTTTGGGATAGGGAGACGCCATGGCAACCACACCGGGTTCCCCAGTAATGCAGGGCTTGAAGAATTTCTGGCAGCGGCCGGAAGGAACCGTCGGGAAAGTAGTGCTGGTCCTCGGCGGCATCGCGGCGGCGTATGGATTCGTGCGGATTCTTCCGTTCTTGATCGCGGCGGCGACGGATACGTTGCACCTCGCGATTCTGATCGGGGCGATTCTGCTGCTGATTTTCATCGTCACGGACAAACGCGTCTTAACACTGGGAAAGCTCATCTTCCAGAGCGTCATGCGTTTTCTGACGGGACTGTTTATCGAGCTGGACCCCATCGGCATCCTGAAGAACTACATCGGGGAGATGAAAAAGAATCTCGCGATCATGGACGAGCAACTCGGCAACCTGAATGGCTCAATCCGCACGCTCCAAAACCAGATCGACACGAACCAAAAAGATGCCGAGCACAGCATGGCGCTGGCCAACCAGGCCGACAAGAAGATGGCGGGCGGCGGGTTGACGTCGCTGGATCAGCAGCAATACATGTCCGCCAAGGTCACCAACCAGCGGCACGCCGCGAGCCTGATCAACATCAATAAATCGCTCACCGATTTGCGCGACAAGCTGAAGATTCTGTACGACCAGCTCATTCGCTGGCGCGCCACGGCAGAGTTCCAGGTCACCGACAAGGAGAATCGCGTCAGCGAAGAAGAGATGAGGCGGAAGGCGCTGAAAAAGGCGTACTCCGTGTTCCAAGCGGCGAAGAAGATCTTCCGCGGCGACCCCGTGGCGAACCAGATTTACGACCAGACCCTGGAATACCTGGCCGATGATGCCGGGCAGATGCTGGGGGAAATGGAAGATTTCAATCGTCTTGCCAACAAGCTGATGACTAACATGGACCTGGAAACCGGGGCCATCAACGACGAGGCCGTCCAGCAACTGAGTGAATTCCAACAAAAGCTCTTGCCGGCCTCGGTGACGGCGGTACCGGGCGGCGTACCGGACCAGTCTTCGGCTGCCCCGGCGAACAAGAAGGACGATTACAGCGATTTGATCAGGTAACGAATAGGCGGAGGGAAGATCACCATGTTTGACAATAAAATCTCGACACCACCAACGGGGCACAGGTTGAAGCCGGGAGCGAAAATTATTCTGCTGCTGATTGTCGGGGCTGTTCTTTTCTTCGGTTTCCGCACCGCGGTGAGCCGCGGCTGGATTCCCGCGCCGGGCATTGCAAAGGCCCTCATTCCATCGAAAGCCGCTTTGCCGGACTTGAAAGAAGCAGTCGTGGCCAACGTCGAGCCGTCGCCTTTCCCGGAAGCGGCTACGGCGTCCGTGAAAGCGCCGTTGATTCGCACCGAAATATGGGCCTGGAACGCGCAGATGAACTATATCTACGCCAATGGTGGCCCGGAGACGACGCACAACAGCCTGATGGAAAAGCACAATGCGAACGTCAAGTTGATCCGCCAGGATGACACCAGCCAAATGCAGAACGACTTGATTGCCTGCGCGAAAGAGCTCCACGACGGCGCAAGCCAATGCTCCTCTGGCGCCAACTATGTCCTGATCATGGGCGACGGCTCGGGCCAGTTTTTCGCCGCGGTTAATCCGCAGCTCAAGAAGCTGGACAACGGCGCCGGCGAATACATCGCACAGGTCATCGGCTCGACGGGATATTCGCGCGGGGAAGACAAGCTGATGGGCCCGCCGGAATGGAAGTCTGACCCGCAGGCAGCCAAGGGCGGCCTGGTCGCCGGCGTGCTTCGCGACGGCGATTGGAATATCGCCATGAAGTGGGCCGCGGACAACCAGATCAAAAATAATCCGGACGAAAAAACGTATGACCCCGAGGCTCTCAATTGGGTCAATGCCCCGGATTACATCAAGGCCGCTGAAATCTATAACGCCAATACCTGCGAAGACCGCAAAGTGGTCCACGATGGCCGGCTCACCGGGGAATCAAAAAACGTCTGTGTGAATGGCGTGGTCACCTGGACGCCGGGCGACGTCAACGTAGCCCACGGCCGCGGCGGACTCGTTTCCATCGTTTCTTCGAAGCAGTACCGCTCGCAGATGCCGGACGTCATTATAGGCATCAAGAAGTTCAATCAAGACCACCGCAACGAAGTCCAGGGGATGCTCGCGGCTAGCTTTGAAGCCGCGGACCAACTCAAGGCCTTCCCGGAGGCGCTCAAACGCGCCGCTGCGATCAGCGCCAAGGTGTACAACGAGCAAAATGGCGGTTACTGGCTGAAGTATTACCAGGGAACGCGCGAGCAGGATAAGACCGGCAACATGGTGGAGCTCGGTGGTTCCGCCGTAAACAATCTGAATGACAATCTGCTGCTGTTTGGATTGCAGCCCGGCGCGAATAATAATTTCCGCTCCACCTACACCGTGTTCGGAAACATCGCCACTCAGCAATATCCGGAACTCTTCAAGGACGCCAACAAGATTCCCGACGTGAAGGAAATTCTCGACACTTCTTATGTTCTCGGAGCGTCTTCGATGCTCTCGCAGAGCGGCGCGGAAGCCGATGTTGCCAGCTTCAGTTCGAGCGGTGACACCGGCACGGTCGTTTCAAAACGCGACTGGAGCATTGAATTCGATACCGGCAAGGCTTCCTTCACAACCGACGGCGAACGCAAGATGTACGAGATCAAGGACGACCTGGCGATTGCCGGCGCCCTCTTCGTCACTTTGAATGGACACACTGACAATACCGGCACCCGCGAAGGAAACATGGATTTGGCGGAGCGGCGTGCTCAGGCAGTGAGAGACTGGCTGCAGCGAAAAGCTCCCGCGAACTTCCCGGACAGCCGTTTTCGGATTCACGCCTATGGCGATTCGAAGCCCCTCGCTTCGAACGCGACCGCCGACGGCCGCGCCAGAAACCGCCGCGTGGAAATAATTCTGTCGGGCAAGGAATAGGGAGCCCCGCGTGAATCCCATGAAGCCGGCGGCCGGAACGATGGGAACGAGCGCAGCACCGGCCGCAAGTCGCGCGACGGCAGCGGGCCGCGGCAGTTTTTGGCACGAGATTCTCGGCGCGTTTTCTCCGAACCGGGTGATTTCGAAAGCGGCGTTCCGGTTCATCATTGCCTTCCAGGTTGCGGTGTTGCTGATTGTCTGGGCGACCTCAACCTATGTTTTTCTTCCGAAACCCATGGATGTGTGGCGGGCCTTCGTCGACCTTTGGAGTCACGAAGGACTAGGCCAGGAACTAATCGTCAGTTTCTCGTTGAATCTGCAAGCCATGGCGTGGGCGACGCTGATTTCGCTGGGCCTGGCTTACCTCACTGTGGTCCCTGCGTTCCAGCCGATCGCCATGGCCGTCTCCAAGGGCCGATTTCTCGGCATGGTGGGGCTCACGTTTTTCTTCACTATTATTTTTTCCAGCGGACACCGGCTTAAGGTAAGCCTCTTGGTCTTCGGCGTCGCGGTGTTTTTTGTGACCAGCATGATCGACGTGGTGGCGCAGGTCCCGAAAGAAAAGTTTGACCTGGCGCGCACGCTGCGTATGGGCGAGTGGCGCGTCGTCTGGGAAGTGATTGTGCTGGGCAGAGCGGACGCTGCTTTCGATGCCATGCGCCAGAACGCGGCCATGGGCTGGATGATGCTCACCATGGTCGAAGGCATCTCGCGGTCAGAGGGTGGGATCGGTGCCTTGTTGCTGAATCAGAACAAGCACTTCCGGCTCGAGGCGGTGTTCGCGATTCAAATCGCAATTCTGTTGATTGGCTTGTTTCAGGATTACGCGCTGGGGTTGGCAAAGAAATTTCTGTTCCCCTACGCGGACTTGCAGCTTGAAAAAAGATAATAGCTTCTGGATCTGTGAGGACCATCCGTGCCCGAGCGCTGCACCTACGGCGAAACGCTTCTTAAGATTGACCACGTCAGCCTTTCTTACGAAGACAAGGTCATCCTTCGCGATGTGAACGCGGAAATTCGCGACATCGTTCGCGAGGGCCGCACCCAGGGCCAGGTCGTTGGTTTTCTCGGGCCTTCGGGCATCGGCAAGACGCAGCTCTTTCGAATCATCGCCGGGCTGAATCACCCCACGTCGGGACAGGTGCTGGTCAATTCCACGTTGACCCCCGTCAAGGCTGGGATGGTCGGTGTGGTCGCGCAGAATTATCCGCTGTTCGAAAACCGCACGATTTTTAGCAACCTGCTGCTGGCCGCGAGCCAAATGGAAAAGAGTCATGAAGCCGCACATGAAAAAGTACTGAAGTACCTGCGGCGGCTGGATATGCTGGATCAGTCGCAGCTCTATCCCGCGCAGATTTCCGGCGGCCAGCGGCAACGCGTGGCCATCGCCCAACAGCTTCTGTGCAGCGAACACTTTCTGCTGATGGATGAGCCGTTCTCCGGCCTCGATGTAGTGATGGAAGCGAAAGTCTGCGAATTGATCAACGAGATTGCCTGCCTGGACGAACTGAACACCATTATTGTCGTGACTCACGATGTGACCGCGGCGGCGACCGTGGCGGATCACTTGTGGCTCATGGGACGGGATCGCGACGCCAGCGGAAACGCCGTCCCCGGCGCGCGGATTCAGGAAACCTACGACCTCATTGAGCGCGACATGTGCTGGCATCCGGAAATCACCAACTCGCCCAAGTTTCTCGAGTTTGTGCGAGAAGTGAAGGAGCGCTTTCAGACCCTCTGAAGAAATCCGGCAAGCACTGAAGGAATGGTAGGCCCGTGCGGACTCGAACCGCAGACCAACCTGTCAAAGCGGCTTTATTATGCCGCCGGATACCTGCCGCTAATGTCTTTTGGCCCTGCCTCATGGATGAACAGCGCAACAGCAATACCCAGGGTTAGCACCTCGATCAGAAGCGCATATGAAGCAAATCGCTTTGCTCGATCAAATCGGGCCACCAACCGACTGATACCCATTCCCACAAGAATAAGAGGCGACCATGTGAGCCTATACAAACAGAGAGTGATTAAGCTCTGTCCCACATGCTTTTCGCCAAGAAAGAGCACACTCAGACAAACTGGCGCACTCAGGCTGAGACCCAACAGGAATTTGGAATATGGCGTATAGAAGGCCTCAAACCTTGCAGTGACCCAGATTAGAAAGACGGTTGGGACCATGAAGAGACAGGCAATGAAGATGTCGAGTAATAAGTCGCCACCAGCCCACATGCCACCAGATGCCTCAGCGGGATATTTGAGTTCTTGCAGGTGCCGCACGTAGAGTAAGGTCGCCGCAACTACGAAGACAGCGGCATAAGCCAATGCAATTAACCACAGTTGTGCTCGGCGAGGGATAAATTTCACAAGAGCATTCTATCTTGCAGGGAGCAAGGATCGATGCATTATCCCCAATCCGTCCGTAAGGTAGGAGTGACGTGTACTTGGCAGCCTGAATGCGAGTTGATGCGAAGTCAATTCGCTTCGAGAGCCCGCCTTTTTGGTCATTGAGCAAAGCGTGTAGGTTTGTGAGATCCATCGGGAAGCCGAAGGACGGCTCTTTTCCGAAGCGCTTCCAAAAAGCGCTCTGCAAATCCGTCGATAAGAACCTGTTCCGGGAAACGCTAGGAAGGAAGCGGCAATAATCGGATTGCGTCCAGGCACATGGCCAGTCCCTCGATGGCCGTCCCCAGTCGCAAGCTCAGTTGTCGTGCATGATGCACCAGTCGACCCGGCATATGGAAAATCAAAAAGCGCAGTCGCTTCGGGCGGGCCGTCAATAAGTTTGCCGGCAAGGCCAAGCGCTTCAGCGCCGTGAGCACGTTGTAGGCGATCACCGCCAGCCGCAGCCAGGCGGCATTGGCTCCGAAATATTTCGACGGCAGCACGCCGGCCGCTAAATCATTCTTCATCACATCGTGTACCCGCTCGATCGTCCCGGCTTTTTCTCGATGCCACTCGATCAGTTTCACCGGTTCCCAATCCCAGAGGTTGCTCAGCACCGCAAAATGTCGCACGCTACGGCCGTCGGCAAACAACCCTCCCTGCCGTTGGCGCAGCCGGATGGCGATGTAGCGCAGTGGCTGGCTGTCCTTCGGCTCGGTTTGCTGGTTCGACACGAACACTACTTCGGCGCACTCCCGATCTACACCCGGCTCGGGCTCTCCGTACGCCTTCCATTCCTTTTCCGGAACTTCCAGAATGGCCTCGCGCAACGCCTCGCTCATCCGCACGCTGATCGCAAAACCAATGCATCCCTGCGGCCCTTCTTCACGTTTCTCGTTCGACAGCCAGCGCAACAACCCCTTCTCATGACAGGCCGCATCGCCGCGATAATAGTAGCTCGTCACGGTTTTGGGCAGCGCGGCGAACGCCGCTTTCGCCACCGTCAACGGAGCCATCTGTGCCGGTACATTCCCATCCCGAAACTCATCGGCCAGCACCACGTCCATCTCCGCCCACACCGCCAGCATCGGCTGATAGCCTCGCGGCCCTTCGTAGGTGTGCAGTGCTTCTTGTTTGCGGCTCTCGATAATCGTGGTGTCCTGATCCACCGTGGCGATCTTCTGCTCCGGACATCGTTCTCCCAATCGCTGGATCAGATCTTGGTTCACTTTTCCTAGCCCTTCCAGCGCTTCACTCTCTGAAGGAATGTACGCAATTTGATCCGGCAGTCGCTGCTGCTTGGCTTGCTCAATCTTTTCTTCTTCATGGAACGCATACAGGAACTTTCGAGCTGCTTCCGGAGAAGGCACTTCGTGCCCGATCAGTTGCTCTAGTCCGGGGTCCGCCCGCAGGCGCTCAAAATCATCCAGGCACTCACCTCCAGCGGCATTCAGAAGCACGAAGCTCTCCACAAAAGTAGCCTCGTCGTAACCCCGCTGGCGTTCCTTCACTACCAGGTGTTGCTTCACACTGCCCGGCAATCCCAGAGAACGAAAGGCTTGCACCACCAGGGGTAAGCCTCCCAGCGCGGTTAACATCTCTTCAGCTGGCTTGGGATCGAACTCGAACAATAAAGGTGATTCGGTCGGCGAGGGCTTTTCGATTTTGCGCATGCACGCCATCGTATGCGAAGGACGCACCTTGCAGGTGAGAATTCGTAGTCTTCGGTTCACACAGCCTACCGGCGTTCTACGCTGGCGTACGGCCTCGTTCAGGCTCCTCGCGCCTGCCACTCTGTAAAACACGTCCCGCTATCGACGGATCGGGGCTGGCACCGTTACTGTCACGGATCGGGAGCAAGAAGACGTGCTTCTTTATAGCGAATATAAACCAGAAAGATTTAGTCTTTCTGAAAGATCTTCTTGAAGCCGGAAAAGTTGTACCCGTCATCGATAGACGTTACCCGTTAAGCGACGCAGCTGAAGCTCTCCGTTATCTGGAAGAAAGACATGCGCAAGGGAAAATCGTATTAACCGTTGAACATAGTAACGGCACTTAACAAAGCGCTGCGCCAGATGAGCGCGGTTACGCGTGAGAGAGGGCGGCTTGTTTTTGTTCCGCGACGGAGGCAAGGGCGGCTTCGATGACACCGAAACCTTCGTCGAGCTGCTCGTCGGTGACCAGCAGGGGGACGAGGATGCGGATCACGTTGTTGAATGTTCCGGCGGTGATGATGATGAGGCCGTGCTCGTAGCAATATTTGGCGATGGCTTTGGTTTCGGAGTCGGCGGGCTCGCGCGTCTGCGCGTTGCGCACCAATTCAATGGCGCACATGCCGCCGAGGTCGCGCACGTCGCCGATTAAAGGCCATTTTTTCTGCCAGCCGCGGGCGCGCTGTTCAAAATGCTTGCCGATGGCGGTGGAACGCGCGAGCAAGCCGTCTTTCTCAATGGTTTCGATGGCGGCAAGCGCGGCCGCGCAGGAGGCAGGATGGCCGCAGTAGGTGCCGCCAAGAGAGCCCACGCCGGGAGCTTCCATGATTTCGGCGCGGCCGGTGACGGCGGCGATGGGCATGCCGCCGCCCAGGGATTTCGCCATGGTGATCATATCGGGCTCAATCCCGAAATGTTCCGAGGCGAACCACTTGCCGGTGCGGGCGAAGCCAGATTGTACTTCGTCCGCGATGAAGAGAATGCCGTGCTTGCGGCAGATGTCTTGCAACAGCTTGAAGTAGCCGGCCGGGGGAATGACGAAGCCGCCTTCGCCGAGAACAGGCTCGGCAATGACGGCGGCGACGGATTCGGGAGCCACGGAACGCTTGAAGGCGTCTTCCAGATAATGGGCGAAGGTTTCCGCCGTGGCTCCTTTTTCACCACGGTACGGATACGCGAAAGGAATACGGTAGATGTCGCTGGCAAAGGGCTCGAAGCCCGCTTTGTAGGGATGCGTCTTGCTGGTGAGCGACATGGCGAGAAGAGTGCGGCCATGGAAGGCATCTTCAAAACAAATGACAGCGGGGCGCTTGGTGTAGGCCCGGGCGATTTTGATGGAGTTTTCGATGGCCTCGGCGCCGGAGTTGACGAGGATGGTTTTCTTCGGAAAATTGCCGGGAGCCAGCGCGTTCAGTTTTTCCGCAACGGCAACGTAGCTCTCATACGGTGTGACGGCGAAGCAGAGATGCAAGTGCTTCTCGAGCTGCTCGCGGATCGCAGAGAGCACGCGAGGAGAGCGATGGCCGATGTTGAGGCAGCCGATGCCGCCAGCGAAATCGAGATAGCGATTGCCGTCGACATCATCGATGGTCGCGCCTTGCGCGCTTGCGGCGAAAACGGGCGTGGCGCTCGAAGGGCCGCGTGGGATGGCGGCTTCGCGACGGGACATCAATGCGCGCGACTTGGGTCCCGGGATTTCCGTGCGAATCTGAATGGTAGACATTTTTTGTTTTCCTTGCTTTGAAATCTAATACCAGCCGATCGGCGTCTCGTCGAGATTGACGAATACTTGCTTGGTTTCGAGATATTCTTCGATGCCCCAGGGACCTAGCTCGCGGCCGAAACCGGACTGCTTGTAGCCGCCCCAGGGCGCTTCGACGTACGTCGGTTGCATGTGATTGACCCACACGATGCCGGCGCGCAGGGATTTCACGACGCGGAACGCTTTGTAAATGTCCCGCGTCCAGACCGCCGCGGCGAGTCCGTACGGTGTATCGTTGGCGATGCGAATGGCCTCCGGTTCGCCTTCGAACGGAATCACCGAAGCGACGGGGCCAAAGATTTCTTCGCGGGCGATGCGCGCGTTGTTATCTACGTCGTAGAAAATGGTCGGCTCGAGGTAATAGCCTTTGCCGAACTGCTTCGGCCGCCCTCCGCCGATGGCCAATTTCGCTTCTTTCTTCCCGACTTCCAGGTAGGAACTGACGCGGTCGTACTGCTCTTTGCTGACCAGCGGCCCCATTTTCGTTTCGCGCTCCAGCGGCGCACCCAGCTTGATGCGCTTGGCCTTCTCCGTCATGGCTTCCACAAATTTTGGATAGATTTTCTTCTCGACCAGAATGCGGCTGCCTGCGGAGCAGACTTCGCCCTGATTGATGAAGATTCCGAAGAGCGCGCCGTCAACGGCCGCTTCCCAATCCGCGCCATCGAAGAAGATGTTGGGAGACTTGCCTCCAAGCTCCAGCGTGACGCGCTTGAGCGTGTCCGCGGCACTCTTGACGATAATTTTCCCGACCGCGGCGCTGCCGGTGAATGCGATTTTGTCAACGCCGGGATGAGCTACCAACGCGGCTCCTGCCGTTTCACCCATGCCATTGACGACGTTCACCACTCCCGGCGGCAGGCCCAGCTCTTCAAACCAGCTGGCGACTTCCATCATGGTGAGCGGCGTCTGCTCCGCAGGCTTGAGGACGCAAGTGCATCCCGCGGCGATGGCGGGAGCGAGCTTCCACGAAGCCATCACCAGCGGATAGTTCCAGGGAATAATCTGGCCGGCGACGCCAACCGGTTCACGCAGGGTAAAACTCAGCGCGTTTGCGGGAACAGGATTGACGTGGCCGAGAACTTTGTTCGCGAGGCCGGCATAATATTCGAAACAAGTTGCGGCATCGGCGATGTCGTACTCCGCCTCTACAATGGGCTTGCCCGAATTGCGGCATTCCAGCTCGGCTAGCTGCGCGGCGTTCGCACGGATTTTCTCCGCCAGCTTGTAGAGAAGGCGGCCGCGTTCGGCGGCGCTGGTCTGCGGCCACGGGCCGGAATCAAACGCGGCACGCGCAGCTTCTACGGCGCGATCGACATCGGCCGCCGTGCCCGATGCAACATGCGCGATCACTTCTTCGGTCGAAGGATCGTAGACGGGAAACGTCTCGCCGGAAGCACTCTTGACCCACTGGCCGTTGATGTAGTTTTGATAGGCTCGAACGACTGTTTTCACACTGCTCGACATAACTGCCTCCCAAATTCACTTCAGAGCGCAGGCGCCGCCGCCAGTTTCCGCGCGGCCTTGCGCCTGCCGTACACGAAGTAGAAAAATCCGGCCAGGCCGATGAAAAGTAACGTGCCTCCGAACATCCAGATCTCGTAAGACAGAAGCGACTTAATCTGCTGCGCCGGGAAAAACGCCAGGGCGATACCCAGACCGGTGGTGGTGAATCCACTGAAGCCGGCGAGGATCAGCGTCGTTCGGCCGTAGCGCCCTTTTGCAAACGAATCGCTGAAGGCGATCTTCAGCAGTGCGCCAAACATATAAAGAAACGGGATCAATTGCAGCACCACGGCAAGGGACAACAACTTCTGAAACGTTTCCTGCACCCCCGCGCCCGTAAAAGAGAAATTGATCACCACCAGAATCATCGATACGGCCGCGTGGACGATCAGCGCGGCATACGGCGTGGCGTACTTTGGGTGGATCTTGCCAAGCCAGGACGGCATATAGGAATCGAGGCCTGCAACAAAGGGAATCCGGGCCGAGCCCCCGAGCCACGCGGAGCCAATTCCGGCAATCGAGATGCTCAGCAGGAATGCGAAAGGCGCAACGATCCAGCTCACCCCAACGCGGCTGGCCATGTGGCCCACGGCCTGCACGATGCCTTGAAGCACGCTGATTTGGTTTTTGCTTACGGCGATAAGAAGCGTCAGCGTGGCTCCGATGTAAAGCAAACCGGATAGGACGCCGCCCCAAGCGACGGCTCCGGGAAGAGTTTTCTGAGGATTCTCGATTTCATCGCCCATGACCGAGGCGAGCTCCAGCCCTACGAGGCCGAAACAGATCACACCGAATGAATTCAGAACAAAACGAGGGTTCGCCGGAATCTGGAAATCCGCGGCCGTTACCGTTGTACCGAAGCGCAGCCAGATTACAATTCCCAAACCGATAAGGACGGCCGCGGCAACAAAAGTTCCGATCGCGCCGAGATTGTTAAGCCACTTCCCGACGCCGAGACCAAGAACGTTCAGCACCACCAGCAGGAAAAGCAGAACCAGGGAGGCCGTTAAGGTGAAGGATTTGTTGTCTGCGAGCGATTCGTGGCCGGCTCCCAGAACAAACACGAACACGCCGACGAAATAAAGCATGATCGTGGGCACGTACATCATGTTGTTCGTCCAGTAGCACCAACCGGAGAGAAAACCGTGAAAGTCTCCGAAGACTTCCTTGGCCCAGAGGTACACGCCGCCTTCACCTGGAAAGCGATGCGCGAGTTCAATCACGGCGATGCCCTGCGGCCAGAAGAACAGCACGAGCGAGATGATCCACAGCCAGACCGTTACACCGCCATTGGCGGCGATTGACGGAACGACGTTGAGGTTGAAGACCGCGACAACAAAAAGCAGAACGAGGTCCCATCGTCCCAGCACCCGGCGTAGGTGCGGCGCTTCTCGCGTTACAGCCGCTGCCGGGGCAGTGGTGACCTCGTTCGCCAATGGCGTTCTCTCCTGACTGACGTACTGCAGCGGACTAGTGTCCGGCTGCACCGACAAATGCCAGACCTCGCTCCTGCTGCGCCTTCGCAAGCGCCGGCGCGATTTCTTCAAAAGCTGCCAGGTGCTTGTCAATGTCGGCTTCCGTGTGCTGAACGGAGATCGTCCACTGCTCGTCCCACCAATAGGGCTGGGCGAGGACGCCGCGATTGACCATGGCGAACCAGTAGTGGCGCCAGAGATCGACGTCGATCTTCGTCCAGTCGCGGTAGTTCTGAATTTCCTTCGGATAGAGCATCAACGCGCCATTGACGCCTGCGCTGGCGACGTAGGCTTGCAGGCCGGAGTTCTTGACGATGGCGCGATAGCCTTCGGTGAGATTTTTGCTGAGCTTGCCGACGTGCGTATAATTCTCGCGCGTGAGAACTTCGCGGAACGTCGCCAGGCCCGCGGCCATCGCCACGCGGTTGGTATTGTATGTGCCGCCGTGGAAAACCTTGTGCTGCGAGATCAGGTCCATCACTGCGCGGCTCGCGCCGAACGCTCCCAGCGGCAAGCCGCCGCCGATGGACTTGGCCAGGCAGATCATGTCCGGCTTCACGCCGAAAAACTCGCTGGCGCCGCCCCAGGCAAGCTTTGCGCCGGTTTTCACTTCGTCGAAGATCAGCAGCGCGCCGTTTTTTGTGCAGATGTTGCGCAGGCCTTGCAAGAAACCGGGCTGCGGCATGCACAGTCCGACGTTCATCAGGATGGGTTCGAGAATGATCGCGGCGATCTGTCCGGGATACTGCTTAAAACGGTTTTCGACGCTCTTCAGATTGTTGAAGCTGGCGACGACAACATTCTCGAGAGCGGCCTTCGGCACGCCGCCACCCCCGGGAACGGAATTGGGGGCATCGGGATCGCCGTAATCTTCCGCCTTGGGCTTGACGCTGACAAGCGCGGTGTCATGCAGTCCGTGATAGGAGCCTTCGAACTTCAGAATCTTGTCGCGGCCCGTGGCGGCGCGCGCGATACGACAGGCATGCATGGTGACTTCCGTACCGCTGGAACCGAACCGCACCATATCCACCGGATAGCGTTTGCAAATTTCTTCCGCAAGCTCCCATTCCTGCTCGTGCGGCATGCCGAAGGTGGTTCCTTCATGCAGCTTCTGTTCGACGGCCTTCACGACAGCGAGATGACAATGCCCAGCCATCAGCGCGCCGAAACACAGGTTGTGGTCGATGTACTCGTTGCCGTCGAGGTCGTGAATCCGGCT
>Ga0137409_10002056_pt1 | contig 21680 bp, 36 predicted proteins | sample CZODoug1_16funga_FD_122059 | JGI IMG/M metagenome (GOLD analysis project Ga0137409, IMG submission 122059) | Vadose zone soil fungal communities from Angelo Coast Range Reserve, California, USA - CZODoug1_16fungal (Hybrid Assembly) | ecosystem: Environmental > Terrestrial > Soil > Vadose zone... | reverse complement strand
ACGCTCTGCAGGGTCGCATGTCCTTGCAACCCGGCGACGATACGGCAATCCAATGGATCGCGTCCGAATTCGCGAAAGCCGGTCTCGAGCCCATCAGCCTGGCGCGCAAGCTCTGGCGGGAAACCCACCCGCTTCACGCTTCTGCTGATGTCCTGGACGACGACGGCGAGAAGCCTGGAGCGGCGAACGATGAAGTAACAACCATGTCACGGCAGCAGCGCGAGCCGCGGATGGCGAAACGAACCCAGTTGCCGGGCACCCCGTCATGACCTCGCTTCGACAGATCGAATCCAACCGACGCAACGCCCAGAAGAGCACCGGCCCGAAAACGCAAAGCGGCAAAGCGCGCTCTTCCCAGAATGCCGTTCGCCATGGCTTGACCGCGGAGACCGTGATCGGGCCGCTTGAGGATCCGGCTGATTACCAGGCATTCGAACAGGCGGTCACGACTGCCTATGCGGATTATTTGCACGACCGCCACGGGGGCACGGCTCGATCACGCATTCGACTCGAACACATTCCCCTGGGCGTCAACATCGAGCAGTTTCATCCGCCTTCCCCGGAGGAGCGAGCGGCGCTGTGCCGGAGGCTCAGCCAACTAGACCTCCACCAGGTTCACCTCGTCCGGAGGGTGTATAGTCCCAAACGAAAAGGCACTCGGCCGCTGAGCAATCCCACCATCGCGCAAGTCGCCAACAACAGGTGCTTGATTCGCGTCATGCCACGTCCCTGATTAGCCATCATTCGACCCCTTAGAGTGACCGTAGTCTTAGAGGTTCGTCGAACGATAGCACAACAGTTAGTCGACGCGCTGCGCACGATTCGACCCGACGGAGTGTGGGTTAAGGCGTTGTTCGACCGAGCTATTCGCCCGCTTCCGCGAGCCAGTGGGCGCGTCGTCGTGCGCGCGGGCTGAACAGGCTCGCGTCGAACTTCAACTGAAGAAAGTACACGCCCTTCATGTCGGGGTCTTTGAGGTTGGCCTTCGTCACGTGATCGACGACGCTATTCGGCATGTACGTCAGGTTCAGCGCGACTCGCCTAGTGCCGATCGTCACCGCCGGCAAAGCGCCCGGAAACGGTCGATTATGGTGGACATCCTCGCGCGTCATCAGGAAGCCGATCATGCCGACGTCGAAGTACAGGTCGTCCGAGAACAGCCTGAAGCGGCGTTTGAGACCGCCCCCAGCCATGTAGGACGGCTCGCCGCAGCTGTCCTTGAAACCGTTCGCGAGCGCAACCTTGACCCAGCGGCCGGTTGGATTGAACTCGCGCTCGACACCCAAGCCCCAGTTGTCTTCGTTCCATTTCTGTGCGGCGTTGACGTGAATCGCGCGCCCGTTCAGCACCACGTCCCAGTTCCCTTGGGCGTGCGCGGATTCGGCAAGGCCGGCAGTCAGACAGAACGCAACCGTCGTCATCCATGCTGAGAGTTGCATGCAGCCGTAGGAGCAAGACGTATGCCACTCAATAAGATCAAATAGTTAGGTCGATTAGCTCGGTTCGACTGTAAAAGATCCCGACGCGGGCGGGGGCGAAGCTTCCGAGGACCGCCGCGCCGCGACCGCAACGATCGCCGCCCATGCCCTACAGTGCGCATAATGTATAGCCTGTTGTAAAACGGCGCCGGCGTCGGCCGAGCTCGGGCGCCCGAGCGCGCCGACTGCTACAACCCCAACAACCACGAGCACGTGAGCCGTCTTCGCGAGCTTCGCCAGGCGTTCCCATATCCGCCGGTGCTCGGTGCGCTTTGCACGCTCGGCCGCGACCGCGGCGAAGACGTGCTCGGGCGGGAGCTCGAGGGCCTTCGCGACCGCCACGCACGCGTCCGGATCAAGCTTGCGGCGGCCAGCGCGGTAATTCGGCATCCGGCTTCTATCGATCCCGAGAAACCTGGCGAGCTTGCGGTCTGATTCGAGCCCGTGCTTTGCGCGCACGGCGTCGAGAAAATCAACGGAATTCATGGGTTGGCGGCTCCTAGGTTGCGTCCGGGGCCGGATACTACTGCGACCGCGGTCACGGGTGCAGGCGGCTGCACTTGAAGCCCCTAGGCTTCGTCTGTAGCCTACTCCGCGTCCTTGTTGGTCGGGCGGCTTCCCGAACAACCGGCCGGCGGCGGCTTCGACCCCGCCGCCGGCCATCTCTTCGGGGAGCTGCAACAAAAGGGGAAGCCAATGCCAACGTCAGTCGACGCGCTCGATCCCGAGCGCAAACCCTCCTTAGGCAACGTGCGCGTGCTCACGCGCGAGGATCGCGAGCGCGCGGCGTTCCGCCGGCTCACGCTCGCGATCGGCGCGCTGCTGCAGCGCGGCGAGCGTGACGCGGCCAACGACGCGCTGCGTCGCTGGGTCAAGCGCGGGGAGCGCGACGAGTGAGCTCGACGATGATCCGCGTTCACGTGGCCGGCGCGCTCGCCGTCGAGGTTGAGTTCAGCGCGGAGGAGGCCGCGGCGCTCAAACGCTTCGCGCAGAAGTCGAACCGCGAGCACGCGCTCTCAGTGCTCTACGCGCACGTCGCCAAGCCGATCCGCGAGGAGCAGGCGTCGGCGGTGCTGAGCGCGTTCGTGCAGCTCGAGCGAGCTCTCGAGGGCGTGTCGACGTTCCCCTGGATCGAAAGCGGGCAGGCGAGGTGAAGTCGCTCGAGGGCTTCGTGCACGCTGGCCAGACCGCTCAGGCCGCCGTCGACGCGCTCGCGATCACGGCGCAGCTCAAGCTCGCGCGCGAGCACGTCGACGCGGCGCGTGCGTTGCTCCGCTTGAGCGCCGGCTACCCGCAGGACGAGCTCGGGGCCGCGCTCCGCGAGCTCGATGCGCTCGGCCGCGCGCTCGCGCTTCACTTCGAACGGTTCGCCGCGCGTGGCAGCCGCTACGCGTGCACGTGCGGCTACGAGCTCACGGGCCACGAGCTCTCGGTGTTTCTCGACCGGCTCGAGGGGCGGCCGGCTCCTGACTCGATTCCGTGCGGCACCTACGCGCGGCGTGGTTGCGGCGGCGTCGCCGTGCGGATGAGCTCATGAGCTCCAAGCCGGAGCTCGCGGACCCGTCCAATGTGTTTTCGCTCGAGGGGCAGCTCGAGCTCGCCAAGGCCGGCGTGAGAGCCCGCCGCGCTGCCCTACCGGGGATGCTCTCACGCCGGTATGCCGCGGCCCTTGAGAAATACGCGCGCGCTGAGCGCGAGCTCGCGCGCGCGTCGGTGAAGTGGAACAAGCTGCGCCAACTGGTGCGGCGTCTCGAGCGCGAGCTCGATCGGCTCGACGAGCTCGATCACGAGTGAGGCGCGGCCGCGATCGTCTCGACATGCTGTCGGCCGACGAAGTGGCCGCGGCGATCAAGTACCGCAGCGATCTCTACGTCGCCGAACAGTTCGGCGTCTCCGATCGCACAGTGCGACGCTGGCTCAAGAGCGGTTGCCCGCTGCGCTACGGAAAACACCATCGCGTCACGCGTGAGGTGTGGGAGCGGTTCGCTCGCTTCGGCGACACGGGGCTCGTCGACGTCGCCGGCGACGTGTCCAGCCGCTCGAGCGGCCGGACAGGTCACGATCGTGACCTGTCCAAGCCGTCGACGCCGCGGACAGTTCGCCGGCCGAAGCGCAAACGGCTGCGATTGAGCCGCGAGCTCATCCGCGCGCGCGGCGGCAAGGGTGCGAAGCGGTGAAGCTCGGCGCGTGGCGGCTGCACTTTTTTCTCGTGCCGCAGTGGTGGCTCGCGAGGGCATGGAACGAGCCGGCGGTGCCGTCTCGTCCAAAGACGCAATTCGGCGCGATGGAAATCGAGTGGCTCGGCGTGTTGGTCAACGTGCGCCGTTGCTATCGCCTGCACGTGTGCGGTGTCGGCCTCCAGGTGTCGCGGTTGGTGTGGGTGCGCGTCGAGTGATCCGCCTCACCGAGCTCGTCGAGCTGCTGTGCGACAACGGTCACAAGCTCCGCGACGCGAATCCGCGCGTCGTCGTCCGCTGGTACCTCGACAACGGCGAGCTCGTCGAGCGTGAAATTGAGATGGTCTACGCCGACCTGGCCGGCGGCGTATCGCTTCACTGTCCGCGGCCGGCGCAGCTCGCCGGCGAGCCCGGCGCCGGCGACGTCATCGACGAGTCCGACGACGAGCTCGATATCGACATGGTGTTGCGCGTGGCGCTCAACGATCCGGCCGATCAGGGCGTCTGCGCGTGCAAACCGGGGCAGTGCATGCTCCCTAATTTTCGCGGGTGCCGGACACGCCATCGCGCCGAGCTCGTCGACCGGCAGCGAAAGGCCTCGGGCTAGGTGATGCTGCACCGCTGGTCCGAAGTTACCCCCGACCACGAGCTCGAGCTCGACCTCGGCCGCCGGCGTCCCGATCCGCTCCCGCTCGCGCTGCTCGTGGCGCTCGAGACGCAAAACGGCCGCGCTCAAAATGCCGGCGTGCTCGACGCGATCGAGCACGTGCACGAGTCGAAGGTCCGCGCCGATCACTACCAGCGCGCGCTCGCGTTCGCCGACGAGCTCGAGCTCGAGGCGCCGGCGATGCTCGATCGCTGCCGCGTGCGTCACGCGATCGCCGACTACCTCGATCACGACGTGTACCCGTACGCCTATCGCGTCGATGGGTTCGAGCAGGCGAAGCCGTACCTGCTGCTCTCGCAGAAACTCCGCGACGCGCGGCCGATCGGCGCGTACGGCGTCGACGTCGACGACGAAGAGCTCCGCGAGCGGTGGGCGAATCGCGCCGGCCTGGTGAAGCTCTGCCCCGACGACGCGCGCGCGGAGTCGCAGCGCTCGAGCAAGCTCTACGGTCAACGGATCGCCGAGCTCGACGCGCAGGGCTATGTGCTTCGCTCGGCCGTGTTCACGCTGCCGAACGTGCCGCAATGGCATCTCGGCGCCGGCATGGATTCGATCTTCGATCGCTTCAAGCAAACGATCCTCTACGCGCGCGTCGACGGCCGCGTCGCGCGCTCGATCCGCGACACCAAGCGGCGCTTTCCCGATCTCGTCGGCGCGTGGGCGTGCCTCGAGGCGCCACTGTCGGGGCTCTACTACGACGATCGGAGCAACGCGTGGAACGTGCATCTAAACCTGCTGCTCGTGTTCAAGCCGAGCGCCGGGCCTTACGGTCGACCGGACTACGCGCCGCTAAACGAAGCGTGGGGCGCCGGCATTCGCTGGCGCACGATCCCGCAGGGCAACCGCGACGCGATGCGTCACGCGATCCTCGAGCTCGTGAAGTACCCGCTGCAAACGGTCGCGAGCAAGAGTGCCAAGGATCGGCCGCGCAAGTTCGCCGCGGACGGCCGCGAGCTCACGCCGGCGCCACCGATGATCGAGTGGCCGGCGGAGTTCTTCTGCGAGTGGTGGCGCGCTCACAAGGGCTTTAGGCGCACGCGCTCGTGGGGACTGCTCTACCGCGGCGCGCTGCCCGACGTCGGCGAGCGCAACCTCGAGCGCGTCGACTGGCTCGGCACCGTGAGCGTGTCGCCGGCCGAGGTCGTCGTGCATCGGCCGACGCGCGCGACGCTCGAGACCGAACGCGCGCGCCGGCGGCGCGAGCTCGTGCACCAACGTCTCATGTCCGTCGATCCCGGCTACAACGCCGCGGTGTCAAAACGTGACGCTGAGGCGCGCGAGTGGGCACGACACACACGGCTCCGCGATGCGGCAAGGGCGCGGTTATTCTTGATACAGGGGAATAAGTTCGCCGTGAGCAGCGGTGACGCTGGGCGAAGGGGTCTTCGCGCGGCTCGCGGGCCACCTACCAACCCCGTCGACGAGCTCGTCGACGGGGTGATCGAAGTGTGATCGGGTTCCTTTTGCTCCGGTAGGCTTCACTTGCAGCCTACCGGCCGTGGTCCTGCACCCCAAAACCGAGCCGATCCGCCTGGTGCTCTCCGATCTCGATCGCGCGGCGCCGTACGCGAAGCTCGTGCACGCGCGCCAGCTCGCCGAGCTCACCCTGACTCTGCTCTCGGAGTCGATGCACGCGATCGACCGCCTCGAGGCGCGCATCGTGGCGCTCGAGCGCTTCCCCGAGCTCCCCACACGCCCCGGCCCCCGGGATTCTTCCGCGTGAGTAAGAACGCACCGATCGGCACGTGCCCGTGCCCGTTCAAGGACTGCGACCAGGTCGCGCCGGTGTTCAAGTACCGCGCGCGCGGCGACAACGAGCTCCGCCGGCGTCACGCGGGCAAGCTCTACGTGGTCTGCCCCGTGCACGGCCGCGCCGAGCCGCAGGAGTGGATCCTCGCGAACGCGACGATCCCGATCGCGGCCGAGCGACCGGACGCACCGGTCGACGAGCCACCGGTCGCACCGGTGACGCCGGCGAAGCCGACGGCCGCGCGACCAGCGCCGGCGCCGTCGCGACCGGTCCCGCCGTCGACGCCGGCGCTCGAGCGAGCTCACGAGCGCTGGGGGTTCTTCGAGTGACGACGCCGACGCTTAAATCGTTGCGCAAGCTCAAGGACGGTCGCTGGCAGGTGGAACGCACCGATGGCGCCCGGCTGTCGTTGACGGTCGACGAGTGGTCGATGGTCTCGGAGGTGGTTCACGGTCACCGCTCCGGGCTCGGTATCCGAAGCATCGAGCTCGAGCCTGCGCGCGAGCGCCGGAGATTCGAGTGAGCGCCGAGCTCGAGCCACCGGTCGCGAACGGTAGCGACGTCGACGCGCTGCTCCGCCACGAGGCCGACGCCGCGCTCGCCGGTGCTGGACCGGTGGGACCGGTCGCGCCACCGGTCGAGGCACCGGTCGCGTCGAAGGAAACCGCCGACATGTGCGCGATGCTGCTTGGCGTCACGTTCAACCAAGTGCTCGCGCCGCGGTCGGGCGATCACTGGAAGCTCGCCGACGAAGAGTGCACGGCGCTCGGCACCGCATACGGCGCCGTGCTGGACAAATACTTCCCCAACCTGCGCACCGGTCCCGAGGCCGCGGCGATCATCGTCACGCTCGCGGTGCTCGGCCCGCGCGTCATGGCGCACGTGAAGGCAGCCGATGAGCAAAAGAAACCGCCCGCCGGCGAGACCGCGGCCGTCGCCGTCGTCGCTCACGCCTGAAGAGCTCGCGCTCGTCACCGGTCAAACGCGCTCCGGAAAAACCTTCGGCGTCGCCGAGCGGGTGAGGGGAGAGCCGCGGCTGCTCGTCTGGGGCGTCAAAGCCGATTTCTCGCGCTTCTACCGGTGCTCGGGCACCAACGATCCGGCCGTGCTGCATGCAGCGGCGCTCTCGTCGCGACCGGTGCGGATCGAGTTCACAGCACCGGCGACGACCGGTCACTTCGACCTGTTCTGCCGGCTCGCGTGGGTGTGGATCAGGGTCAACGCCGCGGCCGGGCATTCGGTGGCGCTCGTCGTCGACGAGCTCGCCGACGTCACGTCGCCGGGCAAGGCTCCGGTCGCGTGGGGGGAGATCGTGCGCAAGGCGATGGAGCACCGGCCGCGCATCTACGCGCTCACGCAGCGGCCCGCGGAGAGCGACAAGACGATCCTGGGGAACTGCTTCACGCTGCGCTGCTACGCGATGAGCCGCGCCGACGATCGCCGCGCCATGGCGCGCGAGCTCGATGTGCCCCAGGCGTACCTCGACGAGCTCCGGCACGACCGTAAGGAGTGGCTCGAGCGGAGCATGGTGACGCGCCGGCTGACGACCGGCGGCAAGGGCCTGCCGACGCGCGACGTCGCGGGCTGAGAAGCGCGTCACACCCACCGAAGTTTGAACTGCGTCACGCGCCTCGAGCGCGTTACGACCGGTCGCGACCGGTGGTGGCTACCGGTGCGCACCGATGCCCCCTAGCGTCGGCTCGTCTCTCGTCACCCAATCAGGAGCGCACGCACATGAACATGAAAGCGATTTTGCAGTCCGCCCTCACGGTCGTGATCGTGATGGCGATCGTCAACCGGGTCCCGCAGATCAAAGCCCTCGTCGGCTGAGCTGCGGACGTCCAGCAACCGAGCAACCGAAGAGGTATCGCAATGCCGCGCGTCGATCAGAAGATGCCCGCCCCGCCGAGTGTGGGGACCGGAGCAACCACCACGTTCCGTCTCCCGATCGGGCGGCGGTACCACTCCCTGCAGCTGCTCGCCAGCGCGACGACGATCACCGTCGCCGACCTGACGGAGATCAGGGTGCTCCTGAACAACAAGATCATCCAACGGTTCAGCGGCGCCGACCGCAACGTGATGAACCGCTTCGACGGTCGCGACGACGCCGCCAACACCGGCGCGGACTTCTCCCTCGAGCTCCCCTTCGATCGCTACGGCATTCTCACGAAGGCCGGCGAGGAGGAGACCGCGATCAACACCGGCAGCCTCGATCCGACCACCGGCAAGGTGATCAACTCGTTCTCGATCGAGGTCGACCTGGCCGGTCCGGGCGGGATCACGGGCACGCCGGCGCTGTCGATGAATGCGACGACGTCGGAGGCGCTCCCGGGCGGGCCGGGCAGCGTGCCGCACATCCTCAAGAGCACGCGCGATTTCTCCGCGGCGCAGCAATACGAGATCTCGGACCTGCCGCGCGGCGGCGTCACGACGCAGTTCCTCGACAAGATCTTCATGAAGCCGAGCACGTCGACGCTCGATCTCTTCAAGGTGCTCGCGAATCAGACCACGTTGTTCGAACGCACCGCGGCGCTCAACGAGCGCAAGCAACGCGATGGCATCCGCTTTCCGCAAGCGGGCTGGTACTGCATCGACCGGAGCGAGCACGGCTACGGCGGCGACCCGTTCGATCTGCGCGGGCTCGAGGACTGGCGGTTGCAGCTGACGACGGGCGCGGCGCTGACGGCGACGCTCTACTCGCACTACATCGGCGGCCTCGGCGACTAACCCAAAGCGGCCGGCAGCGCGCACGCGCTCCGGCCGCCCGATCTTCGGAGAACGTAGATGGCTGGGGCTCTCGATTTTCTCGACACGCTCGTGAACCGGGCGGCCGACGTCGCGGTCGCGCGCAACAACGCCGACGTGGCCGTAGCGCGTGTCACCGATCAAACGGCGGTTGGGCACACCTCGCCGTTGCAGATCGGCGGCTTCTCGCTGAGCGTGCCGCTGCTCCTGATCGGCGGCGTGGTCGTCGTCGCGGCCTTCCTCCTGCTCCGGCGGAGGTAGCCGCCGTGGCGTTCCTCGCGCTGGCCGGTGGTTCAGGCGGTCTGAGCGGTCAAACCTCGCAGACGTCGACGAGCGGCAACAATGACGTCCGCGCCGCCACCGGCAACCGAACGTACAACATCGGCGGCAACCCCAACGTGCAAAGCGCGTTGCAGTCGCCGTGGATCGTCGCCGGCGTCGTGGTGCTCGTGGGGCTCTGGCTGTGGCGCCGCAAATAGCGCGGCTGCGTGAGCTCACGGCCGCCGCGGCCGCGGCGCTCGCGTCGACGTTCAACGGCATTCCGGCTGGCGATATTCACGCGCGCATCGTCGCCGGCGAGCTCGCGCTGCTCGAGGCGGACATGGGTGACTCCCGTGCGTACGCGATCGTGAGCCGGCAGGGCGAGCTCGCGCGGATCGAAGCGCTCGCCGGCGCCGGCGGGATGTATCTCGCGCGGCGGATCGTCGAGGCGGCGCACGCGCACGGCCTCGGCTGCGATGCGTGGGTGAAGAGTCGCGCGGTCGCTCGTCTCGCGTCACGGATCGGGGCGCGCACCACGGGCGAGTGTCACGGTACGCAGCTCAGGGTGCTCGCGTGAGCTTCCTGAATCAGAACAGGTCGTCGACGAACGCCGCGACGTCGACGTCCGACACGTCGATCACGACGGTCGATAACCGCGTCGGCGGCGACAACGCGGTGTTCGGCGGCAACGTGACGCTGAACCCCGGCGACTCGCCGATCGAGAATCTGTCCATCTCGACGACCGACCAGGGCGCGGTCAAGGCCGGGCTCGATGCGACGCTCGAGGCGCTGAATTTCGCTCGAGCGACGCAAGGTGGCAGCGCCTCGCTCGCGAGTGACCTCACGTCGCAGGCGTTCGACCTGGCGCAGGCCGCGCGCCAGTCGGAGACGTCGGGCGCGATCAACAACCTTTTGAAATACGGGGCGCTCGTGCTCGTGATCGGCGTGCTCGCGTACGCCTACGCGCATCGGCGCTAGTTCCTTGGCCGCGCGGACCGGCCGCGCACTGGAGATTGAAAGTGACCGACGAACGAGAAGTAGCACCGCGCCAACGCGGTATGACGCCGCTGCGGATCACGCTCGCGGCGGGTGTCCCTAAGGGCTTCACGATCAGCGGCGACTACGTGCATGTGCTGACGGCGCCGGTCGATGACCTGGTCGTGCGTTTCGACAACGGCGAGCCCGTGCCGATGTACAAGGGCTTGGGCTTCCGCCGCTACTACTCCGAAATCGAGCTCGAGTCGGCGACCGGGCAAGCGGTCGTGGTGCTCGTCGGCTTCGGCAGCGTCGCGGACGCGCGGGCCGCGGCGAACGTCAACGTCACGACCAACATCGCGCCGGGCAACACGATCGACGACGGCGGCGACGTCGAGTGCACGCACGCGGCGGCGACGCAGCTGCTCGTGGCCGACCCCGACCGGCTCTATGCGCTCATTGCCAACCCGAGCAGCAACACGCTGACGATGCGGATCGGCACGAGCGCCGTCGCTGCGGCAAGCGGCACGCCGCTCGAGCCGGGCACGATTCTTCCGTATCCGACGACGGCCGCGATCTACGCGTACAACGCCGATGCGGCGGTCGACGAGACGCTGAGCGCCTCGAGCATCAAGGAGGTTTAGCGATGTTGGCGCTGACTCCGAGTGTTCAAAGCCCGCGCGGCTACGATCAAAACAACCTGCAGGCTGGGCAGCTCGGCACGCGCCTCGCGGCGGGCGCGAATGCGCAGTTGCGCGCGGATCTTCGCACGTCGCTGCAGGACGTGGGTTATCGGTTCCGCATCCACCCAAACGAGACCGGCGCGGGGCTCGTCGAGGCTGATCTGACATTCGGCTTCGACGTGGGCGACTCGCGCCGCTACGGCGCCGTGGGCGACGGCGTCGCCGACGATACCGCGGCGCTCACCGCTTGCCTGCTCGCCAACGATGGCGCGGCCGTCGTCATTGCGTGCGGCACCTACCTGATCAGCGAGTCGCTGCCGGTGTACAGCAACACGATCGTCGGCGGCGGGTCGCGCGAGGACACGGTGATCACGCCGAACGGCGACTTTCCGTGCTTCGTGAACGCGGGGCACGAGTTCATCAACGGCTCTATCCGCCACCTCCTGATCGTCTACAACGGCGGCGTGCAGCCGAGCTCGGCCAGCGGCAACGACAACAAGATCGGGATTTTCTGGGAGATCGTGAACGGCCGCTCGCCCAACTACTTCAACATCGAAGACGTCGAGGTGCGCGGCGCGTGGTGGGCGTACTTCGACGAGAGCGGCAGCTACGGCTGCAACCTCTCGCGTTTTTTCATGCGCGACTGTCAGAACGGGTTTTATAAAACCGCGGGCACGACGTTCACGTTGCACCAAGTGATCGGCCTGAACTGCAACAAGGGCATTCAGCTCGATAGCTGTCTCGGGTTCAGCCTGCACGCGTGCGCCAACGACGGCGCCGTGATCACGGACGGCGACTCCGTCAACGAGTTCGTGAGCTGCACCGGGATCTCGATCAGCGGGTGGGACTCCGAGAGCAACACGATCGGTGGCAACGGCGGGTGCATGTTCCGGTTCGTCGACTGCTCGGGCATCTTTGCCGCCGCGGTCGGCCACGCCAACGATTTCGTGGAAGATTCGGGCTTCGTCGCCATGGTCAGCTGCAACGACTCGTTCATGGAGTTTGTCGGCCATCGGCCGGCGTTCTCTAGTGGTCCGACCGAGCTCACCTTCGAAGGCGACGGGACGTTCTATCACTTCCTCGCGGAGAACGGCTCCAAGGTGACTGTTACGGGAGGTGAGTTCCCGCAGCCGGACGTGGTCAGCGGCTCGCCGACTCTGTCGCCGTGCCTTGGGACCGGGACTGCGAGGGTCCAGATTCTCGGTGCGACGTATGAAGGGACGCGCGGCGCCAACAGCTTCGACGTGCTCGAGGACACCGGCGCGACCACGCTGACGCTCACCGGTTGCACGACGGCGCCGACCGGAGATGCGCGTTGGAGCCGCAATGGCAACCTCGTCACGATCAAGTTTCCTCAGATCAGTGCGACCAGCAACTCGACGGCCGCGACGCTCACGGGCTCGTTGCCCTCGCAGGTGCGTCCGGCCGAGGAACAGGTGGTGCTCGCGCGCGTCTGCGACGCCACCACGGTGGCCGCGGGGATGGTGGTCATCGGCACCGATGGCTCGTTGACGCTGTTCCCGAGCGCGAACGGCGGCAACTTCACGGCCGCCGGTACCAAAGGGATTTTTCCGTGCACGGTCAGCTTCTCACTCGACGCGTGACGATGTGGGACGAAACACTCAAGCGTGGCTCGGAGTGCTCGTGGTCGTCGCCGTGCTGGCGGCGCTCTCGCGTACGCAGCGCGGCGCGCTCGTGGTGGCGGACGTGACTGACGCGATCGCCAACGTCGCGCGCGGGCTGCGCAACAACAATCCCGGCAACGTGGAGCTCACGTCGCCGGCGACGCAGTGGGTCGGCTGGGTCGGCGCGGCTGAGCAGACCGATCGCTCGTATGTGCAGATGCGCACCATGGCGGCCGGCGTGCGGATGGCGCTCACCGTGTTCCGCAACTATCAAAAGCTCTACGGCCTGAAAAACATCGGCCAGCTCATCGCGCGGTGGGCGCCGCCGGCGACGAACGACACGGCCGCGTACGTCGCCGACGTCGTCGCTCGGGTCGGCGTCGGCGCCGGCGTGCCGATTGATCTGCGCAACCGCGACACCGCGTTCGCTTTCCTGCGCGCGGTGTTCCGTCACGAAAACGGCGTCGCGGCCGAGCTCATCCCGGCGTCGACGATGTACGAGGGCATTGAGGCGGCAGCATGAAAAGCGTGATCGGGTACCTCGGCAAACAAAATCCGCTGATGCTCGCCGGCGCCGGCGTGCTGATCATCGGCGGGCTCTACTACTTCGGCAAAAAGGCGATCGTCGATACGGCCGCAGGCGTGACCGCGGTCGTCACGGCCGCGGCCGAGACGATCGCCGGCGTCGCGACCGGCGACAACGCGATCACGCGCGCCGCGACCAACGCGGAGGGCGTGCCGGTGAGCGCCTACGAGGGCGCGGGGATTCTCGGCACGCTTGGCGCCGCGACCAATGCGGTCTCCGGCGGCGTGCTCGCGTCGGCGGGCGAAAGTCTCGGCGGCTGGGTCTATGACTTGCTGCACGGCGATGAGCGATGAAGCGCGCGCCGCCGGTGCCGTGGTGGGTGTGGTGGGGCTCGGCCGCGGTGGTCGTGCTCTATGTGCTCGGCCGGCTCGATGAGCGGCCGAACGATTCTTTGGCAAGTAACTGAGGTAACGGCAATGGTCTCTCTCAAGCGTTTGTCTTTGGTCCCGGTGGTGATGGCGCTCGTCGCGATCGCGTCCCTCGTGGGCGCGCTGGCGCTGCGTCCCTCGAGCGCGGATGCGCAGCCGCAGGGCGTGATGGTGTACTCCGAGACGTACGACGCGGCATCGACCGTCGACGCGGCCGGGATCACCAACGTGATCACGGCGCCCGGTGCGGTGCTCGGTGATTTCTGCATCGCGTCGGTGGGCGTCGACGTCGTCGACATGACGATCACGTGCAACATCCAGGCGGCCGGGCTCGCCGAGGTGCGGATGCAGAACGAGTCGACCGCGACGGCGGACCTCGCGTCGACGACCTGGCGCGTGATGGTGTTCCCGCACGGCACGCGCTGATGGCGACGAAAAAACCGAAGGCGCGGAAGATCGTCCGCAAGGTCGCCGCGGCCGCGCTCGAGCGGGTAGTACCGCCGGCGACGCTCGAGGAGGCCAAGGCGCTGTGCGCCAAGGCCGCGCTCGAGCCGCACGGCGTGACGGCCCTGCAGCTGCGCGTGCAGGCGCTCGAGCTCATCGTCGCGGCGCTCGTCGGCTAGTGTCGCTCGGGTCGACGCTCGAGACGCTCGCGGGCGGGTACCTCGCCAGCGGCGCCGTGCGCGTCGAGGTCAAGACCAACCTCGGGCCGGCGTTCACGGTGTACAGCGGCTCGAGCGGCGAGCCGGGGCTTGCCGATGCGCTCGGGTTCAAGGCTGCGGTCGTGATTCGCGGCCGGGACGGGCAACCGCTCGCGAGCTACGGCGAGCCGCCGGCGACCGAGCCGCTGCTCGTGATCGCGTACGCGCTCGCGTTCGCGATCGTGGCCGCGGCGGTGGTGGCTGTGATTCGGAGGGTGTGATGGGCCTACAGGTGACTCCGGAGCTCTTGACCGCGGGCGCGGGGCTCGTGACTGCGATTGGTCTCGCCGTTACGCGGATTCGCGACGGCCGCCGGCAGCGGCGGGACCGTCACCGCGTCGAACGGCTCGCGCGCGCCGCGGCCGAGGAGTCTGAGCCGGTCCGCGAGCTCGTCGACGAGCTCGAGCGCACGGGCGAGTTCTCGCGCCCGTCCATCCGCGCCGATCGCGACTGAGCGGGCGCGCCCGAGCTCGCGCTCGAGCTCCCCGATCTGCGCCATGCGGTGCTTGATCCCGGTGACGTCGGCCGGCCGCGCCGGCCAGGCTTCCGGCGTCCAAAGCGTGCCATCGCGGCGATCGAGCCGAAACCCGGCCCAGTCGGGATGCACGAGCTCGAGCTCGCCCTCGAGCATGATCCGGATGAGCAGCGCGACGGCGCGCGGCAGCCGCTGGGTGCGCTGCCAGCGTTCAACGGTCGTGCGGTGAGCTCCGGAGATCTCGGCGAGCCAGTCGGCGCTGGCGAAGATCCCGGCGTGCGGCGTGAGGCGCATCGTTTTCGTTGTTGTTAGCGCTGCTCACAATGGAACCACGGCCGGGCCGCGGGCGTCCATGCCCGCGGCCGGCGTTACGTCAAGCCGCCGCCCCCTGAAAAACGCCCGCGTGGATCCACGCGGGCGTTTTCCGAAGCGCCCGCAGCGCGCGCGCCAGCCAGTGCGCATAATGTATATTATGTTTAATTTCGGATGCGTCCGTCATGCGGATCTTCGTCGAGGCGCTGCCGCACGGGCCCCGGCGACAACTCGTGACGGTCTCAGCGACGCCCTTCTGCGACCACTTGCCGGATTGCATCGATCACGAGGCTCGGCTGCTCCTGCGCCACGTTGTGCCCGCTGCGTTCGGTGCTCAACAGACGACCGCCGGGAACGCCCGCAAGCCACGCTTCGTAGGCGCGCGATTCGGCCGCGCGTTCCTCGCGTCGTAGCGCGCGGGATTCGCGGATCTCGGCCGTAGCGAACGGCAGCTCAGCCGGCCCGGGCGCATCGATCAAGACGACCGGGACGCCGGCGGGTACCGCGCTCGATCGCGCCTGCGCAATGGTGTCGGGCAACGCGGCGAGCTCAGGGTCATCGCCCCGCTCCAGTCCCTCGGCGTCGTTCGTCGGGTCGACGAGCACGAGGCTCGCGACGTCGCCCGGGTAAAGTCCCGCGAAGACTCGGACGAAAGGCCCGCCCAGAGACGCTCCGACGAGCACGTACGGCGGCGCCGCGCCGGCCGCCACGAGCGCGCAACGCAGCTCGGTGGCGATTTTTCGACCGTCGCGCGGCGGCGGCCCGGCATCGGACAGCCCGTAGCCCGCGCGGTCGTACGCGACCGTTCTCGCAAAGCGGCTCACCGCGGGCTGGACCTTGCCCCAGGTCTCGAGCGGTTCGCCCCAACCGCTCTCGAACACGACCGTCGGGCCACCGTCGCCGGCGATCAGCATGCGGACGTCTCGCCCGTCGAGCTTCACGTACGTGAAAGTCTGACCGCGCATCGGCAACGCGAGCGCGATCACGGTGAAGGCGGCCGCAAGCGCGGCGAGCGCTTTGTTGACCGCCGGTGCGCGATCGGGAGCGGTCATCGACGGTGTCGATTGGCCGCAAGCACGGACGGCGCAAGCCCAACGCGTGCGAGCGGCATCAGCAGCAAGGCGACCAGGATCGCGAGACTCTGCGCTCCGCGGCCGTCGATCGGCTGATAGATGCGCACGATCCCCCAAACCACGAGCGAGAGCGCGACGAAACAAGCGGTGCCAACTCCCCACGCCAGCAGATAGCTCCTGAGGAAGCCGGGGGCGACCGCGCGCCAGGTGCGGGCCGCGAGCCAATGCTTCGCTGCGAGGCACAGCGCCGCGCCCCACGCGAGCGGCGTCACGTGCCGCGGATCTGCGAGCAACCATTCGGGCAGGCGGTACACGTCGAGCTGCAAAGCCGTGAGCACCGCGGCGAAGAGACCGATGGCCGAGCCAACCAAGACCAGGGAGCTCGAGCACATTCCGATCCACAGGTTGGCGATCAAGAGCCTGAACGTCAGGAACACTCCCACGGTGACGGTCAACGCCGCGATTCCATAGACGGCGAGCACAGATTCGCCTTGGAAAGCCCAAAGCTGGATTGCGAAACGGCTCAACGGCGTGAGGTCCGCCCAAGACAACAGCCACACGACGAGAAAACCGAGCACGACGAGCCACGACAGGGCCGCGCTCGCGGCCGCGACTTCGATCTTCGTTGCGACGAGTTGCTGCGCGCTTAGGGGCTTCGTCGCGACGAACGAGGGAATCGAAAAGTCTTCCGTCCAGGGCTTCGATTGGCCGAACGCCATGCCCCAGGGCGCCGCGACGAAGACAGGTGTCGCAAGCGTCCAGAACACGAGCGGCAGGAGATACCCGGGGTCGTTCCGCAGGAACCACGAGTAAGGTCCGATCACGAGCACCAAGACCCCGCCGACGAGCAGAGGCAGTACCATCCCCGTCCGCTGCCACTCGAACCAAAACTGCGCAGCCGCGGCGGATGAGAATCCGCGGCGCCGTCCCGGCAGCGCATCCGTTAAGCGCGCCCGGAGATGAGCGAATGGCGGAGGCGCCACGCCGCCTGCGGAGCGCAGCCGCGCCACGTGCCGCCACGCATGCACGAACGCGGCGAGCGCGAGCGCCGACACGATTGCGGCCAAGCCCCGTTCCGTGCGCCAAAATGAAGGCTCGCCCGCAACCATTCCGGGCAGGAAGCCGATCCCGAACATCGCGACTGCGATGACACCCACAACGACGATCCGCAACGCGCCGAGCCGAGCGAGCGTCCATAGCGCGGTCTGATAGAACACCATCGACGACGCGAACAGCACGCCGATGAACAAGGGGCTCGTCGAGCCGCCGTGCGAAAGCCGTTCGGCCCAGGCGAAGTAGAGCAGTTCGATGCAGGCGATGCCCGCGAGCATCGGCACCGCGACGAGGCAAAACGACGAGACGGGCAGCGCGAACAACCGGCGCGGGAACGTGCCGATGTTCCCGTCCTCCTGTGTCTCTACATAGCCGAGAGCTCCGAACACGGTGAGGATGGAGATTGCTGCAAACAGGGTATCGAGCATCGCGGGCTCGCCCGCGAGTGGTCCGACCGCCCCGCTCAAGTGGCCGAGCCAGCTAATGACGTTCAAGACGACGATGCCGACCAGTGCGCCGCGATGCCGGCGCCAGATCGCCCAACCGAGCGCGATGGGAGCTCCGCGCATAAGGCTCAGGCGACCGGACGCAGCCGCGTCGCAACGCTCGCACCGGTGTGGGCTACGAAGATCTCGTCGAGCGATGCGGCACCGTCGTCGACAACCCTTGCGCCCGGCGCTCGAGCGATCTCAGGCAGGTTCTCTTCGTTGCAGATGATCGTCCACGACCGGCCTTCTCCGCTTACGCGAATCGCGCCGCGTAGGCTGGGCGGCTCCGGCTGCGGGAGATCGAACTGCAACAAGACCCGGCGATGACACATCTTGATGTCGTCGAGCGGTCCGAGCAGGCGCAGCGAGCCGGCGCGCAGCATCGCAAGGTGATCGGACACCCGCTCGACCTCGTCTAGCAGGTGCGAAGAAAAGATCACCGTACGACCTTCCTGCGAAACCGTGCGCACGATCGCCTCGAGGATATCGCGGCGCACGATTGGATCGAGCCCCGAGCTCGGCTCGTCGAGCAGCAGCAAGTCCGGCCGATGTGCCTGTGCCGCGATCAGGCCGAGCTTTGCGCGCTGCCCCTTCGAGAGTGTCTTGATTCGCGCGCGCGGGTCGAGGTCGAATTGGTCGCGGAGCTGCTCGGCGTATTTCGGATCCCAGCCCGGATAGAACGCCTGCGTGTAGCGCAAGAGCTCCTCGACGCGCATCCATCCCGGGAGATCGGGCTGCTCGGATAGGTACCCGACACGCGCGAGCACGGCCACTGGCGCCGCGACCGGGTCGAGGCCAAACACGCGCACGGTGCCCGTTTCGGCGCGCCAGAGACCGAGCAGATGTTTGATCAGCGTCGATTTGCCCGCGCCGTTCTCGCCGACGAGCCCGAGCACGGTCCCGCGCGTCACGGTCAGCGACACATCGTTCAGCGCTCTCTTGGCACCGAACGTGCGCGACAGGTTCGTCACCGCGACGATGTCGGTGACCGAGGAGACTCGATCGCAGATCTCACGCATGCTTCTTTCTCGTCTGCTTCGCCGATCGCCTGACCGCGAGCTCGTTCTCCATGAGGCGGCGAATCTCGTCCTCGTCGAGGCCGAGAGCCTCGAGACGCCCCACGGCCGAACGCAGTACCGGCTCGGCCTTCTTCATGAGCTCGGTCCGCGCGACGACGGAGTCGCGAACAAAGACTCCGGAGCCGTGCTTCAACACGAGAATGCCTTCGCTTTCGAGCTCCCGGTATGCGCGGACGACCGTGTTCGGGTTGATCAAGAGATCCTCGGCCAACTTGCGGACGCTCGGCAGCTGCTCCCCGGCTCTGATCGCGCCGGTCTCGATCGAGTGCCTGAGGTGCGCGACGAGCTGTATATAGAGAGGCGTGCCGGAGGACGGATTGAGTTGTAGCGATGTCATCTGTGTGCTCTGTTGATACAGTACACAGAGGTGACTGCCCTGGCAAGCTGCGGCAGCGATCAGGGGGCTAGGCTCGCACGCGCATGCCGGTGAACTGTCGCTCCCGCGGTTCGTCTACGCAGACGTTGCACACACGATCCACAGCCGAGAACTCCGCGCCGTTACCAGCTAGACTGCGCCGCATTCGCTTCCTACGCTCGCCCGCATGCCGCCGCTGATCCGCTTCGACAACGTCTCCGTCGCTTTCGGCGAGCAAAAGGTCCTGGTCGAGGCCACGCTCGGGCTCGAGCCCGGCGAGCGCGTCTGCCTCATAGGCCGAAACGGCACGGGCAAGTCGACCACGCTCAAGCTGCTCACCGGGGCCGTCGAGCCCGACGACGGCAAGGTCGAGAGGCCGAACAGCGTGCGCTTCAGTCTCCTCGACCAGAAGCTCGCCGAAGAGTCGCAGCACACGGCGCGCGAGTTCGTGTCGCTCGGCATGGCCGCCCAGCTCGACAGGATCGCACGCTTCCAGGGCTTGTCGGCATTGCAATCGCCCGACCGCGCGACGCTGCGCGATATCGAAACGCTGCAGCGTGAGATCGAGGCCGGCGGCGGATGGTCGGTCGACCTGCAAGTCGACTTGATCGTCAGTCAATTGGGGCTCCCCGGCGAAAGGCGGATGAGCGAGCTCTCCGGCGGCTGGCGGCGGCGCGTCGCGCTCGCCCAGGCGCTGGTGTCGAACCCCGATCTGTTGCTGCTCGACGAGCCCACGAACCACCTCGACATCAGCACGATCGAGTGGCTCGAGGACAAGGTCCGCCACTATGCCGGCACCGTGCTGTTCGTGACGCACGACCGCAGCTTCGTCGAGCGGGTCGCGACACGGATCATCGACATCGACCGCGGCAAGCTCCGCAGCTGGCCAGGCGGCTACGCCGACTACCTGAGCCAGAAGGCGCGAGCCGCGGAGGAAGAGGACCAGCACAACGCGCTGTTCGACAAGAAGCTCGCGGTCGAAGAAACCTGGATCCGCCAAGGCGTGAAGGCGCGAACGACGCGCAACGAAGGCCGCGTGCGCGCACTCGAGGAGCTCCGCGACGTGCGCGCCGCGCGCGTCAAGAGGCCGCGCACGGCCCGCATTAAGATCAATGAGGCGGAAGAGCTCTCCGGCCGCAAGGTCATCGAAGCCCGCAACGTATCGCACGCCTTCGGCGGCCAGCAGCTGCTCGACGAGTTCTCGCTGCGCGTGATGCGCGGCGACCGCCTCGGGATCATCGGCAATAACGGCGTCGGCAAGAGCACCCTGCTCCGCATCCTGCTCGGCGAGCTCACGCCGGACTCCGGCAGCGTGAAGCTCGGCACGAATCTCGAGGTCGCCTACTTCGATCAGCTGCGCCGCGAGATCGACCCGACCAAGACGGTTGCCGAGATCATCGGCGAAGGCCGCGAGTACATCACGATCCAGGGGGTCAAGAAGCACGTGGTCTCGTATCTCACCGACTTCTTGTTCAGCGCCAAGCGCGCGCTCACGCCCGTCGCGGCCCTGTCCGGCGGCGAGCGCAACCGCGTGATCCTCGCGAAGCTATTCACGCGCGCGGCCAACCTGCTCGTGCTCGACGAGCCGACCAACGACCTCGACGTCGAGACGCTCGAGGCGCTCGAGGCGCGCCTCGCCGAGTACGACGGCACGCTGATCGTCGTGAGCCACGACCGCTATTTCTTGGACGCCGTCGTGACCTCGACGCTCGTGTTCGAGTCGGGCGGCAACGTCACGCGGCACGCGGGCGGCTACAGCGATTGGCTCGAGCGCAAGAGAACCCTGGCCGTCGTCGACACGCCGAAGCAGAGCGCCGCACCCTCGCGCGAGCGCACCCAGCCGCCTCCCCCTCCCCGCAAGCTCTCGTATCTGCTGCAGCGCGAGCTCGACGGCCTGCCGGCCCGCATCGAGGGCCTCGAAGCGCAGGTGGCGCAGCTGCAAGCGGCAATCGCGGCGCCCGACTTCTATCGGGGGCCGCAGGCGGAGGTCCAGGACCGCCTCGCCGCGCTCGCCTCCACCGAGGGCGACCTCGACGCCGCCATCGAACGCTGGACGGCGCTCGAGGATCAGGCCGCCGAGATCGCGGCGACGCGCGAGCAACCCAGCGGCGATTGACCTCTGACGAGACCGCTCGATTACGCGGCCGACGGCATACAATGGCGCCATGAAACACACGCCCACCCTGCTCCTGCCATGTCTCCTGCTGGCCCACGCGGCCGCCGCGCAAGCGCCTGCGGCCGCGTCGTCAGCCGAGGCGCCGGCGGCCAAGCTCGAGGTCGAATACACCACGTTCACGCTCGCGAACGGCCTCCGCGTGATCCTGCACGAGGACCACAGCGTGCCGATCGTGACGGTGAACACCTGGTATCACGTCGGCTCCGCGCGCGAGCGCGCAGGCCGCACCGGCTTCGCGCATCTGTTCGAGCACCTGATGTTCATGGGCTCGGGCCACGTGCGCCCCGGCGAGTTCGACGAGTGGCTCGAGTCCGTCGGCGGCAACAACAACGGTTCGACGGAGAACGACCGCACGAATTACTGGATCGACGTGCCGTCGAACGCGCTCGATCTCGCCCTGTTCCTCGAGTCCGACCGCATGGGCTACCTGCTCGACACGATGACGCCGCAGACCGTCGACGCGCAGCGCGACGTCGTCAAGAACGAGCGTCGCCAGAGCTACGAGAACCGGCCGTACGGCCAGGCCGACATCACCCTCACCGAGATGCTCTATCCCGAAGGTCATCCGTATCACTGGCCCGTGATCGGCTACATGCCGGACTTGACCGCCGCGAGCTACGACGACGTGGTTGCGTTCTTCAAGAAGTACTACG
>Ga0137409_10002053_pt1 | contig 21693 bp, 16 predicted proteins | sample CZODoug1_16funga_FD_122059 | JGI IMG/M metagenome (GOLD analysis project Ga0137409, IMG submission 122059) | Vadose zone soil fungal communities from Angelo Coast Range Reserve, California, USA - CZODoug1_16fungal (Hybrid Assembly) | ecosystem: Environmental > Terrestrial > Soil > Vadose zone... | reverse complement strand
GGCGGCAGCCCGGCGCGCTCGGTGAGGCTCGGACAGGCGCTCAGGGCCAGCGCGGCGGCCGCAACGAACACGAGGCGAATGATCGAGCGTACTGGCATCGGTTGAAGGGCCTGTCGTTGGCGCGCAGGATGCACGCCAGTGGCGCCGCGGATCCAGGCGGCATGAGGCGGGGATTATAGTGGCCAGGAAGCACGGGCGGCTGCAAGTCGTAGCCACGCCGATCGGCAACCTCGCGGACCTGAGCGCGCGTGCGCGCGAGGCGCTGAGCAGTGCCGACGTGATTGCCGCCGAGGACACGCGTCGCACCCGCGTGCTTCTCAGGGCCATCGGCATCGCCAAGCCCCTGGTGTCGCTGCACGAGCACAACGAGTCGCAGCGCACGCCCGAGCTCCTCGCCCGACTCGCGGCGGGTGAGACCATCGCGCTGGTGAGCGATGCGGGCACCCCGCTCCTGTCCGATCCGGGACTGGAGCTGGTGCAGCGTGCCGCGCGCGCGGGCTTTGAGGTGCACGCCATTCCCGGGCCGTCGGCGATCACCAGCGCGCTCGCGGTCGCGGGGCTGCCGACCGACCGCTTCTGCTTCGAGGGCTTCCTGCCGTCGCGCGAGCGCGAGCGGCGTACCGCGCTCGCCGCTCTGGCGCACGAGCCACGCACGCTGGTGTTCTTCGAAGCGCCTCACCGCATCCTCAGGACCCTCGCCGATATGGCGGCGGAGTTCGGCGCCGAGCGCCCCGCGGCCGTGGCGCGCGAGCTCACCAAGGCGCACGAGACCATCTACCGCGGCACGCTGCAGGAGCTGCTGGCGCGCGCGCAGGCGGAGGAGAACTTCCAGCGCGGCGAGATCACCATCGTGGTGCACGGCGCCACCGCGCCTACAGCCGGCGTCGATGGACAGCTGTTACGCCGCACCGTGGAGCTGCTCGCGCAGGAGCTGCCGCCCGGCAGAGTCGCGGCGATCGCCGCGCAGCTGACCGGGGCCACCCGCGCCGCGGCGTACGCGCTGGCAACGCGCGGCGCGTCCGCGGCGAGCGGCGCGAACCGGGTGTCGCAGGACGAGGAGATGCCCTGACAGATCATTTAATCATGCGGCAAACCTGATCCCCGGCCCACGTCGAGGCGCGAAGCCCGACGCGCCAATCGGCGCGCACGCGGTAGGACTCGTCGAGGATCAGACCGTGCGCACGCCACCATACGCGGAGCGCATCGCATCCGCGGCAAACTCGCCGTGCATCGGCGCCTCAGTCGAAACTAAGGCAGCTCAACTTCCGGAGCGGTGACGCTCGAGGCAGGTTCCCCCATGGTCCTGCGCAGCCCTCGCGCACGAGGCAGCGTCGTAGTAGTAACACTTGGTCTCGCCTCCGCCTACAAGGCAGTAGCGCGAGTTCTTGTTGAACCCCGTGGCGATTCCGGTCGATTTGTCGATACAACCGCCGTGCCGCGCCACAGCCGCTTGCGCGCAGCTCGCCTCGTCGAAGTAGCGGCAATCCTGGCCGAGGCCCGAGCCGACGACACAGAACGGCCCCGCAAGGCATGCCGCCGGTCCGGCCATTGCAATCGCAGTTATGAGTGTCTTCAGTTTCCGCACAACGCCTCCCATGGGCACTTTGCATCGCTCAGTGAGTTGGTGTCCGCTTGGATCGACAGGCGCAAGCGTACGTCGTTCCGGCCCGCGTTTCACGTGCTGAGTACCCGCTCGAACATTGCAATTAGGGCGCAGGATTCGCCCTCTGGCGTCGGGGAATGCAGTTCCAATGACCCGGAGGCTGCGTCACGCGAAATTTTAAAAGCGAAATCAATGATGTGCTACTTAGGAACGCACCCGGCGAGTCGCTACCCGGAGCACGGGCTTAGCATTCGCTGGCCCTTGCCAGGTCCAGATTTCTAAAAAAAATTGCGCCTCACAATGCTCTTGCGCGTCGCGGTGCGCCGCGGGCGATTGCGAAAAGTAAAGACGACAAACGCCCGAGGAGGATATCCTTTCGGGTGTCGAGCAAGCGCGAGGCAAGAGGGTGCCAACGTCAGCGCTCGAAAATGCCGCCGATCCGGCCGCGCCCGCCGTTGCGTTCGAGCTGGGCCTGCTGCCGGAATCGCCCGACCGGCGCATTGCGTGGGCAAGCGCGCTCTCCGTGGGCCTGCATCTGCTGCTCTTCCTGATGATTGGGGTAGCGAGCGTCGAGTCCATGAAGCCGAACTCGGCGCCTGAGCTTTCAGTGTACGTCGAGTCGCAGGACATCGGGCGCGACGCTGAGCACGACAGGGCCGGCCCGGTTGAGACGCCCGCCGCACCGACCACCAGGCCAAGCGAAGAATTGCTTTCTGCGGCTGCACCCAGTCGATCCTCCACTGTGCGGTCGCAGCCGAGGACGGCGGCTCCGACTGCGCCGCCGGCGGACACTACGCCGAGCGCGACAAGCTCGCGGGAAGGGTCGGCCGAGAGCGATGCACCGTCCGCGGAAACGGCGGTCCTGACTACCACCGGTGACAGCGATAGCGAAGCCCCGGCATATGCCGAGCCCGTCGCGAAGGAGCCCAGTTTTTACATACCGACGGCTCAGCAATCAATGCTGACCCGTTGGGTCATGCAGGCCGCACAGAAGCTGCAAGACGCGAACGTCAGGCAAGCGCGCCTGTCGTTACAACATGAGGGGCGACAATACGTCGCCTTGCTGGAGAGGCGGCCCGCCGCTGACAGCATGGACATCGAGCGAGTGACCGTCGAGATCACTACCGAAGAGAATGGCAAGCGTTTACGAACCCAGCTCGAGATGAAGCGCCTCGCGTTTTCGCACTTCGCACAGCTCGTGGACCGGTGGGACACGGGAGTGCAGTTCCATGATGATGAGATCGCGGGCCGCTTCCACAGCAATTCCGAGATCTACATCGGCTACGACCGTGCGGTTGCGCCGAAATTCCTCGTTGTGGTCACGACAGCCGCACGCGGATTTACGGTTGCGACCTCGGCTGGGTACAGAGGAAATGATGAGATCTTCCGCGGGGGCTTTGAAACGCAGGCAGGACGCATAGCGTTGCCCGGGAAGTTTTCACCCTTCCTGACCGACCATGGAAACCAGGGCGCGGGAGTCCAGTCGTTCGCCCATGACACACGTATTACCTTCTACCCCGATGGGAGCTACGGGTGGCGGGAACTCGGAGTCGACAACCCCGAGCATAAACAGGTCATGAGCACGCCGGCTTACATTGTAGGTGCGAGCAACACGACGATATGCGTGCATGGCACCGTCAGTGGCAAGGTGTTGGTTTATTCGCCCGAGCGAATTGTCATCGAGGGCAGTCTGGTCTATGCACACGATCCTCGCTTAACAGCGGATGCCGACGATTACCTGGGCCTGCTCTCGAGCAAGGATGTCGAGATCGCCCGACCGGACGTAACGGGACCGGGCGATCTCGAAATACACGCCGCGGTATTTGCGCGACGCCGTTTTGTCGTCACCGACGAAGACGCCCCGCGAAATGGCACGCTGCTTATCTATGGCAGTCTCGCCGCAGGCTCGTTATCGGCAACCGAACCCCGATATGCGACCAGGTACCAGTTTGACAGGCGCTTCGAGCACGAGCGTCCACCTGGGTTTCCCCAAACCAAGCGCTACGAGATCGAAAGCTGGGATCAACAGTGGAGCGAGGTTGGAGATGAACCGTCCGGGAATGCCACAGGATCCACGTCGCCGCCGACAGGTTGAGCAACACGGCATAACTTTGGGCGCGCAGCATCGGATTTGACTTCGGCGCCCCAGGCCGTATCGTGATCCGCGAGAGTCGGCCGGGCAGTCGCTGCCTTCTGCCAGCAATGGCGGGGGTGGAGGAAAGTCCGGGCTCCGGCGGATCGGGTGCCAGGTAACGCCTGGGGGGCGCGAGCCCACGGAAAGTGCAACAGAGAGCAGACCGCCCAAGTCCCTCACGGGACCGGCAAGGGTGAAACGGTGCGGTAAGAGCGCACCGCGTCGGTGGCAACACGCGACGGCACGGTAAACCCCACCTGGAGCAAGGCCAAATAGGGAAGCCGCTTCCGCCCCTCACCGGGCGGGCGCAGCGCCGATCCGCGCGCGCTTCCGGGTAGGCCGCTAGAGGTCCTCGGTGACGGGGACCCCAGAGGAATGATTGCCCTCGACAGAACCCGGCTTACAGGCCGACTCTTTTTATGCGCTAACGCGCGGGATCTACGAGGTTCGCGGCGGACGCGAACCTCGTACATATAGCCGGCGCGAGGAAGCGCCGGGTAAGAAAAACGCGAACCTCGTACATTTAGCCGGCGCGAGGACGCGCCGCTACTTGACCACTTTCAGCTGCGGGCGGCGCGTGCCGCCCTCCTCCGCAGGAGTCGGCCGCGTCGGCGGCTCCGGACCCAGGTCCTGCTCGGAGAACACCATGCCCTCGCCGGTCTCGCGCGCGTAGATGCCGAGCACCGCGCTCACCGGAAACCGGACGTGGTGGATCACGCCGGCGAAGCGCGCTTCGAACTCCACCTCCTCGTTGCCGAGGCGCAGGCGCTGGGTGGCGCCCTCGCTCAGGTTCAGCACGATCTTGCCGTCCTTGACGTAGGCACGCGGCACCTCCGAGCCTTCCCGCCCCGCATCGACGATCACGTGCGGGGTATTGCCGCACTCGGTGATCCATTGATGCATGGCGCGCATCAGGTAGGGGCGCTTGGGCAACACCTTATTCATAGCTGCTCTACAGTCGCATCTCCTGCTCGCGCTCCGACAAGCCCTCGCGGAACGCCGGGCGCGAGAACACCAGCTGCGCGTACTTCTCGATCGGCTGGGCCTGGGGCGGCAGATCGATTTCATAGTGAGGCAGCCGCCACAGCACCGGCGCAATGGTGGCATCGACCAGCGAGAACTCATCCGACAGAAAGTACGGCTTCACCTTGAACAGCTCGGTGCTCTGCAGAATGGTATCCCGCAGGATCTTCTTCAGCTTGACGCTCTGTTTCTTGTCCGGCTCCTGATCGATCTGGCGCGCCAGGGTGTACCAGTCGCGCTCGATGCGGTACAGCGCCAGCCGGAACTGCGCGCGGGTCACCGGATCGACCGGCATCAGGGGCGGATGCGGGAAGCGCTCGTCGAGATATTCGATGATGACGCGCGAGTCGTACAGCACCAGATCCCGGTCCACGAGCGTGGGAACGCTGTGGTACGGGTTGAGATCGAGCAGATCCTCCGGAAAGCGCCCGGCTTCGACGCTGACGATATCGATGCTGATGCCCTTTTCGGCCAGCACGATCCGCGTGCGATGACTCCACGGGTCATTGGGCGCGGAAAACAGGGTCATGATGGATCGTCTGCTCGACAAGTTTCCGCTCCTGCGACCCGTCTCTTGGAGGCGCCCGGGTTCCGCCGGCGCCCAAAGCGACGGTCAGTGCACGTCCTTCCAATACTCGCGCTTCACGAGCCAGGCGAGCCAGGTGAACACCAGCAGAAACAGCACGACCCATACGCCAAGTGCGCGGCGCGCCGTCTGCGTCGGTTCGCTGACGTAGTCGAGGAAATTAACCGTATCGCGCACGAAGCCGTCGTACTCCGCGGCGCTGAGGCGTCCCGGGGCGATCTGCTCGAAGTGGTCAAACACCTGTTGGTGGATGGCCTGACCACCCTCAGCGCCGCTGTTCGCTTCCTTGTACACGGCGCGCTTGAGTCCCTCGAGCTCCGAGAGCACGTGCGGCATGGCCGTCGTCGGCAGCCGCAGGTTGTTGGCGCCCGTCTGACGCGCGGGATCCACGTAGAAAGTCTTCAGGAACTGGTAGAGGTAGTCCTGACCGCGGGCCCGCGCCATGAGCGTCAGGTCCGGCGGGGTCTTGCCGAACCAGGCTTCCGCATCGGCCGCCGGCATGCTGGTGAGGATGTACTGCGCGGGCTTGTCTCCGGGCGGCAGCAGATCCTGCTGCAGCAGCCGCGGCGGGACGCCCAAGTCCTCCCCCAGGCGCGACCAGCGTTCATACTTGAGCGAATGGCACCCGAGGCAGTAGCTGACGAAGTTGCGCGCGCCGCGTTGCACCGAGGGTATGTCCGATACGTCGTTGGCGGCGTGCCAGCTCTGCCAGTCGGCACCGAACCTGGCGGGGACTTCCGGGTTAGCGGCCGCCTCCGGGCTGCCGCCCGCCTCCTCGGCCGCCCACGCGCCGTGCGTGGCTGCCACTGCCACCGACAGCAGTGCCGCGGCCAGCCATCCGCGCCTGCCGCGCCCCCTGTCAGTGCGCACGGTAGGTCACCCGGTCGGGCACGGGCTTCACCGCATCGACGCGGCTGTAGAACGGCATGAGCAGGAAGAACGCGAAGTAGATGGCCGCGAAAATGCGCGCCAGCACCACGTACAGGCCTTCCGCCGGCTGCAGGCCGAGGTAGCCGAGCGCCACGAACGACACCGCGAACAGCGCCAGCGCCGTGCGCGAGATCCAGCCGCGATAGCGCATGGACTTCACCGGCGAGCGGTCGAGCCATGGCAGGAACAGGAACGACACCACCGCCAGCAGCATGAGCAGAGCGCCCATGCGCTGATCCGGCACCGCGCGCAGGATGGCGTAGTAAGGCGTGAAGTACCACACCGGCGCGATGTGCTCGGGTGTGGACATGGGATTGGCGGGCTCGAAGTTCGGCGCCTCGAGGAACAGGCCGCCGAGAGTCGGTTTGAAGAACACCACCAGCGCGAACAGCACCAGGAACACCCCCACCCCGACCACGTCCTTGACCGTGTAGTAGGGGTGGAACGGAATGCCGTCGAGCGGCTTGCCGTCAGGACCCACCTTCTCCTTGATCTCGATGCCGTCGGGATTGTTCGAGCCGCTCTGGTGCAGCGCCACCAGGTGCAGCATCACCAGCAACAGCAGCGCGAGCGGCAGCGCCACGACATGCAGCGCAAAGAAGCGGTCCAGCGTCGCATCGGCAATGCCGTAGTCGCCGCGGATCCATTCCACCAGAGGGGTGCCGATCCCGGGGATGGTGCCGAACAGGTTCACGATCACCTGCGCGCCCCAGAACGACATGTTTCCCCACGGCAGCACGTAACCCATGAAGGCCTCGGCCATGAGCGCCAGGTACACCAGCATGCCGATGAGCCACAGCAGCTCGCGCGGCGCCCGGTACGAGCCGTACAGGAACGCCCTGAACATGTGCAGGTAGACGACGATGAAGAACGCGGAGGCGCCGGTGGAATGCAGGTAGCGGATGAGCCATCCGAAGTCGACCTCGCGCATGATGTATTCGACCGAATCGAACGAGGTGAGCTCGCCGGGCTGGTAGAACATCGTGAGGAAGATGCCGGTCACGAGCTGCATGACCAGCACGAAAAGGGCCAGCGACCCGAAGAAGTACCAGATGTTGAAGTTCTTCGGCGCGTAGTAACCGGTCAGCTGCGAGGTGATGAACTCATCGACCGGCAGGCGCTTGTTGAGCCAGGCCCACAGGCCCTTCTGCGGCGCCGCGCTCCCCGGCAGCCGGGCCGGTGCGCCGGTGGCGGTCTTCACGCTCATCAGGCGACTCCTTTCTCGTCCGCGCCGATCACCAGCGTGCGCGCGTTCGGATAGGAGTACGGCGGGACCTTCAGGTTCGCCGAGGCCGGCGAGCCGTCGAACACCCGGCCGGCGAGATCGAACCGCGACCCGTGGCACGGGCAGAAGAAGCCGCCCGGCCAGCCCGCGTACAGCTCGCCTGCGCCGAAACGCTGCTTCGGCAGGCACCCCAGATGCGTGCAGGTGCCGATCAGCACCAGAAATTCGGCGCTGCGCGAGCGCAGCGGGTTGCGGGCATACGGGGGCTGGTCGGACTTGTAAGACTTCGGGTCCTTCAGCAACTCGTCGTGACCGGCGATGCGCGCCACCATGTCGGGGGTGCGTCGCACCACGTAGATCGGGGACTTGCGCCAGATGGTGGTCGTCATCTGCCCCGGCTCGAGCTTGGAGAGGTCGAGCTCGGTGGGCGCGCCCTGGGCCCGGGCACGCTCGGAAGGGTTCCACGACTCGATGAACGGCACTGCGGCGAACGCCGCGCCGACCGCGCCGGTGGCGATCGTCGCCCGAGTGAGGAACTTGCGTCGGCTCAGATCGACTTCATCGTCGGCGACGACTGCGTGATACGCCATCCAACCGCTCTCCGTTCGCGTCGCACCGCCGCGCGGACGATCCAGGCGCGCGGCGCGATTTCGTACCTTGCGGGGGGCGGCGCATTATACACAAACGAACACCCCCTTCCGGGCGCGCCGCCGCCGGTGCGCGCGCGAGGGTTTTCCCGGAGTTTAACGATGCTCAAGCGCTTAGGGAGCGCATTGATCTTCGTGGCGGGATCGGTCGTGGGAGGCCTGGCACTCGCCTTCCTGATCATCGCGCTGCGCCCGGATCTGATTCGCGGGCCGACCCGCTCCCCGGGTCCGGCGCTGCCGGCGGCGGACCGCGCGCTCCCGGCGCCGGAGCGCATCACCTACGCGGCCGCCGTGCAGCGCGCCGCGCCGGCCGTGGTGAACGTCTACACGGCGCGCCTGGTGACCGAGCGGGTGGCGCCCTCGCTCGGGGAGCTGTTCGGGGACTACATGCCGCGCTACCGGCAGCGCATCGAACGCAGCCTGGGCTCCGGAGTGATCGTCGATGAGGGCGGTCACATCGTCACCAATCAGCACGTCATCGCCAACGCCGATTCGATCCGCGTGCAGCTCGCCGACGGCCGGGTGGCGGGCGCGCGCATCGTGGGCCGCGATCCGGACACCGACCTGGCGGTGCTGAAGATCGATCTCACGCCCCTGCCGGTGGCTATCTTCGGGCGCTCCGATCAGCTGCGGGTCGGCGACCTCGTGCTCGCGATCGGTAATCCCATCGGCCTGTCGCAGACGGTCACTCACGGGATCGTGAGCGCGACCAGCCGCCAGCAGCTCGGGATCGCCCCTCTCGAGGACTTCATCCAGACGGATGCACCGATCAACTTCGGCAACTCGGGCGGCGCGCTGGTCGACTCCAGCGGCGCGCTGGTCGGCATCAACACCGCCATCGTCGCCAAGAACATCGGCGTCGAGGGCATCGGCTTCGCCATCCCGGTGAACATGGTGCGCGGCGTGCTGGCGGACATCATCGCGCACGGCCGGGTGGTCCGTGGCTGGATCGGCATCGTTCCGCAGGACCTCACGGACGAGCAGGCGCAGCAGTGGGGGCTCACCCAGGCCGCGGTGCTCATCGACAACCTGTACGTGGGCAGTCCGGCTCAGCAGGCCGGATTACAGCCGGGCGACCTGCTGCTCGCCATCGACGGGGTGGCTCCGAGCAGCGCGCAGGACGCGCTCGGGCGCATCGCCGGCCACAAGCCCGGTACCAGCATCGTGCTGCGCGGGCAGCGCGGCCGGCACGTGTTCGAAGTGCGGGCGCAGGTGGGCGAGCGCCCGCGCATCGGATAGCAAATCCATGACCACATTGACCACGCGCCGCTTCCCCTCGCGCGCTGCGCTCGATGCGGCCCTCGCGCAGCGCCTCGGGCAGGCCCTGTGCGCGAACGGCGCCTCGGCCATCATGCTCTCGGGCGGCACCACGCCGCTGCCGGCGTATCGGGCACTCGCCCGAGGTCCCCTGCCTCACCATGATCGGCTGCATATCCTGTTCTCGGACGAGCGCTATGTGCCGTCCGACTCGGACGCCAGCAACTATCACCAGTCGCGCCCGCTACTGGATGCGCTGGCGCTGCCTGCGACCGCGGTGGCGCGCGTGCGCGCCGAGCTGCCGCTCGATGAGGCCGCGGCGGATTATGAACGCCAGCTCGCGGCACTATTGGATTCCGGCGTGCGCATCGGACTGGGGCTCCTCGGGCTCGGCGCCGACGGTCACACGGCGTCATTGTTTGGTGCGGCGGACCTGGAACGCGCGCGCGGACACCTGGCGATCGCCGTGCACCGCCCGGACGGGATGTCGGCGGTGAGTGTGACGCCGGACTTCCTCTCGCGCGTGGAGGAACTGCTGTTCGTGGTCGCGGGCAGCGGCAAGGGCGAGGCGCTCCGGGCACTGATTGCGCAGGATCAAAACCTTATCGCCTGGCGAGCGGTGCAGGGCTGCGCGCAGGTCGAGTTGTGGGTGGCGCAACCTGAGCTGAAACTGCCGTATCGCCGGTAGCCAGCTTTCGGTTGTGGGCGGGTGCGCGTTGTGACAGGCAATCAGGACCCCGGCGGCCCTCAGCTGTCAGGCTGGGCGCATGTTTGCGGGTCTCAGCGTTGCGCTGGAAAGATACGGCAACCCGTCGAAGTAGATCTCTCCGCGCTGAAAATCGATGCCCAGCGCCCGGACCGTTCCCAGCACGTCCATGCCGATAATCAAAGCCGGGGTCGACCGCAGGCCCCACACCTCAAAGATATGAAAGTTGCCGTACACGATGGTGACGTTGGCGATGCGCACGGTGCCGAGGTCAATGGTCGGCGCGATCTCCATCTCGCCGGCCGCCACCTCGGTGGTTGCCCCGTAGACCCTGGTCACCTCCCGCAGCGACGCCCCGCGACGCCAGCCGCTCAACGCATCGCGGAGCGCGGTATTGCCGATGGTCCGCTCGGAGCCGGTATCGATGACCGCCTGAACACGGACTCCGCCGATGCGCGCGACCACCGTGAGCAGACCGTCGCCCAACCGCTTACCGTCCACGCGTGAGAATCCCATCGGTGTCGCGCTGGCTCTCGATCGCGAGATCTTCACCCGGTTGTTGCGGAAATCGACCAGGAGATACTCATTCTTCAAGCCGGCCACCCCGAGAATGCCGTCCGCATCGGCCATGAGCGGCGCCCAGATCACCGGAATACGGGCCTCCTCGATGATCAGGTCTCCCGCTTGCAGCCTGTGGATGGTGACCGACGGCACATCGGCCGTGCCGGTGATTCCATTGACCCGCATTGGGCGCTCCGAAGTCTGATCGACCCCCAGTGTCTGCGCGAGACGCGGAGAGATCGTCGACTGACTGGCGCCCGTATCGACTATGAATCTGAACGGACCCTGGCCGTTGACCATGACCGGAGCGAGAACGCGCCCGATCCGGTCGAGCCGCGTCGGTGAGGCGAACACGGTGACATCCGGGACGGGGATCACCGGTGACTGGGCGCGGGCCGTCTGAAGGGCAAAACCCGCCAAGAAGACGCTCGACAGACACCAAATCGGTACTGCGGTCGGTACCTGGCTCATATGATCGGTCCGAGCGTCGCATGACGCATAGGGGCACGTTACTCGCGTCGGGCGAGTGGTGAATACACCTGCTTCGCACATCCGGTAAGGATCATTCGCACATCCGACGTGCCCAGAGAACCGGCGAGAGCTTGATCCAGGGTTGGCCTGACTTGTAGCATTTCAGATACAAAATAATCCTTATGTTGTGAAATCGCAACATAAGAGTCTGAGCGCAGGTACGAGATACTCTCGGAAGGCCGGGTGAGCGGTGTTCTCCCCCAGGGACACCGGTACCCGACCGAAAATGGGTTTGTTGTTTTCTGTCCTAAAGTCTTCCCCCCGTTGTGGCGCCGCTGCTAACATGCGCGCCCATGCAGGGTCCCGCCGGCAGCGCCCGCGAGATGGCCGACCGGCGGCAGTAATTTTTCTCCAACGGTGAGTCCGTTTGCAGGAGGAACTCAATGTCCAGTAGCAGTCAAATTTCCCGCGCCGTACGGCACGCACTCGTACTAGGTGCGGTCGCCGCGGCCGGGGGCCTGCCCGCGATGGCGCAGGAACAGCCGGCGAAAGCAGCGGAAATCGAGACCGTGACGGTGACGGGCTCGCGCATTCCGCAGCCGCAACTCGAATCAGTCAGTCCGGTCACCACCGTGGGGGCCGAAGCGTTTAAGCAGTCCGGCGTCACGCGTGTGGAGGATCTGCTCAACACGCTGCCGCAGGTAGCGGGTCAGTATGGAGCGGGTATCTCGAATGGCGCCACCGGTGAAGCGACTGTCTCACTGCGCGGCCTGGGCGCCAATCGCACGCTGGTGCTCGTCAATGGGCGTCGACTGATGCCTGGTGATCCCACGCAGAACGGTAACGCGGCTCCCGACCTCAACCAAATCCCCGCTGGCCTCGTCGAGCGGGTGGACCTCCTGACGGGCGGTGCCTCGGCTGTGTATGGCGCCGACGCCGTCGCAGGCGTGGTCAACTTCGTGATGAACGACCACTTCCAGGGCGTGCGCTTCGAGGGCAACTACAACTTCTATCAGCACGATAACCGCGACAAGTCCTCTCAGGCCGCCAACACACTCGCCGGCTTTACCGCCCCCAACGGCAACACCACCGACGGGTACACGCGCGACTTCGGCGTGATTGCCGGCAGCAACTTCGCCGACGGGCGGGGCAATGCGACGGCCTATGCAGGGTATCGGCGCGTGGCGGCCGTTCTGCAGGCCAAACGCGACTACAGCAACTGCTCGCTCACCAGCACCACCAGCACCGCCAACGCTGCATTGGGATGCGGTGGCTCCTCCACGTCCTTCCCGGCCCGATTCAACAACCCCGGACAACCCGGCACGCAGCACTTCGACCCGGCCACCGGTGAGCTGGCGGCCGGAGGCCCTGCGCTCTACAACTTCGCGCCGCTGAACTACTTTCAGCGTCCGGATGAGCGCTATACCGCCGGTGCATTTGTCCACTACGACGTGAACGATCACGCGCGGGTGTATACGGAACTCATGTTCATGGACGATCGTTCGATCGCCCAGATTGCACCGAGCGGCGCGTTCACCGGCGCGGGGCCCGCGACCACGCCGACGGGCGTGCCTGACGGTACCTGGCTCATCAACTGCAACAACCCGTATTTGACTCCCAATGAGTTGACGTACTGGTGCAGCGGAAATACGGCGGCGCCCGATGCGCACGTGGCGATTCGGCGTCGCAACATCGAGGGCGGCCCGCGATTTGACGACCTGGGCCACACCTCCTACCGGGCGGTGTTCGGCCTCAGGGGCGACATCACCGATACGTGGACGTATGACACCTACGCCTTGTGGGGTACGACGCGGTACTCCGAGGAGTACTTCAACGATGTGTCCAAAGCGCGCATAGCGAATGCCTTGCAGGCGGTCACTAATGGCTCCGGGCAGATCGTGTGCCGGGCGAACGCCGGCGGAGTCGTCGGAGCGCCAGGTTGCGTACCGTGGAATATCTTCTCGAACATCGGCGGAGGGGTCACTCCGGCGGCCGTTCAATACATCTCCATCCCCGGGGAATCAAAGGGCGCGACGACCGAACGCCTCTGGGACGGCGCGATCACGGGCGATCTCGGCAAGCACGGCATCAAGCTGCCGACGGCGCATGACGGCCTGGGAGTCAGCTTCGGAGCCGAGTATCGCCAGGAGACGAGCGAGCTCGACCCCGACATCACCTTCCAGACCAATGACCTGGCGGGACAGGGTGCTCCCACACTGCCCACGATCGGCGGCCTGCATGTCTGGGAAGCCTTCATGGAAGCGCGCCTGCCGCTCATCGAGGACGCGGCGTTTGCCAAGTCACTGACCTTCGAGACCGGTTATCGCTATTCCAACTACAACCTGTCCTTCGGCTCGACCAACACCTACAAGTTCGGCCTGCAGTGGGCGCCGGTCAACGATGTGCGGCTCCGCGGCATGTACCAGCGCGCCGTGCGCGCGCCGAACATCCAGGAGCTGTTCCTGCTGCCTCGCGTGCAGCTCGACGGCACGCAGGACCCGTGCGCCGGGGCCACGCCGGGTTTCACAGCGGCGCAGTGCGCGTCGAGTGGGGTGACCGCCGCGGAATACGGCAACATCGCCCCTAATCCCGCAGGCCAGTACAACGGTCTGGTCGGCGGCAGCGTCAGCTTGGCACCGGAGAAGGGCGATACGTACACGGTCGGGTTGGTCTTTACGCCCAGGTTCCTGCCGGACTTCAATGCCACGCTCGACTATTACAACATCACCATCAAGAACTTAATCGCCCCCTACGGCGCGAACCTGATCCTGAATACGTGTCTGGCTACCGGCAATCCGTTCTATTGCAACAAGATACACCGCACCCAGGGAACCGGGACCGGGGCCGACGGATCATTGTGGATCAACGAGGACGGGTTCATCGCGGATTCGATTTTCAACTTAGGTTCCCAGCGAGCGAACGGCCTCGACGTCACCTCCCAGTACCGACTTGACTTCGGGCGAGGCGGCAGACTGGGCTTCGACTTCGTGGGCACCTACGTGATGAAGTTCTCGACCGAGCCCGTGACCGGGCTGGGCACCTACGACTGCGCCGGGTTCTACGGCCCGACCTGCGGCGTGCCCGCGCCGAGATGGAAGCACAAGCTGCGCGCGACGTGGAACACACCGCTCAGCGGGCTGGATGTGTACACCTCCTGGCGGCGTGCCAATGGGGTTTCTACGGAGCGCCTGAATGTCAGTCCGCTGGTGCAGAACCTGCCTTTGCCTGCGCTCGCTGTGCCGGGGGCCCACCTGAGGGGTGTGGACTATGTCGACCTGGGCGGATCCTATACCTTCGCCGGGCACGTGACCGCGCGCCTGGGCATCAACAACGTGTTCGACAAGTCACCGCCCATAGGCCCGCAGACCCCCTACGGGAGCTCGGTGTTCACCAACGGCAACATCTACCCGCAGGCGTACGACGCGCTGGGCCGGTATGCGTTCGTCAATCTGGTCGTAGATTTCTAAAGTCAGGGACTTGAGGCGATCTGCCGAAGGCGGGCCCCCGGGCCCGCCTTCTTTTTTGGGCCTGGGCCGGCGGGCTTGTTACACGCCCCGGCTGTGGGCATATTCTGCGCTCTCCTCGACGGACACATCCCGCGAAACAAATGAGCGCTGTAGCAGCGGATGACGCACGCATTGGTTCCATGATCGACGCCGCCGACAAGGCGGCCGCGGCCGGTCAGCACACGGAAGCCGCCCGCCTGCTGGCAGCCGCCGAGGCGGCGGCTCCGGGAAACCCCCGGGTTCTGAACGCTCTGGGTATGTACGCGCTCAAGACCGGTGAGTTCGCCGCGGCCAGGCGGCGCCTCGAGGAGGCGGTGCAGCGGGACGCGTCGGCGCCGCTGTTGTGGTTCCACCTGGCGCTGGCGCGTCGCGCGCAAGGCGACGTCGAAGCCGAAGCGGCGGCTGTGGAGAAAGCTCTGGAGCTGGACCCGCACTTCTATCTTGCGTTGCTGCAGAAGGCGACGCTGCTCGAGAGGCGTGCCAAGCATCGCCAGGCCGCGCAGGTCTACCGGGCCTTCCTGCAATGCGTTCCGCCCTCCGCGCAGCAGGCGCCGGGCCTGCAGCAGGGGCTCGAACGGGCACGCGCGGCGGTCAGCGCCAATGCTGCCGCGCTCGAGAGATTCCTGCAGGATCGCCTGGGGGCGACGCAAGCCGCCCACCGCGACGCGCCTCAGGAGCGATTCAATCACTGCCTCGACGCGCTGTTGGACAAGCGGCGCATCTACACACAGCAGCCGACTTTCATGCACTTTCCCAGGCTGCCGGCGCTGGAATTCTACGAGCGTGCCGAGTTCCCCTGGTTGGAGGCGTTCGAGGTCGCCACCGGGCAGATCCGCAGCGAGCTGCTGCAGTGCCTGGCCGGCGATGCCGAGGGAGTGGTTCCCTATGTCGACTACCCGGCCGGGGCGCCGCTCAACCAGTGGCGGGAGCTCAATCGTTCGCGGCGCTGGGGCGCATACTATCTGATGAAGGGGGGCACGCGGCTGGAACGACACCTCGAGCGATGCCCGAAAACCGCGGCGCTGCTGGCCGAGGCGCCCCTCGCCGAGGTGCCCGGTGAGGCGCCCACGGTTTTTTTCTCGATTCTGGAGCCGCGCACACGGATCCCGCCGCACACCGGCGTCACCAACACGCGGCTGGTCGTACACCTACCGCTCGTGGTCCCAACGGGCTGCGGCTTCCGGGTCGGCTCGGAGACGCGCGAGTGGCAACCCGGTCAGGCGTGGGTGTTCGATGACACCATTGAGCACGAGGCCTGGAACAGTAGCCACGAGCCCCGGGCGATTCTCATCCTGGACATCTGGAATCCGTTTCTGACCGCCGCCGAGCGTGCCCTGGTGAGTGCGACGACCGCCGCCATGAACGAGTACTACCGTGAGTAAGCGGCACCGCGGCTGCACTCTCGCGTGCCTCGCCCTCATCCTGGGTCTCGCCCAGGCAGCACTGGCGCAGTCCCTGGAGCAGGCCGTGAAGGCGTGCGCGGCCGAGACCGACGTCCTGCGCCGCCTGGCGTGCTACGACCGCGCGGCTGCACAGCTTGCCGGCGCGCAGATCCCGGCGGCCGGCCCGGTGTCATCGGCACCGCAGGGGGCTGCGCCGCGGACCGAGTCAGGCGCGGCCGAATTCGGCATGCGGAACGGGCCGCTCGATCAGAGAAAATACTCCGCGGCGCCCAAGGAGATCACGGCCACGGTGACTGTGGTCGAGCTGCGTCGTTCGAGCGGGGCGCTCGTCGTAACCCTGGACAATGACCAGGTATGGCTGCAGAACCAGCCCACCGAGTACTTCCCGCTCAAGGTCGGCGACACGGTGCGGATCCACACCGAAGCACTCGGCTCTTTCATGATGTTCGCGCCCTCGAAGCGCGCCACCCGCGTGACACGGATCCGCTAGCTTGAGCGCCGTGTACGACCCCGACAGGCTGGCCGAGCTCGCGGCTCGCGATCTGCAGAACCAGCAGATTGCAGCGGCCGAGTCCAAGTGCCTGCGCGCACTCAGCACCGATCGTCAGCATCGCGGCGCGTTGAACGTTCTCGGGATGGTGCTCCATGCCCAGGGACGTCACGAGGACGCCGTACGCGTGTTCAATGCACTCACGCAGTTCGAGCCGCGCAACGCCCAGTACTGGGGCAATCTGGGCACGGCGCTGCGCCCGACCCGTCGCTACGACGCCGCACTCGAGGCTTACGATCGCGCCCTGCAGCTGGGCGGCGTCACACCGGACCTGCTCTATAACATCGGCGTGCTGCACGTGCATCGCTGTGAGTACGAGGCCGCCGCCGACCTGTTCGGCCGCGCGGTGGGCCTTGCCCCGACCGACGCCGGACTGCGCCTGGCATTGGCGCAGTGCTGCTTCGACGTCATGCGCTCCGAGGAGGCCCTCGCGACCCTGGAGGGGTGGCCTGGTTTCGCCGGGTTGACACCCGAGATCATCGCGGGCATCGCGCAATTGCTGGTCACAATGGGGGAAACACTGCGCGCTGAGCCGGCCCTGGCGAGAGTCCTGGAGAATGCACGGTGCGGGGGACCGACCTCACTGAGGCTGGTGCGGGTTCTCGAGCGAACCAACCGTCTGTCCGAGGCGCGCGAGGCTCTGACCCGGATCAAAGCGAGACCGGAGACCGTCAGCGGCGATCCCGACCTCCTGTTGGCCGAGGCGAGCCTGGCCCAACGCGACGGTGCCGATGAGGAGGCGTGCCGGCTCTTTCTCTCCATTCTGAAATACCACGACGACTTCCTACGGCGGCATCACGTGCTCTTCCCGCTCGCCAAGTCGCTCGATGCCATGGGGCGCTACGACGAGGCTTACGCGACGCTCGAGGAAGCGCATCGCTCGCAGGTCGCTTTCCTCGAGACCGCGGCAGTCAGACAGGCGACGGAGGCTTCGCCGGCGATCGAACTGGCCCGCCAGGGCTGCGATCCCGAGGATATTGCCACCTGGCAGGATGCCAATGCGCCCGGCGTCGAGGACAGTCCGATCTTCATCGTCGCGTTTCCGCGCTCGGGCACGACGCTGCTCGAGCAGATCCTCGATGCGCATCCCTCGCTCAGGTCCATGGATGAGACACCGTTCCTGAAGCGAGCGCTCCAGGCTGCGATCGAGTGCGGCATCCGCTACCCCTCGGAGCTGGGCAGACTGAGCGCGGCGCAGCTGCAGGATATTCGCGACTGCTACTGGAGTCAGGTACGCGGCAGAGTCGAGCTGCAGAGGGGACAGCGTCTGGTGGACAAGAATCCGCTCAACATGATGCGGCTGCCCCTGATCCGACGGCTCTTCCCCCATGCGCGCACGGTGCTCGCGGTTCGCCATCCCTGCGATACCGTGCTCAGCTGCTTCCAGCAACAGTTCCGCGCTGCGGACCTGGCGCTCATCTGCCGGGACCTGCGCACGCTCGCGATCAATTATCAGACCGCATTCGATTTCTGGTACGCGCAGCTGCCGCTGCTCGCCGCCGCCACCCTCGAGCTGCGCTACGAGGCGCTGGTGGCCGATTTCGCCGGCGAGGTGCGCAAGCTCGCCGAGTTCCTGCTGCTGCCGTGGAATGAGGCCTTGCTGGCACCCGGTGAGCACGCCCGCGCCAAGGGCTACATCAGCACGCCGAGCTATTCGCAGGTCGTGCAGCCGATCAACCGCAAGTCAGTCGGCCGGTGGAAGCGGTACGAGAAGCATTTCAAGGACGCGCTGCCGATCCTCATGCCGTATGTGCAACGCTGGGGCTACCCGCTTTGAGTCTTGGCGACGTCCGCGGACGGCACGGCGTCGAATGCAATCGTGGTGCGCACCTGCGGACCCTGAATCGCATTGGTCCCGTGCCACATATAGGACGGAAACAACACCAGTAGCCCCGCGCTCGGCCGGATGTAGCGCTCCGGGTTCGCCTGGGGCGTCGCGAAGCGCGGTTCCCCGAGCTTGAGCCAACCGGACTTGAGCGCGGTGTCATTGACCTCGTCCGGCACCGCGACGTAGTAGGCGGAGCTGACCCAGCCCTCATTGTGGTAGTGGTTGACGTGAAATCCGCCGCGACGCAGCTGCACCGACCAGCCGCTCTTGATGGCCGCAGAGCCGCGATTGCGTGCGAGGAAAGGATGGTCGGCGTCATGGCCCAACTCGTGCAAATAGGCACGCAGCGGTTCCTCGAACGCCTTGAGGATCGCCTGGGTGGCCGGATCGGGGTCTGCCACCAGGTTACGCGTCGTCTGGCTGCCATGGCGCAAGCTCTGATCGATGGGATGTACGCTGAACCGATGGCGCGCGCCGAGCGCCGCGACGAGCGTGGCGTTGAGCTCCGCCATGGACGACCAACCCGGCGGCGGCTCGAGCACATAAGAGCGGACGAAGCGATCGTAGTCGAACAGCTCCTCGTACCGGGCCTCACCCAGCAACCGTGCAGCGGTCGCCTCATAGGCGAGCCAGCTTTGCTCCAGCGGCCCGCGCGCGCGCTGGGCGCGGATGAACGGCATGGCATCGCCGGGCCGGCCGCGCGACAACAGAATGGAGACCAGATTCTCGATGACCCCGGAATCGTCGGGTAGCGCCCCGGCGGCTTCCAGTGCCTCCGTCTCGGCTTCCCTCAAGCGTCCTACCTCGCGCAGCACCTGCGACCGCACGAAGCGCAATTGCGGCACCGGACCGAGTCGCTGCAGTGCCGCGGCCAGCCGCTGTTCGGCCTGCTCGTATTGGCCGACACGCACCAGCACCGTGGCGAGCAGCCGCTGCATTGGCACATCGTCGGGATGGGCCGCGACCGTGGCGGCGATCGCTCGGGCGAAATCCGGGTCGCCGCGCATGTAGCGCAGGCGCGCCAGATTGAGCTGGGCGTCGCCGTGTCCCGGCCGCAGCGACACCGCCTCGGCAAACGCCTGCTCGGCCTCCTCCAGGCGGTAGAGCAGCGTCAGAGCCTTACCGCGGTTGAATGCCAGTTCGAAGCCCCCGGCGCCCAGAGAGCGCGAGCGCTCAAGAGCCACCAGCGATTCCTCGGCTCTATCCATGCGCGCCAGCACGGATCCCAGATTGTGGTAGGCCAGGCCGTAGGCGGGATTGATTTGCACGGCGCGGCGATAAGCGGCCTCGGAATCCGGCAGGCGGTTCTGTTTGTCCAGAATGAACCCGAGCGCGGACCAGGCTTCCGCATCACCGGCGTCGGTGTCGATCAATGCCCGGCATTCAGCCTCCGCTTCGGTGAGTCGCCCGCGGTCGCTCAACGTGAGCGCCAGACTGTGCCGCGCCGAGCGTTCCGCGGGAGCCAGCCGCAGAGCGTGGCGGTACTCCGCTTCGGCTTCGGGCAAGCGTCCGCTGCGCCGCAGATGATTGGCGAGATTGACCCGGAGCCTCGGATCGCGCGGCTCGAGTTCGATGCTGTGGCGAATCAGCCGCTCGCCCCCCTCAGTATCCCCGCCGCGTACGCGAATCAATCCGAGAAGATGGGTGGCGGCAGAATCGTCGGGTACCGTCGCCAGCAGGCTGCGGCAGGCGGATTCCGCCTGCGACAATTTCCCCTCGTTCAGCAGCGCGGTGATCCGCGCCAACTGGTTCGCCGCATCGGCCGCATCAGAGAAGGAATGCACCGCGGCACTCTAATGCACCTCACGGCGCATTGCATTGTCAGGGTCCCGGGGCCGGCGCCCCGTCGAGTGCCGCGAGCGTGGCGCTCGAGGGCGGCCGTGCCGCGCGCAGCCGCGTGCTCACGCCTTCCGCCTGTCCCATCACCCGCAGCAGGTTTGCGCCCGCGACTTTCGCCAGGTCCGTATCGCTCCAACCGCGGCGGGCGAGCTCCTCGAGCAGCGCCGGAAATTTGTCGACGCCCTCGAGTCCGACGGGCGCTTCCGGGATACCGTCGAAGTCTGAACCAAGACCGACGTGATCGAGGCCCGCGACTGTGCGGATGTGCTCGATGTGATCGGCCACGTCGCCGATCGTGGCCCGCGGTTTCGGGTGCGCCTGCTCCCAGGCGCTCAATGCCGCGGCGATGCGTTCGGGCTGCCCGATATACAGCCCGCCGAACGGCGGACTGCTGTAACGCGCCTGTTCCGCGGCGCGATCCGCATCCCAGCGCCACCGCGCATCGGAGACGTAGCCGGGAAAGAAATTTACCATCACCACACCGCCGTTCTTCGCCACCAGCTGCAGCACATCATCGGGCACGTCGCGCGGGTGATCGACCAGTGCGCGGGCGGAGGAGTGCGAGAAGATCACCGGCGCCTCGGTCACCGTGAGCGCCGCGCGCATGGTGTCGGCCGAGACGTGGGCGAGATCCACGAGCATGCCGAGGCGGTTCATTTCCCGCACCACCTCGCGCCCGAAGGGCGTGAGCCCGTGGTGCGCGGGCGTATCGGTGGCGGAATCCGCCCAGTCGGTATTGGAGGAATGCGTCAGGGTCATGTAGCGCGCGCCGCCGTCGTAATAGGCGCGCAGCACTGTGAGCGAGTTGTTGATCTGGTGACCGCCCTCGACGCCGATCAGCGAGGCGATGCGGTGTGCCTTGTGCAGACGGATGATGTCCGCCGCCGTGTACGCCATGGCCAGATCGGCCGGATAGCGCATGCACATCGACTTGACCAGGTCGATCTGCTCGAGCGTCATCTGCACCGCCTCCGCTCCCCTGGTCTCTGCCGGGATCCACACCGACCAGAATTGCGCCCCGACACGGCCCTGGCGCAAGCGGGGAATGTCGGTCATGAGCGGCGCGGCGTCGGGCGGGGCCGGCAGCGCGGCGGTGGAGGCGGCCAGATCGATCCGGGTCAGATCGCCCCCGAAGCGCGCGCGGATCTCCCACGGCAGATCGTTGTGCCCGTCGATGAGCGGTGTCTGGGCGAGCAGGCGCTCGACGCGCGTTGCGTCGGCGGCGACGCGCGAGGCCACCGGGAGGGCAAGCAGCAGCGCAAGCGGCCAGGCCGCGATGAGCCCGGCGCGGACGGATGAGCACGCCGTGGTAGTCGCCGGCGCGCCGCCGATCATAAGGCCGCGGGGGGCGCGCACGAGCGTGTCCAGTCCTGCGGCTTCGCACCCGGGTTATGCCAGCCGCACGGACCCTTGAGCAGCTGCTC